>Ga0187809_10000276_pt1 | contig 30713 bp, 31 predicted proteins | sample NC_wetland_sal_i_8_FD_132415 | JGI IMG/M metagenome (GOLD analysis project Ga0187809, IMG submission 132415) | Wetland sediment microbial communities from Neuse River Estuary, North Carolina, USA - ASW_4 | ecosystem: Environmental > Aquatic > Freshwater > Wetlands > Sediment | place: USA: North... | reverse complement strand
GCCGCTCGACGCGGACGAGGTCGATCGCGCCGAGGAGGCCGCCCGCCTCACCGATGGCGGCGGCGAGCCGGGCAAACGCGCCCGGATGGTTCTCGATGCGCACGCGGATGGCGGCGCTGAAGGATGCAGACGGGTGCATGCTGCCAACGTAGGACGGGCGCGGACGGGGGGCATCAGGGGCAACTACGCTCTGCGGGTGCGGCTAACCCTGTGCGATGTCGGCCCTCGGGACGGCCTGCAGAACGAGCCGGAAGTGCTGGCCCCGGCCGTCCGGGCGGCGCTGGTCAGCCGTCTCGCGGGAGCCGGGCTGCCGCGGGTCGAGGCCGTCAGCTTCGTCCGCGACGACCGTGTCCCGCAGATGGCCGGGGCCGAGGAGGTCGTCGCGGCGGCCGATCGGGGCTCGGCGGAGCTGTCGGGGCTCGTTCTGAACGAGCGCGGTTGGGAGCGCTTCCGTGCGTCCGGCCTCGACCGTGTGAACGTCACCTTCGCCGCGACCGAGAGCTTCAGCGAGCGCAACGGCAATGCCTCCCTCGCAGAGGCCGTGGCAGCCGCGGAATCGATCGTCGCGGGCGCGACCGTCCCCGCGACGGTAACCGTCTCGGTCGCGTTCGGATGCCCGTTCGAGGGCCGCGTCGATCCCGGCGCCGTCGCCGACCTCGCCGCACGGTTCAGGGGCAAGGCAGAGGTCGTCCTCGCGGACACGATCGGGGTCGCGACGCCGCGTGCGGTACGCGCGCTCGTCGAACGGGCGAGGGCCGACGGCTTCCACGGCCACAACACGCGCAACACCGGCTACGCGAACGCGCTCGCGGCGCTCGAGGCCGGCGCGCACGTCCTCGACGCTTCGGTCGGTGGGCTCGGCGGCTGCCCCTACGCGCCGAAGGCCACCGGAAACGTGGCCACCGAGGACCTCGTCTACCTGCTCGAGGGCGAGGGGATCGAGACCGGCGTCGATCTCGATGCGCTCCTCTCCGTGTCGACGTGGCTGGAGGAGCTCCTCGGACGGCGGCTCGAGGGCTACCTCTACCGCGCGGGCCGCTGGCCTTAGGTGCGCGAGGTCCGCGCGGTCTGGGGGCTGCTGGCGGCCGAGCTCCTCGCGGTGCTCGTCACGTACTCGCGGCTGCCGCCGAGCGAGCTGTACAGCGTCACCGGCACCGGTTTCCGGGCCGGCCTCAGCCGCGTCGTCGTCGAGCTCAACTTCCCCGACGCGCTCATCGCCCTCGGGATCCTCGGGGTGCTCTGGCCGTATATCCGCTCGGGCCTGCATCCGCTCGCCGGCGTCGCCGCGCTCATGTGCGCCTTCGTCGTCCTGCCGGGCGTCGTCAAGCAGGACGACCTCGATGCGCGCTGGCTCAACGCGGTTCCCGCGGTCGGCGTCGCGATCGCGCTCGCGCTCTCCTTCGGTGCCGACGTCCCGAGAGGCAGCGCACGCGGCGATCGGATCCGGATCGGTCTCGGGGCGCTGCTCGTCCTGCTCGCCGCGCCGTGGATCGCGGCGGCCCTCGGCTTCTACCTCGACGGTGTCCCGGTCCTCCACTGGTTGTTCCAGACGGGGAGGCTCGCGAGCTTCCACGACCCGCTCCACCACGCGGTCCATCACGGCATCCATCACGGCCTGCAGGGATTGCTCTTCGCCCTCAGCGCGCTCGTGCTCTCGCGCGTCCCGAGCCGGGCTCTCGGCTACCTCTCGCTCATGCTCGCCTACGGCATGGCGAACATGCTGAACGACGGCTGGCTCGAACAGGTGGTCGAGCGCGGCTGGACGTCGAACACGGTGCCGAGCGTGCTCGGCTTCTCCGCCAACTGGCTGTGGGGCGCCGTGCTCGTCACGGCTGCGGCAGTGTGGGCGGCGGCGAGGCGTGGCGGACTCGCTCCCCGTCCACCGAGAACGGCTGCGCGACCGTCGTGAACGCGCCGAGGTCCTGGAGGATGCCGAGCGCGAGCGTCTGCGGGTGGTCGACCGCCTCGCCGACGTCGCGCACGGGCGACGCGGGGACTCCGGCGGCGACGAGCGCGTCGAGCAACGCGTCCCTCGTCCACGTGCGGGTCCGCTCCTCGATCAGCTCCGCAAGCTCGGCGCGGTGCCGCACGCGGTCGGGATTCGTCGCGAAGCGCTCGTCGGGCTCGAGGTCGATCACGGCGCACAGCGCGCGAAACAGCTTGTCGTTGCCGGCGACGATCATCAGGCCGCCGTCGCTCGTCTCGAACACCTGATACGGCGCGATTTGCGCGAACGCGCTCCCCTCGCGGCCGGGGACCGCGCCCGTGCCGAGGTAGCCGACGATCTGCGACGACAGCAGCCACAGCGCTGTCTCGTAGAGCGAGACGTCGATCGTCGCGCCTCCGCCGCGCATCAGCGCGGAGACGATCGCGAACGCCGCCCAGACGCCGGTCGAGAGATCGATGAGCGAGACGCCGACGCGCACCGGCGGCATGCCGTCGACGCCCGTGACGCTCATGATCCCGCTCGCAGCCTGTAGCAACGGGTCGTACCCCGGCTGGTCCCGGAGCGGGCCGGTCGCACCGAATGCGCCGATCGAGCAGTAGACGAGCTGCGGGTTGCGAGCGCGGACGGTCTCGACACCGAAGCCGTGGCTTTCGGCGGCGCCCGGTCGGAGGCTCTGCACGAGCACGTCGGCGCGATCGGCGAGCTCGAGCAGCTCGGCGCGTCCCGCTGCCGTCGACAGGTCGAGGACGAGAGAGCGCTTGCCTGCGTTCGCGGCCAGGAACATCGCGCCCTCGCCGCCGACGAACGGCGGTCCCCAGGCGCGCGCATGGTCGCCGCCGGGCGGCTCGATCTTCACCACCTCGGCGCCGAGCGACGAGAGGAGCTGCGTGCACGTCGGTCCCGCGAGCGACGACGTGACGTCGACGACGAGCCTTCCGGTGAGCGGCGCGAAGCTCACGGGTGCACCCAGACGTCGGCCGAGCCGTGCGGAGTCTCGACACGCTCCGTCGGGCGGGCGCCCAGCTTCTCGGCGACGCGCTGGGAGCGGCGGTTCTCGGGACTGATGAGCGAGACGATCCGGTCGCGGTCGATCCATTCGCGTGCGGCCCGCGCTGCCTCCGTCGCGTAGCCGTGCCCCCAATGCGCGCTCAGGATCGCCCAGCCGAGCTCTGTCTCGGCGTGCTCGCCGGCGACCTCGTACGTCGATGTCTCCCACGTGCGGTCATCCCAGACGAGGAAGCCGACACGTCCGATGAACGCGCCGTCGAGCTCGACGATGAACTGCCCGACGCCGTTCAGCTCCCAACGCCGCACCCAGCGCTCGATCACGTCGCGTGGAGATTCTGCCGTTCCGCCGATCCAGCGCTGGACCTCGGCGTCGACGACGAACTCAGCGAGGTCGTCGCCGAGCAGCGGCTTGCGCAGGATCAGCCTTTCAGTCCTGATCAAGCGGAACCATGATCGTGCGCTCGAACTCGATGACGACCTCGTCGCGCTGGTTGAGCCCGCGCGTGCGGACGGTGACGATTCCCCGGCCGGGCCGCGACTGCGACTCGCGCTTGGCGAGGATCTCCGTCTCGGCGCGGATCGTGTCACCGGCGAAGACGGGCGCGGGCAGCCGAACGTCGCGCCAGCCGAGATTGACCGCGCGCTCCGAGACGTCGACGACCGAGAGGCCGGTGACGAGGGCCAGCGTGAACGTCGAGTCGACGAGCGGCTGCTTCCACTCGGTGCGCGCCGCGTGCTCGGCGTCGAAGTGGATCGGATTGGTGTTCATCGTCAGGAGCGTGAACCACACGTTGTCCGCGTCCAGTACCGTGCGGCCGAACCGGCTGCGATAGACGGCCCCGACTTCCAGCTCCTCGAACGTGCGACTCACGGCGGAGATCATCGCAGGGATGCACGAGCTCGCTCTCGAGCAGCGACGCCTGCTCGGGCCGCGCGCGCCGTGGCACGTCGGCGACGTGACCTGGGGTCTCCGCCAGCACGAGGGGCGTGAGCCGGAGTGGACGTTCCGCCTGTGGCGCGAGAACGGCCGCGTGGTCGCATGGTCGTGGCTGAAGGGCGACCGCGGGATCCTCGAGCACGACGTGCTTCCGGATCGTCTCGATCTTCTGGACGAGATCCTCGCCGATCCCGCGGCACGGGTGACCAGCGCCTTCGACGACGACGAGGCTGCGCGCTCGATGCTCGCGCGGCACGGGTTCACCGAGCCGGAGCGCGCGTTCCACTTCAACGTTCGCGACGTGCCGAGCCGCCCGAGCCGGCTCCGCTGCCGGAGGGATTCCGCCTCCGCACGGTCGAGCCGGACGACCTCGCCGAGCGCGTGGCGATCCATCGCGACGTCTGGGCCCCGTCGCGCGTCAGCGAGTCGAGCTATGCGAACGTCATGGCCTCGTGGCCGTACCGCGGCTCGCTCGACTGCGTCGTCGAGGCGCCGGACGAGCGCTTCGCCGCGTACGTGCTCGTCTGGCCCGACGACGAGAACGGCGTCGGCCTCTTCGAGCCCGTCGGAACGCGGGAGGAGTTCCGCCGCCGTGGGCTCGGGGCCGCCGTCTGCTCGTTTGCGCTGCAGCGGCTGTGGGAGGAGGGGATGCGCCAGGCCATCGTTCTCTGCGACACAGAGCCGGCGTGCGCGCTCTACGAGTCCGTCGGCTTCCGCAGGAGCGGGACGATCGTGCAGTACGCGCGGTCTAGCCGGTGAGCGTGACGCCGGCCGGCGCGAACGGCGCCGAGTACGAGTGCGGGTCGAGCTGCCACTCGAGGAGGAAGCCCTCCCGGAGCGTCTTCGGCACGTGGAGCTGCATGGCGAACGTCACCGTCGAGTACGCCTTCACGACGACGCCGCGGCAGTTGAGGTAGTGCACCTCTCTCGCGATTCCACGGCCTTTGAGGATGTTCTCGGGCGTCCCGAGCTGCTCGACATAGACAGGGCACTTTCCGAATCGGTATGAGTAGCCGGTCTGATTCTCGAGGGCGACCTGGTAGTGGAGGGTTGCTCCGCGCGCGACCCTGTACTGGCTCCGCGTGAGCTTCGCCGACAGCGGGATCGCGGTCGATTTGCCCGCCGGCGCGATGTACGGGCGGAACGAGTTCGTCTGGACGACCGACGACGACTTCGCGCCGTGACAACCGGGCGTCCCGCCCGGAAAAAAGCGCAGCGTGCCGCCGGCCGACGGGAGGTCGACCTCGAAGCTGGTCGGCGGGCCCGGCGCGCACCAGGAGCGCCACGCCACCGGTAGCCACACGGTGCTTCCGGTCGGGACGGCCCGCATCGAGAACGGCGGCGCGAGCGGATCGACCGCGGGCGCGATGTCCTTCGTCAGTGCCTGCTGTTGCAGGTGAACCCGCGCAGACGGGCCGCCGACGAACCGGAGCTTCGGCGTGCCGAGCAGGGAGCACGGCGGGCCCGCGTTCCGCACGAGGATCGACCCGGCGAAACCGCTGCCGGCGAGCCCGTTCGTGAAGATCGGCGACCTGGACACGCGGAGGTTCGCGGCCTTGCACGCCGGAGCGAGCGCGGGCCGGACGAGTGCCGGCGGCGACGCCGGGATCCACGGCACGACAGCGGGCACACTCCGAGTGTGCCACGGCCTCGTTAGGGTCGGGTGATGAATCGCCTCGCCGGCGAGACGAGCCCGTACCTCCTGCAGCACGCCGACAACCCGGTCGACTGGTACCCATGGGGCGACGAGGCGTTCGCGCGCGCGCGCGAAGAGGACAAGGCGGTGCTCCTCTCCGTCGGCTACGCCGCATGCCACTGGTGCCACGTGATGGAGCACGAGTCGTTCGAGGACGACGAAACGGCCCGGCTTATGAACGACTTGTTCGTCTGCATCAAGGTCGACCGCGAGGAACGTCCGGACGTCGATGCGCTGTACATGGACGCGGTCGTCTCCCTCACCGGTCAGGGCGGCTGGCCGATGACCGTCTTCCTCACCCCGGACGGCGCGCCGTTCTTCGGCGGCACGTACTACCCGCCCGAGCCGCGGCACGGGCTCCCGTCCTTTCGCCAGGTCCTCGTCGCGATCGCGGACGTCTACAAGGAACGGCGAGACGACGTCGCTCAACAGGCGGACGTGATCGTCGAGGCACTGCGGCGCAGCGCAGAGCTCGCGCCGTCCCGCGAGCCGCTCGACCGCGCGATCGTCGCCGATGCGGTGCGTGTCTTGAAGCGACAGTTCGACCCGGAGTGGGGAGGGTTCGGCCACGCGCCCAAGTTCCCGCCGCACTCCGTGCTCGAGCTCCTGCTGCGCACCGACGAGCTCGAGATGGTGACGACGACGCTGGACGGGATGGCGCTCGGGGGTATGCACGACGTCGTCGGCGGCGGATTCCATCGCTACTCGGTCGACGAGCAGTGGCTCGTGCCGCACTTCGAGAAGATGCTGTACGACAACGCGCTCCTCGCCCCGGCGTACCTGCACGGATGGCTCGTCACCGGAAACGAGCGTTACCGCGACGTCGCGGAACGGACACTCGAGTACATGCTGCGCGACCTGCGGCTGCCGAGCGGCGGCTTCGCCTCGTCGCAGGACGCCGACACCGACGGCGTCGAAGGGCTGACGTACACGTGGACCGCCGACGAGGGAGCGCCTGCAGAGGCCCTGCAGCCGTTCGAGGGCGGCCGCTCAATCATCCGCGGCGACCTGGACGAACCGACGCGCTCGCGGCTGCTCGCGATCCGCGCGGTGCGGCCGCAGCCGGCGCTCGACGACAAGGTGATTGCGTCGTGGAACGGCCTCGCGCTCGCGGCGCTCGCCGAAGGCGCGCGCAGGCTCGAAAGCCCAAGCTTGTTGCAGGCAGCGGAGTCGCTGGGTGAGCTGCTGGACGTCGATCCGTTGTGGCGGACGCTGCGCGACGGCCGGCCGACGTTCCCCGCGTACCTCGACGACTACGCGAACATCGCACACGGAATGATCGAGCTGCACGTCGCCACCGGTGACGTGCGGTGGCTGCACGCGGCGCGGCGTATCGCGCTCCGGGCAGTGGAGCTCTTCGGAGACGACGAGCGGGGCGGCTTCTTCCTCACATCCATCGAAGGCGACCGGCTCGTCGCGCGTCGGAAGGACCTCGACGACAACCCGATCCCCTCGGGTAGCTCGATGCTCGCACACGTCCTGCTCCGGCTCGCGCGGATCTGGGGCGACGACGAGCTCGAGCGGCGCGCAGCGGACGGGATACGGCTCGTGCGGGACACGCTGCCACGTGCTCCGTCCGCGTTCGGCTGGGCGCTGTGCGCCCTCGACCTCTACCTCTCGCCCCCGCGCGAGCTCGCCATCGTGGGCCGGTCCGAGAGCGACGTCGCGCGCGCGGCGCTGCGAGGGTTCGATCCGAGAGCAGTGGTCGCGTTCGGGCCCGACGACTCGATCCCGCTGCTCGCGGGAAAGGGCCTTGTGAACGGTCAGCCGGCCGTCTACGTCTGCGAGCGCTTCGCATGTCAGGCCCCCGTCACCGATCCGTCCCGGTTGTAATCGCCGCGCTGCTCCTGGCCGGCTGCGGCGGCGGGTCGCGCGTCCGGATGACCGTGAGCCCGGCTGTCTCGCTCTGGGATGCTCCCGTTCGGCTCGCGATCTCCGGATTGAAGCCTCACCAGCGCGTGGCGGTGCGCGCGAGCGGCAGAGCGGTCGCGCTCGTCGCAGATGCCTCCGGGAGGGTCGAAGTGTCGGGAGCCGCGTCACGCCGCCTGCTGTGGCTGCTCGAGCCGGGTGTCCCGGCCGCCGGGGGCACCGAGCTCACGATCACGGCGGCCGGCGCACACGTCGCGCTCACGCGGCTTCCCCGCGCGCGCGGCGTGCGTCTTCTCCTTCTGCGCCCCGGGCGGGACGGCTTCTACGGCGACTTCTACGCGCCGGCTCGTGCGCGGCATCGGCCTGGGATCCTCGTCTTCGGCGGCTCCGAGGGCGGCCTGTCGATCTACCCGAAAGAGATGGCCGCGCTCTTCGCGTCGCACGGCTACCCGTCGCTCGCGCTCGCCTATTTCCACGAGCCCGGCCTCCCCGCCAACCTCGTCCGCATCCCGCTCGAATACTTTGTGAAGGCGCTGCGCTGGCTCGCGCGGCAGCCGGGCGTCGACGCGCACGATCTCGTCGCCGACGGCGTGTCGCGCGGAAGCGAGGCGGCGCAGCTTCTCGGGATCCACTACCCGCGGCTCGTGCGCGCGGTGATCGCGATGGTGCCCGGTAGCGGATCGGCGTGCGGGATCACGCCCTTCAGCGGGGCGGTCGGATCCGCGCATTGCCTCGGCGCAGCGTGGACAGTGGGAGACAAGCCCGTTCCGTACGTGCGCTTCAGCGGCCCGGCGAATCCGTACCCGTTCCACGACGAGCGCATCGACGGTCCGGTCCTTCTCGACTGCGGCGGCTTCGACGAGCTCTGGCTGTCGTGCCCGATGGCCCGGGTGATCGCCTCGCGGCTCCTCGCCCACCGGTTCCGGCACCGCGTGACCCTCCTCTATTACCCGCGTGCGGGCCACGGCGTCGGTCCGCTGCTCCCGGCCCCGCCGGGCCTCACCTTCCTCGACGGCGCCACAGCGGACGCGAACATCACCGCGATGCGAACGGCTGGCCGCGCCTGCTCAGGTTCCTCGCGGCCGTTGCCGATAGCTGATCCGGGTGCGTTCGGGGGCTCTCATCATCGCCGCCGCCGCCGCCGCGGTGCTCGCCGCCGGGGCACAGGCGTCTGCGCGGCCGGCGACGGCCCACGACCGGGCGCTGCTCGCGCGGCCGGCGACCTCAGAGGAGAGGATCGCCGAGGTCGTCGCCGAGCGGCTGACCGCGCACCGCCACGTCGAGGTCCGGTGCGGCGACACCGGCGTCGCCGATCCGAACGTGCTCGGTGTCACGCCGATGCTGAACGGCCACGCCTTCGACTATTTCCTCATGCGGCCGGCCGAGTGCACGTATCTCGCGTGGTTTCGCCAGGCGCCCAAGCGCTGGGACCCGCGGACGTGCGCCCCGGCGGATTGCAGGTACACCGTCGACATTGCGTGGGCGCTGCAAACGGTCGCGCACGAGTCGTATCACCTGCTCGGCTATACGAACGAGGCGCAGGTCGACTGCTACGGGATGCAATCGATCTGGTTCGTCGCGACGCGGCTCGGCGCACCGCTGTCCGAGGCCGAGGCGCTCGCCCAGCTCTTCGCTCAGCAGATCTATCCGCTCCGCCGCATCGAGACGCCGACGTACTGGTCGCCGGAGTGCCGCGACGGCGGCACGTACGACCTGCGTCCGAGCAGCAGCGCCTGGCCCAGTTAGAGCTAGACGACGACGGACTCGGGACGCGCGGCGCCCAGCGCGAACCGGTCGACGGAGAAGGCGGACAGGTCGAGCGTCGGCCGGCGGCCGACGACGAGCTCCGCGAGATGCTCGCCGACCGCAGGCGCCTGCTGGAAGCCGTGCCCGGAGAAGCCCGTCGCGTAGAGGAACCGCAACGGCTCCGCCGCCTCGCCGACCAGCGCGTTCCAGTCCGGGCTGACGTCGTACCAGCCCCACCACGACGACTGCACCGGCAGGTCGGCGAGCACCGGTAGACGCCGTGCCGCGGCCTCCGCCACCGCCTCGAGGGCGCGCTCGCGCCCGCCGAACGCCAGGCCCGGCCCTTCGCGGTGGAAATAGAAGCCGGTGCCGAAGTCGATCGTCAGCGGCAGCCGCTCGGGCAGGCCGCCGTCCTCGGGCGTGAACCACATCGACCGAGCGACGCCCTCGACCGGGAGCTGGACGCCGGCGAGCGCGCCCACCTCCTTCGACCACATGCCGGCGCAGCAGACGACGGTCTCCGTCCCGATGCGGCCGCGCGAGGTCTCGACGGCGACGATGCGCCCGTCCTGCACCTCGACTCCGGTCGCGGCCCATCCCTGCAGGACGGTCGCGTGCGACTCGCGCGCGTACCACTGCACGACGGCCTCCGGCGTCGCGTATCCGTCGCTCGGTGAGAACGTGGCTGCGAGCACGCCGTCGAGCGACAGCTGCGGGACGATGTCGTGCGCCTCCGCCGGCGTCAGCTCGCGCGACGGAACGCCGAGCGACTGCTGCAGCACGAGCGCGCGGCGGATCTCGGCGGCGTCCTCCTCGCGGTCGATGAGGAAGAGATAGCCGTGCCGCCGGAACGAGATCTCCTCGGCCATCGCCTCGAACTCGGCGAGCGACCGAAGTGCGATCCGTACGTTGAGCTCGTCGGCGAACTGCGCGCGGATCCCGCCCGCCGACTTGCTCGTCGATCCGGACGCGAGCGCGTCGCGCTCGAGGAGGACGACGTCGTCGACGCCGAGCCGCCGGAGGTGGAAGGCGGTGGCGGCGCCGAGGGCGCCGCCACCGATGACTACGACGTCGGCCGAGCGGATCGACGTGCTAGTGGCCCGCCGCCACGAGCTTGCCGAACGGGTGCATCAGCCCGGTCGGCCCGCCGCTCCACTTGGTGAGGATGAGCTGCTCGATCGGGAAGCCGTCGGACGCCGAGGTCTGGATCGTTATTCCCGGATAGACGAACGGATTCTGACTCGTGTTCATGCTGCGGAGCGCGCTCATCAGGCTTGCCCGCGTCGGGTTCTTGCCCGCGTGCTGCAGCGCGTAGACGAACGTCCACGCGACGGCCAGCCCGTAATCGAGGTTCGAGTCGCCCAGAGCCCAGTCGGCCGAGAGCGCGGGCGCGTACTGGGCGATGATCGACTTGCCGAGCTTGATCCCCGCCAGGTTCGCCTGATCCATAGGTGCGAGATAGCTGCTGGAGATGACGCCGTCGAGGTCCGCGCCTGCCTGCGCCGCCGCGAGCAGGAACGGCCGGATGTTCGACACGTTCGCTAAGAACGTCGTCGGCTTCCACCCGATCTTCGTCGCCGTCACGAGCGAGGCGATCGCCTGGCCGGGAGTCGCGACGATGAAGAGCGTGTCCGCGCCCTTCGCCTTCAGCGCGAGGATCTGCTGCGTCACGACCGTGTCGGTCGCGTTGAAGCCTTCCTCGTCGACGATGTCGCCCTTCTTCGACCCGAGGCCCTGGACGAGACCGGCGATGTAGTTCTTCCCGAACGCGTCGTTCTGGAAGATGATCCCGATCTTGGCGTTCGGCATGTTGGTGGCGATGTACTTCCCGTACAGCCGGCCTTCGCCGATGTAGTCGGGCTGCCATCCCATCGTGTACGGCTTCGCCGATCCGAGGCAGGCCTTGTGGACGCAATTGCCCCAGTACGAGTCGCCAGTGGCCAGGAAGACCTGCGGGACCTTGTGCTCGTTCGTGTATCCCCAGGTCGCCAGGCCGGGCGCCGTCCCGAGGTCGCCGACGAGCGCGAAGACCTTGTCCTGCTCGACGAGCTTCTGCACGTCGGGCACGGTCTCGGCGGGGTTGTACGCGTCGTCGAGGACGGTGAAGTTGATCTTGCGGCCGTTCACGCCGCCGTGCGCGTTCACGTAGGCGTAGTAGGCCGACTCCGCTGCCGGGATCGTCTTGTACGCGGATGCGACGCCCGTGAGGGGGAACGTCCCCCCGATGTTGATCGAGGTCTTGGTGATGCCGGGATCGGCGCTGTGCGCTCCGAATGCCGCGGTTGCCGACACCGCCGCGAGCGCGAGCGCGGCGAGGATCGCCAGAAGTCTGCCCTTCCTACCCATCAACCCTCCTAGCCGACGGTTGGCTTCCGTGCCGGCGTCGTGGCCGGACACCGAGTATGACGCCCTTGGATCCGATTAGATAGTCAGAATTGAATCGTCAGTCAAGCCCGTGCGCGGGCCCTCGCGAGCCGGGCGAGCAGCCCCGCGACGCCGGTGGGGAGCAGGAGCATGACGACGATCACGATCAGCCCGAAGACGACGTCCTGCCCGTGGGTCGACCCGATCCAGGGGACGTCGTTGGAGATGGTCGGGAGGAGGCCGACGAACGCGGCGCCGGCGACGACGCCCCAGAGCGACCCGAGGCCGGCGACGGCCGCGCCGACGAGGATCTGCAGCGAGAGGAGGATCCCGAACTCGCTCGGCTGGGCGAAGCCGTTCGTCCCCATGACGAACAGGGAGCCGGCGACCCCGGCGAAGGCGGCCGAGATGCCGAACGCGAGCGTCTTGTACAGCGGCAGCATGACGCCGGACGAGGTCGCGGCCACCTCGCTGTCCCTGATCGCCCGGAAGGCGCGGCCCGTCCGTCCGCGCAGGGTGAGCCAGGCGAGGACGAAGAGGACGGCGGCCGCCGACCAGCTCACCGCGTACAGCCACAGGTGACTCACCGTCTTCGCCGACTGGACACCTCCGCTCCCCCCGAGGTACGTGGAGAACTTGAGCGGTATCTGCGGCACCGACACCGCGAGCGCGAACGTCGCGAGCGCGAGATAGACGCCCGACAGGCGCAGCGCCGGCAGCCCGAGCAGCAGGCCGCAGACGAAGCAGAGGGCGAACGCCGCGAACATCGTCAGCACGAGGTTCGTGTGGTGATCGCGGGACAGGACGGCGGTCGTGTATCCGCCGATCGCCATGAACGCCCCGTGACCGATCGAGATCTGGCCGGTGTAGCCCGTGAGGATGTCGAGGCCGAGGATGGCGATGAAGAAGGTCGCGACCTGAGCCGCGAGCGCTTGGTGGTAGCCGCTGAGCCCGAACGGCAGCGCGGCGAGGACGACCGCGGCGACGGCGACGGAGGCGAGACCGGTGGCGCGCGCGCTCATACCCTGCGGATCCTCCGGTGCCCGAACAGCCCGGTCGGCTTGACGAGAAGGACCGCCAAGAGGACGAGGAACGCGAACGGAAGGCGGAGCTCCGAGGTGATGAAGTGGACGTACTGGCCGACGAGGTTGAGAAAGATGCCGATCGCGACCCCGCCCACGACCGCTCCGGCCGGGCTCTCCAGTCCGCCGAGAACGGCGGCTGCGAATCCGTACAGCAGGATGGGCTGCATGAGCGTCGGCTGGAGGACGAACTCGGCCGGCTCCGCCATCAGCCCCGCGACCGCGCCGAGGACCGCCGCCAGCCCCCATCCGATCGCGAGCATCCAGTCGACCCGCACACCGACGAGGGCTGCGGCCGCAGGTCGCAGCGCCGACGCGCGCATCGCCAGCCCGAGCTTCGTGAACCGGAAGAGCGCCCAGAGGAGCAGGACCGACAAGAGGGTGATGACGATCGTGCCGATGTCCCCGCGCGCCACCGCGACGCCGCCGACGTGGTAGACGCGGTTGCCGAACGGCGAGGGCATGAACTTGATGTCCGCGCCCCACTTCCACGCGACGAGGCCGTCGATGAGGATGAAGAGCCCGACCGTGACGATGACGACGGCGATGACCGATTTGTGCTGGACGGGACGGATCAACACCACCTGGATGGCGACGCCGAGGAGCAGGGCGATCGGCAGCGTCGTGAAAAACGCTTCCCAGTACGAGAAGCCCCACTGGATGAGCTGATAGGCGATGTAGACGGTGGCCATCGCCATCTCGCCCTGGGCGAAGTTGATCACCTCGGTCGCGCGATAGATCAGGACGAGCGCGAGCGCGAGGCTCCCGTAGACGGCGCCGGTCGCGAGACCGGCGACGGTCTGCTGCGCGAAGATGTCGCTCTGGAGGCAGCCGACGACGAGGAAGATGCAGGCCGCGGTGAGCACGATGAGCACCGGGCTGGCGGGAAGCCGCCGCTGCGGGATCGGAAGCCGTCTCGCGAGCTCGGCCATCAGTAGCCCAGGTAGCTCCGGCGGACGGACTCGTGCTGCTGCAGATCGGCGCTCGCGCCGGAGAGCGCGACGCGACCCACCTCGAGCACGTACGCGGTGTGCGCGAGCTGCAGCGCGATGTGCGCGTTCTGCTCGACGACGAGGACGGTCATGCCCTCGTTCTCGTTCAGCTCCTTGACGATCCGGAAGACCTCGGTGACGAGGAGGGGCGCGAGCCCGAGCGACGGCTCGTCGAGGAGCAGGAGCCGCGGCCGCTGCATGAACGCGCGTGCGAGCGCGAGCATCTGCTGCTCGCCGCCGCTGAGCGTGCCGGCCATCTGGTGGCGCCGGTCCTGCATCCATGGGAAGTAGGTCCCTACGCGGGCGAAGTCGTCCTTGAGAGCTCCGCGCCGCGTGTAGGCGCCGAGCCGGAGGTTCTCCCACACCGTCAGCTCCGCGAACGTCCCTCGTCCCTCCGGCACGTGCGCGATCCCGAGACGTGCAACCGACTCGGGCCCGCCGCGGATCGCCTTCCCACGGAAGCGGACGTCTCCCTCGCGCTGCACCGTGCTGGACACGGCGCGCAGCGTCGTCGTCTTACCGGCCCCGTTTGCGCCGAGGACCGCGACGATCTCGCCCTCGCCGACGCTCAGCGAGACGCCGTGGAGAGCCTTCACCGGCCCGTAGCGCGCATGGACGTCTTGGAGCTCCAAGAGGGCGGTCACACGGCTCCCTCGAGCTCGCCGCCGAGGTAGGCCTCGATCACCTTGGGGTCGCGCTGCACCTCCGCGGGTGCGCCGCTCGCGATCGTGCGGCCGAAGTTGAGCACGTGCACGTGATCCGAGACGCGCATGACGAGATTCATGTGATGCTCGACGAGGAGCACCGTGAGCTTCAGCTCGTCGCGCAGGCGGCGGATGAACACGGCGAGCTGCTCGACCTCCTCGTGGTTGAGGCCGCCCGCCGGCTCGTCGAGGAGGAGCAGACGCGGCTGCGACACGAGCGCTCGGGCGAGCTCGACGCGCTTCAGTGTCCCGAACGGAAGCCCGGCCGCCGGGCGCTCGGCGACACCCGCGATTCCGACGAAGTCGAGCATGTCGAGCGCGCGGCGGCGAACGCTCCCTTCCCGCTCGAAGAGCGAGGTCGTGTGTGCGCCTACGAGGACGTTCTCGAGCACCGTCATCGTCGGAAAGAGCTCGACGTTCTGGAACGTCCGCGCGATTCCCAGACGGACGATGCGGCTCGGCGGTGTGTGGAGGATCGACTTGCCCTCGAAGGCGATGTCGCCGGATTCGAGCCGGTACAGGCGGGTGATGACGTTGAAGGCGGTCGTCTTGCCGGCGCCGTTCGGGCCGATCAGCCCGGCGATCGTCCCCGGCGCGACCTCGAGCGAGACGTCGTCGAGGGCGACGATCCCGCCGAAGCGCAGGGTGGCGTTCCGAAGCGAGAGGATTGGCGTCACGGCCGCGATGCGAGGTATTCCTGCCAGAGTTGCTCCATCGTCGTCAAGCGCGGCGCGTCCGCGTGGGCCGGGTCGTACGGGAGATGATTGACGGCCCGAAGGATCCATCGGGCGTCCGCGCCGACGTCGAGGACGTTGATGCAGCCGGGCGCCTGCTCCCATCCGCCGAGGAACATCCGCTCGCCGGCGAGCGCGTAGCTGAGGATGGCGCGGTTGACGCCGCCGTGCAGGATGAGGAGTGCGACGTCCCAGTCCGGATCGGCGAGGAACGCGTCGATCTCCTTCCGGACGCGGTCGACGAGCGCGCCGATCGACTCACCGCCGAGGAAGCGCGTCTCGAGGGGCACGACGCCGCGGAACGCCGCAGTCATCATCGCCTGTACTTCGTCGGGGGAGACGTCTCGGATGTCCCCGCTCTCGATCTCGCGAAGCGCGTAGTGCGATTCCTGCTCGACGTCCGGTGCGACGATCCTCGCCGTCTCGAGCGTCCGCTCGAGGCCGCTCGTGACGACGCGGTCGAACGGGATCCCACCGAGCGCGGCGGCCGCGGCGCAGGCCTGCTCCCGGCCGCGGTGGGTGAGGACGACGTGCTCGGGATGCACGCCCTCGAAGTAGCGCACCTCCGCGTGGCGCATGAGGTAGATCCGGCGTCTATGCACGCAGGGACTGTCCGCCGGCGTTCTGCATGCCTGCGGCCATCCCCTCGGGAGCGGCGCCGTTCGGGAACCGCTCGAGCAGCGCGGCGAGGAGGCCGTCCGCGTCCCAGGCACCGTCGTGCCGGAAGAGCTCCCCGGCTCTCCAGCCTTGCAGCGCGTTGACCGCACCGCCCCACACGTGGAATACCTGTCCGGTGATCTGCTGCGCCTCGTCCGCGCAGAGTGCGACGACGACCGGGGAGATGTTCGCGGGGTCGAGCGGGTCGAATCCCTCGGGCCGATCTCCCATCTCGAAGGTCTCCTCCGTCATGCGCGTGCGCGCGTTCGGCGCGAGGCAGTTGACGGTGACGCCGTAGCGCGCGAGCTCCTGCGCGGCGATGATCGTGAAGGCGGCGATTCCGGCTTTCGCGGCGCCGTAGTTCGTCTGCCCGACGTTGCCGAAGACGCCCGACGGGCTGGACGTGTTGACGACGCGCGCATGCAGCTGCTCGCCGGACTTCGCGCGCTCGCGCCAATACGCGGCGGCATGGCGGGTGACCGCGAAGTGTCCCTTGAGATGGACTGCGATGACGGCGTCCCATTCCTCCTCGGTCATGTTCACGAGCATGCGGTCGCGGAGGATCCCGGCGTTGTTGACCACGATGTCGAGGCTCCCGAAGGCCGATACCGCGTGCTCGACGAGTCGGCGCGCTCCTTCGAAGTCGGCGACGTCCTCGCCGTCGGCAACCGCGCGGCCGCCTGCGGACTCGATCTCCGCGACGACCTGCTGTGCGGGTGCCATGTCGGTGCCCTCTCCCGCGAGCGAGCCGCCGAGGTCGTTGACGGCGACGCTTGCTCCGGCGGCCGCGAGCGCGACTGCGTGTGCGCGGCCGATACCGCGCCCAGCGCCGGTGACGATCGCGACCTTCCCGCTCAGATCGGCCACGAGGCGGAGCCTAGTACCGCTCGAGGGCGCGCGGCGAGTTGACGCGCAGGCGCGCCTCGACGTCGGCCTTGACGCGCGCGAGCGTGCCCGGTTCGACGTCCCCGGCGCGAATGCGGCGGGCAAGCTCGCGCCGCTCGGAGTCGTCTTCCGGCGGCAGCGCGTCGAGCTCGCGATAGACGATCGAGAGCGCATTCATGGCGACGAGGGTACGGAAGCGGAGCCGCTGGTCGTCGAGGGTGGGGAGGATCTCGCCGCCGAGGAACTCGGCGATCGCCTCGGTCAGCTCCTGTGCGGTCGGCCTCTCGCTCACGTTGCCAACTTCTCGAGCAGGTGACAGATCTCGTACTCGACCTCGGCGCCCAGCCGCCCGAGAACGGCGAGCTCGACGCTGCGGTCCTGCCCCCGCAGGTGGCGCTGCGCCTGCGTCAGACAGCCGATCGCCCACGCGACGTTGCCCGCGAGCTCCCAGTAGTCGAGCTCTTGCGGGCCGACATCGAGGCCGGTCAACTCGTTGTAGCGATCGACGTACGCGTCGGCGTCGGCGATCCCACCGAGGCGCTTGTCGTCGACGCCGAAGCGCCACGCACGCACGAGCCCGAACCCGAGATCGCGGACGGGGTCGTCGATGTGCGCGAACTCCCAGTCCAGGACCCCGACGAGTCCGTTCTCGTCGATCACGACGTTGCCGATGCGGTAGTCGCCGTGGTTCACGACGGGCTCGCGCCGCTCGGGCCGGTTCTCGCGTAGCCACCAGAGCCCGAGCTCGATGGCGGGGTGGGGATCCCCGACGTCGTCGAGCTCGTCCATCATCCGCTCGAGCTGCGCTTCCTCGAGGAACGGCAGCCGGTCGCGCGGGATCGCGTGGATCTTCGCGAGCTCCTCGGCGAGCTGGAGCGGCAGCTGCGTCGGCGCCTCCATGCGGACGATCCGGCGGCCGATCGTCTCGCCCTCGAGGCGTTCCATGACGAACGCCTCGCGTCCCTCGAGCGATTCGATGTACAGGATCGGCCGCGGAACCTTGACTCCGGCCTCGAAGGCTGCCTTCAGGACCTCGAACTCGTGCTCGAGCGAGAGCGTGTGCCGGTGGATGACGCCGCCTGCCGCACGGCGCACGAGCAGGCGCTCGCCGCCCGCGTCGACCGCCCACGCCTCCTTCGAGGCGCCGCCGGCCAGCAGGATCGGTTCGGAGACGTCGCCGAGGACCGCTTGGAGCGCTTCCCGCATCTCTGCGATCATCGCCGTTATGGTCGGGCGCCGCGAGCGCGTGCGCGAGTTCATGGAGGCGCACGTCTATCCGAACGAGTCGGCGCTCTTGCGCGAGGACGAGGCCGCCGATGCGCTCATCCGTGAGCTGCAGGGGCTGGCGAAGGAGGCGGGGCTGTGGGCTCCGCACCTGCCGCCGCAGGCGGGTGGCAGCGGCAGCGGGTTCATCGAGTACGCGAACTTGAACGAGGAGATCGGGCGCAGCTTCATCGCGCAGCTGATCTTCGGCTGTCAGGCACCCGACGCAGGCAACGGCGAGATCCTGCACGCCTACGGCACCGAGGAGCAGAAGGAGCGGTTCCTGCGGCCGCTCGTCGCGGGGGAGACCCGTTCGTTCTTCGGCATGACCGAGCCGGAGGTGGCGGGGAGCGATCCGACGCTGCTGCGCGGGCGCGCGGTGCGCGACGGCGAGGAGTGGGTGATCGACGCGCACAAGTGGTTCTCGTCGGGCGCCGACGGCGCCGGCTTCGGCATCGTCATGGTCGTCACCGATCCGGACGCGGCGCCGCACGAGCGCGCGTCGATGATCATCGTCCCGACCGACACGCCGGGCTACGAGCTCGTGCGACGCATCTCGGTGATGGGGCACGAGGGGCGGGGCTGGGGGACCCACTGCGAGACACGATTTACCGGCGTCCGTGTTCCCGTCGAGAACACCCTCGGCGGCGTCGGCGCCGGCTTCGCGATCGCGCAGAAGCGGCTCGGTCCGGGCCGCATCCATCACGTCATGCGCTGGCTCGGCCAGATGCAGCGCGCGTTCGAGCTCATGTGCGCCTACGCGCTCGAGCGCGAGGCCTTCGGCGGGCCGCTGGCCGAGAAGCAGACGATCCAGAACTGGATCGCCGAGTCGGCGGCGGAGATCCAGGCATGCCGCCTGATGACGCTGCAGGCGGCGCACCGTCTCGACGAGGGCGACGAGGCGCGCGTCGAGGTGTCGCTGATCAAGTTCTACGCGGCAAGGGTGCTGAACGACGTCATCGACCGAGCGCTACAGGTGCACGGCGGGCTCGGGATGACCGACGACGCACCGCTCGCAGTGATGTACCGCATGGCCCGCGGCGCGCGCATCTACGACGGCGCGGACGAGGTGCACAAGATGGTCGTCGCGCGCCGCATCCTCCGCGCGTTCGAGGACGGCGGGAGCTGGAGCTTCACGTGACGGACTTGCTGAGCCTGACGTCCGACTCCTCGTAGCCGAGCGCGTCGTAGAAGTTCCGGGCCGCCGTGTTCGCGGCACCTGTGTCGAGGGAGACGCGATCCAGCCCGTGTGCGCGCGCCCAGTTCTCGACCGCGGCCATGAGCGCGCGCCCGACGCCACGGCCCTCCGCCTCCTCGGCGACGACCAGCTCGCCGACATACGCCTCCGGCGCCCCGGTGAAGTGCGCCCGTTCCTTCACGGTGACGAAGCCGACGACGGCGCCGGCGTCCTCCGCCACGAAGACGGTGTGCTTCACCGATTCGTCGATCCAGCCGCGGACGGCGGCCAGCACCTGCTCCGAATCGAGCCAATCGGCGGTGCCGATCAGCAGGCGGGGTGCGAGCGCATCGACTGCGGCGCGGTCGGCTTCCTCGTAAGCTCGGATGACCATGGCGCTCCACGAGACCCTAGTCGGTGCGCGTGTGCGGCTCGAGCCGCTCGAGGAGCGGCATGAGGACCCGCTCTGGGAGATCGCGCAGGACCCGCGCGTCTGGACCTTGATGAAGGTGCGCGGCCACGAGAGCCGCGACCTCTTCCGCCAGTGGTTCCAGTCGGTCGACCTCGGGTTCGCGCACTATTTCGACGAGGTCTTGGTCGGGCACACGTCGTATCTGAACGTGCGGCCGGACGACCGTGTCCTCGAGATTGGAAACACGTGGCTCGTGCCGGCGGCGTGGGGGACGGGTGCGAACACGGAGGCGAAGTACCTGCTGCTGCGGCACGCATTCGAGGACGAGGGCTACCACCGCGTCGAGTTCAAGACGGACGCGACGAACGCGCGTGCGCGCGCGGCGCTTGCGGCGCTCCCGTCGACGTTCGAGGGCGTCTTCCGGAAGCACATGATCGTCCGCGGAGGCGAGCGCCGCGACTCTGCGTGGTACTCGGTGATCGACGATGACTGGCCGACGGTCAAGGCCGACCTGGAGGCCCGAATCGCCGCCGCGCAGAAGCCGTAACACTCACGCCGGGGTACCTGGTACCGGTCGTCGCAATCCGGCTCCGCCAGCGGCGGACCGGTACCGCATACCGATACGAAAGTGTTACGACTTCCGCACGTCAGCGAACGATCTGCGTGCAGCGCGACGACGCCAGCAGCTCTCCGGCGGCGTCGTAGAGGTCGGCGGCGCAGAACGCGACCCGGCGATTCCGCTGCACGACCCGACCCTCGGCGCGCAGCACGCCCGGTCGGGCCGAGCGGACGAACTCGACGTGCAGGTCGGCGGTGAGGAAGCTCTCGTCGTCGCCGAGGACCGACCAGCAGGCGCTGCCCATCGCCGTATCGAGCAGCGTCGTCACCATCCCGCCGTGGACGATGTGTCCGCCGCGTCCGTCGTGGAAGCAGAAATCCGGCGTTGCGTCCCATTCGATCACCGACCTGCCGTCGCCCTGCTCGATGCCGCGGTATGCGAGCGTGCGCCAGACGTGCGGCGCCGGCGGCGGCTCGTCACGCCAGGAGCGGCGCTTCCTGCTCATCGCGGCCCCGGAATCCCCGGGAAGCGGAACGGCTCGACGCGGTTCGGCTGGACGACCCACGCGCGACCGCTTTCGGCATCGCGCATCACGGTCAGAGCCGCGTCGGCGACGAACGACGCCTGCATCAGCGGTACCGGGAGGATCCCGCGGAGCTCATCCTCGACGATCGGGGTGTCCGTGAAGCCCGGACAGAGTGCGTTGATGCGGATGCCGTGTGCGTGCAGCCCGTCGGCGGCCGCGCGAACGAAGCCGACGACGGCGTGCTTCGTCGCCGTGTACATCGGGTCGAACGGCATTTCCGTCAGTCCGGCGAGCGACGCCGTGCACACGATCGAGCCGCCGTTCGGCATCAATCGCCGCGCGCACTCGCGCGCTCCGTAGACGACGCCGAGAAGGTTCGCGCGGACGATGCGTTCGACCTCGGCCGACGGGAGCTCGGCAGGGTCCGGGAAGCCGATGCCGATGCCGGCGTTGAGAAACGCCGCGTCGTATTCGCCGTCGAGCGATGCCCACGCCTCGGGCGTGCCGGCGTCGAACTCCGGAAGGTCGAGCGGGATCGCGTCGCCGTGAGCGGCGACGATCGCCGAGCCGATTCCTCCGCGGCCGCCCGTGACCAGAACGGTCACGGCACGAGCACGACCTTCCCAACGCTCCGGCGCGACTCGACGAGCTCGTGGGCGCGGTCGACCTCGGCAAGGGGTATCTCGGCGCCCACGACCGGCCGCAGCGCACCGGCCCGCCAGAGCGCGAGCAGCTCGCCGACCGCCTCGCCGACGACTCCCGGCTCGTGTCGCAGCAGCCGGCCGAGATAGAAGCCCTGAATCCCGACATTGCGCCCGACGAGCGCAGCCGGGCTCATCTCCGGCCACATGCCTGCCGCAAAGCCGATGGCGACGAGGTTTCCGAGGGGCCGCAGACGGCCGATCGCGCGCTCGAACAGCTCGCCGCCCACCGGGTCGACCACGACGTCGACGCGCAGGTCGTCGGGGATCTCGTCGTAGACGTAGGCCTCGGCCGCTCCGAGCTCGCGACAGAGCTCGAGCTTGGCGTGCGATCCTGCGGCTGCGACGACGCGCGCGCCGAGCTCGTGCGCGACCTGCACCGCCGCCGTGCCGACGCCTCCCGCTGCTGCGTACACGAGCACCGTCGCCCCGGGCCGCAGCCGTACCTGCCGCGTGAGTGGGACGTAAGCCGTGAGGAACGTGAGCAGAAACGACGCCCCCTCGGCGAAGCTCGCGGCGTCGGGAAGCGGAACGATCTGCGCGCGGTCGACGGCTGCGCGCTCGGCGTAGCCGCCGCTTCCGGACGTGATGGCCATCACGCGCGTCCCGTCCTCGAGCTCGCCCGCGATCTCAGAGCCGAGCACGACCGGCAGCTCCGGCATCTGCGGGTACCGCCCGCGCCGGATGAGCACGTCGGCGTAGTTAATCCCGGCCGCGCGGACGCGCACGACGACGCGGCCGTCGCCGGCGGGATCGGGAAGGTCTGCGAGCTCGAACGGCCCGTCGACCTCGCGCAGGAGTGCAGCTCTCAACGCGTGACGGGTTCCTGCGCGAACTGCTCGCGCAGCGCCGTCTTGCGGAACTTGCCGACGCTCGTCTTCGGGATCTCGGAGATGAACTCGATCCGGTCGGGCAGCCACCATTTCGCAAACTGGGGCGCAAGGAACTCGCGCAGCTCGTCGGCCGTCGCCGAGCTGCCCTCCTTCAGGACGACCGCGGCCAGCGGTCGCTCGGCCCACTTCTCGTCCGGAATCGCGATCACCGCCGCCTCCGCCACTGCAGGGTGCGCCATGATCGCGTTCTCGAGCTCGACCGACGAGATCCATTCGCCACCTGACTTGATCACGTCCTTCGAGCGGTCCTTGATCTGGATGTATCCGCGCGGATGGATGGATGCGATGTCGCCGGTGCGGAACCAGCCGTCCTCCGTCCATCGATCTGCCTGCTCCGGCGTGTCGTAGTAACCGGACGCGACCCACGGGCCGCGCACCTCGAGCTCGCCCATCGTCTCGCCGTCCCACGGCTGGTCCTCGTCGCCGACGCGGATGCGAATCTCGACGAGCGGCAGCGGCATGCCCGCCCACGACTCGATGTCGAAGCGCATCTCCTCGTCGACATCGGCGAGGTCGTGCGGGAGCGTCGCGGTCGACGCAACCGGCGACGTCTCCGTCATGCCCCAGCCTTGCACGATCTTGATGCCGTGCCGCTGCTCGTATGCGGCGATCATCGCCCGTGGTACAGCCGAGCCGCCGACGAGCATCGCCTTCATGCTCGACAGGTCCCACCGTTCGGTATGCGCGTCGAGCAATTGCAGGATCCCCATCCAGATCGTCGGCACGCCGGCGGCCCAGGCCACGCGTTCCTGCGACATCAGGTCGAGCAGGCTCTCGGGGTCGAGATGGGGACCTGGGTAGACGAGCTTCGACCCCGTCATCGTCGCGACGTACGGGTATCCCCAGGCGTTCGCGTGGAACATCGGGACGACCGGCAGGATCGCGTCGTTGACGGAGATGCCGATGCCGAGCGGGTTGTTCGCCGTGACGCCGAGGGTGTGCAGGATCGTCGAGCGGTGCGAGTATGCGACACCCTTCGGCAGCCCGGTCGTACCGCTCGTGTAGCACATCGCCGCCGCCTCGTTCTCGTCGAGCTCGGGGTCGCGCCACTCGTCGGGGGATGCAGTCTCGAGCAGCTCCTCGTACGAGTCCTCGACGACGAAGACGTGCTCGATCCTCGTCCGGTCCTTGAACTGGTCGAGCACGGGGACCAGCGAGCGGTCGACGATGACTGCGCGGTCTCCGGCGTGGTCGGCGATGTACGCGAGATCATTGGGATGGAGGCGGAGGTTGAGCGTGTGGAGGACGAAGCCTCCGCAGGGGATGCCGAAGTACGCCTCGTGGTGCTGATGGTGGTTCCAGCAGAGCGTCGCGACACGGTCTCCCCGCTCGAGCCCGAGCCTTCCCAGCGCGACCGCGAGCTGCCGTGCGCGCGCCATCGTCTCGCCGTACGTCGTGCGGTGAAGGCTCTTGTCCGGGAGGCGCGTGACGATCTCGCCGCGAGCGAGCAGCGTCTCCGACCGCTGCAGCAGATGCGGCAGCGTCAGCTGAAAATCCATCATCAGCCCGTTCATACGGCGACCGCCGTACCGAGCAGCGCGTCGGCGACCTCCGCGCGCAGCTCCGGCGGTCGGGAGCCGACGCCCTCGAGCCAGAGTGCGCGCTTGTAGAAGCGGTGCAGCGCGTGCTCCCAGGTGAAGCCGATGCCCCCGTGCACCTGAATCGAGCGCTCGCACGCCGCCACGGCCGCCTCGGCGGCGAACGCCTTCGCCGCGGCTGCGGCGACGGCTGCCTGCTCGTCCCCCTCGGCAACGCACCATGCCGCCCAGTACACGAGCGAGCGCGCGAGCTCGACGTCCGTGTACGTGTTCGCGAGCTGGTGCGACACCGCCTGATAGACGCCGATCTTCTTCCCGAACTGCTCGCGCGTCTTCGCGTACTCGATGCCGAGCTCTAAAGCGCGCTGCGCGACACCGACCGCTTCCGCCGCCATCGCGGTGCGAGCGCGCGGGACGTCGCGTGCGCCCGGCAGCGGCGTCCCGTTCGAACGCTCGAGCCGTCCGAGCGGCCGCGTCGGGTCGACGGTCGGGAGCTCCTCGCCGCGGGCGAGTTGCGCGTTCCCGTCCGAGTCGACGACCATATCCACCGAGCCGAGCCAAGGAACGAGCCCTTTCACCTCCGCGGACCAGCGCACCTCGCCTGCGGCCGCGGCCTCGCGTTCGTCGGGGCCGAGCGCGGGTAGCGCGAACCCCACGGTTGCGAGGAAGGGCCCGGGATAGAGCGCGTATCCCGTCTCCTCGAAGAGGATCGCTTCCTCGACGAACGACAATTCGGCGCCGCCCAGCCAGCCGAGCTCGGCGAGCTCGTCCCAGCGGTCGTTCTGCGGCCCGTCCCAGTCGCGGTCGAGCGGGTAGTTCGCGGCGAGGAAGCCGCGCACCTCGCGCTGGAGCTGGCGCTGCACGTCGCTGAAGGCGAAGTCCACCTAGCGGCTCCGGGGGAGGCCGAGGACGCGCTCGGCGACGATGTTGCGGAGGATCTCGGAGCTTCCCGCCTCGATCGTGTTGCCGCGGCTGCGCAGCTGCTGGTAGTGCCACCACCCGTCGTCGAGGATCCCTTCCGGGCCGAGCAGCTCGCGGCCGAGCTTCGTCAGGCGCTGGTTCTGCTCCGACCAGCGCAGCTTGATCGCCGAGCCCTCGGGGCCGGGGATGCCTGTGCGTGTGTACGTGCCGAGCGAGCGGTAGTTCGTGTAGCGGAGCGCCTGCAGCTCGATCCATTCTGCCGCGACACGCTCCCGCACGCCGACGTCCCCGTTTGCGTGCCGGCGCGCGGTCTCGAGCAGACGGCCGACGCCGACGTCGAGCGTCGCGGTGAGTGCGAAGCCGAGCGTCGCGCGCTCGTGCAACAGCGTCGTCATCGCCACCTGCCAGCCTTCGCCCTCCTCGCCGATCCGGTTCGAGACCGGGACCTCGACGTCGGTGAAGAAGATCTCGTTGAACTCCGCCTCGCCCGTGATCTGCCGTAGTGGCCGCACCTCGACCCCCGATGAGTGCATGTCGACGATGAGATAGGTCAGGCCCTTGTACCTCGGCGCGTCCGGGTCGCTGAGCGTGACGAGGATGCAGAAGTCGGCGATGTGCGCGAACGATGACCACACCTTCTGGCCGTTGATGACGTAGACGTCGCCGCGCCGTTCGGCTCGCGTTCGCGCGGCGGCGAGGTCGGAACCGGCGTCGGGCTCCGAGAAGCCCTGGCACCAGATCTCCTCCGCCGACAGGATCCTCGCCAGGTGCGAACGCTTCTGCTCGTCGGTGCCGTGCGCGATGATCGTCGGGCCCGCCATGCCGAGGCCGATGACGCCGACGTGCCCGGGCGCCTGTGCACGCGCGAGCTCCTCGTAGAAGATCGCCTGGAAGCTGTACGGAGCGCCCGCGCCTCCGTACTCCTTCGGCCACGTGAGCCCGGCGTAGCCTGCGTCGTGGAGCCGGCGGCTCCACGTGCGGCCGAAGTCGTCCTCGAAGCGCTGGCCGCCGCCGCGCCAGCCGCGCTTCTCCTCGGGCAGGTTCGCGTCGAGCCAGGCGCGCAGCTCGGTCCGGAAGGCTGCCTCCTCCGCGGTGTCCCGCAGATCCATTGTCGCGAGACTAGCTTGCCGCGTGAGCCGGCACCAGATCGGGCGCCGGAGCCCGCACGATCGTGCGTCGGCGGACGGGGAGGAGACTGACGACGCCGACGGTGACCGCGACTCCGATCCACTGCGTCCAGCGCAGCGAATTGCCAAAGACGTAGATGCCGATGAGGGTCGCGGTCACCGGGAACGCGAGCTCGCCAATGGCGGAGAGGAGTGCAGGCGTGCGCTGGAGGCCGTAGTAGTAGAGGAAGAGTGCGGCGAGCCCAGTGACGAGGGCCAACACTGCGATGTACGAGCTGTCGTGGACGCCCGACCATGCAGCCGTGCCGACGACCGGCAATGCGCAGGCGCTCGCGACGAGGCCGAAGGCGAAGCGGACGGTTGTCACGTGCTCGAACGTGAGGCGGCGCGTCAGGTAACGGCCGAGCACGGTGCCCAATCCCCAGAGGAGGGCCGCGCCGAGCGTCTCCGCTATCGGCGTCAGCCCGTGAGCGTGCGGCGCGAGCGGACGCGGGAGGGCGATCAACCAGATGCCGGCCAGCGCGGGGAGGAGGAACCAGGCAAAACCGCGGCGCGGCTGCTCGCCGAGCACGAGCCAAGCGCCGGCGACGGCTACGAGAGGCTGCGCTTTCTGAAGCACATAGATGGTGACGATGTCGAAGTGCGACGTGATCAGGGCTTGAGTGAGGAGGATCGTGGCTATCGCCGAGGCGCCGGCGCCGACGAAGACGGCCGCAACGACGTATCTGATCCCGGCGCGCCACAGCCCGGCCAGCGCGGGAACGAGGAGCGTCGCCGTACATGCGACGAGGACAACGTGCTCACCGAAGACGATCGTCGTGGCGGACGTCGACTGCGCCAGCGGCTTGCGGATGAGGGCGTCGAGGCCCCACATCGCCGCGGCGATGCTGACGAGGACGACGCCCGGGGCGCTGGTCAACCGTCTGATCACCGCTCGAAGCGTAGGAGATCGGATACCGCCTGCCGAGCGCGGATGATGCGCGCCTTGCCGTTCACCACCATCACGGCGGCGGGATTCGGAACGCCGTTGTACGACGAGGCCATCGCCAGCGTGTAGGCACCCGTCGACGGGACCGCGAGGATGTCGCCTCGTCGCGGATGAGGGAGCGCGATCGCATCGATGAGGACGTCGCCGGACTCGCAGTGCTTGCCGGCGATTCGGAAGACGCCGTCCGGGAGCTCATCGGCGCGGTTGGCGAGCATGGCCTCGTAGCGTGCGCCGTATAGCTGCGGCCTCGGGTTGTCGGACATCCCGCCGTCGACGGCGACATAGGACACGCCGCCCGATTCCTTCACGACACCGACGCGGTACAGCGTCGCGCCGGAGCGGCCCACGAGCGAGCGTCCGGGCTCGAGCACGACCTGGACGTCGGGAAGGCGCTGGACGAGCGGGGGGACGAAGTCGGCGATCTCGGGCACCCGCTCCTCGCGCGTGTACCTGATGCCCAGGCCGCCGCCGATGTCGAGCAGCTGCGGCCGCCAGCCGAGCTCTTGCTCTGCGCGTGCGCAGAACGCGACGAGGCGGTCGACGGCGACGAGGCTCTCCTCGATGCGCGCGAGCTGCGAGCCGACGTGGAAGTGCACGCCGGCAACCTCGAGCCCGAGGGAGCGTGCTTCCGTGATCGCGGCGAGGGCAGCGTCGGGCGCGAGTCCGAACTTCGACTCGTCGTGCGCGGTCTGGATCGATTGGTGCGTGACCGCCTCGACGCCGGGCGTGAGTCGGACGAGCACCCGTTCGACGCCGGCGGCGGCCGCGCGCGCAGGCTCGTCGGGAGCGTCGAGGACGACCGTGGCGCCCGCTTCCGCGGCGGCGCGGAGCTCCTCGTCGGACTTGTTGTTCCCGTGGAAGAGGATGCGGTTTCCGGTCATCCCCGCCTCGCGTGCGAAGGCGAGCTCTCCGAGCGTGGATACGTCCGCGCCGACGCCTTCCTCTGCGAGAAGGCGGAGGACGGCGACGTTCGCGAACGCCTTTGTGCCGTACACGACGAGGGCGCCGGGCGCGGCTGCCCGGTACGCCCGCGCCTGCGCGCGGATCGTCTCCTCGCAGTAGACGACGAGGGGCGTTCCATGCTCGTCCGCCAGGCGGGTGGCGGCGACCCCGCCGATCGACAGGCAGCCGTCGGCCACCTGCGCCGTCAGAGGGAACAGCTCGAGCATTCGGAGAGCGTAGACCGCCTCTGTGGACGAACCGGCACGAAGCCGGCGCACTCTCGGCGCCATGCCCGGCCGCGCCGGCAATAGGATCGCGCCCAGGTCGGTTGGGGGGAGGGAGTCGGGACCCGGGTTACACGCGCGTGCACCTGGATAAGTGCGGGTTTCCGGCTTGGTTGCTACGATCGGCCGGTGAACAGGCAGCTCCTTCGATAGCGCAGGGGCTGACCGCGGCGGCGCCGCGTCGAGCTCCCGGGCCTCTCTGACGAGAGGCTTTTTCGTCTCTGGAGGACGATTGGACAGGTACGAGCCCGAGCAGATCGAGTCGAAATGGCAGCGCGTCTGGGAGGAGGCGCGGGCGTTCAACGTCCCCAACCCCGAGCCGGGGGCGCCGCCTGACGACTCGCACTGGTACCAGCTCGAGATGCTGCCCTACCCCTCCGGCAACGGCATGCACATGGGCCACGTCCTCAACTACACGATGGGGGACGTGATCACGCACGTCCGCCGTCGTAGCGGCTGGACGGTCGTGCGGCCGATGGGCTGGGACGCGTTCGGCCTACCGGCCGAGAACGCCGCCATCCGCGAGGGCGGCCATCCGCGCGAGATCACGGAGCGAAACATCGCGACGATCCGGGCGCAGATGAAGCGCCTCGGGTGGGCGATCGACTGGGACCGTGAGGTCTCGTCCCACGATCCCGCCTTCTACAAGTGGACGCAGTGGCTGTTCCTCCGTTTCTTCGAGCGCGGCCTCGCCTACCGGCGCGAGGCGCCCGTCAACTGGTGCCCGAACGATCAGACCGTGATCGCGAACGAGTACATCGTTGACGGGCATTGCGAGCGGTGCGGCGCGCTCATCGAGCTGCGGAACATGACGCAGTGGTTCTTCAAGACGACCGCGTTCGCGGACGAGCTGCTCCACTTCGACCTGCCGCCCGGCTCGATCGGGTGGCCAGAGCGGTCGATGACGGGGGAACGCAACTGGATCGGACGCTCCGAAGGAGCCGAGATCCTCTTTCGGGTCGACGAGCTCGACATCGACATCCCCGTCTTCACGACGCGGCCCGACACGCTGTTCGGCGCGACGTTCTTCGTCGTCGCTCCCGAGCACTCGTTCGTCCAGCAGCACGCGAGCGACGAGGCGAAGGAGTATGCAAAGCACGCGGGCGCGAAGCGAACCGAAGAGCGTGCCGCCGAGGCGGAGAAGACCGGCGTCTTCACCGGCCACTACGCAACGAACCCCGTCAACGGCGAACGGCTTCCGATCTGGGTCGCCGACTACGTGCTGATGGATTACGGCACCGGCGCGATCATGGCGGTGCCTGCGCACGACGAACGCGACCGCGAGTTTGCGGAGACGTTCGATCTGCCGATCTTGCCCGTCATCGACGACGACGGGAAGCTCATCAACAGCATGCAGTTCGACGGAACGCCGGCAGACGAGGCGAAGCGCGCGATCGTCGCCTGGCTGCACACGCAGGGACGCGGCGCGGCGGCGGTGTCGTATCGCCTGCGCGACTGGAGCTTCTCGCGCCAGCGCTACTGGGGCTGCCCGATCCCGATCGTCTACTGCGACGACTGCGGCTGCGTCCCGGTCCCGGACGAGGAGCTGCCGGTGCTCCTTCCGGACATCGAGGACTATCAGCCAAAGGGGAAGCCGCCGCTCGCCTCCAATGAGGAGTGGATCAACGTCACGTGCCCGAAGTGCGGCGGCCGCGCCCGGCGTGACGCGGACACGATGGATACGTTCGTCGACTCGTCCTGGTACTTCATCCGCTACGTCGACCCGCACAACGACCGCGCGCCGTTCGACAAGCACGTCGTCGACTACTGGCTGCCCGTCGACTTCTACATCGGCGGCATCGACCATCTCAACGGGCACTTGCTCTACTCGCGGTTCTTCGTCAAGGCGCTGAACGACATGGGGATGCTCAGCTTCCGCGAGCCGTTCGCGGGGCTGTTCCATCAGGGCTGGGTCCAGCTCGGCGGCACGAAGATGTCGAAGACGCGAGGCAACCTCGTCGGTCCGGAGGACTTCGTGCGCGAGTACGGCGCGGACGCCGTGCGCACCTACATCCTCTTCATGGGCCCTGCCGACCAGGACATGGAGTGGACGGAGAGCGGTATCGAGGGGATCGTCCGCTTCCTGCGGCGTCTGTGGCGCGTCGTCCACGATGTCGCAGACCGCGCGCCTGCCGACGGGCCCGGTACCACCTCGTTGGCTCGAACTGCGCATCGCACGATTGCGAAGGTGAGCGACGACGTTCTGCGCCGGACTCAGTTTCACACGCCGATCTCAGCCGTGATGGAGCTGGTGAACGAGCTTTCCGACGATCCTGCGGCGCCGGACGCACGCTTTGCTGCCGAGACGGCCGTCTCGCTCATCCAGCCGTACGCGCCGCACATCGGCGAGGAGCTGTGGACGGTGCTCGGCCACGAACGCCTTTGGGAGCAGACGTGGCCCGTCGCCGATCCGTCGGCGCTCGAGCAGGACACGTTCGAGCTCGTGGTGCAGGTGAACGGGAAGGTTCGCGACCGCTTCGAGGTCTCGACCGACCTGAGCGAGGACGAGCTGGTCCAGCGTGCCCTCGCGTCCGAGCGAGTGCAGGCGCATCTCGACGGCCGGAAGGTCGTCAAGACGATTGTCGTGCCGCACAAGCTCGTGAACATCGTCATCGGCTGAGAGCCGGCACGTTCTCGTAACGGTTTCGCGCCGACGATCGGTGGTGTGGAGCCGCGCCGCTTCGTCGTCATCGGCATCGCGGTCGCGGTAGCGGCCGTCCTCATCGCTCCGCGACTCCTCGGCCGTGGGGGTGGTGCCCG
>Ga0187809_10000275_pt1 | contig 30719 bp, 30 predicted proteins | sample NC_wetland_sal_i_8_FD_132415 | JGI IMG/M metagenome (GOLD analysis project Ga0187809, IMG submission 132415) | Wetland sediment microbial communities from Neuse River Estuary, North Carolina, USA - ASW_4 | ecosystem: Environmental > Aquatic > Freshwater > Wetlands > Sediment | place: USA: North... | reverse complement strand
GCCCGGCGCGCGGTGATCGCGGTACTGGCTCTGACCGTGCTCGGCGCTACCGCCGCCGCGGCCGCTGCCGGCGAGCTGCCGGCCTCGCTGCAGCGGCCGGCCCATGACCTGTTCCACGCCCCGGAGCCGCCGCCGCCCCGGCCGGCCCAGCCCGCTGGACCCACCCCCGACCGGTCGGCCGGGTCATCGGCTGGCCGATCGTCAGCGGCCGGTACGAGTTCGCCGGCACCGGCCAGCCCGCCACCGACAACCCCGCCGAGCTCGGGCGGCTCCGATGCCAGCCCGACGTCATCCCCGACCCGGACCGCCAGCACCCGACCGGCCACCCCGGGGGCGGGGTCCAGTTCCGCGGCGCCCTCGGCCACCGGACGCACGACCGGAGCCGCGGCTACCAGGCGGCCCGACGTCAGCCGGCCGGCCCGGGGCCGGCCGGGCCAGCCACCGGGCCAGACCAAGCCGAGCCACGCCGAAGCCGAGCCCGGCCGAGGTGAAGCCGGACGTGATTAGCCGGCCAGGGGGAGCCGGACGGTGAAGGCGCAGCCGGTGTGGCCGTTGGCGACCCGGACGCTGCCCCGGTGCGCGGCGACGATGCCGCGGGTTATGGCCAGACCGAGCCCGGCCCCGGCGCCGAGACCGGGCTGGTGGGTCCGGGCCGGCTCGCCGCGGAAGCCGACCTCGAACAGCCGACTCAGGTCGGCCGCGGCGATCCCGCCGCACTCGTCGGCCACCGTGACCTCGGCCGCCGCTGGATCGGCCGTAGCCTGCAGGGCGATCTCGACCGTGCCGTCAGCGCGAGTGTGCCGGATCGCGTTGATCACCAGGTTGGTCAGCGCCCGGTTCAGCTCCGCCCCGTTGCCGACGACCTCGGCCGCCGCGCTGGCCCGGCCGATCAGACGTACCCCTTGCAGCTCGGCCACCGGTTCCAGGGCGGCCACACAGTCCGAGACCAGGTCACCCAGGCTGACCCGATCGACCCGGGCACTGGGCGCTCCGGCCTGCAGGCGGGAGATCTCGAGCAGGTCGTCGACCATGCCGCTGAGCCGATCCACCTCGACCCGGATCTGCTTGTGGTAGCGCTCGGGCGAGGCGGCGATGCCGTCCTCCAGGGCTTCGGCCATGGCGCGCAAGCCGGCCAGTGGTGTCCGCAGGTCGTGCGACACCCAGGCCACGAGCTCGCGCCGGCTGGCTTCCAATGCCCTTTCCCGCTCACGGGATTCGGTCAGGGTCCGGGCGGTCTCGGCCAGCTCGGCATGCAGTTGCTGCAGCTCGCCCGACAGTCGCCGCCCGTCCTCGGCCGGCACCGTGCCGGCCCGCAGCGCCTGGACCGCGGCCTGGACCGACTCCCGGTCCCGGGCGAAGGTGCGAGCCGAGCGAGCCGCGGCCAGCGCGGCCAGGGTGCCCGCGACAACCGCCACCGCGATGGTGGCGAACGCGTCGTCCGAGCGCAGGAACATGGCCCGGGTGTTGCCGTACACCGCGGCCACCGAGGCGAAGGTGGCCACGATCGCGACCGAGACCAGCACGCCGGCCTGCGACCGATGCCGGACCGGCCAGGTGGCCAGCCAGGCCAGCACCGCGCCGCCGGCCCCCCACAGCAAAGCGGTGCCGACGACGTCGAGCATGTGGCTCATCGGGCCCGGCCGCGGCCGGCGGAGTGGCTCATGGCGTCTCCATCCGATACCCGACGCCCCACACGGTCTGGATCAACCGGGGCTCCTTCGGGTCGTCCTCGATCTTCTCCCGGACCCGGCGGACGTGCACGGTGACCGTCGACTGGTCACCGAAGGTCCAGCCCCAGACCGCGGACATCAGCTGAGTCCGGGTGTAGGCGGTGCCGCGGTGTGATATCAGGAAGGAGAGGAGATCGAATTCCCGGGCTGTCAACGCCAGCTCGCGCCCGTGCTTGGTCACCCGGCGGGCGGCGGGGTCCAGGATCAACGGGCCGAGCTCGATGACGGCCGGCACCGGCGCCGGAGCGGCCACCGCGCGGCGCAGTACCGACTCCACCCGCAGCACGAGTTCCCGTGGCGAGAACGGCTTGGTGACGTAGTCATCAGCTCCGACTTCCAGCCCGGCGATCCGGTCGTCTTCCTGGCCCAGGGCTGTCAGCATGATAACCGGCAGGTCAGGCTGAACTTGTCGCAGCCGCCGGCAGATCTCGATCCCGTCCAGCCCGGGCAGCATCAGATCGAGCACGATCAGATCGAAGGCAGCGCTCTCGTCGAGGCCGAGCAGTTCGGCCGCAGCGCTCCCGTCGCGTTCAGCCCGGACCCGGTGCCCGGCGCGCTCGAGATAGGACTGCACCACCTCGGCCACGGTGGCATCGTCCTCGACCACCAGCACGTTCGCCATGCGGTGATTCTCCCATCAGGGCCGGCGGGCATCGCTGCGTTCCGCGTCTTGTAAGGGTTTCAGCGGTCCGACTCCGGTCACGGGTGCTGACGCGTGCGTAAGGTGGTCAAATGCTCGAGGTGATCCTGCCGTGCCTGAACGAGGCGGAGGCGCTGCCCTGGGTGCTCGAGCGGATCCCGGCCGGTGTCGAGGCGATCGTCGTCGACAACGGCAGTACCGACGGCAGCCCCGAGCTGGCCGCTCGGCTGGGGGCAAGAGTGGTGACCTGCGACCGCCGCGGCTACGGAGCCGCCTGTCACGCCGGCCTGCTGGCGGCCAGCGCTGAGCTGGTTGCCTTCTGCGACTGCGATTCCTCCATCGATCCCTCCGAGCTGCTCGACTTCGCAGCCCCGGTTGCCGTCGGCACGGCCGACCTGGTCGTCGGCCGGCGCCGCCCCCGGGGCCGGGGAGCCTGGCCGACCCACGCCCGGGTGGCCAACGTCGCCCTGGCCTGGCGACTGCGCCAGCTGACCGGGGTCCGGCTGCACGACATCGGCCCGTTGCGGGTCGCGCGCCGCGAGGGCCTGCTGGCGCTGGATCAACTCGATCGTCGCAGCGGATATCCCCTGGAAACCGTGCTGTTGGCCGCCCGGGCCGGCTGGCGGATCGTCGAGCGCGACATCGACTACCACGCTCGCTCCGGCCGGTCCAAGGTCACCGGCACCGTCCGCGGCACGGCCCAGGCGATCCGGGACATGTCAGCGGTGCTGGCCCGATGACGCCGGTGCAGACGGTCCTGGTGATCGCCAAGCAGCCGGTACCGGGCCGGGTCAAGACCCGTCTGATCGGGCCCTGCTCGGCCGAGCAGGCCGCCGAGCTGGCCGAGCAGGCGATCCACGACACCCTGGCCGCACTGGCCGACTTCCCCTGTCAGGACAAGGTCATCCTGCTCGATGGCGAGCTGGCCCCGCCGCCCGGCTGGCGGGTCGTGCCGCAGTCCGGTAATGGCCTGGACGAGCGGCTGGTGGCTGGGTTCGAGGCGGTGGTGTCCGGCCCGGCGGTGCTGGTCGGGATGGACACCCCGCAGCTGTCGAGCGAGGTGCTGGCCTTCGACCACCGCGGTTACGATGCCTGCCTCGGCCTGGCCGCCGACGGCGGCTTCTGGGCGATCGGCTTCACCGACCCGGCCCAGGCTCGCCCCTGCATCCTCGGCGTGCCGATGTCGACCCCGGAGACCGGAGCTGAGCAGCGCCGGCGCCTCGATGAGGCCGGCTTGCGGGTTCAACCGCTGCCGGTGCTGATCGATGTCGACACCGCCGCCTCGGCCGAGGCGGTGGCCCGCACCGCGCCGCACACGCGCTTCGCCCGGACGTGGCGGGCGATGCGGCCGGCCGAGGCCTCGGCGTGATCTCCGGTGCGCTCAGTCCCTACGAGGGGGCGCTGCGCGAACAGGGGAGGCTCAGCCTGGTTGCCGCCGACGGGACCGAGGTCGTGCTGGCCATCCAGCGTTACCTGGCCGACGCCGACCCGGCCGATGCCACCGTGCTGGCCCGATGCGTGCCGCCGGTACTCGACGTCGGCTGCGGCCCGGGCCGGATCGTGCACGCCCTGGCCAGCTCGGGCCAGGTTGCGCTCGGCGTCGACATCGCCGAGGCCGCGGTGTCGTTGACCCAGCAGCGCGGCGCCCCGGCCCTGAGCCGAGACGTCTTCGACCGGGTTCCGGGGGAGGGCCGGTGGCCGACGGTGCTGCTGCTGGACGGCAACGTCGGCATCGGCGGCGATGTGGCCGGCCTGTTGCGGCGGGCGGCGGATCTGATGGCTCCGGGCGGCGCGATCCTGGCTGAAGCATCAGCCCCCGAGCCGGCCTGCGATCAGGTGCTGCAGGTGCGCTTCAGCGGCGGCGGACGGCCGGACGGCCCGCAGTTCCCGTGGTCGGTGGTGGGTCGGGAGTCATTGGCCCGGCACGCCGGTGCGGTCGGGTTGATCCCGACCGATCACTGGTCGGCCGGTGGCCGCGACTTCCTCCGGCTGGCCCGGCCGACCTCGAGCGCGTAGCCGGCCAGCCCGACCACGACGATGGCGGCCAACAGGAGCACCAGGTTGGCTGCGTAGTTCTGCCGCAGCAGGGCCAGGGCCGGTGAGCTCGTCCGGCCGTGGCGCCAGATCAGCCAGACCCCGACAGCACTGACCAGGCCGCCGCAGATGAGGATCGCCTGCAGGTAGCGACGCAGCCGGCCCGGCACCAGCCGGGCCAGCAGCCAACCCAGACCGATCACCACCGGCGCGATCACCACGTCGTGCACCAGCAGGGTCGCGATCAGCCACCGGGCCAGGGCGATCGGCTTGGTGTCCTTGGCATCGGTGAAGATTCGCAGGACGCCGTAACCGATGGCCATCACCCCGATGCCGCCGAGCAGAACCCGCACGGCGAGAACCGAGCGGGTTGCCGGCGTCACGACGAGACCTCAATCCGGGTCAGCCACTTGGTCTGCAGCACTCCGGCTCGGTCGGGCGCGATCAGCCTGATCGGGTAACCGTGGTCGAGGGTGATCCGCTGACCGTTAAGATGAGTGGCCAGCAACGCGTGCTCGAGCTGGCTGCCGGTCAGGCTCGACTGGGAGTAGGCGCCATGTTCCAGGGAGTGCACGCTGACCCGGGACGAGGCCGAGCCGCCGACCCGCTCGACCAGGTTCAGCAAGGGGATTCCGCGCCAGTGTGCCTGGATGCTCCACCCCTCCACGCAGGCGATCGGCAGTACGGTGTCCCGGGTCGGCTCGGCTTCCAGCTCGGCCAGCGAGAAGGACAGCAGGCTCGCGCCGTGCACGGTGAGCTGGTAGGCCGCCGACTGTGCGGCCGAAACCACCTTGGCCGCCTCGGCCGTGCGGTTCACCGGAACCCCGAGCGGTCCGCGCCGGGGCTGGCGGGGCGCCAGTAGCGCCACCGGCTCCAGCGCCGGCACGACCTGGCCGATCGTGGTCACCGCGACCACGGCCACTCCGGCGCCGCCCGCGATCAGGACGCCCCGGCGGGACAAGCCCGCCTCGGAACTCGGCCCGAGCCGGGTGGCCAGGCCGGCCCGGATCGCCGGGAGCTGGACTGCGATGTGCAGCAGCAGCGAGCCGATCACCACCCAGGCCATCCAGTAGTGCACCCGGATGAAGCCCCAGGGCCAGGGATAGAACTGCAGGATGTTGAACAGGCCGGTGATCACTTGGAAAACCGAGGCGGCGACCAGTACCGCGACCGACAGCCGCTCCAGGGCGTGGCGCAGGCCGCGTACCGGCGGCCACGCGAACAACCGGTGGAACACCGACCAGAGCTTGAGCAGCAGCAGCGGGATGCAGGCGATGCCGGTCAGCACGTGCACGCCCTGGCTCAGCCGGTATCCCCAGTACGGGGCGGCCGGGACGGGCAGCCAGTGCCACGGGGCGTACTGGTAGTGGCTGAGCAGGCCGGTGACGAAGCACAGTCCGAACGCCACCCCGAGGACCCGTCCGATCCGGGCGGTGAGCGCGGGACCGCGCAAGGGCGAGCGGAACTCCGGCCAGAACGGCGGCTTGCTTGTCAGAAGCGGCACCTTTCCAGTCTGGCCCATCCTGGGCCGGCCGGGAGCCAGCATCGCCTTACGAGGAAAGGAACACCGAGCTGGTCGTCAGCTCCAACCGCTGCCGCGCCAGGCTCCGGGCCCGGGTGGCAGTGGCTGGCCCAAGCGCCGGGACAGGTCGGCCCAGCCGCTGGCCGCCGGCGGTTCCGGGGCCCGGGCCGACGCCGCGGTCAGCGCGGTCAGCGCGACGGTGACCGCGGCCAGTTCGGCCGGACCGGGCCTACCGGAGATGATCCGCAGTACCGGCCGGCTCTCCGTCGGCTCGCTCATAGCGGAATGTTTCCGTGCTTCTTCGGCGGCAGCGTTTCCCGCTTGTTGCGCAGGATGCGCAGCGACCGGATGAGCTGGCTGCGGGTCTGCGACGGCGGGATGACCGTGTCCACGTAACCGCGCTCGGCGGCCACGTAGGGGTTGACCAGGGTGTCCTCGTACTCGGCGACCAGTTCGGCCCGGCGCTCCTCCTGCCGCCGCGGGTCGTCGGCGAAGGCCGCCAGCTCCTTGCGGTACAGGATGTTGGCCGCGCCCTGAGCGCCCATGACCGCGATCTGCGCCGTCGGCCAGGCCAGGTTGACGTCGGCGCCGAGATGCTTGGAACCCATCACGTCGTACGCCCCGCCGAACGCCTTGCGGGTGATCACGGTGAGTTTGGGCACCGTTGCCTCGCCGTAGGCGTAGATGAGCTTGGCCCCGCGGCGGATGATGCCCTGCCACTCCTGGTCGGTGCCGGGCAGGAAGCCGGGCACGTCGACCAGGGTCAGGACCGGGATGTTGAACGCGTCGCAGGTCCGTACGAACCGGGCCGCCTTCTCCGAGGCGTCGATGTCCAGGCAGCCGGCGAACTGCATCGGCTGGTTGCCGACCACGCCCACCGGGGCGCCCTCGATCCGGGCGAAACCACAGACGATGTTGGGCGCGAACAGTGCGTGCACCTCGAGGAATTCCCCGTCATCGACCAGGCGCTCGATCACGGTGTGCATGTCGTAGGGCTGGTTGGCCGAATCCGGGATGAAGCTGTCGAGGAAGAGATCGTCTTGGCCGATCTCGAGGTCGGCCGTCACCGGCAGTACCGGCGGCAGGTCCAGGTTGTTGCCAGGCAGGTAGGACAGCAGCGCCTTGACGTAGTCGATGGCGTCCTGCTCGTCGCTGCCCAGGTAGTGGGCATTACCGGATTTGGTGTTGTGGGTCCGGGCCCCGCCCAGGTCCTCCATGCTGACGTCCTCGCCGGTGACGGTCTTGATCACGTCGGGCCCGGTGATGAACATCTGCGAGGTCTGGTCGACCATGACCACGAAGTCGGTCAGGGCCGGGGAGTACACGTGCCCTCCCGCCGCCGCACCCATGATCAGCGAGATCTGCGGGATGACGCCGGAAGCCCGCACGTTGCGGAAGAAGATCTCGCCGTAGAGACCGAGCGAAACCACGCCTTCCTGGATTCGCGCGCCGCCGCCCTCGTTGATCCCGATGAGCGGGCAGCCGGTCTTCATGGCGAAGTCCTGGACCTTGACGATCTTCTCGCCGTAGACCTCACCCAGGGCGCCGCCGAACACCGTGACGTCCTGGCTGAACACGCACACCGGCCGGCCGTCCACGGTGCCGTAGCCGGTGACCACCCCGTCGCCGAACGGGCGCTTGCCCTCCATGTCGAAATTCGTCGAGCGGTGCCGGGCCAACTCGTCGAATTCGACGAAGGAATCCTCGTCCAGCAGCAGCATCACCCGCTCGCGAGCGGTCAGCTTGCCCTTGGCGTGCTGCCGGCTGACTGCGCGTTCGGATCCGGCGTGCACCGCTTCGTCGTAGCGGTGTCGCAGCTCCGCGAGCTTGCCGGCAGTGCTGTGCGGATCCGGGGCCGAACCGCTGTCGGAGGACTGGTGAGCGGCACTCATGAGCTACAGACCCTAGTAGCCCGCTCGGCCGGGCGGGGCTGGCATGTGGCCGATCTCGCGACCGTGATGGCGCTTGCGGACTTTGTGGCTGTGTATCCCTGGACTCGGTCCAATCCTAGGTTTAGTGTCGTAAGCCACCTACCAGAGATAAAGGAGTAGTGCCATGAAATCGACTGTTCGCCGTCTGGCCGTCGTGGTGTCGGCGGGGGTTCTTGCCTTGGTCGCGTTCTCGCCCGCTTCGGCCTCGGCCGTGACGCCGCAACTGTGCATGCACTGCTGCATCCCCAGCCCGAACTGCGAGTAGCGCTTCCCTGCTCGGCCCGGACCGGCGTCGCCGGTCCGGGCGGTCATACTGGGCCGGTGGCGAATCCGTCCGAGGCCGGCCTGACCGGTGAACCAGCCGGGCGGGAGCCGCTGGATGCGGTCGCGCTGGCCGGGCGAGTGCCGGGCTGGCAGCTGCGCACCGTGGCCGAAACCGGCTCGACCAACGCCGACCTGTTGGCCGCCGCCAGCCGCAGCGAGCCGCACAGGACGGTCCTGGTCGCCGATCTGCAAACCACCGGCCGGGGCCGGCTGGCCCGCAGCTGGCAGTCACCGCGCCGGGCCGGGCTCACCCTGTCAGTGCTCCTGCGGCTCAGCCCGCCGGCGGCGAACCGAGGTTGGCTGCCGTTGCTGGCCGGGGTTGCCCTGGCCCGGGCGATCGGGCCCGAGGCCGCACTGAAATGGCCCAACGACGTGCTGCTTGGTCCGGACCAGCGGAAGGTGGCCGGAATTCTCAGCGAGGCCACCGCCGACGTGGTGGTGATCGGGCTCGGCGTCAATGTGTCGACCACTCGCCAGGAACTGCCGGTGCCGACGGCTACCTCCCTGGCGATCGAAGCGATGCCGGCTGACCGGGCCGAGTTGCTGGTCAGGCTGTTGGCTGAACTGGACCGGCAGCTCGAGCGCTGGTCGGCCGCGGACGGCGACGCGACCGCCTGCGGGTTGGCGCAGGAGTACCGGCAGCGGTGTGCCACGCTGGGCCGGCCGGTCACGGTGGACCTGCCCGAGCGGCGGTTGCACGGGCGAGCCACCGGGATCGACGACCAGGGGCGGCTGGTGGTCGCGGTCGACGGCGGGGGTGGGCCGGTCGTGGTGGCGGCCGGCGATGTCACCCATGTCAGGTCGGTGACGGGGTAACTTCTGCTGGACGCGCCGGCGTGCGACCGGTGCGCGGTAGGAGGCGAGCGAGGATGGCATACCCGGAGAAGCTGCTCGCCGATGACGAGGAGATCGTCGAGCACCTGCACCCGCACTGGCTGACCCTGGCGCCGGCGGTCTTCTTCTTCCTGGTCATCTGCGCGCTGACCGGCCTCGGCCTGGCCTACCTGCCATCGGGTTCGGCGCACACGCCGTTGCTGATCATCCTGCTGGTGGTCGCGCTGGTGCTGTTCTGCTGGCTTACCCTGGCCCCGCTGATCCGGTGGCGGTCCACCCATTACGTCTTCACCACCCATCGGGTGCTCATCCGCCGGGGCGTGCTCAAGCACATCGGGCGCGACATCACCCTCGGCCGGATCAGTGACGTGGCCTACGAGCAGACGCTCTGGGACCGGATCTTCTCGGCCGGAACCCTCAAGATCGAGTCAGCCGGCGAGCAGGGTCTGGAGACGCTGGTCGACCTGCCCCGGGCCGATGAGGTCCAGCAGACCCTGAACCGGTTGATCGAGAACGATTCGACCCGCCGGGGCTTTCAACCGGGGCAGCAGTTCTACCGGCCGGCCTCGGACAGCTGAGTCGTCGGTGGCCGCCGCTATGGTCCGACCATGACCGAGACCACCGCCGAGACCGGCCCGCACTTCCCCGAGGCCGGCGATGAGTTTGCCACCCTGCACGGTGCACTGGACCGGATTCGGGCCACTTTTGCTTGGAAGTGCGGGGGATTGGGCTCCGCCGGCATGCGGGCCCGGCTCGGTCCCTCGGCGTTGAGCCTGGGCGGGCTGGTCAAGCACCTGACCCTGGTGGAGGACTACTACTTCAGCTGGAGCCTGCTCGACCGTCCGTTCGGTCCGTTGTGGGCCCGGGCCGACGCGGCTGATCCGGACTGGGAATGGCACACCGAGATCGCCGAGGACGAGCACCCGGAGCAGTTGTTGCAGCTGTGGCGGGAGGCGGTGGACCGGTCGCGGGCCAACGTCGCCGAAGCGATGGCCGACGGCGGGCTGGACCGGTTGGCCCAGCAGAGCCGGTGGGATCGGCGGCCCAACCTGCGCCGGCTGATCGTCGACATGAACGAGGAGTACGCCCGGCACACCGGGCACGCCGACCTGATCCGGGAGTCGATCGACGGCCTGGTCGGCGAGGATCCGCGAGACTGAGCGCTCCTCAGCCCTGCCGGGTCGGCGCCGCGGGGGCTGGCCGGCCGCTAGCCGCGGGCTGCCTCTCGCCGGGCTTGTTCGGCTCCGTCGCCGAGGCCTCCGGTGGGTTGGCCGGCCCGGTCGGCTTGGTCGGGCCGCCCGGCTTGGTCGGCGGCTTGCTCTCGGCGGCCTCGGCCCGAGTGTTGCTGGCCGGGGCGCTCCGGTCGCTTCCGGCCGCCGGCGCGGCCTCGGTGTCGGCGCCACCAGGTGCGCCTCCGGACAGCGTGGCCAGCATCTGCCGGACGTTGGCCAGTTGGGCATTGATGGAATCGCGGCGCTGGGTCGCGGCTGCCATCTCGCGGTCGGATTCGGCCCGGATCCGATCGGCCCGGGCGGCGGCCTCGCTGACGATCTGCTGGGCCCGCTGCTCGGCCTCCTCCAGCAACCGGGCCGATTTCCGGGTGTTCTCGCCGGCCAGCCGCTCGGCCTCCAGCCGTAGCTGCTCGGCGTGCGATTGGGCATCCTTGACCTGCTGGTCGACGGTGCTGCGTCGCTGCTCGAACTCGCGCTCGGCCACCTGGCGACGCTCGGCCAGCGTCTGCTCGAACTCGTTGGCGGCCTGCGCGGCCTGAGCCCGCTGCTGCTCGTGCAGAGCCTCGGCCTCCTCCCGGCGGGTCTGGGCCTGCCGGTTGGTCTCATCGAGCAGTTGCTCGGCCGCCTTCTTGGCGTCAGCCAGGAGCCGCTCGGCCTCTCGCTCGGCCTCGATCCGGGTCTGGGTCGCGTACCGGTCCGCGTCGGCCCGGGTCTTGGTCGCACCGCTCTCGATCTCGGCCAGCTTCTGCCGCGCGTCGACGGTTGCCGCCGCCCTGATCTCGGTGGCCTCGTCGTTGGCCAGGGTCAGGATCTGTCCGATCCGCTCACCGAAATCGGCGAAGGTCGGCTCGGCCGGCTTGGCCGCAGCCCGGGCGGCAGCTTGCCTGGCCGCGGCCTCGGAAGCGGCCAGCTGTTCGGCCCGCCGGGCCTGGGTGGCCGCTTCCTGTTGCGCGGCCTGCACCGCGGCGCCGAGCTCGGCGATCCGATGCTCGACCTGGCTCGGATCGTAGCCGCGCATCACGGTACGGAACTGCTGCGGGTTGCTGTCGCTCATGCGGCTTCCATCTCGTCGCTCATCGGGCTGGTCATCCGGCACGGGCCGGGGTCCGGGGACGGCTCACTACCGGTGCAGTGAGCTGCCCGCCGGGTTGCGGCTGTCATTGTCTCCTGCCGGGCGTAAGGCTGGGTTGTGCTGCGCAGCGGGCTCGCCGGCGGTCGCTGCCGGTGGCGCGGCGTTTGCCGGACTCGGCAGGGATCCGGGCGGGGTAGCGCCGCCCCGGCCGCGAGCCTCCTCGCCGGCCAGGGCCTCGATGATTCCGGACAGCTGGGCCAGCTCGGCGGCGATCGCGTTGCGCCGCTCGGTCAGCTCGGTGAGCTCGGCCTTGGCTGCCGCGACCGCCTGCTGGCCGTCCCGGCGGGCCTGCTCGGCCTCGGTCCGGGCCTGCGCCACCAGCTCGGTCGCCTCGGCCCGAGCGGTTCGCCGGTGTTGAAGCAATTCTCGTTGCGACTCGCCCAGTTGCTTGGCCACCTGCTCGCGCACCGACTGGGCCCCGGACTCGGCTTCGGCCAGCCGCCGCTCGGCCCGTTCGTGCTGAGCCTTGGCCGCGGCCGCGGCCTCGCGGCGCAATCGCTCGGCCTCGGCCCGGGCCTCGGCCAGCAGCTGCCTGGCCTCGGTGGCTGCCGCCGCGCGATCGGCCTCGGCTGCCGCGGTGAGCCGGCCGGTCTGCTCGGCCAGTTCGTCGCGCTTGCGCTTGAGCCGGGCGCCGGCGCCGGCCACGGCCGCGGCCAGTCGAACCCGAACCTGCTTGACCCGAAGCGCCGCCTCGGCGTGAGCCTGTTCGGTTATCCGCCTGGCCTCCAGCTCGGCTGCAGCCACCAGGCCGGCCACCGTGTCTTGGGTCCAGCGGACCTGCTCGGCGGCGGCGGCCAGCTGCTGGGCCGCCTCGTCGCGGGCCTGCTCGACCAACTGCGCCCCGTGCTCGGCGGCCCGGACCCGCTCGGCCTCGGCCTCGACCCGGGCCTGCTCGAGCGTGCGCTGCGCGGCCTGCACCGCCTGATCGGCCTCGCTGCCGGCCTCGGCCAGCCGCTGGGCGGCCAGCTTGTCGGCATCGGCATGAATCTGCTCGGCCCGAGCAGCTGCCTCCTGGTCGCGGCCGGCCAGCACCAGCGCGTGCTCCGCCTCGCGCTCGGCCAGCCGGGCGGCCAGTTCGGTGTGCTGGCGCTGGGCCTCGTCCTGAGCGGCGTGCAGCAATTCCTCGGCCTGGGCCCGGAAGACCTTGGCTGCCTCGCGGGCCTCGGCGTGCATGCCGTCGGTCTCGGTCCGCGCCTCGTCCAGCAGCGCCTCGGCCGACTCTTCGGCGGCGGTGGTGATCAGCATGGCCTGCTGGGTCGCGTCGGCGATCAGGGATTGGGCTTCCTCATGAGCCTCGGCCAGCCGCCGGCTCGCGGCCGCCAACTTGTTCCGGGCCGCGGCCAGCGCGTCGTCGAGGTCGGCCTGAACCATGCTCAGCTCGTCGTCGCTGTACCGGGCAGAGCCAGCCGGTTCCGCCGGCGCGTCGCCGGCCCCGCCGGCCCGGATGGGCGCGGCCTGGTTCGGCTCGACGGGCTGCATGTATCAGATAGTTGCAGAAACGTCTGGAGGGCACACCGCGTGGTGGCCAACTGTGGTCGCTTTGCCCAGTTTCTCGGCGCGCTTCGACCCGGCTTCGACGAAGCTCCTCACGTTTTCCTTACTCGCCGGATAGCCGGCAGGATCCTGCTCAGCCCCGCAACGTGTCGATGGTGACGGCCGCCCCCTTGATGTGAAAGGAATCAAGCAAGGCCCGGTAGCAGCTGGTGAAACGCTCGTTGTCGGCCAGCTCGCCGAAGATGTGACGTAACCGGAGGAAGCCCAGCGGATCCTCGCGGTAGCGGCCGGCGGCCTCGATCAGCTCGGTCCGAACCGGATCGACCACCTCGATCGGCTCGCCCTGCTCGTCGACCCCCTCGGCATAACGGGCCCAACTGGCCACGATTGCGGCCGAGCATTCGATCGGCCCGTCGTTGGTGAGCTGGTAGCGCAGCACCGGCAGCAGGAACTTGGGAATCCGCTCGGAGGTGTCGACGCACAACCGGGCCAGGGTGTCCCGGATCTCGGGGTTGGCGAAGCGCTCCAGCAATTCCTCGACGTAGGCCGGCAGGTCGATTCCCGGCACCGGTCGCAACGAAGGCATCGCCTCCTCGACCATGTAACGGCGCAGGAACCGGACGAAGGCGGGGTCGGCACTGGCCTCGTGGGCATACCGGTAGCCGGCCAGGTAGCCGGCGTAACCCAGGGCCTGGTGGCTGGCGTTGAGCAGTCGCAGCTTCATCAGCTCGTAGGGCTCGACATCGGAGACCAGCTGCACGCCGGCCAGTTCCAGCGGCGGGCGTCCGGAGCCGAACCGGTCCTGCAGGACCCATTGGGTGAACGGCTCGCACACCGCCGGCCACTGGTCGCGCAGGCCGAAGTCGGCGGCGACGGCATCGGAGTCGGCCGGTGTCGTCGCGGGGGTGATCCGGTCGACCATGGCGTTCGGGAAGTCGACGTGGGCCAGCATCCAGTCGGCCAGTTCGGCGTCGCGGGCGCGGGCGAAGGCGACGAAGGCTTGCTCGGCCACGTGGCCGTTACCTTGCACGTTGTCACACGACATGACCGTGAACGGGGCCACGCCGGCGTCGCGGCGTCGAGCCAATGCCTCGACCACGTAACCAAAAACGGTGCTCGGCTTGGCCCCCGGGCGCAGGTCGGCCGCGACCTGCGGCTGGTCGAGATCGAACTCGCCGGTGACTCGATGCACGTTGTAGCCGGCCTCGGTCACGGTCAGGGACACGATCCGGACCGCCGGATCGACCAGCCGGGCCAGCACCGCGTCCGGGTCGTCGGGGGCATAGCGATACTCCACGATGGAGCCGATCACCCGCGCCTGCCGGGAGCCGTCAGGGGCCTTGATCATCAGCGTGTACAGGCAGTCCTGGGCGGCCATCACGTCGCGCATCCGGGCATCGCCGGGTAGCAGGCCGACCCCGCAGATGCCCCAGTCGAGGGCGTGACCGGCATTCATCAGAGCATCCAGGTACATCGCCTGGTGCGCCCGGTGGAAGCCGCCGACGCCGAAGTGGACGATGCCGACCCGGACCGAAGTCCGGTCGTAGCGGGGCACGGCCACCGCGGCCGGGTCGAGCCGGGACAGGGCCTGGCCGTCAAGGGAAATCATCGGGCGTTGATCCTCGTACTTTCCGGTGTCCTCGGGCGCCGCCGGGCCGGCCTCATTTGACCGCGCCGAGCGACAGGCCTCGTACCAGCTTGTCCTGGGCCGCCCAGCCGGCCAGCAGCACCGGCAGGCAGACGACGAAGGCGACCGCGCACAGGTGGGCCAGGAACAGCCCTTCCGGCGCGATGGAACCGGCCAGGAACACCGGGGCGGTCTTGGCGTCCTGGCCGGTCAGGCGCAGCGCGAACAGGAACTCGTTCCAGCTGAAGATGAAACAGATCAACGCGGCGGCGGCCAGCCCCGGTGTGATCACCGGGCCGATCACCCGGCGCAGGATGGTCGGCAGGTTGGCCCCGTCGACCTGGGCGGCCTCGATGATCTCGCGCGGGACCTCGAGCAGGAACGAGCGCAGCATCCAGATCGCGATCGGCAGGTTGGCCGCCATGTACATCACGATCAGCGCCCAGATGTTGTCGTTCATGCCGAGGTTGTTGGTGATCAGGTACACCGGCAGCAAGGCGGCCACGATCGGCATCATCTTGGTCGAGAGGAAGAAGAACAGCACGTCGGTCCATTTGGCGACCGGCTTGATCGAGAGCGCGTAGGCCGCCGGCACCGCCAGCAGGATCACCAGCACGGTTGAGGTGATGCTGGCATTGAGCGAGTTCAGCAGGGCGATCCGGACGTTGCCGGAGAACATGCCGTCGTAATTCACCCCGGTGAAGGCGGCAAACAGGCGGGGCGAGGCGGCGTCGCTCTCGGACCGGAAGGACAGCAGCAGCATCCACAGGATCGGGAAGAAGAACACCAGGGCCAGCACCCAGGCCAGGCCGGTCAGCGCGGCCGAGCCGGCCGTGATCCGCGGCCGTCGGGCGGTGCGCGCGACCGGTCGGACCAGGCTCGCGCCAGCGGTAGCGGTAACCATCAGGCTTCCTCCTTGAACAGCGAAGACACCGTGCGCAGGACGAAAGTGGCCACCACGATGGTCGCGACAACCACCACCACGCCCTCGGCCGAGGTCAGGCCGTAGTCGCCGGCCTCGACCTGGGTCTGGAAGATCGCGAACGGCAGGTTGGTCGTGTTGGAGATGCCGCGGGTGATCGTGTAGATGGCGTCGAAGGCCTGCAGGATGTAGATCGAACCGAGCAGAACCGACAGCTCCAGGTACTGGCGCAGGTGCGGCAGCGTGATCGAACGGAAGATCTGGAAGTTGGTGGCGCCGTCGACCCGAGCCGCCTCGAGGACGTCGCCGGGCTGGCTCTGCAGGCCGGCCAGCAGGATCAGCATCATGAACGGCGTCCACTGCCAGATCAGCGGGATCGCCACCGCCAGCAGCGGATGGTCGGTCAGGATCGACCACGAGGTCGGGGTGTGGTTGCCGAACCAGCCCCGGACGCCGTTGATGACCGCGTTGATGAGACCGAACTGGGCGTTGTAGAAGGCGTGTTTCCACAGCAGCGCCGCTGCCATCGGCATGATCAGGAACGGGGCGATGAGCAGCGTCCGGACCACGCCGCGGCCGGGGAACCGGCGATCCAGCAGCAGCGCGAGCGAGAGCCCGAGCAACACCGCGACCAGCACCACCAGCACGGTCAGCCGGACCGTGGTGAACACGGCCTGGCGCAGTGCGGAGTCGGAGAAGACGGCCCGGAAGTTCTTCAGGCCGACGAACTTGTGCCCGAACTCCGGGTGGTCGCGATCCCAGCCGATGAAGGATATGTAGATCGTGTAGAGGAACGGCAACTGGGTCACCACGATGGTGAAGAGCAGGGCCGGCAGCAGCGGCATCCGTCGCTTCATCCGGGAGGAGAAGGAGCTGCCGGGCAGCGCCGACACCGGGGGTGCCATATCGGACTTGTACTCGACGGTCGCTGCGGTCACGGTGGCTCTCCCTGAGTCGGCAACGGGTAGACGGCGCGGGGCTACCCCGGGCGGCGGCGTCGTGGGCGGCCGCCGCCCGGAGGCGTTCGGGTTACTTGTTGCGGTAGATCTTGGCCACCGCTTCGGCGTCCTGCTGGCCCTTGTTGAGCGCGGCCTGGACGGTCGAGGATCCGGTCAACACCCCGTCGATGTACTCCGAGACCTTGTCGCCGAGATCGGCGAACTCCGGAATGTCGACGAACTGCACCCCGATGGCCGGGCGCTTCTGCACGCCGGGGTTGGCCGGATCGGCGTTCTGGATCGACTCCTCGACCAGCTTGTAGTAGGCCGAAGTCGCCTGCTGGTACTGGGGAATCTCATAGGTCGAGGCCCGCTTGCCGTCCGGGACCCGGGACCAGCCGAGCTGGGTGCCGACCAGGTTCTCGTACTTCTTGGACGAGGCCCAGCTGATGAACTTCCAGGCCGAGTCGGACTTCTTGGTGGTCGAGGGCATCGCCCAGTCCCAGGACCAGAGCCAACCCGAGTACTGCGTCTTGTTCACCGGGGCGAAGGCGAAGCCGAGCTTGCCGGCGACCTTGGACTGCGAGGAGTCCTCGAGCTTGCCGGCACCGGAGGTCGCGTCGTACCACATCGCGGCCTTGCCCTGTCCCATCGCGTTCTGGCACTCGGTGAAGCCGGAGGTCTGCGGGTCCGGCTCGCCGTATTGCTTGACCAGGTTGGTGTAGAACGTGACGGCGTCGGTGAACGCCGGCGCGTTCACCTGCGGGTTCCAGTTCGCGTCGAACCAGGTGCCGCCGAAGGTGTTGACCACGGTGGTCAACGGGGCGAACATCTCGCCCCAGCCCTTGAGCCCGCGCAGGCAGATGCCGGCGATGCCCTGACTCTTGTCGGCGACCTTGGCCGCGATCTGGGCCACCTGGTCCCAGGTCGGATGTTCGGGCATCGTCAGCCCCTTGGCCGCCAGCAGATCCTTGCGATACATCAGCATCGAGGACTCGCCGTAGAACGGGATGCCGTAGAGCTTGCCGTCCGCGCCCGAGGCCGCGGTCAGCATCGGCTTGAGGATGTCGGACTCGTCGAAGGTCGAATCACCCTTGGCGTAGGAGGAAACCTCGTGCAGCCAGCCATTCTTGGACCAGATCGGGACCTCGTAGGCCCCGATCGTGACCACGTCGTAGGCGCCGGTCTTGTTGGCCACGTCGTCCTGGACCTTGGCCCGCAGGCTGTTCTCGTCCAGCACCGTGAAGTTCACCTTGATCCCGGTGTCCTTGGTGAAGTTGGCCGCGGTGAGCTTCTGGATGTCGGTCATCTGGGAGTTGCCGACCATCAGGACGTTGATGCTCTTGCTGTCGCCGCCGGAGCCGCTGCCGCCGCCGGCGCCCGAGCAGGCCGCGAGGGAGCCGCCGGCGACCGCGGTGGCCGCCACCAGCACCGCGAGGCGGGTGAACCGCCGGGGTGAGCTGTAGATGGGCATGACGAACAAACCTCCGTACCGGTGGGCTGGCCCCGCGCCGGTCAGCGCGGGCCAATGGTGATGTCTTGGCTGGGATTCGGTGGTGCTGGGCTAGACGCGGGTTACCTCGACCCCGCGGGCGTGCAGTTCGGCTGCCTGATCGACCGGCAGCGCGCTGTCGGTGACGATCCGCTCGAAGTCGCTGACCTGAGCGAACCGGACGAAGGAATCGGTGCCGAATTTCGTGCTGTCACCGACGAAAACTCGTCGGCGCGAGACCCGGACCGCCATGGATTTGACCGCCGCGACCGCGCTGTCGGGCACGGTCAGGCCGTGCTCCAGGGTGACGCCGTTGGCACCGAGGAAAGCCAGGTCGAGCACCATGCTCTCGAGCATCGTGGTGGCCCAGTGGTCGACCGCCCCCAGCGTCTGGGCCCGGATCCGGCCGCCGATCGCGATCACCTCCACGTTCGGCCGCTCGACCAGGGAGGTGGCGATGGCCAGTGAGGAGGTCACGACCGTGATCGGCCGGGTGGGCTGGAGATGATCGGCCACCAGGGACGGCAGGTAGCCCTCGTCGATGAAGATCGACTCGGCCGAGCGGATCAGGTTCGCGGCCGCCGCCGCGATCCGGTTCTTCTCCTCCTGCCGGCGCTGGGCCCGCATGGCCAGGTTGGACTCGAAGTTCAGGCGTTCGACCGGCACCGCGCCGCCGTAGACCCGGCGCACGAGACCCTGCCGCTCGAGATTGGTCAGATCGCGGCGGATGGTCTCGCGGGCCAAGCCCAGCTCGTCGGACACTTCGGTGACGTCGAGCCGCCCCCGGGTCCGGGCCCGCTCGATGAGCCACTGGCGGCGTTCGACTGCGTACATCGGCTGGACCGCCTCCTCTCATCCGCTCCGGCCCGGTTCTGCCCGGTGCCGTCAAACATGTGGCCCAGGCCACGGAAAAACAAGACGTTCGGATTGCGGTCCGGTAACGGGTATGCCCGATGTTGCCCGGTTCCTCAGGCGATCTGCCCGTTGGCCGGTGGCGCGTAGCCCGGTCGGTGATCACGCCCCCGAAGGAAACGGCGAGCTCTGGCCGGAGCCCGCCCGGGCGGCCGCAGCCGCGGGCCGACGGGTCAACCGGGGGCGAATCGGCGTTGCCGGAGACCCTGCCCGCGGTTCCGGGGCGATAATCTTCACCGAGGTCCCGGTCGTCAGCCGGCTGGGCCGGCTCGGGCGGGAGGTGGACGGTGCCACACAGGCGTCTGCCCCGTCTTCGCAAGGCCGTGCGCTGGGGCGTCGACCGGGCCTACACCCGGCTGCTTTCCCAGGAACTGCAGAACCAGCCGCGACCCCGACACGTCGGCATCCTGGTCGACGGCAACCGCCGGTGGGCCCGCTCGGTCGGGCACGAGGACCTCAGCGAGGGTTATAAGGCCGGCGGCGCCAAGGTGGTGGACTTCCTCGGCTGGTGCACCGAGGCCAAGATCGAGCACGTCACCCTGTTCATGCTCTCCGACGACAACCTGCACCGGCCGCTGTCCGAGCTCGAGCCGCTGATCGAGATCATCGAGAACGTGGTCGAGCGGGTCGCCTCGGCCCGGCGGCCGTGGGAGGTCGAGGTCATCGGGGCCCTCGACCTGCTGCCGGCCGGTACCGCGGCCCGGCTCAAGGATGCCGCCGATCGAACCAAGGGGCGGGCCGCGAGCATGAAGGTCGACGTTGCCGTCGGCTACGGCGGCCGGCGGGAGATCGCGGACGCGGTACGGGCGGCGATCGCGGCCCACGTGGCTCAGGGCGGCGATCCGGAGGAGCTGATCAGCAGCTTCGACGTCGATGACATCTCCAAGAACCTCTACTCCAATTCCAGTTCCGAGTGCGACCTGATCATCCGCACATCGGGGGAGCAGCGGCTGTCCGGCTTCCTGCTCTGGCAGTCGGCCTATGCCGAGGTCTACTTCTCCGACTGCTACTGGCCCGACTACCGGCAGATGGATTTCCTGCGGGCGTTGCGCTCGTTCTCCCACCGCGACCGCCGTTACGGCCGCTGACCCTGCGCTCGCCGGTGCCTACCATGAAGGCAGGCAAAGCGGGGTGCCAGCCTTCGCCACTACCGTCCGCGGTGCCCTGAGGCTGATTCCACGAAGGCGAGATCGCATGCCGGTTCGGTTCCCGCTGCGCTGGACGCTGCCGGCCGCCGCGCTGGCGCTGGGCCTGCTGTTCGCCCGCTGGCGCACCGGGATGTTCGACTGGACGTTCGTCGACCTCGCGGTGTACCGCGACGCCGGTTCGATCGTGTTGCACGGCGGCTCGGTGTACTCGACCGCGACCGGAGCGCTTCCCTTCACCTACCCGCCGTTCGCGGCGGTGCTGTTCGCACCGCTGGCCGCACTCGACCTGTCGCTGGCCGCGGTGCTGATGAGCACGCTGTCGGCGTTGGCCCTTGTCGTCGTGGTCACGGTGTCCGGCCGGGCAGTCGGCGTGCCGCCGGGCTGGCTCGGCCCGGCCTCGGTGGCCGCGCTGGCGCTGGAACCGGTGTGGCTGAGCCTGCAGTACGGCCAGATCAACCTGCTGCTGACCGCCATGATCCTGCTCGACTGCTTCGTGGTGCCGCCCCGATATCGGGGTGTGCTGACCGGCGTCGCCGCCGGTATCAAGCTCACCCCGGGCATCTTCCTCGGCTGGTTCCTGCTCCGGCGGGATTGGCGGGCGGCGGTCCTGACCGGGGCCGGCGGGCTGGCCACGCTGCTGGCCGGTGCCCTGGTCGACCCCGGTGGCAGCTGGCGGTTCTGGACCAAACTCTGGCATGACCCGGGCCGGGTCGGCGGCCTGGCCTACGCCGACAACCAGTCCCTGTACGGAATCCTGGCCCGCTTGCAGCGCAGCCTGCACCCGGCCGAGCTGCTGGTACTGAGCATCGACGTGGTGACGTTGCTACTGGCTGGGTATGCCGCGCGACGGCAGCTGAAGGTGGGGCAACGGCTGGCCGGGCTGACCGTGATCGGGTTCGCCGGGCTGCTGGTATCGCCGGTGTCGTGGTCGCACCACTGGACCTGGGTGGTCCCGGCGCTGTTCGTGCTGTGGCAGCAACGGCGCTGGGCCGGACTGCTGGTGGTGGCGGTTGCCAGTTACTCGGCCGTGCAGTTCCTGCCGCCGAACAGCTTCGGCGTGGAGTTGCAGGCCACGTGGTGGCAGCAGGTGTGCTACGCCAATCTGCCGATCGCCGGCGGGCTTTTCCTCCTGCTCATGCTGACGGTCCCGCCCCGCCACGCGGCGGGTGATCCGGCCGCCACCGGCCAGGCCGCGGTCCAGACCCAGGCCTGATCCCGGCTGGGCCTGCCGGCGGTCTGCGCTCCTTGCCGACGTCATGTATACCTGGTATACATACTCGGTATACCAGCTAGGAAAGGTAGCGGCGATGAGCGTTCGGCATGCGTTGTTGGCCCTGCTCAGCGAGGGACCGAAGTACGGCCTGCAGCTGCGCCAGGAGTTCGAGGAGCGCACCGGGGAGGTGTGGCCACTCAACGTCGGGCAGGTCTACACCACGCTGCAGCGGCTGGAGCGGGACGGGCTGATCGCCTCTGACGACGGGGACGAGCCGGGTCCGCAGAAGTCGTTCCGGCTGACCGACACCGGCTCGACCGAGTTGCACGACTGGCTACGGACGCCGCCCGATCTCAGCTCGCCGCCCCGGGACGAGCTGGTGATCAAGGTGCTGGTGGCGACCCGGGTTCCCGAGGCGGACGTCAACGAGGTCATCCAGGCCCACCGACGGCACGTGGTCGAGCTGATGCAGCAGTGGACCCGGGTCAAGCGTGATGCCGCAGCCGACGACGTCAACCTGGCCCTGGTCGTCGACGCCGAGCTCTTCCGGCTCGATGCCGCGATCCGCTGGCTCGACGCGGCCGATTCCCGGCTGCGCCGCCGTCCGGCCGAGCCCGACCGGCCCGGACGCTCGGGCCGGCAACCGGCCGAGCCGCCGGTCGACCGGACTGCGGAGGTGGCGCGATGAGTGCGCTGGAACTGATCGAGGTCAGCAAGGTCTACGGCCACGGAGCCGGTGAGGTGCAGGCCCTGTGTGCGGCCAGCCTGCGCGTCGAGCCGGGGGAGCTGGTGGCCGTGATGGGCCCGAGCGGGTCGGGTAAGAGCACGCTGCTGACCATCGCCGGTAGCTTGGAGCGGCCCAGCCACGGCGAGGTGATCATCGACGGCGTCGCCCTGTCCGCGCTGTCGAATCGACAGCAGGCGGCCCTGCGCCGGCGCAGCATCGGCTACGTGTTCCAGGATTTCAACCTGCTGGCCGGGCTGACCGCAGCCGAGAACGTCTCGCTGCCCCTGGAGCTCGACGGCGTGCCGGCCCGCACCGCGCGGGTCGATGCGCTGTCCGCACTGAGCCGGCTCGGCCTCGAGGCGCGGGCCGACCAGTTCCCGGACGAGCTTTCCGGCGGCGAGCGGCAGCGGGTCGCGATCGCCCGGGCGGTGGTCGGCCGGCGTCGGCTGGTGCTGGCCGACGAGCCCTCCGGAGCGTTGGATTCGGTCAACGGGGAGGCGGTGATGCGCCTGATCCGCCAGACCTGCCAGGGCGAGGTGGCCGGGGTCGTCGTCACCCATGACGCCCAACTTGCGTCGTGGGCTGATCGGGTCGTGTTCCTGCGCGATGGCCGGGTGGTCGACCAGACCAGTCCGGCCCCGGGTCCGGAGTCCCTACTCGGCGCCAATCCGCGATGAGCGCCACGCTGACGCCGCCACCGGTCCAGGCCGGACCGGCCCGCGGCTCGGCGCCGGCCCGTCGGGCGATCCGGCGCTGGGCCTGGCGGCTCTTGCGCCGCGAGTGGCGGCAACAGTTGCTCATCCTGCTGCTGTTGCTGGTTGCGGTGGCCGCGACCACGGTCGGCCTCGGCGTGGTGGTCAACCTGCAGGGCACCGACCAGGCGCTTGCCGGCACAGCCAACACCCGGATCGACATCGGGAACCTGACCGGCAACGCCGCCGTCAGCGCCGACCTGGCCGCGGCCCGCCAGCGATTCGGCACCGTCGAGGCGATCGCGCACCAGAGCGTGTCCGTGCCGGGCGCGATCACCGCCATCGACCTGCGGGCCGAGCAACCGCACGGCGTCTTCAGCGCGCCGATGTTGCACCTGGTCAGCGGTGCTTACCCGACCGGTCCGGACCAGCTGGCGGTGACCTCCGGCGTCGCTGCCCTGCTGCAGCTGCGTGTCGGCCAGACCTGGGCCGCCGCCGGCCATCGCTGGCAGGTCGTGGGTATGGTCGAGAATCCCAAGGACCTCACCGATGGCTTCGGGCTGCTGGCAGTGGGCCAGCTGCCGAAGCCGGACTCGGTCTCGCTCCTGCTCAACACCAGCACTCTCCAGCATCTGCATCTGGATCCACCGGCGGGCGCGGTCCAGGACGTCGTCGCGACCGGGGTCAACGCAGCCCAGGAGCGGCGCAACCAGGCCATCGCGGTGCTGGTCCTGGCCACCATCGGGCTGACCTTCATCGGATTGTTGTCAGTGGCCGGGTTCACCGTGCTGGCCCAGCGCCGGCTGCGCTCACTCGGCATGATCGCCGCGGTCGGAGCCAGCGATCGGCAGGTGCGCCGGGTCATGCTGGCCAGCGGGGCGGCGGTCGGGCTGGTCGGGTCCGGTCTGGGCGTCGCGACCGGACTGGCCGCCTGGTTCGCGCTGACGCCGGCCGTGCAGAGCGCGGTCGGCCACCGTTACGACCCGCTCCAGCTGCCCTGGTGGGCGGTGATCGTGGCCGCAGCGCTGGCCGTAGTCACCGCGGTGGCTGCGTCGTGGTGGCCGGCTCGGGCCGTGGCCCGGCTACCGATCGTCGTCGCCCTGTCCGGCCGACCGGCTCCGCCGCAACCGGCGCACCGGTTCGCGCTGCTGGGAGTTGCCCTGTCCGCCGGGGGTTTCCTGGCTCTGGTCCTGGCCAACGCCCGGCAGCCGGTGCTGATCGTCGTCGGCATTCTGGCCAGCACGGCCGGGATGTTGCTGCTCACCCCGCTGGCGATCGCGCTGCTGGCTCGGCCCGCCGGTCGCGTGCCGGTGGCCAGCCGGCTCGCGCTGCGGGACATCGCGCGGTACCAGGCCCGATCCGGGGCGGCACTGGCTGCGGCCAGCCTCGCCGTGGGGATCGCGGCCACGGTTGCGGTCTCGGCTGCGGCCCAGCAGGCCCACGACTCCACGCTCAAGAGCGGCAACCTGCCGGCGGACCAGCTCATCGTCTGGCTGACCGATCCGAATCAGAGCGACCACGGCGGCGGCTTGCGGGTTGCGCCGGCCGGGGGTCTGACCCGTCGCCCGACCTTGCCGAGTGCCGCGGTGGTGGCCACCGGCCGGTCCCGCGCCGAGGCCATCGCGGCCCGGCTCGGGGGTGGCTCAGTGCTCGAACTGGATGCCGCCGCCGACTTGAACGTCGAGTTGCCGGCAGGCGCCCCGCCGGGCGCCGGTAACGCCGTGCTGGTCCGCCCGCTGCCGGCGCCCGACGGCGGCCAGGGCTGGTCCGAGCGGGCGCGGCCCGAGGTCGCGACCGACGCGGTCCTGAAGTTCTACGGCCTCAGCCCGGCTCAGCTGGCCGGTGCCGACGTCGTGACGTCCCGGCCCGATCTGCAGGGCGTGCAGCTGGGCAGCGGCGTCCGGGGCAGCTTCCGCCTCGTCACCGTGCAGGTCCTACGAAAGCTGCCGGGCTACACCTCGGCGCCGAACACCCTGATCACGCCCAAGGCGATGACCGAGTTCGGCCTGACCGCCGACCCGGTCGGCTGGCTGGTCCAGGCCAAGCACCCGCTGACCCCGGCCGAGCTGGGCACGGCCCGGGCCGACGCGGCGGCCAGCGGGCTGGCCATCGAGTCCCGGGCCGGTCCGCGCCAGACGCTGCAGCACGTTCGGGACTACGCCACGGTGGCCGGCATGCTCGGAGCGCTTGGCGTGCTGGCCATGACCATCGGGCTGATCCGCAGCGAGACCGCCGCCGACCTGCGCACGTTGACCGCGACCGGCGCCGGTCCGGTGACCAGGCGGAGCCTGAACGCCACGTCAGCCGGCGTGCTGGCTCTGCTCGGCGGTGTCCTGGGCACGGCAGCGGCCTATCTGGCTCTGATCGCCTGGCACTGGCGCAACCTGGCCTACGTGAACCAGCCTCCCTGGCTGAACCTGGGCCTGCTGGTGCTCGGCCTGCCGGTGCTCGCGGCCGCCGGGGGTTGGCTGGTCGGCCGGCCTCCACGGTCGATCGCGCGCCGACCATCGGAGTGAGGGTTCGGGATCTATCGAACACAATTGGATAACGGGTGATACCTGGTTAAATACTGATCGACCCGATTAGCATCGATCAGGAGCTTTCGCCCCGTGAAGCCTGCCGCCTGGCACCGGTCGCCGCTGACGCCGGTTCCGGTCCGGCCGGCGTCGATACCAGCGGTGGGCGCCGCTGTCGCACTGCTGCTTCTGCTCATCCGCTGGCAGCAGCACGTCTTCGGCTGGTCGTTCGAGGACCTGGCGGTGTACCGCACCGGCGGCGCGGCCGTACTGGCCAGCCGCTCGCCGTACGCCGCGGTGCCGGGGGTTTTGCCGTTCACTTACCCGCCGTTCGCTGCCATCGTCTTCGTCCCGGCCCAGCTCATCGGGCCGGCCGCGGCCGCGCTGGCGCTGAGCGTGGCCAGCCTCGCCAGCCTGGTTGTGCTGGTCGTCGCCGCCGGCCGGGCGCTCGGTATGGGCCGGTCCGAAGTCCTCGTCGCCGCCATGCTCAGCCTCGCCCTGGAACCGGTACTGCGAACCCTGCGCCTGGGCCAGATCAATCTCGTGCTGGCGGCGCTTGTCGGCCTTGATTGCCTGCTCGTCCGATCGCGACGGCGCGGTGTACTGACCGGAGTGGCCGCGGGCATCAAGCTCACCCCGGCCATCTTCATCGGCTATCACCTGCTCCGCCGGGACTGGCGGGCGGCCGGTCGAAGCGTCGTGGCGGGTGGGCTGACCGTGCTGGCCGGCGGCGTGGCCGCGCCGCGCGCGAGCTGGCGATTCTGGACGCGGCTCTGGTTCGACCCGGGCCATGTCGGCGGCGTCGCTTACGTGGATAACCAGTCCCTGTTCGGGGTGCTGGTCCGGGTGTTCCGTTCAGAGCATCCGCCGCAGTTCTGGGTGCTGGTGGTGGACGACGCGGTGCTGGCCCTCGGCGGCCTAGCCACCCGGCGCCAGCTACACGCTGGTCAGCCGCTGGCTGCGGTCACCAGCGTGGGTTTCACCGGGCTGCTGGTCTCGCCCATCTCCTGGTCGCATCACTGGGTCTGGCTGGTGCCGGCGGTGCTGATCCTGTGGCAGCGTCGACATCTTCTCGGCTGCGCAGTCCTGGTCGCTGTCGGCTACCTGGCCCCGCAGTGGTTCGTGCCGGCAGGTGGGCGGCATGAGCTGCACCAGAGCTGGTGGCAGCAGGTGTGCTGCGCCAGCTTTGCCCTGGCCGGCGCGCTGTTCCTGGTTCTCATGTGCCGGCCGCTGCCGCGCTCAGACGATGAGGACGTCCAGCGTGCGCGGGCCGTGCACTCCCTCGACCCGGTTGAGCTCGATGTCACTGGTGGCGCTGGGGCCTGAGATCCAGGTCAACGGGCGAAGCGGATCGAGGGCGGCTACCGCGTCCGGTACGCCGGCCAGGATCTGCTCGGGACGGACGAGTAACAGGTGATAGTCCGGCACCAGGCTGAGCTGGCGCGGGCCCATGCCCGGGCCGGCGTCGAGGACGACGGTTCCGGTTTCGGCTATGGCCACCGCGCAGGTGGTCAGGACTGCCCCGACCGCATCCAGGGTGGCCAGCTCGACCGGTTCGAATACGAGTTCCACCTGCGGCAGCCACTGGGTCGGAAAGCCGGTCGGTACCACGATCCGGTTGAGCCCGCGGGCCCGCAGGATTTCGGTGGCCGCAGCCGAAGGGTCGCCGCGGCCCCGGTGCACGCCGGCCCGGTAATCGGACACCCGCTCGGCGAACCGTTCGAGGTCGCCGGCGCCCTGGGCTTGCCGGTACTCCCGCGGCACCGCGGTCGGCCCGTCGGGCTGGGCCGCTCGGATCCGGGCCAGGATCTCGGTTCGGGCGTCGGTCACCGGGCATCCCACCAGTCCCGCAGCGATTGCCGCGGTGGCCGGGGCAGGTCTCGGGAAGCCAGCCACCCGGAAAGCGGCCCGGGCATCCGTGCCAGCCAACGCAACCGGGCCAGCGGTCGGGTGAGCCGGGCCAGCCGCAAGACCATCCGCCAGCGCTCCGGGCGGGCCATGGTGCGGGCCAGGACGGCCATGGCCAGTGCCTCCGGCGTCCGGCCGTTGGCCTGATTCACTCGTGCGCGCAGGTGAATCAGCATCGACGGGATGTCGATCGCCACCGGGCAGGCGTCGAAGCACGCCCCGCAGAGCGATGAGGCGAACGGCAGGCTGTTGTTGGCCGGGTCCAGTCCGGACAGCTGCGGGGAGAGCACCGCCCCGATCGGGCCGGGATAGATCGAGCCGTAGGCGTGCCCGCCGGTTCGCTCGTACACCGGGCAAACGTTGAGGCAGGCCGAGCACCGGATGCAGCGCAGTGCGCTGCGCCCGCGCGGGTCAGCCAGCGTCGCGGTGCGGCCATTGTCCAGCAGCACCAGGTGAAACGCCTGCCCCTCGATCGCACCCGCCCACATCGAGGTATAGGGGTTCATCCGCTCTCCGGTGGACGAGCGGGGCAGCAGCTGCAGAAACACCTCAAGATCCTGCCAACGAGGCACCACCTTCTCGATACCCAACACCGTGATCAGCGTGCGCGGCAAGGTCAGACACATCCGGCCGTTGCCCTCGGACTCGACCACGGCCAGCGTGCCGGTCTCGGCCACGGCGAAGTTGGCCCCGCTGATCGCGACCTCGGCCGAGAGGAACTTGGCCCGCAAGTAGCGCCGGGCCGCCTCGGCCAGCGCCCCCGGATCATCACTCAACTCTGGGTCGACGCCGGCCATTTCGGCTCGGAAGATATCGCGTATCTCGCTCCGGTTGCGATGGATCGCCGGCACCAGGATGTGGCTGGGCCGGTCCCGGCCGAGCTGCACGATCAGCTCGGCCAGGTCGGTCTCGATCGCCTGGATACCGGCTTCGGCCAGCGCCTCGTTGAGTCCGATCTCCTGGGTGGCCATCGACTTGACCTTGACCACCTCGCTGCTGCCGGTGACCCGGACCAGGTCGGTGACGATCCGGTTCGCCTCATCGGCGTCACGGGCCCAGTGCACCGTGCCGCCGCGAGCGGTGACGTTTGCCTCGAGCTGTTCGAGGTATTCGTCGAGGTGGGCCAGCACGTCGTCCTTGATCGCCGCGCCGGCCGTTCGCAACTCGGCCCAGTCCGGCAGTTCGGCCACGACCCCGGCCCGCTTGCGGCGAATAGTGCTGGTGGCGTGACCGAGATTGCGTCGCAGTTGCTGGTCGGCCAGGGCTCGCTCGGCGGCGACCGGGAACGGCTGGTCGGCCACGAAGTGGCCGTGCCCAGCCGGCGGTCCGGCGGCGTCAGGCATGCCGAGGAAGCTCATCGGCCACCACCGGTCGTGGCCAGGATCTCGGCCAGGTGGAGCGTACGCACGCGGCTGGCCCGCCGGCGCAAGCCGCCTCCGATGTGCATCAGGCAGGACGCATCGCCCGCTGTGCAGAACTGAGCACCGGAACGCTCGATCGCCGCGAGCTTGTCGGCCAACATCGCCGAGGAGACCGCGGCGTTCTTGAGCGCGAACGTGCCGCCGAAGCCACAACACTGCTCGGCGTCGGGCAGTTCGACCAGTTCGAGGTCGGCGACCGCCCGCAACAGCCGGTACGGCCGCTCGCCCACCCGGAGCAGCCGCAGCGAATGGCAGGTCGGGTGATACGCGACCCGGTGCGGGTAGCGCGCGCCGACATCGATCACGCCGAGCCGGTCGATGAGGAATTCGCTGAGCTCGAAGGTGCGTTCGGCTACCGCGCGGGCCTGCCCGGCCAACCGAGCGTCGCCGGCCTGCTCGGCCAGTTCGGCGTGTTGGTGCCGGATCGCGGCAGTGCAGGAACCGCTCGGGACCACCACGGCGTCGTAGCCGTCGAACGTCTGCACGTGGTTGCGGACCAGAGGCAGGGCATTCTCTGGGTAGCCGGTGTTGACGTGCAGTTGGCCGCAGCAGGTCTGCGACATCGGGAAGTCGACGCTGTGGCCGAGCCGGCTCAGCAACCGGGCGGTCGCCTTGCCGACGTCGGGGAACAGGCCGTCGACCAGGCAGGTCGCGAACAGTGCCACTCTCATCCTTCGGCCCCGAATCGCACCACTGCCGCCCTTCTCACCGCCGGCCGGCGGCTGGTCAGCCGGAGCCGACCTCGTTGCCACCGACGATAGCGACTCGACCGCGGCAGCTCGTCGCTACCTCGGCGGCTCGGTTGCCGGCCGTCAGACGCTGACCGGCTGGTGCTCGGCCTGCTGCTCGAACACATCGGTGATGTCCTCGACCGACAGGTTCTTGGTCTCCGGCAGGTAGCGGGCCACGAACGCGATCGCCACCAGGCACAGCACCGCGAAGCACACCAGGACCCAGCCCAGCCCGATCGCGCGCTGCGAGGCGGGGAAGGACTCGATCAGGGCGTAGTTGGCCAGCCAGTCCACGGTGGCGGCGATCGAGGCGGCCTGGCCCCGGACGGCGGTCGGGAACATCTCGCCCTGGATCAGCCAGCCGGTCCCGCCGACACCCACCGCAAAGGAGGCGATGAACAGGCACAGCCCGATCATGCCGACCCAGATCCGCGGCGTACCGGACAGCAGCCCGACCCCGATGGCCGCGACCACGGCGAACACCGCCATGCCGAGGAAGCCGCCGATGGCCAGCTTGCGCCGGCCGATCCGGTCGATGTAGCGGAAGGCGAAGAAGGTGGCGATCACGTTGACTGCGGTCATGATCGAGGTCACGGCCACTCCGGCCGTGGTCGAATCGACCACCGAGTTGCCGCTCTGGAAGTACTTGCCGAGCAGGTGCGGGCCGTAGTACAGCGGCACGTTGATGCCGGTGATCTGCTGGAATAGGAAGAAGACGCAGACGACGATCAGCGCGCGGCGGACTCCGGGCGTCCAGTTGCGATGCCGCCGGCGCTCGGCGCGCTCGTCGGCGCGCTGCAGTTCCTCGGCGGTGTACTTGACGTCCTCGACGTCGACGTCGACGCCGAGGCGAACGAAGGTGTCGCGCGCCTCGTCGAAGCGACCCTGCCGGATGAGCCAGCGCGGCGACTCCGGCATCTCGATCCGCAAAACCAGACCGAGGATGGCCGGGATCGCGCCGAGCCCGAAGAACCAGCGCCAGTCGACGTCGGCCGCATGCGGCCAGACCTTGAGGATCACCAGGGCGACCAGGTAGGCGAACAGGATGCCGACGGTGATCATCCACTGCTGCAACAAGCTCAGCGAGCCTCGCCGGTTCTTCGGCGCGTACTCGGCGATGTAGGCGGTGGCGATGGCCGAGTCGGCGCCGATGGCCAGCCCGATCAGGGTCCGCGCGGTCATCAACACCGCCACGTGCCAGGTGAAGGCACAGAGCAGCGCCCCGATCGCGTAGATGAGGGCGTCGGCGATGAGCAGCCGCTTCCGGCCGAAGCGGTCGGTCAGCGGCCCGGCCAGGAGGGCGCCGGCCGCGGCCCCGAGCGAGGCGCCGGCAACCAGGTAGCCGGTGCCGAAGTCGTTGAGCTGGTACGGGATGAAGTTCAGCGCCGAACCGATGTTGGAAGTGTCGTAGCCGAACAGGAAGCCACCGAGGGTGGCCAGCAGGGTCAGTGACCAGATGAAGCGACTTGGGACGTGTTCATCCAGCTTGTGCAGCGCATTCGTGTTGGCCAACGGGCACCCCCGGCATCAGGCGAACCACTCCTCGTGCTCGGGTTCAGCTCCGGAGCGCCCGGGCAAGCGCCGTCATGCAGCAGACCT
>Ga0187809_10000274_pt1 | contig 30749 bp, 28 predicted proteins | sample NC_wetland_sal_i_8_FD_132415 | JGI IMG/M metagenome (GOLD analysis project Ga0187809, IMG submission 132415) | Wetland sediment microbial communities from Neuse River Estuary, North Carolina, USA - ASW_4 | ecosystem: Environmental > Aquatic > Freshwater > Wetlands > Sediment | place: USA: North... | reverse complement strand
TTTCCCTTCCAGTTCTTGATGTCCGCCGGCCGATGGGCCACATTCAGGTCACCGGCGACGAGGGCGGGTTTCGACTGCAGGGCTGCGAGTCGAGCGGTCATGGCGTCCAGGAACTCGAACTTCTCCACCTGCCGGGGCGTGTCGGCCTCCCCGGTGGGGACGTAGGCCGAAACCACCGTGACCGGACCGGCCGCGGTGTCCACTTCGGCCTCGACCCAGCGGCCTTGGCCGGCGAAGGCAGCAAAGCCCACCTCCGCCGGCGGCCGGATCGCACGCACCGGCCGGCGCGACAGCACTGCGACCCCGGCATGACCGGCCCGGGCCGACGGGTCATGGGCCAGGGCGTAGCCGCCCAATCCCGCCTCGGCCAGCAACCCGGTGAGCTGCTCGCGAGAGGCCCGCACCTCCTGCAGGCACAACACGTCGGCATCGGCGGCGGCCAGCCATTCGATCCCGCCGCGTCGCCGGGCCGCCCGCACGCCGTTGACGTTGGCACTCACCAGTGAGAGCACCTGCCGATCCCCTCCCGCTCAGCCGGGCTGCGGTCGCCCGGTCAGCTCGCGCTCGTACCAGTCACCGGCCTTGCCGCCGAGGTCGCCCGGCTCGGCCGGGCCGACCAACTCGAACCCGGACTTGAGCAGCACCCGCTGCGAGGCCCGGTTGGCGTGGGATACGGCCGCGCGCAGCCGTCGCAGGCCGTGGTCGGCGACGGCGAGCCGGCACAGCTGGCCGACCCCCGCTGTCGCCACGCCCCGGCCGGTCACCGGCTCGCCGACCCGGTAACCGAGGTCGGCTATACCGGGCCGGCCGAGGTAGAGATTGAACCGTCCCAGCACCGCCGCGCCGTCGTCGAGCAGAAGGTAGTAGGCCCCCTGCCCGGCGGCCTGCTCGGCCAGCAGCTGCCCGAACGACTCCTCGAAGCGGTCGAAGAAGGCATCGCCGCGATCAGAGATCGAGGCCGCGAAGAAGCTGCGATTGGCCAGCTCGAACTCGCGGATCGCCCCGGCGTGCTCGGCCCGGAGCAGCTGCAAGGGCGGGATCAGGCCATCGCCTTCTGCAGGTTCTCATCGATCGCGTCGAGGAATTGCTCGGTGGTCAGCCAGGGCTGGTCCGGTGAGACGAGCAGGGCCAGGTCCTTGGTCATCTTGCCCTCCTCGACCGTCTCGATGCAGACCCGTTCCAGCGTCTCGGCGAACTCGGTCACCGCCGGCGTGGCGTCCATCCGGCCCCGGTAGGCCAGACCCCGGGTCCAGGCGAAGATCGAGGCGATCGGGTTGGTCGAGGTCGGCTTGCCCTGCTGGTGCTGGCGGAAGTGCCGGGTCACCGTGCCGTGCGCGGCCTCGGCCTCGACCGTCTTGCCGTCCGGGGTCATCAGCACCGAGGTCATCAGGCCGAGCGAGCCGAAGCCCTGGGCCACCGTGTCCGACTGGACGTCACCGTCGTAGTTCTTGCACGCCCAGACGTAGCCGCCCTCCCACTTCATCGCCGAGGCGACCATGTCGTCGATGAGCCGGTGCTCGTAGGTGATGCCGGCCTGCTCGAAATCGGCCTTGAACTCAGCCTCGAAGACCTCGGCGAAGATGTCCTTGAACCGGCCGTCGTAGCCCTTGAGGATGGTGTTCTTGGTCGACAGGTACACCGGGTAGCCACGGTCCAGGCCGTAGCGCATCGAGGCCCGGGCGAAGTCACGGATCGAGTCGTCCAGGTTGTACATGGCCATCGCCACCCCGGCGCCGGGGAATTCGAACACGTTGAGTTCGACCGGCTCGCTGCCGTCCTTGGGGGTGAAGGTCAGGGTCAGCGTGCCCTCGCCCGGCACCTTCAGGTCGGTCGCCCGGTACTGGTCGCCGAAAGCGTGGCGGCCGATCACGATCGGTTTGGTCCAGCCCGGCACGAGCCGGGGCACGTTGGAGATCACGATCGGCTCGCGGAAGATCACGCCACCGAGGATGTTGCGGATCGTCCCGTTCGGCGACTTCCACATCTTCTTCAGGCCGAACTCCTCGACCCGGGCCTCGTCCGGGGTGATGGTGGCGCACTTGACGCCGACGCCGTGCCGCTTGATCGCGTTGGCAGCATCGATGGTCACCTGGTCGTCGGTAGCGTCCCGGTGCTCGATGCCGAGGTCGTAGTACTCCAGGTTGACGTCAAGGTAGGGATGGATCAGCCGATCCTTGATGAACTGCCAGATGATCCGAGTCATCTCGTCGCCGTCGAGTTCGACGACGGTGCCTTCAACCTTGATCTTCGACATGCTGCTGATCCATCTCCTCGACTCGTGAGACGGGCTGGAACTGTCCCGTGTCTGCCTAGCCGGAGTCTAGAGACGCCCGGCCCGACCGGACTCGGCAGGCAGCACCGGCGGGGCCCAGGTCACTACCTTCCCGGTTCCGGCTGGCTTGTGGATAACTTACGCTGATCGGGACGGGGTTGATCCGGCCCCGATATGGGGTATTAAGTTCACCGGCATGACCGACACCGAAGTCCGGACCCCGACCGCCGTCGACCGGTTGGCCGAGGCCTACCTGACGGCCGAGGCCGAGCTCAACCCGATCTCGGCCACCTCGATCGGTCTGGCCGGCTACGACGCCCTGATGCCTGACCTGTCCCCGGACGGCCTGGCCCAACGGGCCGAGCTCACCCGCAAGACCCTGGCCGAGCTCGATCAGGCCGAACCGGCCGACGTCACCGACCGGATCACCATCGAAGCGATGCGGGAACGGCTCAGCAACAGCGCCGAACTGGACGAGCTCGGCGCGCCGCTGTCGGACCTCAACAACATCGTCTCGCCGGTCCAGATGCTGCGCCAGGCCTTCGACCTGATGGCGACCGAGACCGTCGAGGACTGGCGCACCGTCGGCCAGCGACTGTCCGGCATCCCGGCGGCGATCGAGGGCTACATCGAGTCGCTGCGGCTGGCCGCCAGCCGGGGCGATGTGCGCCCGGCCCGCCAGGTCAAGGCGTGCATCGCCCAGAGCGAGGCCAACCTCGGCCCGGACGGCTTCTTCGCCGGGCTGGTCGCCCGGGCCGGATCCGACATCCCGGATGCGCTGCAGGCCGACCTCGACCGCGGTTCGCACGCCGCCCAGGCCGGTTACCAGCGGTTGCGCGACTTCCTGGCCGAGGAGTTGCTGGCCCAGGCCCCGGAACCGGACGCGCTCGGCCGCGAGCGCTACCCGGCCTTCTCCCAACAGTTCCTCGGCGCCCGGATCGATGTGGCCGAGACCTACGAGTGGGGCCAGCAGGAGCTGGCCCGGATCCACCAGCTCATGCTGGAGACGGCCGGGTCGATTAAGCCCGGCGCCACCATCGCCGAGGCGATCGAGATCCTCGAGGCCGACCCGAACCGCCGGCTGCCCGACACCACGGCGCTGCGCGCCTGGATGCAGGAACGCTCCGACGAGGCGATCGAGAACCTGAGCGGCACCCACTTCGACATTCCCGGTCCGATCCGCAAACTGGAGTGCATGATCGCGCCGACCAACACCGGCGTCATCTACTACACCAACCCCTCCGACGACTTCTCCCGGCCCGGCCGGATGTGGTGGTCGGTCCCGGCCGGGGTCAGCGAGTTCTCGACCTGGCGCGAGCTGACCACCGTCTACCACGAGGGCGTGCCCGGTCATCACCTGCAGATCGCCCAGTCGGTCTACAACAAGGCTCAGCTCAACAGCTGGCGCCGGATGGGATCGTGGACCTCCGGTCATGGTGAGGGCTGGGCCCTGTACTCGGAGTGGTTGATGGCCGACCTCGGCTACATGGACGACCCGGGCAACCGGCTCGGACTGCTGGCCGGCCAGTCGCTGCGCGCGGCCCGGGTCGTGATCGACGTCGGGTTCCACTGCGGCTTCCCCGCCCCCGACGAGGTCGGCGGCGGCGAGTGGACCTACGACAAGGCCTGGCAGCTACTGACCGGCCACGCCTACATGGACCGCGAATTCCTCCGGTTCGAGCTCGAGCGCTACCTGGGCTGGCCGGGGCAGGCCCCGTCCTACAAGCTCGGCGAGAAGCTGTGGCTCGAGCTGCGCGACGAGGTGCGGGCCCGGCAGGGTGCCAGCTTCGACCTCAAGCAATTCCATCGCCGCGCGCTCAACGTCGGCAGTGTCGGGCTGGACGTGTTGCGCCGGGCCGTGCTCGACGAGCTCTGACGCCAGGCCGCGCTAGCGACGGCCACCGGACTCACGCCCGTCCCGGGGACCGAAGACGGCCAGGGCCTCGGCGTCAGAAGCCCGGGCGTTGAGGTAGTAATCGACCCACTCGGCCACGCCGGGATAGCCGGACCCGGCGACAACCTGGGCGCAGGCCGTCGGGACGTCGAACGGGCTGATCCGCAACGTCACCGCGCCGGCCTGCAGCAGCGCCCAGTGCGCCCCGGCCCGGCCGTACGGCATGCCGACGCTGCCCGGGTTGATGACCAGGCGCCGGTCGACCAGCCGGAGGAAGGGCATGTGGGTGTGCCCGCACACCACCGTGTCCGGCGCGCCGGCCAGCGCCTCGGCCCACCGCTCCAGCCGGGTGTCGACCAGCACCACCTCGTTGTCATCGCGCGGGCTGCCGTGGCAGAAGAGCACGTCGCCGAAACCGGAAACCGGCCGGATCACCGGGTGCGGCAGGGCGGCCAGCAGCTCGACCTGGTCCGGCCGCAGCTGGGCCGCGGCCCAGGGCGCGATCGGATCGGGGATCTCGGTCGTGCCGCCCCGGGCCAGGTCGGCCAGCTCGCGGTCGGCGTTGCCGCGTACGAGCAGCACCCGATCGCCGAGTTCGGCCAACCGGTCCAGCACGGCGACCGGCTGCGGGCCGGCGGCGATGTCACCGGTCACCACGACCAGCTCCGCCGCCTGCACCGCGGGTTCGGCCAGCACTGCCTGCAAGGCGGGCAGCACGCCGTGAATGTCGGACAGCACCGCAACCGAACCCAGCATGCTGGCACACTAGTCGCCGCTTGACTCTCGAGCCGGTCGAGACGGGAGGGTTTCGCTCATGGAGAACGAACTGCTCGGCATCGGCCGGATGGCCGCTCGATCCGGGCTGACCGTGAGCGCGCTGCGGTTCTACGACGGGGCCGACGTGCTCACCCCGGCCCTGGTCGATCCGGACACCGGCTATCGGTACTACCGGCTCGATCAGGTGCCGGCGGCCCGGCTGATCGCCCGGCTGCGCCGGATCAGCCTGCCGCTGGATCAGCTCCGGCTCATCCTGGCCGACCCGGCTCAGGCCGGGCCGGTGCTGGAGCGGCACCGGGCGCAGCTGGCAGCCGGGCTGGCCGAGGCCGAGCGCGAGATCTCCATCGTCCATCGCATGCTCGAACGACAGGAGATCCCCATGACCACCTTGCGATTCCCGCCCGGCGCACTGCTGCCGGCCCTGGCCGAGCTTCGCTACGCGGCCGGTTCCGATCCGGAATATCCCATGTTGCACGGCATATTTGTCGATGCCGATGCCGCCTGCTGCCGGCTCGTGGCCACCGACCGCTACCGGCTGGCCAGCGTCAGCCTGGCCAATCCGGACCAGCTCGAGGTCTCGACGCTGCTCCCCTCGACCCTGATCGACGAGGCCCTGAGCCGGTTCGATCGCCGCCTGGAGGCCGAACTGACCGTCAGCGACAGCGGAATCTGCCTTACCGCCGGCGACGATTCGGTCCAGGCCACCCGGCCGGACGTCGAGTACCCGCCCTACCGCCGGATGCTCGAGCACGGCGCCGGCACGGTTACCGTCGACGCCCGGGAGTTGCGGGCCCAACTACAGGCGGCGGCGGTCGAGCACCGCACCCGGGAGCAGGACGGCACCGACTACGAGCTGAGCCGCCTGCTGGTCGCCGCTGACGCCGTCCGGGTGCAGGCTGACCGCGGCGACGGTGTCACCGTGGCGGTGAACCGGGAATTCCTGCTGCAGGCGTTGGATCTCGGTGACCAGCTCACCCTCAACCTGGACGGCACCATCGCGCCCCTGGTGTTGCGGGACCGCCACCGGGACGGCGCCATCGCCGTGCTCATGCCGGTACGGCTGGACTGACGCTCCCGGCTCCGGTGCGGTGGCTGGCTCCGTCCAGACCGGCCACCTGCACCGTCAGCCCGCACACGATCAACTCGGCCGCGAACCACCACTGGTTCTCGAAGGACTGCTTGTTGAAAAGGTCGAACGCGAACAGCACCACCGCGAAGCCGATCAGCAGGCTGCCGAGGTCCCGGGGCAGGCAGCGGTAGACCAGGTAATACGCGCCGAGTAGAGCCAGCACGATCACCGCGGGCGCGACCGGTCCGGGCACGAAATGCCAGAGTGAGATCGAGTCGAACCGGGCGATGCCGTGAGTGAAGAAGTCGACGGTGCAGGCCTTGAACCGGCCGACGTCCCAGAGCACCCACGGCGCGCTCACCACCGCGGCCAGGGCGACCGAGGCCCCGGTCCGCCGCCAGCCCAGCTGGGGCCACATCAGCATCACCGGCACGAGCAGAGCCATGTGCTGCTTGGTGGCCAGGGCCAGGCCCAGCCCGAGAATCAGCCACACGGTCCGCCCGGTCGCGACGCCGGCCACCGCGATGAGCACGAACCCGAGCAACAGGCTTTCATTCCAGGCTTGTTGCCCGACCCGGAGCGTTCCGGTGAGCGAGAGGGCTGCTGCCAGCAGCACCAGACCCGCCCCGGGCCGGGTGCCTCGGCGCAGCACCGTCACCGCCAGCACGGCCCAGCCGATGAGCAGCACCGCGACCTCGGAGTAGCGGGCGTCGTCGAGCACGAACCAACCCGGCCAGGTCGAGAGGAAAGTGGCCGGCAGGTAGTTGAAGCAGGTTGCGGTCTGGTCGGCCGGGATGTGGCTGAAGTGCCTTATCTGATAGGGGTTCACGCCGTGGAACAGCCGGGCCGAAGCCTGCTGGAAGATCTGCCAGACATCGATCTGGGGTCGGCCCGAGGTGGCCACGATGCCGACCACGACCGCGGCCAGCACCAGCAGCAAGAGCAGCCAGGCCGGTCGCAGCCGGGGCGCGAACCGTTCGGGAAACAACGCCAGCACGGCGACGAGCGCAGTGGCCAGAGCGGCGACGCCGATGACCCACCAGAATCCGTCGGCCCGGTCGACGTTGCCTTTGGGTGGCTTGTAGAGCTGCACGAAGACCGAAGCCAGCGCCGCCAGCACCACGGTGATCCGGTGCACGTGGGGTTGCCAGCCGGCCAGCACGACCGCGACCAGGGCGACGCTGGCGATCAGGATCGCGATCTGGTTGAAGAATCGTCCGGTGGTGGAGTAACTGCAGGCGGCGGCGACCAGCGCGGCCAGGCCGAGCAGCAGGTCGGCCCCGATTCGACTGATCGAGCCGGACAAACGGGCACGGGCCGGCGCGATCACGCCGGCAATTCTGTCACAACGCCCGGTTCAGCCCGGCCTGGTACCGGCCGGCGCGGGCGGCCTGGCCGCCCGGCCCGGCCGCCGCATCACTGCTGGTTCAGATCAGGCCGAGTTCGGCCACCGCGTCCCGCTCGCCGACCAGTTCGGCGACCGAGGCATCGATCCGGGCCCGGGAGAACTCGTCGAGGTCCAGGCCCTGGACGATCTCCCATGTGCCCCCGACCGAGCGGGCCGGGAAACCGGCGATCAGGCCTTCCGGGATGCCGTAGGAGCCGTCGGAGACCATGCCGACCGAGGTCCAGTTGTCGCCGGCAGTGCCGTTGACCCAGTCGTAGACGTGGTCGATGGCCGCGCCGGCCGCCGAGGCGGCCGAGGATGCCCCGCGGGCCTCGATGATCGCCGCGCCCCGCTTGGCCACGGTCGGGATGAACTCGTTCTCGTACCAGGTCTGGTCGTTGACCACCTCGGCCGCGTTCCGGCCGGCGATCTCGGCGTGCAGGATGTCCGGGAACTGGGTCGCGGAGTGGTTGCCCCAGATCGTGACCTTGGCGATGTCGCTGACCTTGGCTCCGGTCCTGGCCGCGAGCTGGCTGATCGCCCGGTTGTGGTCCAGGCGCATCATCGCGGTGAACCGGTCAGCCGGCACGTCCGGCGCGTGTGAGCGGGCGATCAGGGCGTTGGTGTTGGCGGGGTTGCCGACCACCAGGATCCGCACGTCGTCGGCGGCACCGGCGTTGATCGCCTCACCCTGCGGCTTGAAGATCCCGCCGTTGGCCGAGAGCAGGTCGCCGCGCTCCATGCCCGCGGTCCGCGGCCGGGCACCGACCAGCAGCGCCACGTTGACGCCGTCGAAGGCCTGGGTCGGGTCGTCGAAGATGTCGATGCCCGACAGCAGCGGGAACGCGCAGTCCGACAGTTCCATCGCGGTGCCCTCGGCCGCCTTGAGGGCCGGCGTGATCTCCAGCAAGCGCAGCCGGACCGGGGTGTCCGGGCCGAGCAGCTGACCGGAGGCGATCCGGAACAGCAGGCTGTAACCGATCTGGCCGGCCGCGCCGGTAACGGTGACATTCACAGGAGTCGTCATGTCCGCTGAGATTACCCTCGGCCGGACGGCCCACCGCGGCCCGGGCAAGCCGGAGAGAGCAGCCTCATACCGCTCCGGTCAGCGCTGCGGCAAGCCGACCGCGACCAGGATCGCCGCGATCCCGAACGCCCAGTAGAACGCCACGTCGACGCTGCGCCGGCGAACCCGGAGCAGGCCGGCCTGCTCGTCGGTCAGCACCAGCCGGAGCAGCCCGGCCGCCAGCACCCCGGCCGCCAGCACCCCGACCGCGCGCAGCCAGTGCTGCGGGGCGATGGCCACCGAGACCACGCCGACCAGTTCGATCAGCAGCACCAGCGTGAACGGCGCCTGGTGCAGGTCGCGGGCCATTCAGCCCCGCTCGGCCGCGGTGACCACGTTGGTCAGCAGCATGGCCCGGGTCATCGGGCCGGCCCCGCCCGGGTTCGGCGCGAGGAAGCCGGCCACCTCGGCCACGTCGGCCGCCACGTCGCCGGCGATCTTGCCGTCGACCCGGCTCACGCCGACATCGAGTACGGCCGCGCCCGGCTTGACCATGTCGGCGGTGATCAGGCCCGGCACGCCGGCCGCGGCCACCACGATGTCGGCCCGGCGCACCTCGGCGGCCAGGTCGGTCGTGCCGGTATGGCACAGGGTCACCGTGGCGTTCTCGCTGCGGCGGGTCAGCAGCAACCCGAGCGGGCGCCCGACGGTGATGCCCCGGCCGACGATCACCGCCCGGGCCCCGGCGATCGGTACCTCGTAGCGGCGCAGCAACTCGACGATGCCCAGCGGTGTGCAGGGCAGCGGCGCCGGATGCCCGAGCGCCAGTGCCCCGAGGTTGTACGGGTGCAGGCCGTCGACGTCCTTGGCCGGATCGACTCGGCTCAGGATCGCGAACTCGTCCAGGCCGGTCGGTTGCTGGACCAGGAACGCGGTGCACGCCGGGTCGGCGTTGAGCTGGTCCACCACCGCCTCGACCTCGGCCTGGCTGGTGCCGGCCGGCAGTTCCCGCTGGATGCTGGCGATGCCGATCTCGGCGCAGTCCTTGTGCTTGGCCGAGACGTACCACTTGCTGGCCGGGTCATCGCCGACCAGCACCGTGCCCAGGCCGGGCACGACGCCACGCTCGGCCAGCGTGGCCACCCGCTGCGTGAGCTCCGACTTGATGGTGGCCAGGGTTGCTCTGCCGTCAAGAATCGTCGCCGTCACAGGCCCATCCTCCCATCCCGCCTTCACCCGACCGCATTGTGCGGCCCGAATGCACGTGGCAACGGCGGGCCGGGCGTGCATTCGGGCCGCACAATGCCGAATCCAGGGATCGGCTCAGCCGATGACCAGGCCCAGGTAGCGCGCGAACTCGACCGCCTGGTCCAGCTCGACCCGGCAGCCGGTCAGCGTCACGGTGCGTGGATCCAGGCCGGCGGTCGCCGCCCCGCGCAGGTCGGCGTCCTTGAGCGAGGCACCCTCCCAGCGCAATCCGGTCAGGTTCGCCCCGGTGAACACGCAGCGATCCAGCCGGGCCCCGACCACGTTGGCGTCGGTCAACCGGCAGCCGCTGAAGTCCAACCCGCTCAGGTCACAGCCACCGAAGGAGGTCGCGGTGAAATCGCCGCCGCCGATCGTGACCGTCTTCAAGGGCGTGTCCCGGAAGGTCGAACCGGTGAACTTGCAGTCGGTGAACAGGCTGTCGCGCAGCCGGGTCCGGTCGAAGGAGCAGGCGATGAAGGCGGTACGCGTGTGGGCGGAGAACAGCAGTTCGGACCGGTCGAAATTGCAGTCGGTGAAGGTGCAGGCCTCGGTCTTCCAGCCGTCCAGGGACGCCTCGTCGAACCGGCACCGGGTGAACGAAACCCGGGCCAGGGACAGCTCGCGCAGGTCGGTCCCAACGAAGTCCTCGTCGCAGATTTCCTCCTCGGAATCGAGCAGTTCCTGAAACCAGGGCGGAGTGGCGGTCATGACCTCAGTGCGCGAAGTGCCGGGTGCCGGTGAAGTACATCGTCACCCCGTGCTGCTGGGCGAGCTCGATGCAGAGGTTGTCCCGGATCGAACCACCGGGCTGCACGACTGCCCGGACGCCGGCCTGCACCAGCACTTCCAGCCCGTCCGGGAACGGGAAGAACGCATCGGAGGCGGCAAACGATCCGGCCGCCCGCTCGCCGGCCCGCTGCACCGCCAGCTTGGCCGAGTCGACCCGGTTGACCTGCCCCATGCCGACGCCGACCGAGGCATGGTCGGCGGCCAGCAGGATCGCGTTCGACTTCACCGCGCGCACCGCCCGCCAGGCGAAGACCAGCTGGTCGAGCTCGTCGCCGGTCAGCGCCTGGCCGCTGGCCAGCGTCCAGGTCGCCGGGTCGTCGCCCGGGGCATCGATCGCGTCGATGTCCTCGAGCAGGAAGCCGCCGGACACCGGCCGGAATTCGGTGCCGCCCGGCCGCGGGCCGCCGATCACCAGCAGCCGCAGGTTCTTGCTGGTCTGCAGCAGCTCCAGGGCATCCGGCTCGAACTCCGGCGCGATCACGACCTCGGTGAAGATGTCCTTGACCTGCTGGGCCAGGGCCAGGGTGACCGGACGGTTGACCGCGATCACCCCGCCGTAGGCCGACACCGGGTCGCAGGCGTGGGCCTTGCGATGGGCCTCGGCCACATCGGCCCCGGTGGCGATGCCGCACGGGTTGGCGTGCTTGATGACTGCCACGCACGGTTCGGTGAAGTCGAAGGCGGCCCGGTAGGCGGCATCGCCGTCGATGTAGTTGTTGAAGCTCATCTCCTTGCCGTGCAGCTGGTCGGCCTGGGCGATACCGGGCTGCGCGCCCTGGGCGATGTAGAGCGCGGCCCGCTGATGCGGATTCTCCCCGTAGCGCAGCACCGCCGCCCGCTCCAGAGCCAGGCCGACGTAGGGCGTGAAGGTCGACGGGCCGGTTTCCTCGGCCGAAACTGCATCGGCCAGCACCGACTGCTCCCCGAACCAGTTGGCCACCGCGGCGTCGTAGGCCGCGGTGTGGGCGTAGGCCCGGCCGGCCAGTCGCTGGCGCGCGGCCAGGTCGAACCCGCCGCTGGCCACGGCGGTCAACACCTCGGAGTAGCTGGTCGGATCGACCACGATCGCCACCGAGGCATGGTTCTTGGCCGAGGCCCGGACCATGGCCGGGCCGCCGATGTCGATCTGCTCGATGATCTCGCTCGCGCTCGCCCCGGAGGCGACCGTCTCCCGGAACGGGTACAGGTTGGACACCACCAGCTGGAACGTCTCGATGCCCAGTTCCTGGACGGTCGACAGGTGTTCCGGGTTGCCTTGGTCGGCCAGCAGGCCGGCGTGCACGTGCGGGTGCAGCGTTTTGACCCGACCGCCGAGGATCTCCGGGAAACCGGTGACGTCGGAGACCTGGACCACCGGGATGCCGGCCTCGGCGATGGTGGCGGCGGTGCTGCCGGTCGAGACCAGTTCCACACCGGCCTCGTGCAAGCCCCGGGCCAGTTCGACCAGCCCGGTCTTGTCGTAGACGCTGATCAGCGCGCGGCGGACGGGGATCTGGGTCATCGACGGGATTCCTTCCGGAGCAACGGACACTAGCGGCACAGCTGGCGGATAGCTTCTACGTACAAGGGTTTCTCGACGACCTGGATGCGTTCCTGCAGCGATTGCTCGGTGTCGTCGGGGCGGACCTCGACCGCGGCTTGGGCCAGGATCGGCCCCGAATCCAGCCCGGCGTCGACCCGGTGGACCGTGACTCCGGAGACCTTGACTCCGTGGGCCAGCGCGTCGCGCACGGCATGGGCCCCCGGGAAGGACGGCAACAGCGAGGGATGGGTGTTCACCATCGAGTAGGCCTCGACGGTGCCGGCCGCGATGACCCGCATGAACCCGGCCAGTACCACCAGGTCCGGCCGGTGCCGGGCCAGCTCGGCCGCCAACGCCGCGTCCCACTCGGCCCGGCTGGTGTAATCGGGCAGCGCCAGGCTGAAGGTCGGGATGCCGGCCGACTCGGCCCGCGCCATGGCCGGGCAGCCGGGACGATCGGTGCCGGCGGCTACCACCTCGGCCGGGAAGTCCGGGCCGGCGGCGGCGTCGAGGACGGCCTGCAAGGTGCTGCCCGAGCCCGAGGCCAGGACGACGAGCCGCGCGGTCACGGCTCAACCCTACTGAAGCCCGACCGGGCTAGCTCACCTGCCTGGAGCCCTTGTTCGACGGCCGCTGGCCGGCCGGTTCGTCGCGGGTGGCTTCGGCTCGGCTGCCGGCCACGGCCCGGAGCGTGGGTCGCACCGGCTCCGGCTCGGCTGGGCTGACTGGTTGCCGGCCGGCCAGCCAGGCCGGTCGCAGGTGCGCAACCAAGGTCCAGAGCCCGGCCGCCAGCGCCGGGAAGGCCACAGCCCCGGCTCCGACCGCCCACCAGGCCGAACCGACCTGGGCCAAGGCACCGGTCCCGATGCCCCCGCCAGCCAGGGCCGCGCCGGCCGCGAGCGATCCACCGGCGAGCACCGCCGCCGCCGCCGCGTCGAGCAGCCGGGCCGACCACCGGCCGACCGAGACCAGCCGCAGCGAGACGTAGCCGGCCAGCAGCCCGGTCACAGCGATCAGCGACAGTCCCAGCAGCGGGCTCGCGCTGGTCGGCACGGCGGCCAGCAGCGGGAACGCCGGCAACGGGCCGTGCTCGACCGCGAGCGCGGAGACCGCGGTGTGGCTGCCCAGGTGCACGCCCGGGCCGGTCAGGTAGCCGGTGCCGGCGATCAGCGCATTCGGTACCGCGGCCAGCCCGAGCAGGGCGACCGGCAGGCCGGCCACCCCCGGCGCAACCTGACGCTGCAACTCGGCCGCGGTGCCGAGGTGCCAGGCCAGCGAGCCGCCGACCAGCAGGGCCGACATGGCGAGGTAGCACACACCGATGGCCAGCGCGGCCCGGCCGATCCGGCGCTGCCGCTGCGTCAGCCGTGGTCCCAGCGCGTCCCAGGCCCGAGCTCCGCCACCGACCAGGGTCACGAACAGCAGCCCGGCCAGCAGGCTTGAGGCCACCGGCGCCCGGGTGGCGCCGAGGCGGGCCCAGCCGGCCAGCAGCCCGGAGGCCAGGCCGTAGCCGACGGCCAGCCCGACCACCGAGGATGCCGAGGACTCCGAGCGCCGGGCCTGGCTGACCACGAGCGAGGCCAGCAGGATGGTGACGAGCAACGGGGCCAGGGTGACCGGCTGGCCGTTGAGCCGGATACCGCCGTGCGCGCCCGACAAGGCCAGCAAACCGGCACCCTTGACCGCGGCGGTGGCGGTTGTGGTGTCGGCGCCGGGCAGCAGCCAGATAAGGAATGCCGGCAGGGCACACAGGGCCACCGCCAGCAGCAGCAATCCCGCGCCGGAGAAGACGCCGCGCCGGAACTGGGTCAACCAGCCCGGCGGTAGCTCTTCCTCGACAGACACCAACCCAGGCTTGCAAACCTGCTGGGCGTGGCGGGCCAGGCGCGCCGAGCGGCCAGCTGTGAGCCCGGCAGCAGTCCGCGATCAGCGATAGGGATAGCCCGGCGGCTGTTCCCGGCCCCCGCCGGTGCCACCCGGATAGGGCCCGCCGCCGTAGGGCCCGGGAGTGCCGCTGGGCGCCGGCTGGGCCGGATACCCCTGACCTGGATAGCCCTGGGCCGGATTGCCCTGAGTCGGGTAGCCCTGAGTCGGGTAGCCCTGAGTCGGGTAGCCCTGAGTCGGGTAGCCCTGGGCCGGATAGCCCTGGGCTGGATAGCCAGGGCGGACCGGGTAAGCGCCCGGACGGTAGCTCGGGTTGCCGTAGTTCGGGTAGCCGGCCGAACCGGGGTACCCCCCGTAGCCGGGGTAGCTGGCCGCGGCGTCGGCCGCCGCCTGCTGGGCGTCGAAGGCCCGCACGTTGGCCGCCTTGACGGCCTTCTCGCTGCCCTGGATCCAGCCCACGGTGAGCGCAACCGCCTGGCTGATCGCCGTCAGCAAGCCGGCCACCGCACCAGCGGCGATGGTGGCGCTGTCCGGCTTGGCGATCATCGCGCCCAGGACGAGCAGCACCGCGGCCGCGGCCAGCAACGCCGGCAACGGTGGCGCCGAGCGCTGATGCGGCCGGCCGGCCAGCAGCTCGTTCACGGTGATCGCGGTGGCGACCAGGCTCAGCGCCAGCGCCGCCGCCCCGGCCCCGGAGAAGTAGCCCGAGGTGCCGCCGGCCGAATCGCCGGACACCCCGAACCAGCTCAGGAATCCCCACAACAGCATCGGGGCGGCCAGCGCGGCACCGATGACGTCCCAGGGCCGGGACCGGACCAGCGCGCCGGCCGGAAACTGCTCGAGCTGACTCATGCTGATGAATCTAGCCCGGCCGACCGGTCAGGAGCGGCCCGGCAACTTGCCGCCGTGGTCGAGGAAACGCTTGGCGGCAAGCCCGGTGCCGGCCAGCACGCACAGCAGCACCAGCCAGTAGCCGAAGCCGTGTCCCTTGTCGGCTTTGATCACCCCGCCGAAACCGCCGGTATCGATCGGCACCCAGACCAGCGCGATCAGCTCGCACAGCAGGGCCAGGCCGAAACCGCCGAGCACGACGAGCCGGGTCGGGAACGGGAAGCTGAACTTGGCCACCAGCTCCAGGGCCAGCACCAGCGCGGCCGCGAGCGCGACCAGGACACCGAACCAGCCGAAGAAGCCGTGCCAGGCGTTCTCGTGACCGTGGCCCGTGCCGAGGTTCACCCCGAACCCCGACACCGAAACCTTGACCGTGTAGAAGCTGAAGAAGGAGAACAGGAAGGCGAGCACGCCGGCCGCGATGATCCCCCAGTCCAGCGGGTCCACCGTTTTCGGATCGAAGTTCTGCAGCGTCTTGGCGTCGAAGTCCTGGAACTGCTTGCCGACGCTGCTGGCCCCGGCGGCGAAGGTGCTCTGACCGGTCGGAGCCGCCGGCGGCGGTGGGCTGAAGTTGGTGTTCGGCGGCGGCGCCTGGTAGCCGGCCGGCGGGGGCTGGTAGCTCGGCGGGGGCGGGGCGGCATAGTCACCCGGCGGGGGGGGCGGGGCGGCATAGTCACTCGGCGGCGCCGCCGGCGCGTCGCTCACCGGCGGTGGCACGGGTGGCACCGGCTCGCCGGGTGCCGGCTGGAATCCAGGTGTTTCGGTCATGACCGCCTCCTACCGACAGCTCGCACAGTGAGTTCACGGCAGTTTCAAGGAACTGAACGCTATACCCCGCCGCTCGTGGTGCACAGAGCCCGGACCGGCCGAGTTGATACCCGAGCCCGAACGGCAAACCGCCCGCCGTCCGGTGGTGGACGGCGGGCGGCTGTGGGCGGCTGTCGCTAGCTGAGCAGCTCCCGCATGAGGCGTGCGGTCTCCGACGGGGTCTTGCCGACCTTGACGCCGGCCGCCTCGAGGGCTTCCTTCTTGGCCTGGGCCGTGCCCGACGAGCCCGAGACGATGGCGCCGGCGTGGCCCATGGTCTTGCCCTCGGGCGCGGTGAAGCCGGCCACGTAGCCCACCACCGGCTTGCTCACATTGTCCTTGATGAACGCGGCGGCCCGCTCCTCGGCGTCGCCGCCGATCTCACCGATCATCACGATCGCCGCGGTCTCCTCGTCGGCCTCGAATGCGGCCAGGCAGTCGATGTGGGTGGTGCCGATGACCGGGTCACCGCCGATGCCGACGGCCGAGGAGAAGCCGATGTCGCGCAGCTCGAACATCATCTGATAGGTCAGGGTGCCCGACTTGGAGACCAGCCCGATCTTGCCCGGCCCGGTGATGTCGGCCGGAATGATGCCGGCATTGGACTTGCCCGGGCTGATCAGGCCCGGACAGTTCGGGCCGATGATCCGGGTCCGCTGGCCGTGGTCCACGTTGTAGGCCCAGGCCCAGGTGGTGTCGTGCACCGGCACGCCCTCGGTGATGACCACGGCGAGCGGGATCTCGGCGTCGATCGCCTCGACCATGGCGTCCTTGGTGAACGCCGGCGGGACGAACAGCACGCTGACATCGGCCCCGGTCTCGGCCATCGCGTCGGCCACGGTCCCGAACACCGGGATCGAGTTGCCGTCGACGTCGACCTTCTCCCCGGCCGTGCGGGGGTTGACGCCACCGACGATGTTGGTGCCCGAGGCCAGCATCCGCCGGGTGTGCTTCATGCCTTCCGAGCCGGTCATGCCCTGCACGATGACCTTGGAATCGGCGGTGAGGAAGATGGCCATGATCAGGCTCCTGCCTTCGCGGTGTTGGCAATTTCGGCGGCCAGCGCGGCCCCGGCGTCCATGGTGTCGGCCAGGGTCACCAGCGGGTGGTTGGCCTGGGTGAGGATGCGCCGGCCCTCGTCGACGTTGTTGCCGTCGAGCCGCACCACCAGCGGCTTGGTCGCCGAATCGCCCAGCATCGACAGCGCGGTCACGATGCCGTTGGCCACCGCGTCGCAGGCGGTGATGCCGCCGAAGACGTTGACGAAGACGGACCGGACCGACGGGTCACCCAGGATGATGTCCAGGCCGTTGGCCATCACCTCGGCCGAGGCGCCACCGCCGATATCGAGGAAGTTGGCCGGCTTGACCCCGCCGTGCTCCTCACCGGCGTAGGCCACCACGTCCAGGGTCGACATGACCAGCCCGGCCCCGTTGCCGATGATGCCGACCTGGCCGTCGAGCTTGACGTAGTTGAGGTGCTTTTCCTTGGCCTTGGCCTCGAGCGGATCGGCGGCCGCGGTGTCCTCCAGGTCGGCGTTGCCGACCTGCCGGAAGTTGGCGTTGTCGTCGAGGGAGACCTTGCCGTCCAGGGCCTTGACCTCGCCGGAGGCCACCCGGGCCAGCGGGTTGATCTCGACCAGCGTCGCGTCCTGCTGGACGAAGGTCTCCCACAGCTGGACCGCGGTCCGGGCGACGTCATCGATCACCTCGGCCGGGAAGTTGGCCCCGGTCAGGATCTCGCGGGCCTTGACCTCGTCGACGCCGGCGGTGGCGTCGATCGGCACCCGGGCCAGCGCCTCCGGCCGGCTGACTGCGAGCTCCTCGATCTCCATGCCACCCTCGGCCGACGCCATGCACAGGAACGTCCGGTTCGACCGGTCCAGCAGGTAGGAGAAGTAGTACTCCTGCTCGATCTGGGCTCCCGGGTCGACCAGCACCCGGTGCACGGTGTGACCCTTGATGTCCATGCCGAGGATGTCGCGCGCCGCGTCCTCGGCATCCTGGGGGGTCTTGGCCACCTTCACCCCGCCGGCCTTGCCGCGACCCCCGGTCTTGACCTGGGCCTTGACCACGGTCACGCCGCCCAGGCGCTCGGCGACCTGCCGGGCCTGTTCCGGGGTGTCGGCGACCTCGCCCAATCCGACCGGGACATCGTGCTTGGCGAACAGCTGCTTTGCCTGGTATTCGAAAAGATCCACCGGACTTCCTCGTCTGTAGCTCTTGCTTCGATGTCAGCGTCTAGCGCACGCGCCGGCCGGGTATGCACATGGTGACCGAGCGTCTTCAACCTCTGGTGAGGTTAGTCCGCCTTTCCCCCCGGGCTTAAGGCGCGGAGCGCGTGATGTTGGCCAACGCACACAGCTGGGGACCCAGCTGTGCCAGAGTGAAGGCGTGGGAGCGGTGTCAGGCCGGGCCCGGCAGCGCCGATGAAGAAGTGGGATCTGAGAGCGGGAGGTGGCGCCGATGGTCGGTCTCAATGCCCCCCGCGCGCTGCTGTCGACCGCGGTCAAAGCCGGCGAGGAGGTGGCCTGGCTGGCGGCCCACGCGGCCATGTACCCGGTCGGGTTGCTGGCCGAGCGCACCGACTTCGAGGATCCGCGCTACCGGATCGACACCCTTTCCCCGGTCATCCGCGGTCTGATCACCGGCGACATCAACGCCTCGGGCCGGCCGGTCCTGCTGGTGCACGGCATCGGCGACAACCGCTCCGCCTTCTCGCTGCTGCGACGCACGCTGCGCCGGCGCGGCTTCGGCCGGGTCAGCACCATCAACTACTCACCGCTGACCTCCGACATCCGGCAGGCGGCAGCCGACCTGGGCCGGCACGTCGAACGGGTCTGCGACCAGTCCGGTTATGAGCAGGTTTTCCTGGTCGGACACTCCCTCGGTGGCGTGATCGCCCGCTACTACGTCCAGTGCCAGGGTGGCGACGAGCGGGTGCACACGCTGGTCACGCTCGGCTCGCCGCACGCCGGGACCCATCTGGCCCGGCTCGCCCCGCTGGTCCGGGTCTGCCGGCAACTGCAGCCCGGCTCGGACGTGATGACCGAGTTAGCGGCGCCGGCACCGGACTGCAAGACCCGATTCGTAGCCATCTACTCCGACCGGGATGAAGTGGTGCTGCCCAATCACAGCGCCGCCCTGGACCATCCCGACCTCTCGGTCACCCGGATCGCCATGCACGGCGTCGGGCACCTGGCCCTGCTGGTGAATCGCGCTGTGATGCACGCGGTAGCCGGGGCCCTCGGGGATCGGGGCGAGGTCGCGGTGGAGCCGGCCGAATCCCTGGCCAGCGGCTGACCTGCGGCCGATTCACCCGTTGCCAGCAGGTTAAAATCCAACGCAACGACACGCCGAGCTTGCTTCCGGCTGGGCCCCTAGGTTACGGTTCAGCAACGCTGCGGCGAACGATGTATCACCGCAAATCTGGTCAACCCGGCCCCGGCCGATCTCGAAGCGCCCGAACTAGGAGGCTGCGTGGGACGACACAGTGCCGTCCGCGCCGCTGACCTCATCGCCGCCGCCCGCTCCACCGCCCCCGCCCCGCCGCGCACCGACTCCCCCGACGCCCTGGCCGCCCGACGCCGCCACGCTGCCCCCAAACCGCTGTGGCGCCGGGCGCACGTGGTGCCGACCGCTGCCGTCGCGGTGTGCCTGCTGGTCGGCGCCGACGCGCTGCACCTCACGACCGGCATCGGTCACGCCGATGCCCTGAACAAGACCGCGGCCGACGTCTCCGGGACCGACCTGTCCGCCCTGGCCTCGCCGCAGCAAGCCCAGCTGCTGGCGCGCAACGGCCGGGTCTCGCGCTCCAGCCGCACCATCACCGGCTCGAACAATGCCAACACCTCGCTGGCTCGGCCCGGGTTGCCGGCCTTCGATCCGGGCAAGACCGTCCCGGGCACCTGGGTCCGGCCGAGCGCGGGCGGCGAGAGTTCCTGCTTCTGCATGCGCTGGGGCGTCATGCACGAAGGCATCGACCTGGCCGGGCCGCTCGGCTCGCCGATCGTGGCCGCCGGCGACGGCGTGGTCATCGACGCCGGTCCGGCCGAGGGCTTCGGGCTGTGGGTGGTCATCCAGCACGACAACGGTGACGTCACGATTTACGGGCACATGTACCACTACTACGTCACGGTCGGCGAGCACGTGAGCGCCGGCCAGCACATCGCCGACATCGGCGCCAATGGCCAGGCGACCGGGCCCCACCTGCACTTCGGCGTGCGGCTGGGCGGGCCGAACGGGCCCTACGTCGACCCGGTGCCATGGCTGCGCGCCCGCGGGGTCGAGATCGGCCCGTACAACCCGAACGCCTGAATCGCAGCGCCCCAGTCTCGGACTCCGGGCGCTGCACCGTCGGGACCCCCAGCCGGATCGGTCATAATCGACGCCTGACGGTTGAGCGCGCCAGCCGCCCGGGAACCCGATCTTGCGAAAGCGGTGCCACAGACGATGGTGAGCCAGACGCTGACCCGACGTCGGCTGCCCGCGCTCGAACTGCCCGGCCCGATCATCGACGACGGACGGCACGCCATCGCGGTGCGCTGGTTGCTGTCCCGGGCCCTGGTGCTGGCGATCCTGGTCTACGCGCGCGAGTCCGGGGTCAACGGCGACCCGCAGTACTACTCGGCCAGCCTGCACCAGATGTTCTCCGGCGCCGGCATCGGCAACACCCTGCAGGAATACCCGCTGCCGGTGCTGGCGGTGTTGCTGCCCCAGTTCCTGCTCGGGCTCGGCAACCAGGTCGCGTTCATCCTGCTGTTCGCGCTGTCCATGCTCGCCGCCGACGCCGGGTTCACCGCGCTGCTGTGGCGGATGGACGGCCGGCGCCGGGGCGACGCGGTGAACCTGTGGTTGTGGTTCGTCCCGGCGCTGGGACCGCTGGCCTACTTCCGGTTCGACCTGGTGCCGGCGGTCCTGGCCGGCGGCGCGGTGCTGGCCGCGCTGCGCCGGCCCCGGCTGGCCGGGGCGCTGACCGCGCTCGGGGCGGCGTTGAAGTTGTGGCCGGTCGTGATGCTGCCGACCTTCCTGATGCGACGCGGGGACCGGAAACCGGTGCTGGCCGGGTTCGTGGCGACCGGCGTCGTCATCGGTGGGTTGAGCCTGCTCATCGGCGGCCTCCGTCGCACGCTGTCGCCGCTGCACTGGCAGTCGGCTCGTGGCCTGCAGATCGAGTCCATCCCGGCCATGCCCTTGATGGTGGCCCGGGCGTTCCACCCGGTCGGGGTCTGGACCATCCGGCTGTCGCAGTACAAGGCGTTCGAGATCTACGGCGCCGGGACCAAGCTCATGGTCAGCGTCTCCACCGTGCTGACCGGCCTGGGCGGCCTGCTGCTGCTGGCGCTGTGGTACCGAAGCTGGAAGTGCCAGGTGTCCTCGGCCGAGACGCTCGGCTGGCTGTTCCTGGCCACGACGCTGATCATCACGGTCACGAACAAGACCCTGAGCCCGCAGTACCTGCTCTGGCTCGGCGGCCCGATCTCGGCGCTGGCGGTGCGGGCACCGCGCAACCAGGCGGTGCGCACGTTCGCCCGGGTCCTGCTGGTCACCGCGGTTGCGACCCAGCTGACCTACCCGATCGGCTATGACGCGCTGCTCAAGACCCATTCCTGGATGCCGGCGGTGGCCGCCGATCTGGCCATTCGCAACCTGCTGCTGATCTGGCTGACCTGGTTCGCCGTCCGGCAGGTGTGGCGCCAGACCCGTCCATTGCCGGCGTGAGGCCGGCCGCAACCGCGGGTCCCACCGCTACGACCCGGCCCGGGCTCAGCCTCGGCGCCGGGGTGCTGGCCGGCGCGGCGGTGCTCGCGCAGGCCGTGGTGCTGTGGTTCGGCCTGCGGCACGTCTGGTTCGGCTCGATCCTGCGGACCGAGCTGGTCGCCCTGGTCCTGTTCCTGCTCGCGGTGCTCGGGCTCTGGCGTTACCGCGGCCGGGGCGGGCTGCTGCTGGTGCTCATCGGGTGCGCGGTGCTGCAACTGGCTTGCCTGGGCGCCGGCCCGAGCAGCAGCGACGACGTCTACCGCTACGCCTGGGACGGCAAGGTGCAACTGTCCGGGACCGATCCGTACCGGTACCCGCCCGACGCGGCCGCGCTGAACCACCTACGGGACAACTCGCTGTACCCGCAGGGCAAGACGGGATGTCCGTGGACGCTGCCGAGCGGGCGGTGCAGCCGGGTGAACCGGCCGGACGTGCGCACTATCTATCCGCCGGTGGCCGAAGGTGCCTTCACCCTGGCTCGGCTGCTGACCTTCGACGGCTCCGACGGCCCGTTCCCGATGCAGGTTTTCGGGGGCATCGGCGTGCTGCTGCTGTCCGGCCTGCTGGCCTGGTCGGCCCGCCGCCGCGGCGATCCGGTGTGGCCGGTCGCGGTCTGGGCCTGGTGCCCGGTGGCCGCGGTGGAGGCCACGAACAACGGGCACATCGACTGGCTGGCGGCCTTGGCCACCGTGGCCGGCCTGCTGGCCTACGCCGGCCGGCGGGCCGGCTGGGCCGGTGCGCTCGTCGGCGCGGCGGTGGCGACCAAGCTCTACCCGGCGCTGGTGTTGCCGGCGCTGCTGCGCCGGCACCCCGGGCGGGTCATCGGGGCGGCGGTCGGCCTGGTGGCGGTGAGCTACCTGCCGCACGTGCTGGCCGTCGGCACCCGGGTGATCGGCTACCTGCCGGGCTACCTCAAGGAGGAGAACTACACCAGCGGTACCCGTTTCCTGTTGTTGGACAAAGTGATTCCGCACCTCCTGCTGACCCCGGTGGCGGCGCTGGTGCTGCTGGTCGCCGCGGTGTGGGCGGGGCTGCGGGCCGACCCGGACCGCCCCGAGCAGGCGGCAGTGGTGTTGATGGGGGTCGGCCTGCTGGTGGCGACGCCGACCTACAGCTGGTACGTGCTGGTCCTGCTCGCCCTGATCGCGCTGACCCGGCGGCTGGAGTGGCTGCCACTGGTCATCGCCCCGACCGTGGCCAGCCTGGGCGCCGCTAACTTCCACCACAGCGCGGCGTACCGGACCTGGTGCTACCTCGCCGCCCTGGTGCTACTGGTGGCCGGGCTGGCCGCCCGCCGGCGCTGGCCGGCCCGCAGCGCCGCGACCGGTTAGAGCTTCTCGATCGGGGCAAAGCGCAGCACCAGCCACTTCGTCCCGGCGGTGCCGAAGTCGATCTCGGCCTGAGCCTTCTCGGCCTGCCCGCGCAACCCGACCACGGTGCCGAGGCCGAACGCGTCGTGGTTGACCCGATCCCCCAGCTCCAGGTGCGGGATCGCCTTCTCCAACTTCTTGGCCCCGAAGGTCAGCGGCGGGTTGCTGGTCCGGGCCGGAGTGCGAGGCCGGGCCCGGTAGCCGTGGTCGGCGTAGCGCCCGGTACCGGCATCCTCGTCCGGATAGCCGGTGAACGGCCGCCGATCCACCACCCCGGTCCAGTGCACGTGTTCCGGCGGCACCTCGTCCAGGAACCGGGACGGTGGGCTGAAGGTCGGGCTGCCCCAGGCCGAGCGGGCCACGGCCCGGCTGAGGTAGAGCCGCTGCCGAGCCCGGGTGATGCCGACGTAGGCCAGCCGGCGCTCCTCGGCCATCTCGGCCGGTTCCCCGAAGGTGCGTTGATGGGGGAAGATGCCGTCCTCCATGCCGGTCAGGAAGACGACCGGAAACTCGAGCCCCTTGGCCGTGTGCAGGGTCATCAGCGTGACCACGCCGCCGTCGGCGTCCGGCACCGAGTCGGCATCGGCGACCAGCGCCACGTGCTCGAGAAAGGCATCCAGATCGGCCGGCTCGTCGACCTGGGCCCGCTGCTCCTCGAACTCGGCCGCGACCGAGACCAGCTCGCGCAGGTTGTCGAGCCGGGTTCCGTCCTGCGGGTCGCTGCTGGCCTCCAGTTCGGTCAGGTAGCCGGTCCGGGCCAGCACCTGCTCCATCACGTTGCTGGGCGTGCCGTGCTCGTCGCTGTTGGCGATCGCCCTGAGTTCGTAGAGCATCGTGACGAAGTCCAGGATGGCGTTGCGGGACCGGTTGGCCAGGCCACCGATGTGCTCGGCCCGCTCCAGCGCGGCCGGGAAGCTGATCCGTTCCTGCTGGGCATACAGCTCGACGAAGGCCTCAGCCCGGTCGCCGATGCCCCGGCGAGGGGTGTTCAGGATCCGGCGCAGGCTGACCAGGTCCTCCGGGTTGGCCAGCACCCGCAGGTAGGCCAGGATGTCGCGGACCTCTCGCCGCTCGTAGAACCGCACGCCACCGACGACCTTGTAGGGCAGGCCGAGCCGGATGAAGATCTCCTCGAACACCCGGGACTGCGCGTTGGTCCGGTAGAACACCGCCACGTCCGAGGGCCGGGCCTGGCCGGCATCGACCAGCGCGTCGACCTGCTGGGCCACCCAGCGGGCCTCGTCGTGCTCGTTCTCGGCGACGAAACCCTCGATCGGCTCGCCCGCGCCGGAGTCGGACCACAGGCTCTTCGGCCGGCGATCGGGGTTGCGGGCGATGACCGCGTTCGCGGTGTTCAGGATGGTCTGGGTCGAGCGGTAGTTCTGCTCGAGCAGAACCGTTCGCGCGTCGGGGAAATCTCGTTCGAACTCGTCGATGTTACGGATGGTCGCGCCGCGGAAGGCGTAGATGGACTGGTCGGCATCGCCGACCACGCACAGCTCGGCGGCCGGGATGTGCTGCTCCGGCATCGCCTTGGTCAGTTCCCGGACCAGGACGTACTGGGCGTGGTTGGTGTCCTGGTACTCATCGACCAGCACGTGGGTGAACCGGCGCCGGTAGTGCTCGGCCACCTCGGGCTGGGTCTGCAGCAACCGCACGGTGTGCATGATCAGGTCGTCGAAGTCCATCGCCGAGGATTCGGTCAGCCGCTGCTGGTACAGCCGGTAGATGTCGGCCAGGGTCCGCTCGGTCGCGGTGCTGGCCTGTTGGGCGAAGTCCGCGGGCCCGATGAGCTCGTTCTTCAGATTGGAGATCTGGACCGACAGCGACCGGGCCGGGTAACGCTTGCTGTCCAGGCCGAGCTCGCGCACCACCAGGGTCAGCAGCCGCCGGGAGTCGTCGGCGTCGTAGATGGAGAAGGAGGACCGCAGGCCGAGGTGCTTGGCCTGCGCGCGCAGGATCCGCACGCACATCGAGTGGAAGGTCGAGACCCACATGACCAGGGCGCGGCGGCCGATCAGGTCGGCCACCCGCTGCTTCATCTCGGCCGCGGCCTTGTTGGTGAAGGTGATGGCCAGGATCTGGCCGGGTGAGGTGTCCTCGCCGGCCAGCAGGTAGCCGATGCGCTGGGTCAGCACCCGGGTCTTGCCCGAGCCGGCCCCGGCCACGATGAGCAGCGGCGGGCCCCGGTGGACCACAGCCTCGCGCTGCTGCTGATTGAGGCCGGTGAGCAGCTCCTCAGGATTGCGCCGGGGCGGGCGGGGTGCGGACGGCCGGATCAACCCGGGGTCGAAATCGACGTCCGGCGGCGTTTCAGTTCCGGTGGCAGGGTCAGCGCTCATGACGTGCTCACCCTACGACGACCCTCCGACGCGTCCGGCCGGCTGACTGCCCGGTTGCCAGCGGCCGGGTCGACGTGGCACGATCGTCGGCGTGCAGATTCACGCCGGTCGATTTTTTTATGGGTACCGCAATGCGGCACCCATCGTGACCGGTTGAACTGACTCGACCGAACACACGCCCTGGGCCGCATCGCAGTCCGGGGCGTTCTGCTTTCTCCGGGCTCGATGTGCCCGCCGACATCGAGATGTCCACCGGACAGAGAGAAGGAAGTACGTGCCCACCCCCACCGAGACCGCACCGGCCACGGCCAGCTCCGATCAGACCACGCAGCTGGTCGACGACCCGGTGGCGATCGACACGCTGCGCCAGCAGATCGACGCCCTGGACACCGCGATCGGGCGGTTGATCACCGAGCGGGCGGCCTTGTCCCGCCGGATCCAGTTGGCCCGGATCAACGCCGGGGGTACCCGGGTCGAACTGGGCCGAGAGCGCGCGATCCACGCCCACTACCGCCGGGTGCTGGGTAACGCCGGTGGCGCAGTGGCCGACGCCGTGCTCCGGGTCTGCCGCGGCAACCGCTAGACGATCCGGCGCTCGGCCGCCCACCGGGTGAGCTGGTGCCGGGACGACAGCTGCAGCTTGCGCAGCACGTTGGAGGCGTGAGTTTCCACCGTCTTGATCGAGATGAACAGCTCGGCGGCAATCTCCTTGTAGGCATAGCCGCGGGCCAGCAGCCGCAACACCTCCTGCTCGCGTGGGGTGAGCTGATCCAGTTCCGGGTCGACCGAGGGGGACGGTCCCGGGTCGGCGTCACGAAAGGCGTCGAGCACGAAACCGGCCAGCCGGGGCGAGAAGACCACGTCACCGTCGGCCACCCGGCGGATGGCCTGGACCAGCTCCGGCCCGGAGATGGTCTTGGTGACGTAACCCCGGGCACCGGCCCGGATCACCGCGATCACGTCCTCGGCGGCGTCGGACACCGACAGGGCCAGGAACCGGGTCTCCGGTACGGCCGGCAGTATCCGGGCCAGGATGGCCGGACCGCCGCCGTCGGGCAGGTGGACGTCGAGCAGCACCACGTCCGGCTGGTTGGCGGTGATCGAGGCGACGGCCTCGGCCACGCTGGCCGCCTCGGCCACGATGTCGACGGCCGAGCCGATCTCGGCCCGCACCCCGGCCCGGAACATCCCGTGGTCATCGACCAGCACCACCCGGGGCCGGCTCGTCTCAGTCATGTCAGCTCCACCTTCAACCGAACTTCGGTGCCCTCGCCGGGACCGGAACGGATCGTCACCGTGCCGCCGTGGCGGGCCAGCCGCCCCCGGATCGAGCCCTTGATGCCTTGCCGCGAATCGTCGATCCGCTCCGGATCGAAGCCGACGCCGCGATCGCGCACGAACACCTCGGCCCCTCGCTCGTCCAGCTCCGCGTACAGCGAGACCTGGGCCACCCCGGCGTGCTTGGCCACGTTGACCAGGGCCTCGCGGCTGGCCGCGACCAGCGCCTCGAGCCGGGCGTTCAGCGGCTGGTCGCCGACCACCACCACGTCCACGGTCAGGGCGTAGGCGTCCTCGACCTCGGCCGCGACGGCGTGCAGCGCGGCGGCGAAGCGGCCGTTCGGGACGCCGACCCCGTAGAGCTTGCTGCGCAACTCCCGCTCCTGGCTGCGGGCCAGCCGGGCCACCTCGCGGGGCGAGCCGGCGCTGCGCTGGATCAGGGCCAGCGTCTGCAGCACCGAGTCGTGCAGGTGCGCGGCGATGTCGGCCCGTTCCTCGGTCCGGATCCGCTCCCGGCGCTCGTCGGACAGGTCGCGCACCAGCTTCAGCCACCACGGCCCGGTGATCAGGGCGACCCCGACCAGGGTGATCACCATGGCCAGCAGGCCGGCCCCGACCGCGGCGATCCCGGCCTGGGCCAGGATCAGCACGCCGCCGGCCAGGACCAGCACGATGCCGGCCACGGTCCGGAGTAGGCCGACCCGATCGGCATGGCCGGCGGCCAGCGAGCTGCGAGACAGCCGCCGCCACCGTTCCCGGTCGGTCTCGCTGGCCTGCCGCCATAGCAGCAGCACCCCGAAGCAGGCCAGCACCGACGGTACGAACCACCAGCCCAACGGCAGGGTGTGCACGTTGATCGCCAGCACGACCAGGGCGGCAACCGCCGCAACCAGGTATTGCAGGCTCGAGCGGATCGGACCGTCCGGCTTGGCTTCGGGGGCCGACGGCAGCACTATCCAGAAGGCTCCGTACAGCAGCAGGCCCAGGCCGCCGGAGAACGCCAGCACGATGAAGGCCAGCCGGACCCAGCGCCGGGGGATGCCCAGGTGGGCGGCCAACCCGGTCGCGACCCCGCCGACCACGCGCCCGCGACCGGCCCGGCAGAGCCGGTCCGGCTGGGTCGGCCAGGGCGCGGTGGTGGTCATGATGCCTCCATCATGTCGCGGGCGGCGCGAGCCACGGTATCGGTGAAGGCCCGCATCTTCGGCCCCGGCCCGATTTCAGGGCCGGATCGGGGTCCTCACCGATACCGTTGGAGCCGCCCCGACCCCAGGCTGAATGGCATGACGACGATGACCAACCCCAGCACCGGGTACGCCGGCGACTATCCGCCGCCGGCCCGGCGCCTGCGGCGTAGCGCTACCGACCGGATAGTGTCCGGGGTTTCGGGTGGCCTGGGCCAGTACTTCGGTGTGGACCCGGTGCTGTTCCGCGTGCTGTTCGCAGTGCTTTCCTTCTTCGCCGGCGTCGGTCTGCTGGCCTACGCGGTGGCCTGGCTCCTCATCCCCGAGCCGGCGGCCGACACCTCCCTGCTCGACCGCAGCTTGCACGAGCTGCGAGTGCGGCGAGTGCCACCGTGGCTGGTGGTCCTCGGCGGCGCCGTGCTGGTGTGGGTCATCTGGTTCTCCTGGTGGGCGCCGGGAACGCTGCCGGCCGTGCTGCTGCTGGCGGTGGTGACCCTGGTGCTGATGTACCGGCTGGCCAAGCGGCCGGTCCCGCCGGTCTCGGCCGGTCCGCCGCCGGCCTGGACTCCCCCGCCGCCCGGCAGCCGGCAGTGGTCGATGGCGAGCACCGGTCCGGCACCGGAGGCGACCAGTCCCGAGACGGGGCCGCCCGCCGAATCCGGGCTCGCTCCGGAGCAGTCCGAAGCTGAGGCCGGTGCCGGTGACAGCTTCCCGGGCTCGGCAACCGAGTCGGCGCCGCCGTGGCCCCCGCAATCCGGTTGGCCGGCGGCCGAGCCGGGTCAACCGGCAGGTCCGACCCGCTTGATCCCGCCGCTGAACGACACCCGGCGCAGTATGCAGGAGTGGCTGGCCGAGGCCAGCGAAGCGCACCGGCAGCGGGTGCGGCGGCGCCGGCCGATCAAGATCGGGGTGCTGCTGGCCCTGATCGCCGGCTGGGGCTTCGTCGGCCTGCTCGACGCGTTCAACCGGGTGCCGTTCCCGGCCTATATCTGGACCGGTCTCGCCATTTTCGGCGCCGGCCTGATCGTCAGCGTGATCAGCCGTCGCCTCACCCTGTCGCTGCTGTTCCCGCTGCTGGTCCTGGCCGTGGTCGCGGTCGGGCTGGGCGGCACTCGGGCCAGCCTGTCCGACGGCTCCGGCAACATCGGCTGGCGGCCGGCCTCGACCGATCAACTGAGTACATACCGGCAGTTCGCCGGCCGCTCGACACTGGACCTGACCGGGCTGCGCCCGGCGACCGCGCCCGCCGAGGCCAGGATCACCCAGGCCGCCGGTGAGGTCGTGATCAGGATTCCGCGGGAGCTGAACGTCACCGTCATCGCCGATGTGCACTTCGGCGACATCCAGGACGGCCAGTCGAAGGCGATCGGGCAGTACCAGAGCGGGATGAACGTGCACCTGGAACTCGACCCGCCGACTGCGGCCAGCGGGGAACCGATCACCGTGCACGTGTCGCTGACCAACGGCCACGTCGAGGTCGACCGAAGCTGAGCCGGCCCCGAACGCGAACTGCGCCCCGTCCTTGCCGGAGGACGGGGCGCAGTAGCGTCGGCATCGCGCGATTGCCGTGGACGAGTATGGCGGCTTCATGATCTTCACGCAACCTAAACGGCCAAGCCGGCAGTTCGTGTTTACCCTTGACCAGTAAGCCAAAAGCGAACTGCAACCGAGCGTGGTCGGACGATCACTAGCCGTGGTCTGCTGCTGCTGGCTCACCACGTCGCCGACGACGGCAAGCTACCAGCTGCCGAAGGATCACCAGCAGGATTAGCACCATGGCCGCCGGCGCCAGGTAACTGGCAAACTGCTGATCCAGCGGCCCGCCACCTCCCGCGTTGAGGGAGCTCACGATGTGATCGCGCCGCACACTCGGGAAGCTCGTCTCACGCAGGCCGGCCGGCAAGAACGAAGGCCTGGCCGCAGCCGTCGTCGGCACCTGACTGGTCTGGCGAAGCCAGCACCCGATCGCGACCGCATCGGCCAGCAACGCGGCCAGCAGCCAGCTCCGGTTGCGAGCCAGCGCGGCGGCTACGCCCACGAGTGCCGCCGTAACCCCCAGTCCGATCGAGATCAACCAGAGATCGGCGGCCTGATCGGCCCGCAGGGCCAGGGTCACCGGGACCTCGGCGGCACCGCCTGGACGCCAGCTGGTGTGCACCGTCAACCAGGGCCAACCGGCGCTTACGGCAATTGCCGTCGCGCCGGCGCCGAGCAACAGCGGCCCGGCCTGGTGCCGAGCCAGCTCGAGGCCGCGCCGGTGGTCCCAGCTGGCCAGCCGGCCCGCACTTGCGAGGCCGAGGAGGACTACCGCGATCATCGCGATCCCACCGGCCAGGGCCGCACCGGTCGGGCCACTGTGGTAGCCGACTGTGTCAAGGGCGGTGAGCTGGTCGCGCCGGATGCCGTAGCCTTCGGTGGCATCGCTCAGCGGAGCACCGAGGTCGGCCGTGACGAGAAATTGACCGCTGTGCGCCGACTGCCCTGACAGCACCTGATGCTGACGCCAGCACAAGCCGAGGGCTGCGGTCGCCGCAACCATAGCGATCAGCACCGTCGCGCCACTGCTGCGGTTCGTGCCGCGAACTGCGGCCAGAGCGAGGGCCAAGCTGGCCAGCACGGCCAGGACGACCGCTGCGCTCCACAGACTCGATGCCTGCCAGGCGTTGGCCCGAAAGTGCAGCGATTCCGAAGAACCGGCCACGTCCTGGCCGAACCAGGGCTGGAAGCTGAGCCCGGTCAGCGTTACCGCAAGCAGCCCGCCGGCCAGCACCAGTACGCCGCGTATGCCATCCAAGTCTCGAACCGCCATGCCGGGCATCAAAGCACGTCATCGGACGTCATGTACGTAACGACCGATTCCTTTACGGTCCGGAGCATGGCGAACGGAAAGCGGCGTATCCGCCGCAAGACAGATCAGACGAAGATCGTGCTTTACACCCGCGTGAGCACTGACGAGCAGGCGGACTGATCATGCTGCTCGTAGGCTCGACTCGCGCAACGTGTACACGGTACGGTCACACAGGCCCCAGAATCCGGGGCATCCAGCAGGTGTCCTACTCCCACTCGATGGTGCCCGGGGGCTTGGACGTCACGTCCAGCACGACCCGGTTGATCTCCCGTACTTCGTTGGTGATCCTGGTCGAGATACGTTCCAGCGTCTCGTACGGGACCCGGGTCCAGTCGGCGGTCATGGCGTCCTCACTCGACACCGGCCGCAGCACGATCGGGTGGCCGTAGGTGCGGCCGTCACCCTGGACTCCGACCGAGCGG
>Ga0187809_10000273_pt1 | contig 30796 bp, 31 predicted proteins | sample NC_wetland_sal_i_8_FD_132415 | JGI IMG/M metagenome (GOLD analysis project Ga0187809, IMG submission 132415) | Wetland sediment microbial communities from Neuse River Estuary, North Carolina, USA - ASW_4 | ecosystem: Environmental > Aquatic > Freshwater > Wetlands > Sediment | place: USA: North... | reverse complement strand
GCGATCCGCTTCAGGTGCCGGCGCGACAGCCCGGCGAAAAGCGGTACCCCCGCCAGGACCGGAACCCAATCCGCGCCCATGCCGGCGCGGTCCCACGAGACGCTCATCGCCGCGCGGGCCGCGGCACCTGCCGCGAGCACAGTGTCCGGCATGCCGCGACGATACCGCGTCGACCCTAGCCCGGTCGAGCGCCGAACGCCTGCAGGATCGCCTCCTGCTCGGCGCGGAGGAGACGCGAGCGGTTCACCGCATTCACCACGGCCGCGAGCGACGCGGTGACGATGGAGGGATGGATGCCGACACCCCAGACGGGCTCGCCGTCGACCTCGGCCTCGACGTACGCCGCGGCGCTCGCATCCGCCCCGTGGCCCATCGCGTGCTCGTGGTAGTCGAGCACGCGCACGCCGGTGCTCGTGTGCGCGACGAGAGCGTCGACCAGCGCGTCGATCGGCCCGTTCCCCGTTCCGGAGAGCTCCAGGGCGGCGCCCTCGACGAGCATCCTCGCGGTCAGCCGGTCGCCGCCGAGCGACGCCTCGTGCGTATACCCGACGAGCTCGTACGGCGAGCCGACGTCGAGATACGTCGTCCGGAAGAGCGCGTAGATCTCCTCGGGGCCGAGCTCACCGCCTTCGGCGTCGACGAGCGCCTGCACCTTCTGCGCGAAGTCGATCTGCAGGCCGCGCGGCAGCTCCAGGTGGTAGCGGCTGGCGAGCACGTACGCCACGCCGCCCTTGCCCGACTGCGAGTTCACGCGGATGATGGCCTCGTACGTCCGGCCGATGTCGTGCGGGTCGATCGGCAGGTAGGGAACGTCCCACGCCGCCGCCGCACCGGCGGCGGCTTGCGCGTGCATGCCCTTGCGGATCGCGTCCTGGTGCGATCCCGAGAACGCCGTGTAGACGAGATCGCCCGACCACGGGTGCCTCGGGTGGACGGGAAGCTCGTTGCACTCCTCGACGACCCGCTTGGCCTCGTCCAGCTGCGACAGGTCGAGGCCGGGGTCGACGCCCTGCGTCAGCAGGTTGAGCGCGAGCGTGACGAGATCGACGTTGCCCGTGCGCTCGCCGTTGCCGAAAAGCGTTCCCTCGACGCGCTCGGCGCCGGCCATCAGGCCCAGCTCCGCGGTGGCGACGGCAGTGCCTCGGTCGTTGTGCGGATGGACGGACAGGACGACCGAATCGCGTTTCGAGAAGTGGCGCCCGAACCATTCGATTCGATCCGCGTACACGTTCGGCGGAAAGTGCTCGACCGTCGTCGGCAGGTTGACGATCATCTTCTCCTCGGGCGTCGGCCCCCACTCCGCCGCCACCGCCTCGCAGATCTCCAACGCGAAGTCGAGCTCGGTGTGATGGAAGCTCTCCGGCGAGTACTCGAGCGTCACCTCCGCCCCCGTCTGCCCGGCGAGCCTGCGGCACATCGCGGTCCCTGCGACCGCGAGGTCGCGGATGCCTTCGCGGTCCAGACGAAACACGACGCGGCGCTGGGTTACCGACGTCGAGTTGTACAGGTGCACGATCGCGCGGTCGGCGCCGTCGATCGCCTCGAACGTCCGCTCGATCAACTCGGGCCGCGCCTGGGTGAGGACGGCGATCGTCACGTCGTCGGGGACGAGCCCCTCCTCGACGAGAGTTCGCAGGAAGTCGAAGTCGGCCTTCGAGGCGGCCGGGAAGCCGACCTCGATCTCCTTGAAGCCCAGGTCCAGAAGAAGGTCGAAGAAGCGCCGCTTGCGCACCGTGTCCATCGGATTGACGAGCGCCTGGTTGCCGTCACGAAGGTCGGTCGAGCACCAGACCGGTGCGCGATCGAGGACGTGGTCGGGCCACGTTCGATCGGAAAGATCGACGGTCTCGTACGGGCGGTATTTCCGAAACGGCATCGGCATGGCACGACTCCTTCGGTCAGAGGGCGCACCTCTCCTGCGGGGGCGGGGGACGGGTATGTGCGCAGGCGTGCTTCCCCTAGCGGGGAAGGAGGAGGAGGCGCCCGAGGAAGGAGCCGATGCGGTCGCTCACGTCCACGCCGGAAACGCTACGCCTTCGACCCGGACCATGCACCGGCAAACCGGACAAAGGCCTATCGTTTGGACGTCCGCGCCGCATGGGTCACGTCGTGCTCATCAATCTCGTCTTCTTCGTACCGGCGGTCGCCGGAGCCTCGGCGTTCGCGTGGACGATGCTGCGCATCCTCCGCGCGCCGACGCCTCCACCGGATGAGAGCGGTGGGCTCGGCGCCACCGTCGGCGGTCGGCCTTCTGACCCGCGCGCCGGCCCCGAGGACTTGGCGCGCTCCGCCTAGAACGCCGCCGGGCAGCGGTAGAGTCCGCGCATGAGCGGCATATTCGGGAAGCTCAGCAGCTGGTTCGGCCGTCGAGCGGAGGAGGTACGGGAGGCGGCCGACGGCGGCATACCGGTCTCGACACGCGGCCACGACGAGCGCGAGACGTCGACGAACGAGCAGGTCGCGGGCGCAGCCCAGGAGCCCTGGGCGGACAAGGACTAGACCGGCAGCGCCCGCAACCGGCCGGCTAGCGGCGGAAGCGCGGCAGCTGACGCGGCCTCGGCATCTCGCCGAGCGCCTCGAGAAGCGTGGGATGCCGATGCTTCGACTGCTCGAACAGGACCCTGCCTGCGACGAGGACGGCGACGAGCGCGACGATCTGGCCGCCGACGACGATCCGGTTCACGTCCACCGCCGGCTTCCACTCCGCCTTGCCGTCTTCGATGATCCACGCGCCGCTCGGGCGCGCCACGAGCCCGAACCCCCCGCCCTGTCCCTTCTCGTCGGCGTGCTCGCCGCCGCCGGCGCCTCCGCCGCCGCGGACGACCGCAGCCGGGATCAGCGTCAGCCCGTTCTTCTCGTAGGGATCGCCGTAGACGCGCTTGACCGTGACGGCATCGCGCGCGCCCGCAATCAGCTCCTGAATCTCCATCGATCCTCCTTTTTCGGGTCAGTCTCGGGTCGCGCCGCTACGCGTCCATCGGTGGAGTCGCGTAATCGCGCCAGCGCCGGTCGACATGCGTCTGGATCGCGTCGATCGCATCCGGAGTGAGGTGGTGGAAGCGGCCCTGAAGGGCGAGATAGTCGCGGACGGGGACCGGGTGCTTCGGGCGGAACGTGATCCGCCATGCACCCGCCTCGAACTCCGCCAGCGGGAACACGTTCGACTCGACGGCGAGCCGCGTGACACGGGTGGTCTGCGACGTCGGATAGCGCCACCCGGGCGGGCACCCGCCGAGGACGTGCAGGAACCTGAAGCCGTGGATCCCGGCGGCCTTCGCCACCTTCGCGCGGAAGTCGCGCACCATCGGCAGCGAGCCGGCGGCGAGCGTGGCGACGTAGGGGACCCCGTGCGCGGCGATGATCCGCGCCATGTCCTTCTTCTGTCCGGCGCGGGGCGATCCGACCGGCGTCGTCGTCGTCCATGCACCCTCGGGCGTCGCACCGGACTTCTGCACGCCGGTGTTCATGTATGCCTCGTTGTCGTTGAGGACGTAGATGATGTCCTCGTTCCTCTCCGCCGCCGCCGACACGCCCGAGAAGCCGATGTCGGCAGTCGCCCCGTCGCCTCCCCACACGACGACGGTCGTGTCGCCCGCGCCGCGCAGCCGCAGCGCCGCCTTGATGCCGGAGGCCTCGGCCGCCGCCGACGCGAACGGCGTCAGGTGCACGGCGACGTCGAACGCGTTCACCGGCCAGACCCCCGCGATGATCGTCCAGCAGGACGCCGGAATGACGAGGACGATCGGAGACGCCGGGGCAGCCGCGGCGAGCGCGCCGAGAACGTGACGCAGATTGATCGCGGGGCCGCAGCCCGCACAGGCGCTGTGTCCCGGCAGCAGCAGCGGTCGTTCGGCGACGACGGCATCCAACCATGCAGCGCTCATCGCACTCCCTCGGGGACGTACGCGACTCTCGAGATTGTCGGCTGCTCGAGTGCCCATCGCAGCGTCGTCGGGGTGACATCTGCGCCGCCGAGCCCGCCGACGACGGCCGCCGCGTCGATGCCCAGAGCGCGGACGTCGGAAGCGAGGGGGCCGAGCGAACCGAACGCGGCAGCACGATCGACGACCGTCACGTGCTGGGCGCGGCCGAGGGTCTCGACGATCGCCGCTGCGGGGAACGGCCTGTATGCGTGGACGCGCACGACGAGCAGGTCGTCGTCCTCCTCGAGCAGCTCGTGGGCCGTCTCCGCGATCGTCCCGACCGCGACGAGCGCCCGCGAGCCCGCCGGGTTGCCGGCGATCTCGAGCGCACCGACCTTGTGCCGCCCGAAGTGGAGCGAGAACTCGACGGCGGCGGCCTCGATCGTCCCGGCAGTCGCTTCCATCGCCTCGGCGACCGCGCGCTGGAAGGCGAAGTAGTCGTCGGCGCCGGGCAGCGACGAGAAGAGCCTCGGCTTGTGCGGATCGAGCAGCCAGTCCTCAGGCGGCGAGAGCGGCGGGAGGAATGTGTCGACCGCGCCCTGCGTCGGGACGTCGACGAGCTCCGAGGTGTGCGACAGGAGAAAGCCCTCCGCGCACACCATCACGGGCAGCATCGCCTGCTCGGCGATGCGGTAGGCGCAGATCACCGAGTCGAGGACCTCCTGCGCCGAGGAGCAGTACAGCTGGACCCATCCCGTGTCGCGCTGGCTCATCGCGTCGGTGAGGTCCGGTTCGATGCTCCACGGGGCGAACACCGCCCGGTTGACGTCCACCGCGACAAGGGGAATGCGCTCGCGTGAGGCGCGATGGAGCTGCTCGTGCGCATAGAGAAGACCCTGCGAAGACGTCGCCGTGAACGTGCGTACGCCGGCCCGTGCCGCGCCGATGACGTAGCCGAACATCGAATGCTCGCTCTCGAGCTCGGTGTACTCGACGTCCTCGCGCCCGCTGACGAGATCGGCGAGGCGCTCGACGATCAGCGTCTGCGGTGTTATCGGGTAGGCGCCGACAGCGCGCACGCGGGCAAGCACGGCTGCATAGGCGGCCGCCTCGTTCGCCGTCATCACGCACTGCCCGATGGGGATCGCGCTCATGCGGCCTCCATCGCGATCGCATCCTTAACCGGGCACACGTCGACGCAGATGCCGCAGCCTTTGCAATGGAGATAGTCGACGAGCATCCCCTCGGCCAGCCGGGCTATCGCGCCCTCCGGACAGAAGAGCGCGCAGAGCGCGCACCCAGTGCACCGCTGCGACAGGATCGGACGCTCGAGCGACCAGGCGCCCGTCTGCGCTGAACGCGTGTCGATCGTGCTGAGTGGATACCGCGGCCGCGCCGCAGTCGGCAGCGCCTCCGGCGTGGAGATCGCGGTATCTGCCGAGAGCGTGTGCTGGACGATGCAGCGCTCGTAGCCCTCCCGTGCAGCGAGAACGTTGCGTTCCGCTCCGCTGCCGAGACGCGACCGGATCGCGTCCTCGAGCAACTCGAGGCGGTCGGGCAGGAAGAGGCGCGACCAGGCGCCGAGGAGCGCGACGTTCGCCATCGGCCGCCCCTCCGCGGAAAGGACGCCGTGCCGGCGGGCGATGTGAGACCCCGGGACGCGGGCGACGTGGAACGAGCCCCGGTGCGGGAAGCGCGACTCCGCGTTCAGCAGGAGCAGCCCGCCGGGGCGCAGCCGGCCCAGGACTTGGGGCGACGGGGGTGACGGCGTCGCGACCAGGAGGACGTCGCAGTCGCGCATCTTGTAGCGGCGGCGGATCGGCGCCTCGTCCCAGCGCACGTATGCCGCAATCGGCGCGCCGCGGCGCTCGGCGGTGAACTCCGGGAACGCCTGCACGTGGAAGCCGGCCCCCCCGAGCGTGTCCGCCAGGATCTGCGACGCGAGGACGACGCCTTCGCCGCCCCTGCCTACGAGGAGCATCTCTCTCATCCGGTCTCCTGAGCCAAGGATCCCCCGGTGGCGACGGGCCGGCATCGGGGAGAACGCCGAGCGCCGTCCGTAGTCAGAGGAGGGGCGACGGCGCGGGCTCTGCGAGGGCCAGCGTCGCGGCAGCGTCCCCGACGCCGGCGAACGCGCCGAGTCCGGTCGTCGCGAGCGCGCCTGCCGCCGACGCGAAGCGAGCGCACGTCTCGAACGGCCACCCCGCGCTCCGACCGTAGACAAGCCCCGCCGCGAACGCATCGCCGGCGCCGGTGCCGTCCACCGTGTCGACCCGAGGCGGTTCGATGAGCCCCGCAAAGGACTCCCCCGCCGCGTAGCACCCGTCCGGGCCCATCGTCGCGGCGACCTCGCGTACGCCGCGATCGCGCAACCAGCCTGCGATGCAAGGAGGCTCCATCTCTCCGGAGATCGCTTGTGCCTCCGCGAGGCTCGGGCACATGAGGTCGAGGTTCGGTAGCACCGGGTCGATACGGCGCCAGCGCCCGGTTGGGTCCCACGTCGTGTCGAGGCTCGTCGTGATCCCGCGTTCGCGCGCTTCGAGGAGCAGCTCGGCGAGCGGCTCACCGTCGAGCCGCTCGAGCACGCCCGCGCCTGCGACGTGAAGGAAGCGACCCGAGAGGAGAAGCTCGCGATCGATGTCCTCGACGCAAAGCTCCCCGTCCGCGCCCGGCATGTGCAGGAACGTGCGCGCGCCGTCCGACGAGACGAGTGCCACGCTCGCAGACGTCGTCGAACCTGAGTCGCGGACGACGCCCGAGCTCTCGACGCCGCGCTCTCCCAGTGTCGTCACGAGAAAGTCGCCGAATGCATCCCGCCCGACCTTGCCCACGACGGCGCTCCGCAGCCCGAACCGTGCGAGCACGCTGGCGGTGCTGAGCGCCGAGCCGCCTGCCTGTAGCTCGATGCGCTCGACGAGCGCGAGCGAGTCGCGCTGCGGCAGCGAGTCGACCGGGCGCACGACGACGTCCGCGACGAGAATCCCGAGACAGACGACGTCGAGGGGCGGGCCGGAGCCCGCCCCCACGACCCTGTTCACGGCGTGTACAGGTATTTCTTGATCCCAGGCGTGTTGACGTTCGCACGCGTCACGACGGCCGAGCCGGTGCCGTAGTGCTTCGCGATACCCGTCCTGTGGCCGGTCACGTAGTTGTACGCGAGGTTCACGGCCTGGTACCCGATGCCGTACGGATACTGCGCGACGAGCGCATCGATGGTGCCTTCCTTCAGCGCCTGTACCTGAGGGGGCCCCGCATCGAACTCGACGAGCTTGATCTGGCCGGCTTTGCCGGCGGACTTGACGGCCGCCGTCACTCCGTTGCCCGTGACGACGTTCATCGCGAAGACGCCCTTCAGATTCGGATGTCCCGCGATGAGCGCCGACATCTCGTTGCTCGCCTTGGTCTGATCGTCATTCGAGTACTGCACGCCGAGGTACTTCACCGCTGGATACTTCTTCAGCTCCTGAATGAAGCCGTCACGGCGCTGATCGGTCGTGCTGATCCCGGGGTTGACGCTGATCGCGGCGACCTCACCCGAGCCGCCGATCGCCTTGACGAGCGCGTCCGCGGCCGCCCTGCCGCCCGCGAGGTTGTCCGTCGAGACATTCGTGAACGCCAGCGGCTTCGTGATGAAGGTGTCCACCGTCACCACGGGGATGCCCGCGCTGACCGCACGCTGAATCGGCGCGATCAGCGCCGTCTTGTCGGTGGGTGCGATCAGGATCGCGTCCGGATGCCGGGCGATCGCGCCGTTGAGATACGGGATCTGGGTCGGCGGCGAGAACTGCGCCGGCGACCCGGTGAAGACGACCTTGACGTTGCCGAGCTTCTTCGCCGCCGCCTGTGCCCCCTTGTTCATCGTGAGGTAGAAGGCGTCGGACGCGATGTCGGCGACGAGATAGAAGGTGTAGCTCGCCTTCACCTGTCCAGAGCCGACAGGTGTAGCCGAGCTGGTGCGAGCCGTCGCCGCGACGGCGCCGAACGCGACGGCCGCCGCGACGAGTACTGCCAATACGCGGCGTGACATGTGGATCACCCCTCCCGCGCTCACCGGTTCATCCTCCGGCGGCGCAGCTGGTCGATGTAGACGGCGACGACGATCGTCGCGCCGACGACGACCTCCTGCCAGAACGGCTGCACATCCTGGATCACCAATCCGTTCTGGAGGACGGTCGGAATGAACGCGCCGACCGCGCTCAGCAGGATCGTGCCGAACCCGCCGAACACGCTCGTGCCGCCGATGACGACGGCACTGATCGCGCTCAGGTTGTCGGTCTGATGAGCGACCGACGTGGTGTTGGTGAAGATGGCGAGATCGAGAACGGCCGCAGTCCCTGCCATCAGGCCGCAAAGGGCGTAGACCTTGACGATGTGGCGGTCGACGGAGATGCCCGCACGGCGTGACCCCTCCTCGTTCGATCCCACGGCAGCCGTGTAGCGGCCGAAGCGGGTGTGCTGATACACCGTGTGCGCGACGACGAGCACCACGAGTGCCACCCAGATCGGGTAGTAGAGCCCGAGGAACTTGCTCGCCCCGAAACCATGCGTGAGTCCCGGCGGAACGGGAGCTGGGAGATACGAGCCACCGTCGATGAGGTCGCCGAAGCCGAAGGCCATCGCCATCGTCCCGAGCGTCACGATGATCGGGGGTAGCTTCATGCGCGTGATCACGAGCCCATTCAGCAGGCCCCACGCACCGCCGGCCAAGATGCAGACGACGACGCCGAGCGCGATGCCGCGCCACGCGTGCGGATACTGCCCGGCGAGCGTCTGCGCGCTCGTCCCCGACAGCTTGAGCATGACTTCGCCGCCGGCGACGCCGGAGAAGAACAACACTGCGCCGATCGAGAGATCGATGCCCGCGGTCGTGATGACGAACGTCTCGCCGATCGCGAGCAGCACCACCTCGGACGTCGTGAGCGCAATCTGTGCAACGTTCGAGCCCGTGAGGAACGTGCTCGGCGGCGACGCGAGCCAGAAGTAGAGGACGAGAAGCAAGAGGAAGAGGAAGAGCCACGAGCGGCTGAGGAGGTAGACGACCTGTTGGCGCCTCGTCTGCTCCTCCGGCGGCGGCGCGAAGCCGTTCGCCCCAGGCTCGGTGCGGGGAGGCTCGGTGACGGTCGAGGTCATGCCGCCACCTCGAGCGCGCCGGTCATCATCCCGACGATCTCCTCCAGCGTCGTCTCCTCACGGCGGAGCGTCGTGATCGTCCGCCCCAGCCGAAGCACGGTGATCCGGTCGGCCACCGCGAACACCTCGGGGAGGTTGTGGCTGATCATGATGATCGCGAGGCCCTGGTTCCGAACCTCGCGGATCAGCTCGAGCACCATCCCCGACTCACGCACGCCGAGGGCGGCAGTGGGCTCGTCCATGATCACGATTCGCGTCCCCCACGCGATCGCACGCGCGACGGCGACCGCCTGACGCTGGCCGCCGGAGAGACCGAGCACTGGCTGGTCGACCGACTGGATCCCGATCTTCAGGCGGCGCATCTCGTCCTCGGCTCGGCTGCGCATCGCAGACTTGTCGAGAAAGCCGATACGGCCGAGCAGGCCGCCGAGGTAGAGCTCGCGCCCGAGGAAGAGGTTCGCGGCGGCATCCAGATGGTCGGCGAGCGCAAGATCCTGGTACACGGTCTCGATACCGAGCTCGCGCGCCTCGCGTGGGTTCCCGATCGTGACCCGCTCGCCGTCGAGCTCGAGCGCGCCAGCATCCGGCGAGTACACGCCCGAGATGATCTTGATCAGCGTCGACTTGCCCGCGCCGTTGTCGCCGACGAGAGCGTGCACCTCGCTGCGCTCCAGCGCGAAATTCGCGTCGCGCAGAGCGACGACGCGGCCGAAGTGCTTTTGGATGCCGACCGCCTCAAGGAGCGGCGTCGTTGTCGCCACGAAACGAGTCTCCGACCACCTCCTGTGCCGCCCGTCCTGGTCGGCCCGGATCGGCGCTCAGGGTTTTCTCCGACGTGCGCGCGACGCAGGGAGCGAGGCTCAGGGCATGGACACCATCGTTGTCGGCATCGACGGGTCCGACGGCTCGAAGCGGGCGCTCCTCTGGGCCGCCGGCGAGGCGAGGATCCGTGGGGCGCGGCTGAGGCTCGTGCGGGCCTGGGTTCCGCCCGCCGGCCTCTACGGTTACGGTTGGACGGTCATCGACGGGGAGGCCATCGCGGGTCTCAGGAGCCTCGCCGACAAACAGCTCGAGGACATGTGCGCCGAGTTCTCGACGGAGCTCGACGGGCTCGACGTCCAATGCCGCGTCGTCGAGGACCTTCCGGCGCAGGCGCTCCTCGACGCTGCGCAGAGCGCCGACCTGCTCGTCGTGGGAACGCGCGGCCACGGGGGCTTCACGGGGCTACTGCTCGGCTCGGTCAGCCAGCAGTGTGCACACCACAGCCCCTGCCCGATCGTGATCGTGCCGCCGGCGAAGCACGAGCACGGCCACGCCTAGGCGAGCGGCAACGAGACGGTGAAGGTCGAGCCCGATCCGTAGCGCGATTCGACGGACAGCGTGCCGCCCATTTGACGTACGAGCTCGCGGCTGATGTAGAGGCCGAGCCCGGAGCCGCCGACGCCCTTCGTCATGCTCGGATCGAGCCGGTAGAACTTCTCGAAGATCCGCTGTTGCTCGTGTGCCGGGATGCCGAGCCCCTCGTCCTCGACCGTGATCTCCCCGTAGCGCCCGTTCGCGTGCACACGGACCTCGACGCGCCCGCCGCCGGGGGAGTACTTGATCGCGTTGTCGATGAGGTTCGCGAGGACCTGCCGCAACCGATCCGGGTCGGCGTAGAGCGACACCGGACCTGCCGGCCTTTCGACAGCGAGCTCGATGCCGGTGGGCTTGCGCGCGTCTGCCGAGCCGACGAGGCTCTCGCACATCGCGACGGCATCGACCTGCTGCCGGTGGAGATGGAGGTCGGCCGAGTCGATCTGCGCCGACACGAGGAGCTGGTCCATGACGAGCCGCAGTCGCTCGGATTCATCCTCGATCATCAGGAGGAACTGGTCGCGCACGTCGGCCGCGATGGCCCGCTCCTGCTGGCGCAACGTTCGCACGGCGCCATATACCGCAGCGAGAGGCGTGCGCAGCTCGTGTGCTGCCGTCGCGACGAACTCGGAGCGAAGACGCTCGAGCCGGACGTCGTCGGAGACGTTGCGAAAGACGACGACGCGGCCCTCCTCGAAGTCCGTCTCCACCGCGGTGAGCCACAGTTCGCGGCCTTCGACCGTCACCGGGCGCGCCCCGGGGTTGTCGCCGTCGTGGTGGAATTCCCCCATCACACGCGTCAAAGTCGGGGACGTCCGGTCGCCCGGTGCGAGCCCGAACTGCGTCGCCGCGGTCGGATTCCAGTAGCGCGCATCGCCGTTCGGGTCGAGGAGCACGACCGCCTCTCGCACGTGTGCGAGCGCGCGAGCGGCGTCCGCGCTCTGCTGCGCGTCGCGTCGCGCCATTCGTTCCTCGCGGAACAGCTCGTACAGCCGCTTCGGCACCCGTTTGTAGAGACCGGCCGCGATCGCCGCCGCGACGAAGCCGGCGACGCCGAGGACGATCCACCACATGACGAGCGTCGAGCGCTGTTCGCGGTGCGACTTCTGGATGACCGCAGCCGCATCGGCGATCAGTGCCTCCGACGTCTTGCGGAAGCGGTCGAAGAGGCTCTTGCCGGCGAGGATCCGCTGCTGCGCGAGCCGACGACCGGCGGGCCCGCTCTTCACGAGCGCGATCTCCCTCGCGAAGTACGACTGTAAGCCGGCGACCTCCGAACGGATCGCGGCGAGATGCGAAGGCACCGCCGGCGAGAACGACTCGTCCTTCGCAAGCAACGCGAGCTCGATCGAGGAGTACTTCCGCCCCTGCCTGTACGGCTGCAGCGTCGACGGGTCGCCGGTGATGACGTAGCCGCGGACGGAGGTCTCCTCGTTCAGCATCTCCACCGAGACGTCCTCTGTGACGGCGAAGAACGGGCCGGCCTGGTCGACGAACCGGTGGTTCCCGAGCTCGTAGACGCGGTAGGCGGCGACGGCGCCCGCCGCGACGAGCACCACGACGATGCAGACGAGGATGCCGAGCGCGACCTTGACCGGGCGCTGCGCTCGGCGAGCGGCTTCGCGATCTTGCGGTGTAGGCATCTACACCGATCCGAACCGCATCGTCCAGACGCGGTGGGCGCCGCCGCCCTTCCGCAGCTCTTCGAGATCCTCCCGCAGCCGCTCCGGCAGCGACACAGGATCGAACGGCTTCGTGACGTAGTCGATCGCGCCGGCCGCGCGGCCCCGCTCGAGGTCCGCGTCCGACGCGCGCGCGGACAGGAACACGATCGGCACTGCACGCAACCGCTGCGCCACCTCGAAGCCGCCCAGGTCGGGAAGCATGACGTCGAGGAGCGCGATGTCCGGTTTCTCCGACTCGGCGAGCTCGACCCCCTCCCGCCCCCCGCTCGCGGCGAGGACGCGAAAGCCGCCGGCCTCGAGGTTGTACGTGCAGAGGAGGCGCATGGCCGGATCGTCCTCGACGAGCAGCACCGTCAGCTCCCTGCTTTGCGCAGCCTCCGGCTCGTCACCGACCAGGGACAGGCGCCTCGGTCGCGCCGGCTCGCCGGGCCGATTGGTTCCGCGATCATCGCCCGCGAAGAGCGCCGACCCCACCGCCATGGGCGAAATGTACTCGGCCTTCAGGCGGACGGAAACCCGGTGCATCTGCCGACGCACCTTGCATATTATCCGATCTATCGCATAATATTCAATGGATGCCTACTGCAGCCCTCCTCGGAGCCTCCGGCTATTCGGGCCAGGAGACCCTCGACCGCCTTCTCCGCCACCCGGACCTGGAGATCGTGGCGCTCGGCTCCGACTCGCTCGCCGGGGAGTCGGCTTCCGCACTCGACGTCCGCCTGAACGGCGCGCTGCCGCGCTTCGTCCCGAACGAGGACGCGCTCGCAGCCGGGGCCGACGTCGTCTTCCTCTGTCTCGGCAACGAGCGCGCCGCGGCCGTCGAGCCGCCGGCGGACACGATCGTCGTCGATCTGTCCGGCGTGCATCGCCTCGCCGATCCAGAGCTCGCCCGCGCCTGGTACGCGGTCACGCCCGGCGCGTGGAGCTACGGCCTGCCGGAGCTCTACGCGCCGGAGGGGAATCTCATCGCCAATCCCGGCTGCTATGCAACAGCGGCGCTGCTCGCGCTCGGTCCGCTCGCGGGTGTCGTCGACGCCGGCTCCGTCGTCGTGGACGCGAAGTCCGGTGTCTCCGGGGCCGGCCGGGAGCTGAAGGCGGCATCCCACGCGGGCTTCGTCCTCGAGAACTTGTCGCCGTACGCGGTCGGCGCGCACAGGCACGCGCCCGAGATCGCGCAACAGCTCGGCTTTGCCGTCTGCTTCGTCCCTCACCTGCTTCCGGTGCGCCGGGGCCTGCTCGCGACGTGCTACGTCCGCACGAGCGCGGACGTGCGCGCGCTGCTCGAGGAGGCGTATGCGGACAGCCCCGTCGTTCGGGTGCTGCCTGACCGAACGACGCCCGAGCTCACACGCGTGCAGGGAACGGACGCGGCGGAGATCGGTGTCTTCACCGACGCTGCGACCGGAACGGCGATCGTCATCTGCGCTCTCGACAACCTCGGCAAGGGTGCAGCCGGCCAGGCCGTCCAGAACGCGAACCTCGCACTCGGCGTCGACGAGACGGCGGGTCTCGTCCTGCAGGGAGTACTCGTTTGAGCGTCACGGCGCCGAAGGGCTTTGCCGCCGGTGCCGTCCACTGCGGCATCCGCAAGAAGGACCGGCTCGACCTCGCGCTCGTGCATTCGCTCCTTCCGGCAACGGGTGCGGGAATGTTCACGGTCAACCGCGTGCAGGCCGCGCCCGTCGTCGTCTCGCGCGAGCACCTCGAGCTCGCGCAGCCGCAGGCGATCCTCGCGAACAGCGGCGTTGCGAACGCGGCGACGGGAGAGGGGGGAATCGACGCGGCCCGCGTCAGCGCGAAGGCCGCCGCGGCGAAGCTCGGGCTCGAGCCGGAGCAGGTGCTCGTTCTCTCGACCGGCGTCATCGGCCAGCCGCTCCCGGTCGACTGCGTCCTCACCGGCATCACGCGCATCGTCATGCGCAAGGACGGGGGCGAGTCTGCGGCGGAGGCGATCATGACGACCGACACACAGCCGAAGGAGTCGGTCGCGCACGGCGCCGGCTTCACCGTCGGCGGCATGGCGAAGGGATCGGGGATGATCCATCCCTGCCTCGCGACGATGCTCGCGGTCGTCACGACCGACTACCCGCTCGATCCGGGCGAGGCGATCGAGCTCCTTCGGCCCGCCGTCGACGCGAGCTTCAACGCGATCTCCGTCGACGGCGAGTGCTCGACGAACGACGCCGTGCTGCTCCTCGCGAACGGCGCAAGCGGCGTCGAGCGCACGCAGGCGCGCGACGAGGAGCTCGCGCACTGCCTACGAACGGTGTGCGGAGAGCTCGCGAAGCAGATCGTCGCCGACGGCGAGGGCGCGACCGTGATCGCCGAGATAGCCGTGCGCGGAGCCGCGAGCGAGGGCGACGCCCGCGCGATCGCCGAGCGCGTCGCCACCTCACCGCTCGTGAAGACCGCGCTCCACGGCCACGACGCGAACTGGGGCCGCATCGCCGCCGCCGCCGGCTCGGCGAAGGTGAACGGCGGCTTCGCCGCCCTCGATCCGGACAGGCTTTCGATCGTCATCGACGGCGTCCCCGTGCTCGTCTCTGGCGCTCCGTCCGGGAACGAGCCGGTGCTTACGAACGGCCACTGCGAGATCGCGCTCGACCTCGCGCTCGGCGACGGCGCTGCGTCGTACCTCACCACCGATCTCTCGTACGACTACGTGCGCATCAACGCGGAGTACCGCTCGTGAGCGTCGTTCTGAAAGTGGGAGGCGCGTCGGTCGGAGGCACGGCGGACGTCGTACGCGAGCTGCGCACGCTCGGCCACTCCGTCTGCGTCGTGCACGGCGCCGGCCCGCAGATCTCAGAGGAGATGGAGCGGCGCGGGCTCGAGGTGCGGTTCGTGAAGGGACGGCGCGTGACGACGGCGGAAGCACTCGAGGTCGTCCGCGAGAGCTTTGCGGCGATCAACGCGGCCGTCTGCCGCGCGATCGGGCAGGACGCGCTGCCGCTGGCGGGCGACGAGGTCGGCCTCGAGGCGGAGCAGGTGCCGGAGCTCGGCCTCGTCGGCCGCCCCCTGCCGTCGCGCCCGGACGCGATCGTCGGCGCGCTCGAGCGCGGCAGCGTGCCGGTCGTGTCGCCGCTCGCGCGCGGGCCGCTCAACGTCAACGCGGACGAGATGGCGGCCGCACTCGCCGTCGGCCTCGGTGCACAGCGGATCCTCTTCCTCACCGACGTGCCCGGCGTCTTCCACGAGGGACGGCTGCTGCACTCGATCCCCGCCGCCGAGGCGGAGGCGCTCGTCGGCGGCGGTGCGTTCGACGGCGGCATCGTCCCGAAGCTCCTCGCCGCCTCCCGCGCCGCGCGCAGCGGCCTGCGGGCGGAGATAGGCGCAACGGCGGTCGTCGCGTGAGCATCGCCGTCGAGACGCGTTTGCTGCCGACGTATCCGGAGGCGAAGGTCGGCTTCGTCGAGGGCGAGGGAGTCTGGCTCCTGGGCATGGACGGCCGCCGGTATCTCGATTTCGCAGCCGGTATCGCCGTCGTCTCGCTCGGCCACCGGCATCCCGCGCCCCTCGCGGCCGCGCACGCGCAGCTGGACAAGCTCTGGCACGTGTCCAACCTGTTCGCGACCGAGCCCGCGCAGCAGCTCGCCGCGGCGCTGTCGGAGCGCTTCGGCGGCGCGCAGGCGTTCTTCTGCAACTCCGGCACGGAGGCGGTCGAAGCCGCGCTGAAGTACGCGCGCAAAGCGACCGGCAAGGCCGGTGTGATCGCGCTCGGCAATTCCTTCCACGGGCGCACGCTCGGCTCGCTGTCGGTCACCGGCCAGCCGTCGAAGCGGGCCGGCTTCGAGCCGCTCGGGCCGGCCCGGTTCGCGACCGCGAACCACATCCCGTCTCTCTACGAGGCGGCCGGCGACGACGTCGGGCTCGTGATCCTCGAGCCCCTCCTCGGGGAAGGGGGCGTCGTCCCACTCGACTTCGCGTTCGTGCACGCAGCCGCGGCGCTCGCGCAGGAGCTCGACGCCCTCCTCGCCTTCGACGAGGTCCAGACCGGCGTCGGCCGCACCGGGACGTTCTTCGGGTTCGAGCGCGTCGGCGTGACGCCCGACCTCGTTACGCTCGCGAAGGGCCTCGCCAACGGCCTGCCGATCGGCTGCCTGCTCGTCTCCGACGACGCGCCGCGCGGATTCGGCCCCGGCGACCACGGATCGACCTTCGGCGGCAACCCGGTGGCGTGCGCGGCCGCGAACGCCGTCGTCGCCGCGATCGACGAGGAGCTTCTCTCATCGGTGCGCGAGAACGGGGCAAGGCTCGTTGCCGGGCTCGGCGCGCTGCCCGCGGTCAAGGAGGCGCGGGGTCACGGCCTGCTCGTCGGCGCCGTGCTCGATCGTCCCGCGCAGCAGGTCGTGGACGCCGCGCTCGACGCCGGCCTCGTCTGCCTCACCGCGGCGCCCGACGTCCTCCGCCTCGCCCCGCCGCTGGTCGTGGGCGAAGCCGAGGTCGACCTCGCGCTGGAGATCCTGACGGAGGTACTCGCATGAACCGCCAGCAGCGGCACGCAGCCATCATGCGCATCCTGCGCGATCATTCGGTGTCGACGCAGGCGGAGCTCGCAGAGGCGCTTCGCGCCGCGGGGCACGAGGTCGTGCAGACGACCGTCTCGCGCGACATCCACGAGCTCGGGCTGATCAAGGTCCGCGACTCGAGCGGACGACTCGTGTACGCGCCGCCGGAGGCGGCCGAGGCCGAGCTCGTCGACGCGATCACCTCAGCGTTCGCCCGGTGGGCCCTCGACGTCGAGGCGAGCGGGAACCTCGTCGTCGTGCTGACGCCGCACGGCTATGCGAGCCCGCTCGCGCAGGCGATCGACGTCGGCCGGCATCCGCGCATCGTGGGGACGATCGCCGGCGAGAACACCGTCCTCCTCGTCGCCCGCGCAGGAACGACCGGAGCGCAGCTCGCGGAGGAAGTTCGCACGTACATGCTCCGAGGGGCCGCGTGATCCTCTCGTCGCTGCCCGTCGGCGAGAACGTCGGCATCGCCTTCTCCGGCGGCCTCGACACGTGCTGCGCGCTCGCGTGGATGCGCGAGCGCGGCGCCGTCCCGTACGCGTTCACCGCCGACCTCGGTCAGCCGGACGAGCCCGAGGTCGCGTCGATCCCCGAGCGCGCGCTGCGCTACGGGGCCGAGGACGCCGTCCTCGTCGACTGCAAGGACGCGCTCGCACGCGAGGGAATCGCCGCGCTTCAGTGCGGGGCCTTCCACGTGCGCACGGCCGGCCGAACGTACTTCAACACGACGCCGCTCGGCCGCGCCGTCACGGGGACGCTGCTCGTGGACGCGATGCAGGAGCTCGGCGTCGAGATCTGGGGAGACGGCTCGACGTACAAGGGCAACGACATCGAGCGCTTCTACCGCTACGGGCTGCTCGCGAACGAGCACCTCCGCATCTACAAGCCGTGGCTCGACGAGGCGTTCGTCTCGGAGCTCGGCGGACGCAGGGAGATGAGCGAGTGGCTCGCCTCACGCGGCCTGCCGCACGGGGTCTCCGTGGAGAAGGAGTACTCGACGGACGCGAACATGCTCGGCTCGACGCACGAGGCGAAGGATCTCGAGCTCCTCGAGACGAGCATGAAGATCGTCGAGCCGATCATGGGGGTCGCCTCATGGGACCCCTCCGTCGAGATCGAGCCCGAGACCGTGACGATCGTCTTCGAGGACGGCGCTCCGGTGGGCGATCCCGTGGACGTCATCCGCGAGATGAATGCGATCGGCGGCCGGCACGGGCTCGGCATGTGCGACCAGATCGAGAACCGCGTCATCGAGGCGAAGAGCCGCGGGATCTACGAGGCGCCCGGCATGGCGCTGCTCCACATCGCATACGAGCGCCTGCTGACGGCCATCCACAACGAGGCGACGCTCGAGCGCTACGCGGTCGACGGCCGGCGCCTCGGACGACTGCTGTACGAGGGCCGCTGGTTCGACCCACAGGCGCTCATGCTGCGCGAGGCGCTCCAGCGCTGGGTGGCGAAGCCGGTGAGCGGCGAGGTGACGATCGAGCTGCGGCGCGGCGACGACTACACGATCCTCGACACGCAGGGCGAGCTCACATACGGCCCGGAGCGGCTGAGCATGGAGCGGAGCGCGACCGCGTTCACGGCGTCGGACCGCATCGGCCAGCTCGCGCTGAGGAACAACGACATCGCCGACACGCGCAAGTTCCTCGAGGCGTTCGGCCATCCGCTTCTGGAGGTGCCGGCATGACGCTGTGGGCCGCGCGCACCGGCGTCGCGCTCGATCCGGACGTCGACGCGTTCCTCCGCGCCGACGACGACGAGCTTCTCCCGTACGATTGCGCGGCAACGGCGGTGCACGCGCAGCGACTGCACGCAGCCGGCATTCTCGACGACCTCGAGCTCGCGGACGTCGAGACGAGGCTCTCGACGATCGCGGAAGAGGGCGCGGCCTACCTCGGCGAGTACGAGGACGTGCACTCGGCGATCGAGGGCCTGCTCGGCCCGGTCGGACGCAAGATCCACGCCGGCCGCTCGCGCAACGACCAGGTCGCGGCTGCGACTCGCCTCTACGTCCAGGACGCCTGCACCGAGGCGTCGACCGCGATCGCACGTCTGACGGAGACGATCCTCGACGTCGCCGAGCGGGAGGCGGAGACGCCGCTGCCCGGCTACACACACCTGCAGCGGGCACAGCCGGTGACGTTCGGGCACCACCTGCACGCGTGGGTGGAGATGCTCGAGCGCGACCGCACCCGCTTCGACGCCGCCGCGACGGCAGCCGCGCCGAGCGCGCTCGGCGCCGGCGCGCTCGCCGGCTCGACGCTACCGCTTCCGCTGCCGCCGTCCTCGTTGCGCAACTCGCTCGACGCGGTCGCCGACCGCGACTTCGCGCTCGACTACCTCTACGCGGCGGCGGTGCTCTTCACGCACCTGTCGCGCATCGGCGAGGAGATCGTCCTCTGGTGCACGAGCGAGTTCGGGTTCGTGCGCCTCCCCGAGTCGGCCGCGACCGGTTCCTCGATGATGCCGCAGAAGCTCAACCCCGACGTCGCCGAGCTCGCGCGCGGCAAGGCGGGAACGGCGATCGGGCGGCTCACCGGCCTCCTCGCCGTGGTCAAGGGGCTGCCGCTCGCGTACGACCGCGACCTCCAGGAGGACAAGACGCAGCTCTTCGCCACGCGACGCGAGATCCGCGGCGCCCTTGCCGCGCTCGGCTCGCTCATCGGCGGCCTCGAGCTGAATGACGAGCGCCTTGCCGACGCGGTACGCGACCCTCTGCTCCGCGCGACCGACGCGGCGGAGCTTCTCGTACGGAACGGCGTAGCCTTCCGCGACGCCCACGAGCAGGTCGCCGGTTCCGTGCGCGACGGGACGTTCGTCGCACCCGAGCGGATCGCGCCGCGCCCGACCCCGGGGCCGGGCGGCGTCAAGACCGGGCTGCGCGAGGCTCGCCTGCGATTGGCGGCGCGTTCACTCGCGGACACGACGCGCGTGCTCGTCGGCCGTGACCTGACGACGCTGACCACGTGGAGCGCGTACGAGCTCCGGCTCGTGCTCGATCTCGCCGAGCAGATGAAGGCCGCGCAGCGCGACGGCATCGACCACCGCCTCCTCCCCGGACGTACGCTCGGCCTCGTGTTCGCGCGCCCCTCGACGCGGACGCGCGTCTCGTTCGCGGTCGCGATGGAGCAGCTCGGCGGCTCCGCCGTCTCGCTCAACACCTCCGAGCTCCAGCTCTCGCGCGGCGAACCGCTCGAGGACACCGCTCGCATCCTCTCCGGCTACCTCGACGCGATCGCGGTGCGCTGGGGCTCGCAGACGGACCTGGAGACGCTCGCCGAGCACGCATCCGTCCCCGTGATCAACGCTCTCACCGACGAGGAGCATCCGTGCCAGGCGCTCGCCGACGCGCTGACGATCCGCGAGCACTTCGGCGACCTCGCCGGCGTGAAGGTCGCTTACATCGGCGACGGAAACAACGTGTGCGCGTCCCTCCTCGTCGCCTGCTCCGCGCTGGGTGCGGAGGTCGTGTGCGCGACGCCGCGCGGCTACGAGCCCGGACCGGGCGCAATCGCAGCCGCCGTCGCGTTCGGCGGGGACGTGACGCTGACGAACGACCCGTACGCGGCCGCCTCCGGCGCGCAGGTGCTCTACACCGACGTGTGGACGAGCATGGGCGAGGAAGACGAGCGGGAGCGGCGGCTCGCCGACTTCGGCGGCTTCGGCATCGACGCCGGCCTGCTCGCCACCGCCGCGTCCGACGCCGTCGTCCTCCACTGCCTGCCGGCGCACATCGGCGAGGAGATTTCCCGCGACGTCCTCTACGGCGGGCAGTCGGCCGTCTGGCAGCAGGCTGAGAACCGTCTGCACGTGCAGAAGGCTCTGCTGTCGCTGCTCGTGGACTGAGCCACTAGAGGCCGCGGGTCTTCCTCGCGTACGGTTCGAGGCACGTGAACGACGACGAGCTCGACACTCTCCGTGGGCAGATCTCCGACCTCGACCGCGAGGTCCTCGCGGGGCTGAACAAGCGCCTCGAGCTCGTGCGGCAGGTGCGCGCGCACAAGCAGGAGACCGGCGCGCCGATCATCGACGCCGCCCGCGAGGCGGAGCTGCTCGACGAGCTCGTGCGCGCGAACGGCGGACCGCTCGGCGAGCGCGCCGTCCGATCCCTGTTCTCCGCAGTCCTCGACGTCATGAAGCAGGAGTCGCAACGCTCGAGCGCAACCGCGCCGACGGCCACGCGGACTGCTGCGCCGGTCTCGCGACTCGCCGTCGTGGGGACGGGGCTGCTCGGCACCTCCGTCGCGCTCGCGGCGAAGCGTGCGGGCGTGCCGCACGTGCGCGGGTGGGACGCGGACGGGGCGACGCTCCGCGAGTCCGCGGTCGAGCCGGCGGGCTCCCTCGCGGCCGCCGTCGAGGATGCGGAGCTCGTCGTCGTCTCCGTCCCCGTCGGCGCCGTCGTCGCGACGGTGCGCGACGCGCTCGCGGCCGCGCCCGAGGCGACGGTGACCGACGTCGGCTCGACGAAGCGCGTCCTCACCGCCGTCGAGGACCCGCGCTTCGTCGCCGGCCACCCACTCGCGGGCGGCGCGAGCGGGGGGCCGGCACGGGCTGCCGCGGACCTGTTCGACGGCGCCGTCTGGTTCCTCACCCCGTCACCCGCCGCCGACGCAGCGCGGATCGAAAAGGTCGAACGGTTCGTCGGCGCGCTCGGCGCGCGGACCGTCCGCCTCGATCCCGCCGAGCACGACCGCCTGCTCGCGGTCACGAGCCATCTGCCGCACGCGCTCGCGAACCTCCTGATGCGCGCCGCGGCGCGCGCGGGCGAGGATGCTCTCGGCTACGCCGGCGCGTCGCTGCGCGAGATGACGCGCGTCGCCGGGGCGAACCCGTCCATCTGGGCGGACATCTTCGTCGACAACGGCGACCTCATCGCCGCGGCGCTCGCCGAGGTCGGCGCCGAGCTCGCCGAGGTCGAGCGGGCGTTACGCGACGGCGAGCGCGCAGCGATCGAGGAGTGGATCGCGGAGTCGGCCACCGCGCGCACGCGCATGCTCGAGTACGCGTACCGCACGGAGGCGACGAAGCTCAACCGCATCCGCGTCCGCATCCCCGACAAGCCGGGCGTGCTGGCACGGATCACGCAGACGCTCGGCGCAGCCGGGATCAACATCGAGGACTTCGAGCTGCGCCACGTGTCGCCGGAGTACGGCGGCGTGCTCGTCATCCTCGTCGCCGGAGGCGACCAGGCCGAGCTCGCGCGGACGCTGCTGCGGCGCGAGGGCTACTCGGCGGCCTGAGCAACGCGGCCGCGAACGTCGCCGAGCTCGGTCGCGCGCAGGACGACCTGGTCTCCGTCGGCGAGGAACCGCGTGTTGCCGTAGAGCTCGATGAGCGATCCCTCCGTCCCCGGCTCGGAGCCGGAGATCGTCCCCGTCGCCATCAGGTCGCCGGTGCGGACGGCCGCGCCGTTCGAGGTCGCGTGCGCGAGCATCTGCGGCATCGTCCAGTACAGCGTGCGCGCGTTCCCGCGCGAGATCACCTGGCCGTTCAGCTCCAGCTCGAGGTCGAGGTCGAGCGCCCAGTCGCGGCCGCCGGCGAGATGCGGGAGCGGCGCCGGCTCCTGCTCCGGCCCCTCGACCCGGCGCTCCTCCAGGAGCGCGAGCGGCGTCACCCACGCTGACACGGACGTGAGGAACGACTTGCCGAGAAACGGGCCGAGCGGGACGTACTCGAATGCCTGAATGTCGCGCGCGCTCCAGTCGTTGACGAGGACGACGCCGAAGACATGGTCGGCGAAGTCCGCCGTCGAGAGCGGCCCGGACGATGGGACGCCGACGACGAAGCCGATCTCGAGCTCGACGTCGAGACGCTCCGACGGGCCGGCCGCGCCCGCGCCGAGGATCCCGCGGGGACGGACGACGTCGGTTCCGCTGACGGCCACGCTCCCCGCGCGGCCGTGGTAGGCGACCGGAAGCCAGCGCCAGTTCGGGAGGAGCGGCTCCTGCTCGGGCCGGAGCATGCGTCCGAGGTTCGACGCATGCTCGCGCGACGCGTTGAAGTCGACGTAGTCGGCCACGTCGAAGGGAAGACGCATGCGCGCGTCGCGTACGCGTGGCCCGTCGTGCGCGCGCGCCGCGTCGATCGCCTCGCGCCACGCCTCGGGCCCGGCGGCCATGAGCGCGTTGAGCGTCGGCTGCGCGAAGACGTCGCCGAGGCCGCGCAGGTCGACGATCTCCCGGCCGTCCCACCAGGCAAGCCCGCCGTCGGCAAACGCCCCGAAACCGCTCACAGGATCGGCAACGCTACACTCCGCCGCGGGTCGGGCTCCGCGCAGTGGGAGCATGTGAACCGCGTCAGGTCCGGAAGGAAGCAGCGCTAAGCATTCCCTTCCAGGTGCGCGATCAGCCCGGCCCGTATGATCGTCAAATGGCTGCCCTGTATCGCAAATATCGGCCTCAGACCTTCGACGAGGTGGTCGGTCAGGAGGCGGTCGTCCGGACGCTGATGAACGCGATCACGTCCGACCAGGTGCGTCAGGCGTATCTCTTCGCCGGCCCGCGGGGGACGGGCAAGACGTCGCTCGCGCGCATCCTCGCGAAGGGCTTGAACTGCGCGCAGGGGCCGACCGTGACACCCGACGGCACATGCAACGCGTGCCGCGCGATCGCCGCCGGCACCTCGCTCGACGTGATCGAGATGGACGCAGCGTCGCAGCGCGGCATCGACGACATCCGCGAGATCCGCGACCGCGTCGTCCTGCAGCCGGTCGAGGGGCGCTACAAGGTCTACATCCTCGACGAGGCGCACCAGCTGACGGACGCCGCGTGGAACGCGCTGCTGAAGCTGATCGAAGAGCCTCCGCCCCACCTCGTGTTCGTCTTCTGCACGACCGACCTGTCGAAGGTGCTCTCGACGGTGCGCTCGCGTTGCCAGACGTTCGTCTTCCAGCGGCCGCGGCTGCAGGACCTGCTGAAGCGGCTGCGCATGATCGCGGACAAGGAGGGCATCCAGGTTCCCGACCAGGCGCTCGCGCTCGTCGCGCGCGCGGCGCGCGGCTCGTACCGCGATGCGGAGTCCACGCTCGACCAGCTCGCCGCCGCCACCGAGAACGACATCTCCGTGCAGGCGGTGCTCCAGCTCCTCGGTACGGTCGAGGAGGAGGCGCTCTTCCGCCTCTGCGACCTCGTGGTCGACCGCGACACCGCCGGTGCGCTCACTTTCGTCGAGGAGCTGTCGGAGCAGGGCCACGACATCGGCCGCCTCGTCATCGATCTCATCGAGCACCTGCGGCAGGTGCTGCTCGTGCAGCACATGGGCGAGGTGCCCGAGTCGCTGCCGGTGACCGAGGAGACGCGCGAGCGTCTCCGCGCGCAGGCGAACCAGCTCGGCGAGCCGACCGTCATCCGGCTGCTGGACCTGCTCGCCGTCGCCGTCGACGATATGCGGCAGGGCGGCGACCCGCGGCTGCCGCTCGAGCTCGCGCTCGTCAAGGTGACGCGGCCCGGTGCGGATCTTTCCCGGGAAACGCTGGGGTATCGACTGGAGCGCCTCGAGGAGCAGGCGGGTCGCGCCACGAGCGAGCCGCTCGCGACGCGCGAGCCGCCCGAGCCCGCTCCCGCCGCGCAGGCTCGCCCCGCGGCTCGCGACCTCGAGCTCGAGCAGTTGCAGGAGGCGTGGTCGCGGACGATCGTCCCCGCCGTCGCCGAGCGTTCGATCCCGATCTCCACCGTCCTCGGCGAGGCCCGCCCCGCCGGGCTCTCCGGTGACACGCTCACGGTCGAGTTCCCGGCGAGTGCGTCGTTCCATCGGCAGCTCGCCGAGGAGCCGAAGAACGCGACGATGCTCGCCGACGCCCTCTACGAGGTGACGGGCCGCCGGCTCGCGCTCGCGTTCGCCGTCGGCGACGTGGAGGTCGAAGGCGCGATCGAGCTCGACGAGCCGGCGGGCGAGGAGCGGATCATCGAGCTGCTCAAGGCCGACCTCGACGCGCGGGAACGAGATCCCGAATGAGCTTCGACATGAACAAGCTCATGCAGCAGGCCGCGCAGATGCAGGAGCAGATGCAGCGGATGCAGGACGACGCGAAGAAGGAGACCGCGGAGGCGTCGGTCGGCGGTGGGATGGTGAAGGTGACCGCGAACGGCGCGGGCGAGGTGCTGTCGATCGAGATCGCGCGCGACGCGATCGATCCCGACGACGCGGAAGGGCTCGCCGACCTCGTTCTCGCGGGAGTGAACGAGGCGCTGCGCGCCGCGCACGCCGCCGTCGAGGAGAAGGCGCAGCAGATGATCGGCGAGCTCGGTCTCGGCGACCTCGGCCTGCCCGGGCTCGGCGGGTAGGCGCTTGCGCCTTTCCGAGGTCTCCAACTGGATCTGGGTCCTTCTCATCCTCGGCCTCATCGGCGTCGTCGTCTGGGGCTGGGCATTCGATTTCGCGAGATGAAGGATCCGCGGGCCAAGCCCGCGTCCTCTTACAGCTTGGGCGAGGGCCAGGTTCCGCGGCCTCCACGGTTACGCTGGAACCCGTGCTGAGCCCGTCCGTCGAGAACCTCGTCGCGCAGCTGACCCGGCTGCCGGGGATCGGAAGCCGCACGGCGCAGCGGCTCGCGTTCCACATCCTCCAGGCCTCGAAGCCGGAGGCCGCCGCGCTCGCCGACGCCATCCACGAGGTGAAGGAGCGCGTCCGCTTCTGCCGCGAGTGTGGCAACCTCACCGAGGAGGAGGTCTGCGCGATCTGCCTCGACGGCCGCCGCGACCGCACGATGATCTGCGTCGTCGAACAGCCCGTCGACCTCATCTCGCTCGAGCGGACGGCCGAGTACCGCGGCCTCTACCACGTCCTCGGCGGCGCCCTCTCGCCGCTCGACGGCGTCGAGCCCGAGCACCTGCGCATCGACGAGCTCATCCACCGCGTCGACCGGAACGGCGTGCAGGAGGTCGTGCTCGCGACCAACCCGAACATGACGGGCGAGGCGACCGCCGCCTATCTCGCCGACCGGCTGCGCGGACGCGTACGCGTGACGCGACTCGCGAGCGGCCTCCCGGTTGGCGGGGATCTCGAGTACGCAGACGAGGTCACGCTGGGCCGCGCCCTCACGGGTCGCCGCGAGATGTAGGCACACTCTTCGTGTGACCGTCACGCACCACGAGGAGATCCCGCAGCTCGAGGCGGATGCCGCTCAACGAGGCCGAAATCTCGTCGTCATGAAGTTCGGCGGCACGTCCGTCGGCGACACAAAGAAGATCAAGGACGTCGCCCGGAGGCTCGTCGGGGCGCGCGAAACCGGACATCGCGTCGTCGGCGTGCTCTCGGCCATGGGCGACACCACCGACGACCTCATCCGCCTTGCGCACGAAGTGTCGCCGCATCCGCACCCGCGCGAGTACGACATGCTCGTGTCGGTCGGCGAGCGCATCTCGAACGCGCTGTGCGCGATGGCGATCCACGACCTCGGACAGGAGGCGATCTCGCTCACCGGCTCGCAGGCGGGGATCCTCACCGACACCTCGCACGGCAAGGCGAAGATCGTGGAGGTGCGTGCCGCGCGAATCAACGAGGCGATGGACGACGGGAAGATCGTCCTCGTGGCGGGCTTCCAGGGTGTCTCGTCCGAGCACGAGGTGACGACGCTCGGCCGCGGCGGCTCCGACGCGACCGCGGTCGCGCTCGCAGCCGCGCTCGGAGGCGCCTGCGAGATCTTCACCGACGTCGAAGGTGTGTTCACCGCCGACCCGCGTCTCGTCCCCACCGCACTGAAGCTGCCGAGGATCAGCTACGAGGAGATGCTCGAGATGGCCGCGACGGGCGCGCGCGTGATGATGGCGCGGTCGATCGAGATCGCCCGCAGGTACGGTGTTCCCCTGCACGTGAGGTCGACGTTTGCGGACGTCGAAGGCACGTGGATCGGCGAGGAGGATCAGCTCATGCTCGAGAAGGCGATCGTGTCGGGCGTCACGCACGACACGTCCGAGGCGAAGGCGACCGTGCTCGGCGTGCCCGACCGCCCCGGGGTGGCCGCGCGTGTTTTCCGCTCGCTCGCCGACGCCGGCGTGAACATCGACATGATCGTGCAGAACGTCTCCGCCGAAGGCGCGACCGACATCTCGTTCACGCTGCCGAAGTCGGACCTTCCTGCCGCCGAGCCGATTCTCGAGCAGCTGCGAGGCGAGATCGGCGCGCGCGGGATCGCGTACGACCCCGAAATCGCCAAGGTGTCTCTCGTCGGCGCCGGAATGAAGAGCCATCCCGGCGTCGCCGCCGACATGTTCGAGGCGCTCGCCGACGCGGGGATCAACATCGAGATCATCTCCACGTCGTCCATTCGCGTCTCCTGCGTCGTGCGTGCAGCCGAGGTCGAGCGCGCCGTCGTCGCCGTGCACGAGAAGTTTCGGCTCTTCGCCGAGGAGCGCGTCGATGCCTAAGGCGCGCATCGCGGTCGTCGGCGCCACCGGCGCGGTCGGCGCGGTGACGATGCGGCTGCTGCGCGAGCGCGGCCACGAGAACGTGCGCGCGTTCGCATCCGGCCGCTCGGCGGGCAAGGCCCTCGACGGTGGCATCGTCGTCGAGGAGGCGACGCCGGAGGCGCTCGAGTCGGCCGGGGTCGATCTCGCGCTCTTCTCCGTCGGCACGTCTGCATCACGTGAGCTCGTTCCGCACGCGATTCGCGGCGGCGCGGTCGCGGTCGACAAGTCGTCGGCGTATAGGCTCGAGCCCGGCGTCCCCCTCGTCGTGCCGGAGGTGAACGGCGCGCGCGCCGCCGAGCACGACGGCGTCGTCGCGAACCCGAACTGCTGCACGATCCCGCTCACGTGCGTGCTCGGCCCGTTGCACGATGCGGCCGGCCTTAAGCAGGTGCGCGTCTCGACGTATCAGGCGGTGTCGGGCAAGGGCGCACAGCGGCTCGAGCAGCTGCTCGCCGAGCCTTCGAGCGAGCACGACCTCTCGATGGACTGGAGCTGGGAGGGCGACGAGACCGACGAGGAGGCGAAGATCCGCGCCGAGGCGCGGAAGATCCTCGAGCTTCCCGACCTGCCGATCAGTGCGACGACCGTGCGCGTCCCCGTGCCGGTCGGCCACGCCGAATCGGTGTGGGTGGAGCTGGAGGAGCCGCTCTCGCCGGAGCAGGCGGCAGCGGTGCTCGGCGCTGCGCCGTCGATCCAGCTCGTCGACGTGCCCACGCCGAAGGCGTCGGCTCAGACCGACGACGTCCTCGTCGGCCGCATTCGCACCGACCGCGCGTCGGACGGGTACGGACTGACGCTGTTCCTCGCGTGCGACAACCTCAACAAGGGCGCCGCGCTGAACGCGATCCAGATCGCCGAGCTCTTGCTCGGCGACCGCGTCGCCGCCTGAAAAGGCTCAGCGACGTCGCACCGGTCTATGCAGGCGGCGGGACGGCGGCGGTCCAGGCGAGCACTTCGAGGGCGGCACCGTCGACGGAGATAAGACCGGGGCTGATGCCGTTTGTGCTCCCGTCCCAGGCTCGCGAGTAGTAACCCTCTTTGTCGAGCGCGTTTTGTGCGATCCGAACCGCGTTGGTGTAGGCGACCGTGTACAGACGGGGATCGTGGTAGAGCTGGTAGGCATCGAGCAGGTAGCGAAGGTAGGTGGCGTCGAACTGGGGCGGCTGGTCCAGCGCACCCCCGAAATGGGCGAGCATCGCTCGCTCCAGCGGCGCGACCCGGTCGCAGTAGTCGTCAACGTCGCGACACAGGCGCATGAAAGTCGAGAGCATCGGCGACTCGAGATAACTGATCGAGACGCCCTCGTCTGGACGGTTGAGATAGAGACCGGAGTTCATGTCCAGCAGGTTGTCGTCCGCCCAGGCAATCAGTCGCCGGGCGGAGGTGAGGTAGGAGGCGCCCGCGCGGGCCTCGTAGAGCTCGACCGCGAGCAGGGCTGCGGTATTCACTGATTCAGCCGCTTTGACCGTTCGCTGCGTGTCCCACCAGATCCCGCCGGCCACGGGATCCCAGCCGACGGTGTACAGGTACTTGAAGGCGATCTCAGCGTCGCGCAGGAAACGCGTCATGTGCGTCTGCCGCCAGGCGTCCATGAACGAGAGACCGAGCCAGCCGTTATCGTCGAACCACTGCTGCCCCTGCTGGCCGTGAGGCCCATATCCGGTGGAAAACCCGCCTACTCCACCGCCGAGGCTCGGGTTGTAGTAACCCTCTTCGCTCTTGGCCGCAAACCAGACGAGCATGTTCACATGGCGCGTCGTCGGGGAGGCCTTCGCGAGTGCGATGTAGGTCTGGAAGAGCTGTTCGGTGTCCCAAATGCTCGACCAGCCGGCCACACCGTGGTAGTCCTGGTACCAGCCCTGCCACGCCCAGCGCTTGTTGACCGCGGTTAGGCCCTGCTCGACGGCAGCGACGAACTGATTGCGGGTCGGCGCACCTGTATCGGCTCGGGCCTCGCCGGCGACAAGAACGAGTGCGATAAGCACGAGCGCCGCAAACGCGACCGCTCCGCACAAGAGCGCCGACGGACCGGCGCTCGCGGAGAGACCGCCTCTGCTGCTGGCCGCATCACCCACCGCTCTCGCCGTAACGGGTAGCAATCCGCGGACACACTAACCCCACTCTCGGTTGCGGGTCCAAGCGCGTGTCCGGCGTCGCAATCGAAGGACCGACGTGAGGCGGTTATCCCCCGACGCTGCCGCATCCCGATCGATCTTTCGCAGCGCTTCACCCGATTGAGTCCGATAGGCGCTCGACGATAACCAAGTTACGCAGGTCGGTGGCAGACCGCCTCGATGTTGTGACCATTGGGGTCGATGACGAACGCGGCGTAGTAGTTCGGGTGGATGTCCGAGCGAATACCCGGACGGCCATTGTCAGAACCGCCGGCGGCGAGGGCCATCTTGTGGAACGACTCGACGCCTCGGCGATCAGCCTTGAACGCAACGTGTAGAGGCGCGACCTGCTCGCTCTCGCGAAGGGCAACCATTCCGTCGTCGGTTCCGAAGAGGACCCCGCCGGGCCACTCCATTACGACTTTCGCTCCGAGCCCTTCAAGCAGCGGTTCATAGAAGCGGCGGCTCGCCTCAAGGTCGCGCACCGGAATCGCGACGTGATCGATCATGCTGCCTCCTTCTCTTGGGGACGAGATTCTCCCATGGGTCAAGGAGCGCGACAAGAACGGTCGCGCGTGCAAGAGCCCTTCATGTGACATACGATGTTCGAGAGGCTGTCCGCACCGCATCGCCGACGCCACTAACGTGTGTCGAACAGGATGCGAGTGGCCGGAATCACGGCACGCGGCGAGCCCGTCGAGATCCTCGAGGTGGACGAGCTGGACCCGCCTGCCGCAGACGAGGTCCTGCTCGACGTCGCCGCCGCCGGCATCGGCAACTGGGACGAGCTCGTCAGGATCGGCAGCTGGCCGCTCGGCGGCCCGGCTCCGATGGCGCTCGGGACGGAGGCGGCCGGGACCGTCGTGGCCGTCGGCTCCCGCGTGGCCGAGGTGCGCGAGGGGGACGAAGTGATGACGCATCCGCTGCCGCTCCGGCGTCACGGAACGTGGGCAGGCATGGTGCTCGCGCCGGCCGCGACCGTCGCGCCCCGGCCGAGCGCGGCGCCCTGGGAAACCGTTGGAGCGTTTCCCATTCCCGCGCTCACCGCGGCTCAGGCACTCGACGAGGCTCTCGGCATCGAGAGCGGCGGCTGGGTCGTCGTCAACGGAGCCGGCGGAGTCACGGGCGGACTGCTCGTCCAGCTCGCCGCAGCTCGCGGCGCGCGCGTGATCGCGACCGCGAGCGCGAAAAAGGGAGAGCGAGTCCGCGGCTACGGCGCGTCGGAGGTACTCGACTATCGCGACGACTGGCCCGCGCTCGTCCGCGAGATCACCGGCGGCGGCGCCCCCAGGGCCGTCAACGCTGCCCGCGGGCAGGCAGCCACCACGTTGAAGGCTGTTGCCGACGGCGGCTGCCTCGCCACGATCACGGGCGACCCTCCACGGGAGGAACGGGGCGTCGCCGTTTTCGACGTCTACGTCCGACCCGACGGTCGGCAGCTGGCAGCCCTCGCGGAGCTGCTCGCCTGCGGAACCCTTAGCGTGCCGATCGCGTCCGTCCGTCCGCTCGAAGAGGCGGCGCAAGCACTGCGCGAGGTGGTCGCGGGAGCAGACGGCGCGATCGTCCTGTCGCTCCGAAACTAGCCCGGCCGGCACCCGCGTTGCGCGGGTTCGATGGCAAGATCCCCGAGGGACGAAGTCCAACAGCGGCAGCAGGGGAGCAGTGTGCTGGCGGTACGGCTGCACCATCGCGGGTTGAAGGTCGAGGAGATCGAGACACCGT
>Ga0187809_10000272_pt1 | contig 30881 bp, 31 predicted proteins | sample NC_wetland_sal_i_8_FD_132415 | JGI IMG/M metagenome (GOLD analysis project Ga0187809, IMG submission 132415) | Wetland sediment microbial communities from Neuse River Estuary, North Carolina, USA - ASW_4 | ecosystem: Environmental > Aquatic > Freshwater > Wetlands > Sediment | place: USA: North... | reverse complement strand
TGCCACGCTCGCGCTGGTGCGAATCACTACCGTCCGCTTTGCACCTACTGATTGAACCCGGCAAGCCCGCGCTATCATAATCACTCCTGAAACGACGAAGATTATCTGCATATCGGCTTAACACAGACTATGCAGGCACCAAAGAAGTTGCCGAGGTAGGTTTTATCGGTCCCATGCCTAAAACTGTCTTGCCTAAGTTCCTCGCTACCGAAGATCTTTTGGCAGAAATCGCCCCCAACGGTTCACTGAAGATTTTTAGCTACCCCACCAAACCTATCTAGTGTAGGAGTTATTGCACATAGTACAACATATAGTCGTGTGTTGTAAATATTGACACGATTGTATACCTGTCATACGCTGGAATTTGTGTCTCACTCATGAGGTGGACACATTTGCCGCTCACGTCCGTTATTCACTTCGACCAGCGAATAGCAAATGCGTGAGCGTTCTAAGTTAGAAGGAGGGAACAAATTATGCGAGTAGCCGCAATATTGGCGGCTATGGTGGGCATTGCCTTTGTCTTTGCCACCAGTAGCCGTATGGCGTACGCTGCCACTGCAACGCAGAGCAGCACTATCACTGCGCCAACCAAGAAAACAAAAAAGACACGAAAGACAATCACAGTTAAACCTGGTGATTATCTTTACAAACTAGCGAAGATGTACAGCACCACAGTGCATAGACTCTTCGCAGCCAATACCCAAATCACAAATCCGAATCTCATCTACCCTGGCGAAGAGCTCGTCTTACCCAGCGCGGATGCGCAGCTGACACCCCGGTCATGGCCGGACGATGCACCAGCCGCAAAGCCGACAGCGATACCACCACAATCGTCCGACAGCAATGCTGCCGCGCCTGCAACCACAGCGGCACCGATGCCAACACCGCGCACTACAGCCGTTTCGATGGCTAGCAGCGATGTATGGGACAGCCTTGCGCAATGTGAATCCAGCGGCGACTGGAGCACAAACACCGGCAACGGATTTTATGGCGGTCTACAGTTTACTCTGGAGAGCTGGCAGACTGTCGGCGGCACCGGCTATCCGAACGAGGCGAGTCCCGCCGAACAGATAGCCATGGCGGAAAGACTCCATGCGATCCAAGGCTGGAACGCATGGCCGGCCTGCAGCGCCAAACTTGGCCTGTAAGCCGATACAAAGTCACTACGACGACATAAGACTCTGCTGTAGCAATGGCAGAGTCTTATGCATGGGAGATACTAGTGGCTACGCGCGTAGCCGCTGTTTGCGCGCTTCGTTCGCCCAGTGATCAGCAAGTTCATTGCCTTTATCATTGTTATGCCCACGCACCCAGATAAGCTTAGCGTGGCTCTGACTGTACAGCGGATAAACTTCCTGGACGATATCCAGATTTTTGATTTCCCCACTCTTTTTCTTCCAATTATTGCGCTCCCAGCCGGGTGCCCACTTCGTAATGACGTTGATCCAAAATTCGCTGTCAGTATAAATCTCACACGGTGCACCTTCGGCGTGCTTGAGCGCCGCGATAATAGCGAAACCTTCCATGCGAATGTTCGTTGTTTCGCCCCCGCCCGGTTCACCGCCCAGCACCACCGGCTTGTCACCGAGTATCACGGCGAATCCGCCCGGACCGGGGTTCGGACTTGCGCTGCCATCTGTGTAATATGTCGTCATATTCCTCCATTAGATTCTTAATTTATTGCGATAAAGCGGCCGATACGCTATCGATCTTCGGGCCAAGTACTGCGGGTTTAGGTTTGAATATAAGCTGGAATATGGCCTTGTTGGTAGATAATACTTCACGGACAAGATAGGCCTTGGAAAAACTGCTGCCGACACGATCCGCCTTCACTCCTACGCTCTTAATTCCCAAATCGTTACACGTCATAAGCGCCCGAGGCAAATGGTACCCATGTGTCACTAAAATAGCCGAATCGACACCGAAGAGCCTACGCACACGGTAGCATGTGTCATACGTATCGTAGCCAGCGTAATCGAGGACGACCGCATTAGCCGGAACACCATGCGCGACAACGTATCTTTTCATAGCCACCGGCTCGTTGTAGTGCGACGAGCTGTTGTCTCCGGACATGAGCAGCACCCGTGCTTTGCCCAATTGATATAGTTTGATGGCCGCGAGCAGCCTGCTCTGCAAAAATGGCGTAGGCGTGCCGTCCGGGTATACACCCGCGCCAAATACAATCGCCACATTGTGCTTCGGCACGTCTGCGGCAGAATAAACTTCTCCTCGAGCTGCAAACGTTGCGTACGCCGGCGAAATCGAAAGCAATACGAGAAAAGCTACGAGCCCGCCCATAATCCACCAGATTTTACGGCGCAGCAACCGAAGCGCCCGAGATGCGAATGTATATACGTTTCGTGTAGGCGCAATCATGTGTAGGAACAATTATACATTGTCATTTCCCGCAACACGCCGGACTCTTACGAATATCATTCGTAGCCAGTACCTGCTACACTAGGACAATGAATTCATCCAGCAAACTCGAAGGTACAAAACTCGCAAACTTTAATCCGGTCGCAAGCGTCCTGCAATTGCAAATCATCGACGTTCAGGAAGGCACGGGTGACGTGGTACCGGAAGGCGCGACGATCACCGCGCACTACACTGGTGCACTATGCAAAGACGGCACTATCTTCCAAAGTTCGCACGATTTTGGTGACGCTATAACATTCCCTCTGAACGGCGTTATCGAAGGTTGGACCAAAGGTGTGCCCGGCATGAAAGTCGGTGGCACCCGCCGCTTGGTCATTCCGGCAGCCCAGGCTTACGGCGCACAATCCCCTGCGGCAAACATCCCACCGAACTCCGACCTTGTCTTCGACATCGAACTCGTCGCTCTCAAATAGATTCTGGTCCCTATGCCTTATGTACTGGCAACTGTAGCGAGAAGCCAGTAATACTTTGTCGACCATCCGCTTCTTGACGGCTTTCAATCGCGTAATTCGCAACAAAACTTTCTCCGCCGGAAGGACGATACGTTAACTTGGCCGTATCGACTCGATCAGTAACCGGTGCTTCGCCGGCGAAAAGCGTGATATTCTCAGCCGTCTTTCCCGCCGCAAGACTGGCATTTGCTTCTTTCACTTTTCCTAGTACCTCCAACTTCTCGAGCCTCACTTCCTTTTTCGCAACGTTATGGAGATCACCGCGTACTTCCAAATAGTCGTCAACTATGGAAGACCTGACATTATCGATGCGCACAATCGGCGCAACATCTTCGACCGACGCAGCCGGTGTCATTGCGGCTGCTGCCTGTTTCTCCTCGATCGTCACATCTTCATCCTTGTATATCGGCTCGCCTCTCATGAATCGAGCCAGACCTTCCAATATGCCCATATCCCCTCCTTGACTACCCGCATGGTAGCACCACCCTTGCCGGCACGCTGTGAAATTTCTAGGCAGCGGGTCGTATGGTAGCTAACGGGTGACTTCTTTGAGGAGGTCGTCTTCGTCGGCGGGCTTGAGGATGCGCTTGGTCTTGATTTCGTAACGCAGGCCTGTCAGCGGCGATTCGATGTAGTCGTCGTTCAGCAGGTTCACGAAGCGTGTCATGTCTTTCTCGTCCATGATAATAATCGCGCCGCCCTCGTCGATCATGATTGGCACACCGAGTTCTTCGGCGTGGTCGACCAAATCATCTTGCTTGATCTGGCTTGGCTCGACTTTTTGCAATTTCTTAATGGCTGCTTTGTTGCCTTTCACGAGCGATTGCAGTGTTAAACCTTCGGCGTAACTCAGGCGAAAATGTTCTTCGATCTCGCGGACTTTGTGCGCAGCGATGCTCGCTTCCTTAGCGTCGTAGCCGAACAGCGATTTCAGCTTCGCTGGATTGAACACGTACATATCTTGATCGAGCACCAGCAGCTGGTTTTCCGGTCCGATGCGCAGCGCCGCGTCGGCATCGAACGGCACAAATTTGCCTTCGCGGATCATCCAACCTGTCTTGCCGCGAATCACCTGTGACTGCTGCAGTTGCTTAATCACGTAGAACGCCTTGTCCATATCCGGATGGCTCACGCGTGCCAACACGCCCTTCATACGTTTGATATCGTGCTCTTCGTCGTCAAACGTCTCGATTTCGTGCGCCTGGTGCTTCAGCCAATTGAGCACTTCCTTGGCCTTCTCGACGTTGCCTAGGCGCGTACGCATCAACACGTTTTCCTCGGCCTCCGCCTCTTCGAACCCGCGTACGATCAGTCCGTTGGCTGCGCCTTCCAGCACATATTCCAAGATTTCGTCGATGAAAATTGGCTCCATCTGCTTGTCGAGCGCCTTGCTGCGCGTCGTCTTGTACACCACGTAGTTCTTGTTGAAGAAGTACAAATCAACCTGCAGCTCGTCCTTGTACTGTACCAGGTTGTTCGCCCATGCAAATACGTCTGTTTCCTGGTAGTTTGCTTCTTCTATCTTCTCGGCGGCCAAGATGTCCGTGGCCTCGTCCTGCTTGCCCAGCGCAGCCGTTGGTTCTGTTTGTGTGTCTTCTTCCATGAGTTTAGAAATCCCAATCTAACAATCCGAGCAACATACCCAGACGTATTTATGTTTTAATCTGTCTTTCATTCTACAAACAACCTCTGCAAAAGTCTGCTGTAAAATTAGCGTGGCCCTCCCGCTTTCGTCCTTTCGGACTCGTCAGTACGAACGCACATTCGTAGAGCGGGCGATGGGAGTCAAGTGGTTGGAAAAAGTATACGAGTAGCGAAAACGCTACGCCGAAAATAACCACGACTCTACCATCTGAAATGGGAATGCATGCTTGGTTGCGGATACGCGCCGGATTGTTTGCACTGCCGTCCCAAAAAAAGGGGGCGACTCTCTTGCCTGCGCGGCCGAAGCCTCGCGTGCGCAGGCAAGAGAGTCTAGGGCGAGCCGCTGGCTCAGGCCCCGGACCGCCGGACGCGGCGGATGATCCGCCATCCGACGAACGCCAGCACTGCCGCGCCACCCGCGCCGAACTTGGCACCCCGGGGGGCACTGCTCACCTGACTGGCGACTCGCTTGACCGTACGCGTACCGCGCATGGGTACCTCCACAAACAAATCGGACGACACTTACGCGCCGTCACTCCCATTGGCTCCATCTGGATGCCAGAACATACTGTACTACAAATACCGCTATTTACAAGCAAATAGACCTCGATGACCTCATACGAGCTAGCACACAGGCTGAATAATCGATCCTGTCCTTACTTCTTCTCGGGGTTTTCCGGCACGACAACCCACAATATGAGGTACGCCAGAACCGCTGGGAATATACCGAATACCAGCGCCAGCACGGCAACGAGTCGTACAACCGTAGGATCTACATTGAAATATTCGGCAATGCCAGCACATATGCCCGCGATCATGCGGTCTTTGGTTGAACGATACAGTCTCTTTTCCATACCTTCAGTGTACCACCACTGTTGCCTTGGGACTAAGAGCCAATCAATTTGTTGTACATGTCAGCTGCCTGTTGCTGGTGCTGCTGCACTGCCTGGCATTGCTCCATCTCTTGATTGAATGAGCTGAGCTGCTGCATATTGTTGGTATTTATGCTATTGCGCTCGCCCGACAGTTTGGACGAACAGGATTGATACTGCGCCGTCAGCGCATCGTATATTTTCTTCTCTGCTGCAATTTTCGAATGGTTGGTGAGCACGCTCGCAAATACAGATGCGTGTGGAGCGAATGCAAATGCCCCCACGGCGATAACCGCTACAGCAAGTCCAGCCGCAACCGCGGTCTTGGGTTTGCGCAAATTCAGCCTCGGGAACTTGCTCCAGATTCGCCGCCGAGTGCGGAATGGCTTCCGCTGCGGCATATCCGGCTCGGGCATCTCCTGCTCCTGTCCTTGTTCAAATCCAGCGGCTTGAACAGATTGCGGCCGCGCCACAGCTGCAGCTTGTCGCACATGATGCGTACTCGCCGCTGCCGCAGTTTGCCGCATATGATTCGCGATATACGACTTTATCGTAGCAGAACGAAGCTTACCCACACTGCCCGCCTCACGGACAGCTTCTTTCATAAATCGCAGCGCCTTTTCGTCGGTTTCGTTCGGATTGCGCCGGCCGTGCAACAATGCCTGTAACTCCAGCATGTGCGGATAGTACGACTCAAACTTCGGGTCGTTGGCGTATGCCAAGCTAATCGTGTCCAGCCGCTGCTGCAACGTAGCATGCATCGCCGGCGTATCCGTGCCGGCTGCTATGTGTTGGTCTAGAAAGTCGATCATCTGACCGACGTATTCCAACGAATAAGGTTGTGCGCTCATCCCCATCGCCCTCAAAACTTTTAGTTTTTAAGTTTGTATATTACCTTATATACCGTAACCATTATAAACATATTGCCCCCATCCTGAACAACATAGTTATCCACAGGTTTCCAAATCTGCTATGGTATATTCATACTGAAATGAAAAAACTGAACATCGTTTTTGTCGGCCATGTGGTCATTGACCACAACAAGGTCGAGCAGGCCAGCTATGTGCGTTGGGGCTCGCCCGCTATGTTCATGACTAAGTATTTCCAGTCGCATTTCAGGCTGGAGCCGACGATTATCGCCAGCTACGGCGAAAATTTTCTAGAATTTGCCGACGGCGTAAGGCTACTGCCTGCTCATCCCAACCTGAGACAGTCGACAATGTACGAAAATATCGTGACTGACGGCCATCGCACACAATATTGCCACCACGGCGACGCGCCGCTTCCGGACATTACGCCGGATGTCGAAGCGACCCTGCACAGCGCCGACATTCTGTTCCTGGCACCGCTCGCACCGACTTATGGCCCCGCTTATGTTGCAGAATTTATGAAGCACGTTTCGCCGGATTGCCTGAAGATACTGTCGCCGCAGGGGTATTTCCGCTACATTGGCGAGGATGATTTAGTCAGCCCGCGCGAGTTTGCCGAAGCGGCGCAGGTGCTGCCGTATTTCGACGTCGTCGTTCTGTCGGACGAAGATCACCCACGCGCCGATGAAGTCACGCATATATGGAAGCAGCAAAGCCCACACACAGAAATAATTGTCACCGAAAACGCCCGCGGAGCGGACATAATCTTGCCCGAAGGTACCAGCCATATCCCGACCACGCCCATTCCACCAGAGCAAATTACCGATTCCACCGGCCTCGGTGATATCTTCACCGCCGCCCTAGCCTATTCAGTATATCAAGGCAACGACGTACCGACGGCAATCCAGTCCGCCCACGCCGCCACCCGCGAAAAACTTCTGAGTTCGAGCAGCCTGAAATAGCACACTCTGCAAGCCACCCATCCAAAAACCCTCTAGCGTCAAGCTCGCGAAAATAATCCAAAAATATCTGCTTAAGCAGTTCTAGAGAAATATCCTAGGGATTCTTACGCTGTGAATAGTACTTTTTGTCCTCCCGGGTATTCATGAGAATTCTATCAACTCAATTTGGTAAATAGATCGTCTATAGGTGTACGAATCTGTTCAGCGGTGTCGCGGTCGCGGATGGTTACGGTGTTGTCGGTTAGCGTATCGAAGTCTATGGTTACGCAGTAGGGAGTGCCGATTTCGTCTTGGCGGCGATAGCGTTTGCCGATATTGCCGTTGTCGTCCCACGCTGCAGCACCGATTTCTTTTTTCAGCATTTGGTAGACTTCGCGTGCTTTATCTACCAGCTCTGGCTTGTTCTTGAGCAACGGGCTCACGGCAACTTTTACTGGTGCCAGCTCTGGCTTGAGTTTGAGTACGACGCGCTGTTCGCCGTTCAATTCTTCTACATGGTAGGCGTCACTTAGGAATGCCAGAAACATGCGGCCCATGCCCACGGATGTCTCAAGAATCCACGGAATGTATTTCTCACGCGTGACCGGGTCGGTGTACGAAAGGTCGGTGCCCGAGAATTTAGTGTGCTGTGTCAGGTCGTAATCGGTGCGGTCGTGGATGCCTTCGAGCTCGTCAAAGCCGTACGACGGGAAATTGTATTCGATATCCCACGCGTCGGCCGCATAGAACACCAGGTTGTCGTGTTGCTTGAGCCGCAGGTTTTCGGGCTTGATACCCATTTGGACGTACCAATCCATGCGCTCTTTTTTGATGCGCTCGTAGGCTTCTTTGTTCTCGTGCGGCTTGATGAAATACTGCGTGTCCGCCTGCTCCATTTCGCGTGTGCGGAACAAGAAGTTACGCGGGCTGATCTCGTTGCGGAAGGCTTTGCCGATCTGCGCGATACCGAATGGGATTTTGGCCGGCGTGGTGTCGACGACGTTTTTGAAGTTCAGGTAAATCCCCTGGCAAGCTTCGCCTGGCAAATATACCGGGTGTTTGAGGTCCGCATCGCCGCTCAGATCGCCCATGTTGGTCTTTACCAACAAGTTGAAAGCGCGTACCGGGCCGAATTCTTTGTGGCCACACTTCGGGCACGAAAGCTTATCGCGGTTTTCATCGAAGAGTTTGTTGAGTTCCTCTTCGCTCATCTTCTCGTCGGCAGTAACGCCGATCCTCCCCAGCTCTTTGTCCACGCGGATACGTGTGTGGCAATTTTTGCATTCAGCCAGCGGATCGGAGAAGCCGCTCGTGTGCCCTGACGCATCCCAGACACGCGGTTCTTTGAATATGGCGGAGTCGAGCCCATAAAAGTCATCGCGGTCGTACACCTGCTCTCTCCACCAAGCTTTTTTAAGATTGTTCAACAGTTCCACACCGTACGGGCCGTAGTCGTACATGCCGGCCATGCCGCCGTAGATTTCGCTCCCGGGATACACAAAGCCGCGCCGCTTGGCCAGGCTGATGATGTCATCCATCTTTACATCACTCATGTTCGAGATTTCCTTTCAAAAGTTACTGGTTGCTCTGGGTATACGAAAAATTACTGTAGGCTTACGCCACAGCCGCGAACCGATCCGTAACCAACCAAAACTTTGAGTGAGTTCATATGCCCGCATTATACCGAATAGCTCTCTGGAGCGCCAGCTCGGGCATGGTGTGTCTAGCGAATATATTGTTGCTGCATGAATTGTACGAGCGGCCTGACCGCCTCGACGCGGGCGGCGCTGCTGGTGACTTTGGCAAGTATCGCAGGCTGGTTGCCGCTAAATAACAGGCGCAGGAACTTGATGTCGTCGGCACGGAAGTTGCCTCCCGGACGCTGCGCGAACGCTGCATCGTCGAAGCTAAACTCGTACTCCGCGTCGACTTTGAGTTTTTCGCCACTTGCTTCTGTCTGGAGGTTTGGCGTATGGCCGCCGAGCCGAAGCAACTGCGCGGCGAACCAGACGCGGATAATGCCCAGACTGAGCGCCGGATGATCAAGCGCGGCGAATGCTTGCTCCAGCAGCTCAAAATATTCCGGCTCGGCTTCGTCCTCGGTCGCTTTGTGTAGCTGTTTGATGAGATCGTAACCGAGCATGGTGCGCTCGATATCTTTGACGATAGTACCGTAATGTCTCTGTAAGCGCGCCGATGCGAGTGTGCCAATATCACCCCTGCCCCGAATAAACGTAATATCGCTGACGCTGAACAATTCAATGCCGCCGGCCAGCTTGGATTTGACCCGGCGCACACCCTTCGCCATCAGGCGCAGTTTGCCGTGATCCGACGTAAGCAACGTGATGATACGGTCCGCCTCGCCGAAGTCAGTACGGCTCAACACGATTCCCTTGGTCGTAATCTGATTCATGCTGCTAATCTTGGCTGCCTGGCAAGTGCGTCTTCGACCGCTCGCTGCAAGTGCTGCAAGTTCGTTTGGGGTTTGTAACAATACGCTACAACACCAAGGCGCTCTCTGAGCACGCCGACACTCTGATTGAATTCCGCTGGCGGCACATTACTGACAATAGCTATGGGAATACTCTGCCAATCGGCATATGAACGGAATTCATACAAAAACTCTACGCCGCCATGAGCTACAAGCTGAAGCTCGAGCAGTACCACTTCCGGACACACTTCGTCGGCCAGCTGTAACGCGCTCTGCGCGGTCGTAGCCGCCTGCACCTTGTGTCCAGCACGTTCGAGCGCACTACCGTACGTCCGGGCAAGCACGCGATCAGGTTCAATGAGCAGAATATTTGCCATGTCAGACTAATTGCAACTGTTGGCTTGGTGATAGGGTAACTGCAAAGCCGGGCAATCGTTGGTACCTACCGACACGCAGGCGCGAAGACATCGCCTTCAAGATCGCATCGGCCACAAATACACCGGCGCCGCTGCCGGGCAGCACGTCGACGAACGGCTGCCGCGCGTGACCGCGTAAGTTATGGGCACGGCGCAACGTCGCGGGCGTGAGCATGTCTGCGTCGCAGTACATGCCCGCCACGATACCATACTTCGTGCGGTGCGCCGCCAGCTGCAAGCGCAGCTGCTGCGTGCCCATTGCCGGCAATGCCTCGATAAGCGAATAGCCCAGTGTCACAAGCGCCGTGGTGAGTGCCTGATCGTTCGCCATGACCGGCTCGTACCGGCCGCCGATATCGAGTCCGAGCTCTACGTCGTACTCGCGCGCAACATCCGTCAGCCTTCCCTGCGCTTCATGCAGGACCGCACCCACCGATACCGGCTGAACAGCGAACAATGTATCCGGCTCTCGCGCCAGACGCAAACTCAGTAAATAACTGTCGAGTAGCCGCAGCGTCATATCCGCGTTCATGCGAACACTGCGCAAATCTGCCGCGCATTCATTACCCAACGCGAGCAATTCGCTCTGCCGAGCAATCCTCATAAGCGGTGATTTCAGCTCCTCAGCCAACGTCATAAACAGCCGATCGTGTGTATCTGCCGCGTTTGACGCTGATGTGCCAGAAGTCGCCTGCACTATTTCCCCTTGGTTACCCTTCTTTCAAGTCCAGTATAGCACTCTGTGCCAATCAGGTGCCACAACTCAATAGATACGGATATTTACGGGCTATAGTTTTACCGGGGCCTATGGCGAGAAAGTAAGATTAGGAAGAATCGTGTTGACGAAATCCTTTTGGAATTGGGTGCCTTCCGTCCATATTTCAAGCGTCTGGTTTCGTAATGGCAAGATGATGAGCGTGCCGGTCTTCTGTGATTGAATTTGCCCGGTTACTTCTACGCCGATGACAGACGGGACCTTTGGCAAGTGATATGGCTTGACGGCCACGATATTGCTTTGTACTTGCGATTGGTAATTCTGCAAGATGTCAGAATAGCTATTCTGCGTAACCTGGGCCCGTAGCGCAAAGTTTGTCGAACCGGTGCCGCTATCCCCGGTACTCGGTACAACGTCTGGATAGAAATAGCCATCAACCATCGGGTCGTTTTGGCTGTTTACACTCACGTACGCACTCCACGTCTTCGGATATGTAATGTGTAGGCTGCCGAATGCGCTTGGCCCACTATATGTCTTGTATGGGCTCTTCTCCTGTTCGGCAAATTGCTTATTCAGCTGCGTGGTAAGCTGCTGATCGGCAGTCTTCACGGCATCCGCGATTTTTTGATTCGTATTGTCACGATAATCAGTCATGTTTGAGTATGACCAATACGCAAAGTAGCTGACACCAAACAGCACTAGTACCACCAGGATGAGTGGGATAAGCAAGATGTTCATCTCGCCGCCGTTGCCAACTTTTCTCATACTGCTCATGTTAAAGGAACTATGCCCTCTTTTGCAAGTAGTACGGGCTATTTATATTCGTACAAATACACGCCGCTCTTGTGCTGACGGATTGTCTCCTTGCCCGGTATGGTGAAGGCGAAGCTCACAAGCTTGACAGGTTCCGTGTGCCATTGGGTAATCTTGTTATCCAACTTCGGCATGTGCTTGGGCAAAATAAATACGAATATCCCCTCGGCTTTTGGCCACTTTTCGGCCTGCCAGAGATCGCCCCACTTAACTTTCACTTGTTTGCGGTAACGCCAGGTACGCAGACGCGAGACGAGGACCAAGATCGGATTGAGCTCGATGCCGACGGCGTTCCAGCCGCGTGCGGCCGCGTCCAGCAGTATCTTACCGTCGCCACTGCCCAGCTCCAGCAAAGTATCACCGGGCTTCAGATCAATCATATCCAGCGCACGCTTTGCCTGGGGCGTCAGCGTTGGTACCCACGGAGGTCCAAACAGTATGACAAAGCCAAAGCAGAGGATAACAATTACTACCACTAAAACTATCCACTGGATGACGCTCATTATTCGTTCTCACTGAACTGTGCGCGGATTTCGCGGACTTTGTTCTCCGCCTTATCAAGCCGCTGCTCGAGTTGCTGGATGAGCTGCATCGCTTCTTCGTAATAGCGTGTCGCGTCGTCGATTGATACGTTCGAGTCTTGCAGTTTCAGCATTACGTCGTCGAGCTGCAGGCTGAGCTCCTGATATGTCGCATTGTCTTCTTTCTTAGCCATGTGGTTTCTCCATTCGTACTTTTTCGACCCGTGCTTCGATACCGGCGTCGGAAAGTTGCACGTTTACTATAGCATCAACCGCCAATTGTTGGCCGCTGCGCACGAGTGCGCCGTGCTGGTCGCGAACGATAGCATAGCCGCGCTGCAATGCGGCCGTCGGGCTCAAGGCGGCAACGAGTTGGCGGTGCCGCGTCATATGCCGCCGTGCGGTCGCAAATGCGTCATTGACCAGCCGGCTTATTTCTGTACGGGCATTCTTGTATGCCTTTCGACGTTCGGTAAACTTAGCTTCAACGAAAACACCAACCCCCTCAGCCTGATCGTGTAATCGCCGCCGTACATCTTTGGCGTCCGGCACGAGCAATTCTGCGGCATTACTCGGCGTGCTGGCACGCTGGTCTGCCGCAAGTTCGGCCAGGCTGGTATCGATTTCGTGGCCAATGGCCACCAGGGTGGGGATACGGCTTGCCGCTACGGCTCGCGTAACTTGCTCGGTGCTGAACGCCTGCAAATCATCCGCGCTGCCGCCGCCACGGATAATCACGAGCACCTCGGGCTGCTCGGCCGCCTGATTAAAATGTGTGATAGCGCCGACGATCTGCCGCATCGCAGCTTCACCCTGCACCTGTACGTCAATTAACTGGATGTCCATACCGCGCCAGCGGTGGTTCAATACTTTTATAAAATCGGCATACGCCGCCGATTCTTTTGAAGTAATCAGGCCGACACTTTGCGGTGGATACGGCAAAGAGCGCTTGCGATCCTCATCGAACAGGCCCTCTTTGCGCAGCTTCGCTTCCAGCAGATTCGCCGCCTTTTTGATCGAACCTTCGCCGACCGGCCGCATCGACTGCGCGTTTACGCTAAATCCAAAGCGTGGATGCAGCCGAGGATTACCCCGCACTTCCAGCATCATGCCATCTTCCAGCGGTCCAGGCAACGCGTAGATCGTGCCGAAGAAACGCACGCTGGAGAATTCGTCCTTCAAATCAAAATACACCCACCTGTTTTTGCTTACTTTAAAATTCGCCAGTTCACCCGCAATAGTCACAAACGGAAATGCGTACTCGAGCGTCTGGTTCACCAACGCCACGAAATCGCTGACGCCCAGGACCACGTCGTTCATGCCGCCCGAGCTTCTTCTTTATTGTTCCCATGTAACGTTCGATGATAGAAGTAATAACCCGGCGGCAGCTGGATAAGCATGTTCAACACCCGATACATAACAGTTACGGGCAAGCTAAGCGCAGCCGGTACGCCGGTCGCGACCAGAACGCCGGTCATCAATGCTTCGTAAATACCGACGCCGCCCGGCAGCACAGATACCATGCCCGCGAAGTTAGCGATAGAGTATGCCAGAATTACCGCGCCGGGGTTTACCCAATGCCCGAATGCAACGTACACCACATACACTGCTGCCACCTCGGCCAAGTTGGCTATGAACGCCCACCAAAAAGGACTTTTAAGCTCACGCCAACGACGTTCGATAAGCTTGTAGTTCTGGTGTAGCTCCTCGATAGCCGAGCGCGCTTGTGCCATATTGATAGTTTCCGGGTTCTTCGGCCGTACAATTTGAATGAGGCGGTTCAAGGCTTGCGTGACAAACGTGAACGTCGCCTGAATCCGCCGTTCGTGACCGATTATCATTACAAAGGCGAAGGTACCAACGACAAGTAGTGTCGATAGCGAGCCGCCCACCAGAATGACGAAATTGTTTACGCCGCCGCCGATGGCAATAAAGAACATGCCGATAATAAGCAGAATCTCGAACGACAGGAAGAGCAACGCCAGCTTCATGAGCTGTACCAGGGTCGCCCGTCCACCGGTAATCTTGTGCTCGTCGCTGCGCATGCGCATGACGGAGTACGAAATGCCTGACACGCCGCCGCTCGGAAATACACTATTCACGAAATTGAGTTCCAACGAAGTCTCGAACAAAAAACGGTACGACAATTTATTCCCCACCGCCCTGAATATGCCGTCGTACAATTTTGCCTGCGCGTGATAGTTCAGCCATTCAATCGGCAGTAGGAGCAAAACCACCCAGATGTTTACCTTTGAAAAGTTACGGACCGTATCCATCAGCTGGTGTCGCACGGCATATACCAGCACGAGCAAAGCTAAAACCGTAATGACATTGACAACCAGTTTCCAACGCCGTTTCAGAAAAGCGGTTTCGCTCATATGAATATAAGCTTACCATAAGATTTTGCCCTCGAGGCGGTATAATGAACAGTAATGAACGACAGTTTATTAATTCTGGGACGCCAACCGGCGCTCGGGCTTGCTGAACTAGAAAGCCTCTATGGTGCCGATGCAGTACGACTGGCGAGCAAGGAAGCCGCTCTGCTTTCAGTAGAACCGAGCGTGGTAGCATTCGCACGGCTCGGTGGCAGCGTTAAACTCTGCAAAGTCCTGGATGTATTCGACACAGTAAAATGGCCCGACCTCCAAAAGTCACTCGAACGATTGGCGCCACGAGTAGCCGCAAATATGCCCGAAGGTAAACTGCTGGTCGGTATCAGTGCGTATGGACTTAGCATTCGGCCGCAGCAACTCATCGCGGCTGGGCTGACCATCAAGAAAACACTTCGCATTAGTGGTCGCTCCGTTCGACTTGTACCCAACCAAGAGCCGGCACTCAACAGCGCACAGGTACTACACAACAAACTTACCGGTGACAATGGCTGTGAGTTGGTCATCGTACGCAACGGTACTCAAACCATTTGCGCACAAACAGTTGCCGAACAAGATATCGAGAGTTATACCTTACGTGACCGCAGCCGACCAAAACGCGACGCGCGCGTCGGTATGCTGCCACCGAAGCTCGCGCAGATTATTATCAATCTTGCCGTCGGGAGCGATCGTCCGGACGGTCAAATCGTCCTGGATCCTTTCTGTGGCACGGGCGTCGTCCTGCTGGAAGCTATGCTCATGGGCTACACGCCGTACGGCACCGACCTCGAGTCCCGTATGATTGAGTACAGCCACACTAATCTCAAATGGCTTCGCGAACAATTTCACCTCGGCCTCCCACCGGGACGACTTGAACAAGGCGACGCTACGACGCACAAGTGGGATAATGTAGTGCGGTTCGTGGCTGGCGAAGCCTATTTGGGCCGTCCTTTCACTTCACAGCCGAACCCCGAAGTTTTGTCGCAAACCATCAGTGACGTAAATCTCATCCTTATGAAATTCCTACACAATATACAGGAGCAACTGCCTGAAAGCGCTCGCCTTTGCCTAGCCGTACCAGCCTGGCAAATCGGAACGGATAAATTCAAGCATTTACCCCTTATTGACCGACTTAGCGACTTGGGGTATAATCGGGTGAGATTTGAGCACGTTCGGGATGAACAACTTCTCTACTATCGAGAAGACCAGATCGTCGCTCGCGAGTTATTAGTGCTAACAAGGAAGTAAGATGTCACACGTAAAAGCTGGCGGTACCGCCAAAAATATCCACGACAGCCCAGGACAGCGCCTTGGCGTTAAACTGTTTGGTGGCCAGAAAGTTAAGACCGGCCAAGTCATCGTCCGCCAGGTAGGCATGACCAAGCGCGCCGGCGCAGGCACCAAGCTCAGCCGCAACTTCACTATCCATGCAACTCGTGATGGTGTCGTAAAGTTCTCACAGCGCAAAGTCCGCCTCTTCAGCGGCAAATCAGTCCACCGCACCGAAGTCACCGTCGAGTAGCAAAGTAGGCGAATTTATAAATACTCAGCCCAAATGCGCTGAGTATTTTAGCTTTCCGAGCGAACCCCGTATATTTGTGCATACTACTTGTGGTTCTGTATAATTTGTGTTAAAGTTTAAGTTAATAAACTAACACAGACATGATCACTGAACAAATAGCAACCGCACCTACCCTACATGAGGAGCTACCATTGCCTCCGGTATTATCCGCATACGATCGGTTAGTAAGCGAGGACGCCCGTAACACTTTCGGTGCTCGCATCGAAGAAGAAAAAGAGCTCCTGAGCATTGAACGCGCCACTCTAAGTAGTGAGCGGCACGATTTAGATAGTAGAAGAGACAAACTTTCTGCCGGAGAGATACCAGATAGCGAATATGACACTACTCACGACAGCATCCTAATCGATAGAGTGAGATTGCAGGCCCAAGAAGATGGTTTACGGAGGCGTGAAATTTTTGCAACCAGCCGAGAAAATTGGTGGAGGCATGGCTTCATGACATACGACAGACATGACCCTCAGGTCGCCAGTTTAGTCGAAGGGCTTACGGCAAATGCAGAAACTGAGGAGCAGCCCTTCATTCGGGTCGCCGACTTTGACAAACAGGCCGACCAGTCAACCGCACTGCTGATTGACGCTAGGGACGAACCTCTTGAATTCCCGGCTGCATCAATAGTATCTGCTCTAAGCTTTGAATCATGGGAAGAAGGTAGAGGTAGAGAACTATCGAAAGAAGTAAATGGCGTCGGGAAGTCGAGCCGTGAAGTTATTGAGTATTATGCTTCGCACGATACACCTATCCCCCCCTTAGAGCAAGCGACAGCACTTATACTTCAGGACGGCCGGATAATTATCACTGCCGGCAATGCGCACCGGGCCGGCGCTGCGAAGCTGCGCGGCCAGACCATTCAAATCAAAGAATTGAAAGTGTGGAGAGCTAAAGAGCTCCAGCCCCAGGAAGTAGCCGCCGAGGGCCTCGGAATACTGGCAGTGGACGAAACGGCTACAAATAAAAGCGAACAGGCCCAGTCTGACAAACGGTCATACACGCCGCCTCCTGAGTTAAGCAAATGGCGGCGCTTTATGGCCCGTGTGAATTATTTCCGGAAACACCAGCGATCTTAATACCCTGTCCCGCTAACGGCAACAGTACTATACGGGCTCGTAAGTGACAGCGTATCACATATTCAGATGCTGCTTGATGCGTTCGACGACGTCGGCTATGACGACTTGTGATTTAACGAGATAATCGTCGACGCCCATTGATTCAGCGCGTTTTTTGTCAGCCTCTTGGCTGAGTGCGGTAAGCATAATCACTTTCAGATTGGTTGTTTCGGGCGTGTTACGGATAATGTCGAGAACCTCAAACCCGCTGACCTTTGGCATCATAACGTCGAGTAAAACGAGATCCGGGTGGTATTCCAGTGCAGACACCAGCGCGTCTTCGCCATTGGCGACACGGCGCACATCGAAACCCTCGGCCTGCAGGCGCGTGAGATATACATTTGCGAGCGCATCATCGTCCTCTACCAGCAGAATACGTTTGGGGTGTTGTCCGGGCTGCGAAGTAGGGGCGCTGACTGTCGAATCCATACTGTTAACGCTATATTACTTCGCTACTTTTTGCAAGCTTTGGATGAAGCCGGCGAACATCGGATGCGCGCGATTCGGGCGCGACTTGAATTCCGGGTGGAATTGGCTTGCCAAGAAGAATGGATGATCAATGCCTTCGATAATTTCTACGAGATCGGTTTCAGGATTAGTGCCGGTCGCACGAATGCCCCACGAAGTATACTGGTCACGGTATGCGTTGTTACACTCACCGCGGTGACGGTGACGCTCAACGATACCTCTAGCGCCGTACACTGTCGCCGCAAGACTGCCGTCTTCAAGCTGGCAATCGTAATTACCCAGGCGCATCGTGCCGCCGGTGTTCTCCTTGCCCTTCTGATCGCCCATAGTATGAATAACCAGCTGTGAACTATCCGGGGGATCGAGCTCGTATGTCGTGGCGTCTGCGACTCCGGCGTTACGCGCGGCTGCAATCACCGCCATTTGCAAGCCGAGACATAATCCTAGATAAGGCACTTTATGCTTGAGCGCATACTGCGCCGCCCGGATCTTGCCCTCCAGCCCACGCTGCCCAAAGCCGCCCGGCACCAGGATACCGTCTACGTGTGCCACAGCGCTCGCGACATCTTCTTCCGTATCCAATTTCTCGGCATCAATCCATTTAATCTTGAGATTACTATTATTCCACCATGCCGCACTCTTAAGCGCCTCAAATACAGACAAATACGTGTCTTGATTATCCATGTACTTCGCAACCACGCCGACTGTGAAGGTCTTGCCATAATCCGTAGTTGCACGATGAACAACCTCTTCCCAGGCAGACAAGTCAGGGGTAGTTTCCGGCAAGCCGAGGCGCTCGCACAAAACCCGGGCGATACCGCTCGATTCCAGCTCAAGCGGGACGTCGTAAATGCTGCGAGCATTCGGCAAGAGTGCGATTGCGTCTTCGCTCACACCTGAAAACAATGCTAGCTTTTTCTTGGCGCCTTCTGGCGGCATCGACTCGCTACGCGCAGCTAGGATATCAGGTACGATCCCAAGGCTGCGCAACTCACGCACGGCATTTTGCGCCGGTTTGGTTTTTATCTCTTGGCTCGCGCCCAGGTATGGCAAGTATACTACGTGTACGTACGCACAATTCTCGCGGCCGACTTTCATAGCAAATTCACGGATAGCCTCGATAAAGCTCAGTGACTCATAGTCGCCGACCGTGCCGCCGATTTCGACAATATGCACATCAAACCCTTTACCCGCTTCTAGAATTTCGTTCTGAATTGCATTCGTCACATGCGGGATAATCTGCACCGTGTGGCCTTCGTGCTCACCATTGCGCTCTTTGTCGATTACTTTCAGAAGTACGCGACCGCTCATGAGCGAACTGGTTTGCGTTAATTCTTCGTCCAGAAAGCGCTCGTAATGGCCAAGATCAAGATCGGTTTCTGCGCCATCTTTGGTCACAAAACATTCGCCGTGTTCACGCGGGTTGAGCGTGCCAGCGTCGACGTTTAGGTAGGGATCACACTTTTGAAGATTTACTTTTAAGCCGCGGGCTTTCAGTAGGTTTCCAAGCGAGGCGGCGGTGATACCCTTTCCTAATCCAGAAAGCACACCACCTGTAACAAACACATACCTCGTCGGTTCCATTTTTAAAAAGCCCTCACAACTTCTTTACTGACCCTATCTTAAAGCGGCATTAGCACAAAGTCAAAGGTTTTATCTGCATCATTTGTAAACTGTTATTGCTTGATATCTACACTTTATTGGGATTAGTAAGGCGGACTTCCTTCTTAAGCACCTTGCCATCGTCGCTGATCCCGTACACCAGCACTTCGCCGGTCATGATCTCCACGTTATGCACATCCTCGTCTGCTACTTCGTCAAGATATTTGATAAGTGCGCGCAAGGAGTTGCCATGCGCCGCCACGATCACATTTTTGCCGTCGCGTAAGTCGTGCAGTATGTGTTTCTCGTAAAACGGCAGCACACGACCAGATACATCTTTCAGTGTTTCGCCGCCTGGCACTGGATAGTCCCAGCTGCGGCGCCACTGCATGAACTTTTCTTCGCCGTGCTCCTCTTTGACTTGCCACTTGTTTTTGCCCGTTAGTTCGCCGTAGTCACGCTCATTCAGTTCGGCGTGCTCGCTGCGCTCCAAATCGTGGAGTCGTAGTTGCCCTACGATCTCATCTAGCGTGTGTTTGGCTCGCCGCAATTTTGACGTATATGCGCGATGTAGCTCGATATCTTCCAGGGTCTCTGCGGCGCGCTGCGCCTCTTTGCGCCCTTCATCCGTCAAGGCAACGTCCACAAGCCCGGTCCACTGTCCGAGTATGTTCCATTCTGATTGCCCGTGCCGCACCAAGACCAAATACGCCATCACTAGGCCCTGCCCAGTGCTTGTTTACCGGCGTACGCCGCGTCTGCGCCGAGCATTTCTTCAATACGGAGCAGCTCGTTATATTTCGCCACGCGGTCAGTGCGCGAGAGCGATCCGGCTTTAATTTGCCCGGTCCCCAAACCGACAGCCAAGTGTGCGATCGATGTATCTTCAGTTTCGCCCGAACGGTGCGATATTACGGCCCGCCAGCCAGCTCGATGTGCCAACTCAACAGCATCGATTGTTTCTGTTACCGTGCCGATCTGGTTCAATTTGATAAGAATAGCATTCGCAGATTTCTCGTCGATGCCCCGTTGCAAAAATTTGACGTTTGTCACTAGCAGATCGTCACCCACAACTTGCACTTTGTCACCGATGCGCTTCGTGAATTCCGCCCATGCCGGCCAATCATCTTCCGCCAAGCCATCCTCCACCGAAGCGACTGGATACTTTGCGGTTAGCTGCACCAGCCAGTCCACCATGTCGGGGGAGCTCAGGCTGCGCTGTTCTGCCTTCAGCACGTAATTGCCGTTTTCGTCCCGGAACTCCGAGGCTGCCGCATCAAGTGCCAACATTACATCTTTGCCCAATGCATAGCCCGCATCCGTCACTGCGGCTGCGATAAGTTCTAATGCCTCTTGGTTGCCTTTGCGAACCTTCGGCGCATAACCGCCCTCATCACCAACTGTCGTACTGTAGCCTTCTTGCTTGAGCACCTTACCAAGTGCATGGAAAATCTCCGATCCCATGCGGACAGCCTCGCTGAAGCTTGGTGCGCCAATTGGCATGATCATAAATTCCTGAATGTCCGTGGCGTTCGCCGCATGCTTGCCCCCATTTATGATATTCATTTGTGGCACCGGTAGGGTCACCGGTGCATCGTATGTACGTAGCGAGGCAAAGTATTGGTACAGTGGTACGTTGGTAGCCAGCGCCGCAGCTTTCGCTGCAACCAGTGAGACAGCCAGAATTGCATTAGCCCCCAGCTTGCTCTTATTTGATGTGCCGTCCAGTTCGCAAAGAAACCTATCAATTTCACGCTGCACTGCAATATTCCGCCCGGCAAGCTTCGGCGCAATGACGTCGTTGACGTTGGCGATTGCCTGGCTCACACCCTTACCACCGAAACGCTTCGGATCACCATCCCGCAATTCTACCGCTTCGTTGGTGCCCGTGCTGGCGCCTGATGGCACGGCTGCTCGTGCCATCAGGCCATTTTCGAGCGTTATATCGACTTCAATCGTTGGATTGCCGCGTGAATCCAAAATTTGCCGTGCATGCACCGATGCAATATTCATGCTTTTCCTTTCTGACTGCGCGCTGCCGGCACGCACTATTGACCTTGCAGATATGCTTCTGCAGCTTTCAGCTGTGTATCGTTACCGGCCTTGGCGTCTTGATCACTCAGCTGCACTATCTGGTCAGGAGTGATGCCTTTGTGGTTAATATTCTGACCGTTCGGGCGATACCAGCTAGCGATAGTGACTTTCAGCTCTGCGCCGCCCGGCAAGTCATCGAGTTCCTGCACAACACCTTTTCCATACGTCTTGATGCCGATGATGCGGGCTGCCCCGTTGTCGTGTAATGCTCCCGCAGTAATTTCGGATGCCGAAGCGCTCCCGTCGTTCACAAGCACGACCGTTGGAATGCCGTGCAGCGTGTCGCTGCCGGTCGCGGCGTACGTCTGCACCACTTGACTGCCGCGCTTCTCCTGCATGATGGTTTTGCCTTGGGGCAGCCACAAACTTGACACATCGACAGCCGCATTGACGAGGCCGCCAGGGTTGTCGCGCAAATCGAGGACAATACCCTTGACGTGCTTGCTTGCAAATGTAGCCGCCGCTTCATTGGCGAGATTTGCCGTATCGTCTGCAAACGTGCTGATCTGCATGTAGCCGATATTGCCTGACAATATCTTTGTCGTGACGCTCGGTACGATAATGTTGGCGCGCGTAATCGTCAGGTTCAGCTGCTGCGTGCCGTTACGCAAGATACCGAGCTGCACCTTGGAGCCCGCAGGTCCGCGTATTTTGCCCACCGCCTGGTCCGGCGACATACCGCTTGTGCCCACACCGTTAATCGTGGTGATGATATCTTTCGGCTTCAAACCAGCTTTTGCGGCCGGCATGCCGGCGATCGGCGCAATAATCTCGATATTACCTTGGGGGTCTGCGCCCAGCTCGGCACCGATACCATCGAACGAGTTGTTCAATTCGTCGCTAAATTGGTTCGCTTCTTTAGGCGTAAAATACTCGGTATATGGATCGCCGGTCGATTGCGCGAGACCTTCTTTCATGCCGTCCAATAACTGTGCGGTCGTCAGTTTGCCGTCGTATTTCTGCTTGAGCAATTGGTAGACCTGATTAACACTCGAATAGTTGAGCGTATTTGGCAAGTTCTGGTTCGCGCTGCTCGAACCAAAGGCAATCCGCCCGTCGCCGACACCGACACCGAGTGCAAAAACTATCACTACAGCCACCGACGCCGCCCCGATCCGCGCCCAAGAGCCTTTTGCCAACTGCCGTAATTGCTTTGTATTTTTTATTTTTTGCGCCTTATCACCAATCTTACTCATAGAAATGCAACCACCAGACAGTCCTTCCCTCGCTTTTATGTATGCACTAATTATACAGCTTCACGCCGGGCTCGCTATTATTTTCGTGTAAGGCTCGCCCGGATTCTGCGTATAATTCACCTTAACTAGTCGAATTATACGTGACATTTCCTGGAGACTAACTGCAGGAGCTTTCTAGTGAATGTAGTAGAGCGTATCAGCTGGCCATTCCTGAATCATGAAGTGGCCTGCTTCATCTTCGTTCATGCTCATGACCAAGACATTTCCCGGGTCTACATAGATGCCATCCGCCTGAGAAGTATATGGCAGCGCTCCGTTGTATGTGGTGCCTGGCAACGCCAAGACAATCATCACATGGCCGTAAGGGCTGTAGTGCGGAGGCTGATTACGAGGCTCAATGCCGATCGCACCGACTTGGGGCGTATGGTCAACTGGACGATTTGCCGTAGACCACCAGTCACCCGCATCGCCGCTCACGCTTAAGGCCTTGCCTTCAACGCTCGTAAAGTACCAATAGGCAAATGAGGTACACTGGCGTTCTGGAAAACCATTGGGGTCAGTCGGCGAGTAGTCAAAGGTAAACGGTGCATTACACCAAGGATAGTCCGCAAAACCCTGCCCAAGGTTACAGGCGCCACCACCACCGCTTGGCGCCACTCTAACATTTTGCGCATACTGTGCGTTGATAGCCGCCTGCTCGGCAACAAGCTGAGAGATTTTTGATTGATTGGCTTTGATTTGATTGTTGTATGCCGCCTGTTGGCCTTGGTTCATAGAGAGCAACTGGTTCTGTTGCGCTTCGTCACTATCCAGCTTGCCCTGCTGCGCCTGCTGCGTCGCGAGCAGCTGATCGACTTGTGTCTTCTGAGCTTCAAGTCTAGCCTGTAGTGCCGTAATCTGGTTAAGCGTATCCTGAATCTTATTCTGAACGGCACTGTCGTATGTTTCAGCATCCACAAAGTCACTAAGGTTCTTGCTGGTCGCAAGCATTTCTACCGTTGTCATTTTGCCGCCGACATACATAGCCTTCAAGTCTTCACCCAGTATCTGCTTCTCTTGCGCAAGTTTCTGCTGATCCGCTACAATCTGTGCCTGTAGTTGTGCCTGTTTGGCTTTACTTGCGGCGATAGCATTTCGAATATCACTGATTTGCACTTGCAGCTTGCTTATGGCGTCCTGGTAGCTCTTTGCCTGTAGCTGCAGCGAATCTACCGCATTCTGCGTTTGAGAATTTTGAGCATTCAAATCATTGATTTGCTGCTGAATACTTTCGGCGTGTACAATCGCCATCGACGTGCCGCTGCCGACAATCAGCAGTGCTATCGACATCAAAACCGGCGCCGTCTTGAAGCGCTGGACTAAACCTGATTTTCGGTTAAGCTTTTTCATGGTTTTTATTTTGCTTATGCCTGTAGCAATAATAGCATGTTTCCCCATGTTTTGTACATTACCCTCATTTGACTGGTTTGTAATTTTTACGAACTTTTTTGTTTTGGGTTAACGCTGAAAATGGAATTCTACTTAGGAGATTTGAATTTTAGATACCGGCGGGTCGCGATAACAGAAGAGGCCGCTCCAATCACTATACCCACGGTTAGCTGCATTGTCAAAAGCCACCAGAAATTATGCCGGAAATAGGTGTTAGCATAGCTAATATCGAGCAATCCTAGGCTACTCGCCTTCAGCCCCGACGAAGCTACGACGAACAGCGTATTGATGAGCGCGATGGAAATCAGTGCTGACAAAATGCCGTAAATGATACTTTCTACCACGAACGGACCGCGGATGTACCAGGTACCGGCGCCGAGCAAGCGCATGATAGTCAACTCGTCCCGGCGGTTGAAAATAGCCATTTGGATCGTGTTGAAGATGATGAGCATCGAGATAAGTGCGAACACCGCCACCGCAACTACGCCGACACGCTTCAAAATGTCAGTAGCATGCGCAATCTTGTCGATAGCGGCCTTACGATCGCCCGAGTACGATGTGCCCGCTTGCGGGTCTTCGAGGTCGACAGTCGAAGACTGGCTCAGCACTTTCTGAACCTGGTCGATCTTAGATGGATCAACGGGGCTCACCTGAATCGAAGCCGGCAACGGATTGCCCGTTTCGTTGATAGCCGTCAATAGATCTTTGTTGTTGGCATTTTCAACCTTATACTCGGCCAGCGCCTGATCTTTGGACACATAGTTCACACCCTTCACTTCCGGCAGCGCACGCAGCTGGTTCATGAGATCAATACGCTGTTGATCGGTTACGGAATCTTTCAAATAAATTGAGATGTTTATCTTGCTGTTGATCTGCGCAATGCTGTTGTTGAACGTCGCGCTCGTGACCAGCGAAAATAGGATGATCGTCAGCGTAACCACCATGACTGCTATAGCCGCCATAGCAAGCCAGGTATTGCGTACAAAGTTCAGCGCGCCAGTGCGGATGATACGGGTGAATGTTATGAATTTGTGCTTCATGATACTAACTATTCGCCGGTTTTAGATTTTGTAGTCGGCACTCGCACGATCGCTCGCGATCTTGCCGCCCTTGATCGTAACGACCCGGCGCTTCAAACGATTTACGATTTCCTGGTTGTGGGTCGTCAGGAGTACCGTCGTACCGTAGCGGTTGATCTTCTCCAAGACTTTGATGACATCCCAGGCATGTTTCGGGTCGAGGTTGCCGGTCGGCTCGTCGGCAATCAGAATTTTCGGCTGACGCACAATCGCCCGGGCAATAGCCACACGCTGACGCTCACCACCGGACAATTCCATGGGCATATTCTTTTCCTTGCCCTTCAGGTTTACTATGTCGAGCACACGCGGCACCGTATGACGGATCTCGTGATTGCCCATGCCGACAATCTCAAGTGCGAATGCCACGTTCTCGAATACGTTCTTATTAGGTAGTAATTTGAAATCCTGGAATACGACACCGATTTTGCGCCGCAAAAGTGGGATGTCCTTATCTCTGAGTTTGTCATAATCCACGCCGCCAATGATAATCTTTCCACTAGTCTGGCGTTCTTCGCGCGTTAGCAAGCGCAGTAAGGTAGTTTTGCCTGCACCGCTTTGCCCGACAACGATTACAAATTCTTTCGGCTCCACGTGCAAGCTGATCCGGTCCAGAGCCGGCGAATTACTCCGCCCATACGACTTCGTTACCCTATCCAATAGAATCATTTACCTAATTATACCAAACAAAGCGAAAGCATGTTTTGCGAAATTCGCCGTATGCTAAACCTGAATAGTATGTTCAAGGTAGGCATCGATGAACGGGTCGAGATCGCCATTGAGAACTACGTCCGGATCGCTCGATTCATAGCGCGTGCGCAGATCTTTAACTTGCTTGTACGGATGCAGGACGTAGCTGCGGATTTGGTTACCCCATGCGGCCTGCTCGTTCGGACCTTTCAGCTCACTGATCTTCTCGGCGTGCTGCTCCATCTGTAGTTGAGCAAGCCGCGAACGCAAGATCGTCATTGCCGTCTCTTTGTTTTGCAATTGGCTGCGTTCATTCTGGATGGTCACGACAATATTGGTTGGCAAGTGCGTGATGCGCACAGCAGAATCGGTCGTGTTCACGCTTTGACCGCCGTGGCCGCCGCTGCGGAAGACATCAACCTTCAGATCTTTTTCATCGATTTCTACTTCTTCCGGCCGATTGATTTTCGGCATTACTTCGACTTTCGCGAAACTTGTCTGGCGCAAATGGTCGGCGTTGAAGGGGCTCAGGCGCACGAGTCGGTGTACGCCATGTTCACCCTTCAATTTGCCATACGCGAAGTCGCCGTCCAACTCGAACGTGGCACTTTTGATGCCGGCTTCTTCCCCGACAGATTCGTCGACCATGCCCACTTTCCAACCATTCTTTTCAGCAAATCGGACGTACATGCGCAGCAGCATTTGCGCCCAATCTTGTGCATCGGTGCCGCCGGCGCCGGCATGGATACTGACAATCGCCGCATTCGCGTCGTGCGGGCCCGTGAACTTCAGCTCTTCTTTATCCACCTCGAAAAGTTTTTTTCGATTGCGCAGCCGTTCAGTAAGTTCTATCTGCAGACTCTCATCGTTAAGCCTGATAAGTTCCACTAGTTCCCGTATGTCAGTCTGGCTTTGTCGCCAAGGCTCAAGCCGACGTCCTAAACTAGCCTGTTCACGCATAAGCGCCTGAGCTTTGTCTGCATCTTGCCAGAGATTTGGATCAGCGACCAAGCTGTCTACGTCTGCTTTGCGTCGTTCAAGTTTATCAACGTCAAGACGTATCACCGCATCGTTAATCTGCTCTTGCAGTTCTAAAGCTTCGGCGAGCAGTTGGTCCATTGGCTACCCTTTACCAGATTTCGTCGATCGCATGTTCCACAGTGGCGCGAGACGGGTCTGCAGCTCTGCCGCAAAATCTTCGCCACAATTGCCAAGCGTACCAATACCCCATATATCACTCGCAAACATCTCACGAGTGATATCGATGATATTTTCCTTGGTAATATCGCGAATACGCTTGGGAATTTGATAATAATCTTCGATGTGGTCATCAAAGAAATAACGCTCACTATACCCGGTCGCCGTGCCGCCCACGGTTTGAGCGCTCCGCTGGTAGCGACCGAGCGCATATTGCTTGGCGGCATCGATATCACCTGCCGGTAACTCGCCCGCGAAAATTTTTCCAAGTTCTTCGACGACTATGTCGATGAGTGGCAACGCATTCTTCGGCGATACCTGTGCGCCACACCACCAGCCGCTGCAAAGTTTGGCTTCATTTACGCCTGAACTCATGCCGTAGACTAGGCCACGTTCGCGGGCCTTACCCAAGATCTTGGAGTGCAGTGTCTCGGTCAGCACCGTGTTTATAAGATTGAGCGCATCAGACTCCGGATCGTTTAGACGGCGTTTCAAAAACGTATCGACATAAAAATATACGTTCTTTACTGTCGCATTCTCGATGTATAGCGGCTTTACGAGCGCATGGGGCCGCTCGTCCGGCAGTGCAAAGCGCCGGCCGCGCGGCAGCGGCGTCGCTTCCAGCATCTCTTCAATTTGCGATACTCGACCGGGTGTAATGTTACCGGCTATCGTAAATCGCATATTGTTCGTGCGGTGCGTTGTTTCGTAGTGTTCACGGATATCGGCGAGCTTTACATTCTTCATGAGTTTCAGCCGCTCCTGGTCAGTCTTCGCCAAGAAACCGTATTCTTTGCGTAGCGCCAGACTGAGGTGGCGGAAATGGTTGTTACCGCGCGCGGCAAGTTCTTCCTCGACGTTGCCGTATTCAGCCACAAATTCATCATGCAAAAACAATGGCCTGGCAATAGCCGTAAGCAGCAGGTTCAAAACGCGATCCCACTCGAAATCCGCACATTCCGCTTCGTAGGTAATATCGTACACGCCGGTCGAAGCATTACTATACGCGCCGTTCTTCTCGAGCTCCGCCTGGAAATCACGCGCCCGCGGGATCATCTCGTTGGCGCCGAGTAGTACGTGCTCCATGAGGTGCGGTACTTCCCATTTTTTCGGGTCCACCAAATACTCGCCTGCCCGGAAATTGATCTCGAATGTCATTACCTCGGCGGATGGCACATATACCAATAATCCGCGTGCGCCGTTCTTCAAGACCAATTCAGAAACCGTGTGTTTCAAGCAAACCCCTTTCGGCAATTTCAAAAATCTTCTATTTACTGTACCACATGTGAGCAAGGCTGACCGCCCTCAGATCCCGAGAAATGACGTAACTTTTCCGCCAGCAACCTTAAGCTTAGCCACGAAGTCGTGAGGATAGGCTTCGCTAATGTTGTGCTCGCCAAAATCCGTGTCGAGATGATTAGCGCGCAATGCAGCCATAACACCGGAATGTGCCACGAGAAGGACGGTCTGGTCAGCGTGCTGACGAGCAATATCTTCAAGCGTTCGAAGGACGCGAGCCTGCATATGTGCCAAAGATTCCCCGCCAGGCGGTGTGAAGTGCGTATCACGGTCAAGTCTGGGATACTTTTCGTATGCGTCTGCGGCCTTCATATTTGCCGCTTCGCCGTAATTGACCTCACGCAAACCGGACAGCCGGACAATCTCGCCCGGGAATTGCAGCCCACGACCGATCACATAGGCGGTGACGAACGCCCGACCAAGGTCACTGGAATATATCGCGTCAAACTTCACGCCACCCAACGTTGCAATCACCTTATGAGTGGGCACCAGCCCCTTTTCAGTTAATGGCGTATCAATCCAACCTTGCAGCCGATGTGCTACATTACTTTCCGTTTCGCCATGGCGGCAGAGATAGAAGGTCGTCATAGGCCGGCCTACTACTTGCGCTTACGGGCTTTGGTTTTACGCTGGCGCTCTTGCTTACGGGCTTTTTTGCGCTTGGTGTCAGCTTCCTTTTTAGCTTGTTGCTCCGTCTTTTTTGGCTTGAAGTCTTTTTCGTCGAATTCCTGCTCGTCTTCATTGATGCGGTCGACATTGTCGATTGATTGGCGGGCAGCTCGGGTCAAGTCGGTTTCGGCAGGTTGTTCAATCTGGTTCATGTCAACCGGCTCGGCGTGGAAGAGCGCGCGCACGATATCATGACGGAGCGCTAATTGCATCTCTTCAAACAAGAGCTGACCCTGACGGCGATACTCAACTAGCGGATCCTGCTGCCCGACGCTCATCCAGTGTATGCCTTCGCGCAGGTGGTCCATGTTTTCGAGGTGCTGCATCCAAAGGTTGTCCAGAATTTGCAGGTACACGTCACGCTCGACTTTTCGCATAATCTCCGCCGTAAACGCCTGTTCGCGGCCGGCGTATAGTTCACGCGCTTCTGTAAGCAGTACTTGTTCGAATTTATCGGCGTCGGTATCAAACAAACGGTCGAGCGTCTTTTCGTCGAACGGAAATACTTCGCGGATGAGATCTTCGTATTGGTCAGTTGTAGCCAATGGCGAGCTAGCGACCGCACGTACTTCTTCCTCAACGAATAGCTTGATGCGTTTACTGATGTCCCCCATCTTCAGGATTTCGCGGCGCATGGCATAGACGGCCTTACGGTGACGGTTCATCACATCGTCGTACTGCACGACGTTTTTTCGCTGGTCGAAGTGAAAACCTTCGACTTTCTTCTGAGCGCCTTCGAGTGATTTGCTGATGATGCGGTTTTCGATCGGCGTATCGTCATCGACCTTCAGCCGTTCCATAATACCGGCGATACGATCGCCGCCGAAGATACGCATCAGGTCATCCTGCGTGCTTACAAAGAATTGTGTCGTTCCCGGGTCACCCTGACGACCGGCACGACCACGGAGCTGATTGTCGATACGACGGGATTCATGCCGCTCGGAGCCCAAGACAAACAAACCGCCAAGTTCTTTCACGCCTTCGCCGAGCACGATGTCGGTACCACGGCCGGCGATGTTCGTCGCGAGCGTAACGGCACCCTTCTGTCCTGCTTTTGCCACGATGCCCGCTTCGCGCTCGTTATTCTTGGCGTTTAGAACGTTGTGCGGTACGCCAACTTTTGTAAGCAATTCACTCAGGGCTTCGTTCTTTTCGATTGATGCGCTACCGATAAGTACCGGCTGGCCTTTGGTGTGCAGCATTTGCACTTCGCGTGCAATCGCATTGAATTTACCGACTTCGGTCTTGTAAATCCGGTCCGAGCGGTCGTCGCGGACAACCGGACGGTTCGGCGGGATTTCTACGACGTCGAGTTTGTAAATCTGATGAAATTCTTCTGACTCAGTCATAGCCGTACCGGTCATGCCACCCAGTTTTTCGTACAGGCGGAAGTAGTTCTGGAATGAAATGGTCGCGAGTGTCATGCTTTCTTGCTGCACTTCGACACCTTCTTTGGCCTCAATCGCCTGATGCAAGCCTTCGTTATAGCGACGACCAGCTAGCAACCGACCCGTAAATTCGTCGACGATAACAATCTCACCGTCTTTCGTCACGACATAGTCTTTGTCTCGATGAAACAACGCATATGCGCGCAACGCTTGCTGCAAGTGATAAATGGTGCGGATATTGCCGGCATCGTACAGATTATCGATGCCGAGAATTTTTTCGACGTGCTCGATACCTTTGTCGGTCAAGATAACCGTTTTTCGCTTTTCATCCGTTTCGTAATCCAGCTCTTTGCGCAGCTGACGCACGACTTTGGAAAATTGTGCGTAGGCATTGCCGGTCGCAACACTCGGCGCGGAAATAATCAGCGGCGTACGGGCTTCGTCGATCAAAATTGAGTCGACTTCGTCGACGATCGCATAATGCAGGTCGCGCTGGCGAAGCTGGTCTTCTTCGCGTACCATGTTGTCGCGCAGGTAGTCGAAACCGAATTCGTTGTTCGTCCCGTAGGTGATATCAGCCGCGTATGCCTCGCGGCGCGAGCACGGCTTC
>Ga0187809_10000271_pt1 | contig 30894 bp, 29 predicted proteins | sample NC_wetland_sal_i_8_FD_132415 | JGI IMG/M metagenome (GOLD analysis project Ga0187809, IMG submission 132415) | Wetland sediment microbial communities from Neuse River Estuary, North Carolina, USA - ASW_4 | ecosystem: Environmental > Aquatic > Freshwater > Wetlands > Sediment | place: USA: North... | reverse complement strand
TTGAATGGGGCTTGTTGCATCCGTGGATGCGGAAGCGTCAAAGGTTACCGTGTCTCCCGGTGTTACCGTATCACGAAACGTGGCAACCGGTGCTTGGTCCGGTTCCACAACAATGCCGTAGGGTTCGTCCCCTACCAAAATTGTCGGGTCGACCGTCCCCGAGGCTACGTCAATGGCAGAGACTGTGTTGTCATTGTAGTTTGTGACAAAGGCCGTCTTGCCGTCCGGTGTAAGAGCAATGCCGGCGGGTTCTACTCCAACGGTGGCCGTCCATACCGTGCTACCTGTGGACAGATTGATGGCTTGAACGGCTCCAGGATCCGAGCCGCCATCCTCGGCAACGTAGGCCGTTTTTCCATCGGGTGAAACTGCAATAGCCGTAGGCGGTGCTGGCAGGGATATGGGTGTTCCCACCGAGTTGTCGGCGATATTGATGGGCACCAGCGCGTACCCAGTATTGTCGACGACATAGGCGGTCTTTCCATCGGGGGTGATGGCAATGGCGCAGGGGTGACCGAAGTTGCCGTAGGATCCTAGGTCTATGGTTGCCTCTACCGTGTTGTTAGAGAGGTTAAGAACTGTCACTTCCGCCGTGTCTTGTTTGTTGTTCCAGTACGCCACGTAACCTTTTGTGCCGTCTGGGGTGATGGCAATATCAGCTACATTGGCGTCGCCATCGCCAACGGTAATGGAGGACTCAGAGGTGCCGTTGGTGAGGTTAATAGGGACAATGCTCTCTTCACCTTGGTCCACAACGTAGGCTGTGTCCCCATTAGGGCTGATGGCGATGCTCAAGGGGGTGGTACCTTCAGTAATATCTGTACCAGCCTTCCCTGTAGACAAGTTAATAGGTGTAATGGTGCCCGCGAGGTAATTGGTTATATATACGGTTTTTCCGTCCGGCGTAATGGCAATGCCATAGGGATTGCTTCCCGCAGAGATGCTAGTCACGGAATTGTCCTTTGAGTTGATGGCTGTGACTGGTGGGTTACTGTAGTTGGCAGTATACACCATCCAGCCCGTAGAAGTGGCTGCCAGGGCTTGGGTGGGGTAGGCAATCCACACTACGGTACCCATTGTTGCAGTACAGGCCAGTAAAGACGCAGCGCGAATCTTGACCCGTTTCGTCATTCAATGGTTCCTCCTTGGAAATATGTAAAAGTTATAAAGTAGTAAATCTATGGGCGAATCATTCAACCCTGTTGCAATCAGTATAGTCATCGTACAAATTTAAACAACTGTGAAGTGGCCTGATTAAGTTACAATAATATGTCTGAGGAGGCACTGTGGACCTTCCTTGAGACAAGAGTCATTGTGAGGAACCATTTTTGGCATGTCCTGGCTCTCGAGGTAAAATGGAGCGACCATGGTTTCCAAGAAAGAGTTCAGGAGCAAGGCGATGTATATGCTCATTGGTATCTATTTGGAGGGGCAAAAAACAAGAAGCACGTGTTAGTCCTGTGGATGGCGGAACTTCGTCAACCCGGAGGACATGGCTTAAAGCCGTTTTTCCAGGATAATCTTTGGTTCTCCTTTTCCGTCCGTGTACGTCCCAATAATTTCAAAGCCACACCGGATATCAAGAATCAACATGTCTCGCCACTTGTTCTTCGTATGGGTACGAACCGTTGTATAACCGTGAAGGCGACACCACTGGTGCTGACGGCGCATCAGTTCTGACGCTGTGCCACAACTGCGGTACTCTGAATGGACACCGCCAAGCCAACTGTAAAACCTATTTTTTCTCTCTTCGTATCCAATCTTGTATCCCACCACTTTGTCCCCGTCCACAGCGACTAGAGTGAGACACTGGGGTTTGCTTGCCAACTCCGCAGCCAACGTACCCGACTTGCGCCCTGAGAATATGCTGTCATGAAGGCGGCAAATCCCTGTGAGCCACGGCTCGGGTGGAAGTCCTTCGAAATCCAGGTATTGTATCATCAAACTTGCCTTCTTTTCATATAGTTCCTCTTGATTTTCAATGCCACCTCCGGTCACTGAATCTCCCGGAAGCTTGGCCACCACAGGGCAATCAACCCTACCACCACGGTACCGACACCACATACAAGAAAAATGGTTTCAGCAGGTATGCCGCTGAGGAACAGCCCGGTAATAAAGGTGCCAATGGGCGTCGCCGCAATAATCAACGACTGGGAGGCGCCAAGAACTCGTCCCTGCAACGGCCCGGGAATCATTTTCTGACGGATGGTCATGACCCAGGCACCCCAGGGAGAATAGATTAGACCTGCGGTCAACATGAGCAAGCCCGTAAGCCACGATGTCCGGGAAAAGGCGACGCCGACTGTGATGCATCCCCACAGAATGATAATAGATGCCAGGGACGAGGCCATGTTATACCTCCATTCCCGAAAGGACAGGACCACGCTACCCGCTACGGATCCCACGGCAAATGCCGTCCACCACATGCCCAGGACGGTGGCGCTGTGAAACACACGGTTCGCGGTCACCGGCAACAACACTTCATAGGGTCCGTACAGCAAATTGAAAAAGACAGTTAGTACCACGAGGGCCCATAGTGGCTCTCTATGAAGAAGAAACGCAATGCCCTCGCGGAAGTCCTGCCAGGAGTTCGTCTTGGGACGTTTACGGACAGGAGTTTGATGGCGCAACGTCAGAAGAATGATGCCAACGGCAAAAAATGTCACAGCATCTGCCAGAATCAGAACCTGACTGCCAATGATGGCGATGAGAACGCCCCCCACCGCTGGACCCAGCACCAAGGCGACTTGCCATTCCATCTGCATGAGATAATTGGCCTGACTCAGCTTTTCTGAAGGAATCAGTTCCGGCAGCAGAACTCCTCCGCCAGTGATATTTAGCGGCACGACGATACCCGCCAATCCAATCAATCCGTAAATAAGCCATATTGTCCCAGGCCCAGTCAGCGACGATACCCAGACAACCAGTCCGAATAGAATCCCAAGGATGAAGTTTCCTACTGCCATAACTCTGGCTCGCGGAAAGCGATCCAGCAGGACGCCCGCCAAAAAACTCGTCACCACGGAGGGTAATTGGTAGAGGAGCGTCACCCAGCCAATGGAAGCTGCGCTGCCTGTTCGGTGCAGCAAAAACCAGACCAGGGCAATCCACCCGGCCTGATCGCCAAATCCAGAGATGACATTCCCCAGCCACAGCTTTCCATACTGTGGATAGCGAAACAGCAACGCAAACCCCGTGTCTCCCGTACCTGCCACCTCATCCCGCCCTGACACGTCTGCTCCCATGCGGAGAGTGGAGAAGACATCCACAGCCTCCATGGACCATCATACCATGACATATTTTCACGCGTCGGGCAGGAAGTCCCCTCTGCAAATAGACGTTTTTCCACAGGCGCGCGTCGCGCCCAACAAAATCCCCTTGACAGAGATGCCGCCAGAAGCAGAGTCGCAGGCCTTCACCGTCAGGAGATGGAATCTATGAGAGCGGTGGGCTCTACGACATCATCCTGGTCATTGGGCCAACGTAGCGCAGTTTCGACGATGCGGCCAAATCAGCAGGTGTGGGGTAGGGATTTCCGGGACAGAGATCGATGCCCGCAGCCCGGTACGCATCGACCCATAAGGTTGTACAAATGTGTTTGCCGCGAGTATTGTGGCGAAGGGTAGTCTTGCCGCGAAGAAGGTGCCAGCCAAGACGGCCAACGAGGAGATAGTCGTACTTCGTTCCAATTTGGTCCATCACATGCTCTACAATTTTAAGCCTTTGCTCTTTTGTCAGTGAGTCACAGACATAGAGGTCTCCTACCTCTCTGTAACGCTTCGCAGTGTCCCAACCCGTCCTGCGAAGGGCCTGGGACTCAATGATGTCCTGGTATGTGGCAAACCCAGCCATGTGAGTATACGGACTTTTCGTCAAGCGTTTGATGGTGCCTGCAATGCCTTCGCTACCTCGAATGAAAATCAAGTCCCCCGGTGCGTAGTCGACACCGAATATACTTGCGGGGTACATCATTTGATGCATGGTTATCGACACAGGGCGTCCTCTCTTCTCAGTACTTAACATGCAATAAATTACCAGCTAGTTATGTATACATGCGGCACTTCAAAGAAAGCTCAAAACCGCATCTCCCATACCTCCACGACCAGTTAACGGTTTGCAAAACCTTCCAGCGGAACCTGCGCTTACCTTCTGTACATCGTCTGGTATACAATTCCATTCTGCTCAAACTCCGCACTTCTCTCAAAGCCGAAGTTTTCGTACAATCGAATCGCCCGTTGATTGAATGTCGCCACGGTCAAGCGCAGGCGCGCCGTCGGATGAGTCGCCATTACTTCAGTCAAAATAAAGCGGAGGAATTCACTCCCCAGTCCGCGTCCGGTCAAATCCGGTTTCATTCCCAGTCCCACATCCACTACCTCAATGTCGCTACAGACATAGGCGCCGCATCTAATGCCGGCAGGGACCTGCGCTGATTCTCCTGTGCAATAAAAGCCAACGACACTTCCATCTTCCTCGAGGACGACACGATAAAACCCGTCCATAAGTTCACTGATGGATTCCTCCGTCTCCTCCATGCTGTACAAGTCATATGGAGGACTGTAGGTCCAGTGAGCCAGTTCTTTCGCATAAAATTCAGACATAGGGCGGCTGACCAGTCTCAAAATTCACATCCCTTTCCAAGAGGCTGTGACAACTCATGTTAGCAGGTGACGTCACGGCCCAGCTAGTGCCAGTGTACGGCATTTCTTACCTGACTGCACTAGCCGGACGTTGGCAAATAGGAAAAAGTAGGTGAATATATAACCCGACAAGTATTATGGAACCATGACAGTCCTTCCGCCGCCCACGGGTGCTGCAAAGGCGGTATCTATGTCGGCTAAGGCATAAGTAGCGCCCACCAGTGACTCCGGATTTAACTGACCAGCATCCACCAATTTCAGAAGCTGGCGAATATCCTCCATCGTGGAACCGTAGCTCGCGCTGAGAGTCACCCCCCTACGCACGGTTTTTGCCAACGGCAGACGGACTTCCTCAGGCTGCATTCCTACCAGAGCGATTCTCCCTCCGGGCCGTAGCACATCCAGCGCAAATTCAACCAATTCGGCCGATCCGGTGGTATCTATGACCACATCCACCCCACCCTGGGCCCAGCGTCGAATCTCGCGGCCCGCCTTCCTCGACGTATCAGACCACGTCCATCCTTCATCCGCAAGCCCCGTCGGAAGTTCCGCCAGACCCTCCGGCCGGCGGGACAAGAGTCCAACAGCCCCCGCGTTCATGGCTTTGGCGAGGTACAAAGCGGCGGTGCCCAGGCCCCCTGCACCGCAGACTAGGACCCGTTCTCCCGGCGCACAACGAACTTGGCGCATGGCATGAAACGGTGTGGCAAAGGCGTCCACCAACAACGCCGCAGCGGCAGCGGAAGCGGACGCTGGCCGTGGTAACAGACTCCCCATCGGGACGAGAACCTGGTCTGCGAAGCCCCCCCAGCGGTGATACCCAATCACCTGTTGCGATGGACACAGTTGGGGTAGACCCGCCTGGCACAATCGGCACGCACCGCACCCCACAAAGGGATAAACGAGCACCTTGTCGCCAACCCGCCACGGTTCCGGATTGCGACCTTCCTGGGTCCTCCCCAAGGCAACAATGGCGCCGGCAATTTCATGTCCCAGAACTGCCGGAAAGCGTGTACCGCTGGGTGCGTCGCCGTGGTGAACCAACTGCCTGTCCGATCCGCAGATGCCGCAGGCCTCCACGGCAACCACAGCCTCATGGGCTTGTGGGGCAGGCAGTGTCAGCTCCTCCAGGCGGAACTTCGCATCCGGAGAAAAGACCGCGGCTCTCACTGAACGCTGCCCTGTGCTTCAGCACTGCGGCGGCTTTCTCTCATGTCCTGCCTTGCGTCTTGCAGCAGCGCCTCCGCAATGGTCATATTCTGCATTTCGAGGGTACCTTCCTCAAGCCAGAGCGATCGCGCATCGCGGTAGAGTCTCTCCACTGGGCTCCCTACGGCATAGCCAATACCGCCAAACAGAGACAGCGCACTGTCCGTGACACTGCCAACCATGCGAATGGCAGTGGCCTTGGCCATAGATGCTGCCACTGCCATGTCCAACCCGGCGTCGAATTTTTCTGCCGCGTCCAGACACAGCAGCCGTGCCGCCTGGATTTCGGTGGCCATTTCCGCCAGCCGCATCTGAACCGCCTGACGGCTGGCCAGGGCCTTGCCGAAGGTCTTGCGACTCAGCACCCGTTTGATGGTTTGCTCCAAGGCTTCCTGCGCCAGACCCACGGCGCTTTGAGCGATACTGGCGCGGCTTTGATCGAGAAATCCACGCAACGCAATGTCAAACCCGGCACCCACTTCGCCGATGACCTCCGTTTCATCGACGACGCACTCATCGAAGGTAATGACAGAGTGGGTGCAACCCTTGTCGCCCATCATTTCCGGCATGGGTTGGAGGTTCATTCCCCTGCGCCCTTTGGGAACCAGAAACGCCGTCAACCCCTGTCTACCTAAAGATGGGTCCGTCTTGGCAATGACCACCGTGACATCCGCCCGGTCCGCAAAGGTAATTAGGTGCTTTTTGCCGTCAATGACGAATTTGTCGCCTTCCCTGCGGGCCGTGGTGTGCAAGTCAATCCCCGTGCCGTTGTCCGGTTCGGTCAGTGCGAAGGCAACCAGCCATTCGGCAGAGGCAACCTTTGGCAGCCACTGCCTTACCTGCTCCTGCCTACCCCGCCCAAGGGGCCGCCAGATGCTGTTGTGGGCATGAAACATCATGCGAATGGAACCGTGGCAGTGGGCCACTTCCTCCAGAATCGGAAGGTACAGGCGCAGCGGCAACCCGTCGCCACCAGCCCACTCCGGTTTCGTGAGCCGGAAGAATCCCAGGTCTTTCATCCGCTCCCACAGAGCCTCAGGAATGACGCCGTCGTGTTCTATCTTCTGCCCCCAGTCCCTTGCTTCGCCCTTGCGAAACTCTATGACCTGCCGGAGAATGTTCTCGGCTTTCTGACGCAATTCTTCACTGGCAGAAGTATTTGCAGTTGACACTACCGTTTCATCCTCTCCTAGTCTGACCTCAGACCCAGTCGTTTGTGACAATCTATATCCACGGCCATGGGCGTGACCCCTCGCCATTGCCTTGCCATTGCCTGCCACCGTAGTAGTGACCTACTTGCCAATGAAGTCCTGAAGGTGTTCCCTCAGTTCCTTCTTCTTGATTTTTCCAGAATGTGTCGTTGGCAAGTTGGCAACAATTTCGATTCTGTCGGGAAACTGGAACTTCGCCAGCCCCTGATTCCCCAGAAAATCTCGCAGTTCGGAAATGTCCGGAACTCCGGCGCCTTCCTTTAAGACGAGACATGCCACCGTCCTTTGTCCCAGGGTCTCGTCCGGCTGCCCGATGACGGCCACGTTTTCGATGGCGGGGTGTGCGGAACAGGCGTCCTCTACCGCCTTCGGATCGATTTTTGTGCCGCCGCGATTGATGATATCGTCGGCTCGACCCATAAAGACAAAACGGCCGTTCTCGTCCTGACGGAGCAAATCCCCGGAATGGAACCAGAAGTCACTGTCCCACTGCCGGGCTGCAGCTTCCGGGTTGTGGTAATAGCCTGCGCTGAAGTTGGGGCCTCGGCAGAGCATTTCGCCAGGCTCCCCCTGCCGGACATCGTGCCCGTTTTCGTCCACCAGACGCACTTCAGTCCCTGGCACGGCGTGGCCAACGGTGCTGCTCACAGCTTCCAGGGGATCGTCCGGTCGCGTCATGGTTGCGAGGAAACCCTCGGTCCAGCCGAACATGGCCGCCACTTTCATGCCGCTGTCCTCCTGCAACTTCCGCAGCACGGCGCTGGGCACAGGGGCTCCCGCGTAGATAAAGAGGCGCACAGACGAAGTCCGGGCTTCGCGCAGGTTATCGGCGTGAGCCAAGTGCACCACATGGGGCGGCGCCCCCACAATATAGGTGGGCTCTTCCCGTTCAATCCACTGCAATACGCGGCCTGCAGAAAAGCGATCGAGCAGGTGAATACGCCCTCCTGTCGCAATGGGCATCATGACACCTGCCAGCATTCCCGTTTGGTGGCAAATGGGGGCAATATCAAAGGTTGCTTGTCCAGGCTCAAACTGAAACACCTTGGCGTAGGCCCGGCAAGCCCACAGGTAGTTGGCGTGAAGCTGGACTACACCTTTGGGCGATCCCGTTGTACCGGATGTAAACACCATGACAAACGGATCCAGCGGTTGCGGATGGTTGTCTACCAATTCCACTTCCGAGATCCGCTCCGACGTACTGGTCAACCCGCGCAGATCCGTGCGGTCAACCCCCGTTTCAGGTCTGGTTTCATCGCTTTGGTACCTTACCACCAAATGCTCAAGGTGTGGCAGGCTTGCCACAAGACTTTCGGCCATCTCAATCAGTGAAGCGCCGCGGTAACTGTCTGCCACAATCCACACTTTCGCCTCAGATTTCTCTAGGCAGTACTTCAGCCCCTGACTGCCCATGTCCACTTGCAGCAGAACGGCCGCTGCGCCGAGGCGCGCCGCCCCAAAAACGGCCACAACATAGTCCAGACAATTGGGAAGTTGAATGGCTACCTTGTCTCCTCTGCGTACGCCGCGACGGTATAGAGCGGCTGCCAGGGATTCCACTTCGTTCCACAGCTGCCTGTAGGTAAGGTGCCGCCTTTCGTCCCGGTGAATCAAATCAGGGTAACGCTCTACATCAAACTGCAGTACCTGGACAAAAGACTCCTGAGTCCAGATGCCTTCGTCAAAGAAGTGCCGCGCACGTGCTTCCGTCAAAACCATTCCAGGAAATTCAATCATGAACTTGTCTTCCCTCCATGCGCTTGACGTACTTTCGCAAATACGAAATTGTGGGATAGATGTACATCGACATCCTGTTAAGTGTGTTCCTACGCGTGCTTCAACCGCTTCTCTATGTAGGAGAATACATTGGCCACTGTGGACAATTGGCCAAAATCCGCATCTGGAATTTCAATTTCAAACTCGTCTTCGAAGGCAATGGCCAGTTCTGTCAGGTCCAGTGAATCCGCGCCCAAATCATCCACGAACCGGCTACCGGAGTTGACCTCTTGCGGTTCAGCATCCAGTTGACTGCACACTACTTTCAATACTTTTTCTTCAATCTGCTGTTTCGTCAGTGCTTCTGCCAATGTCATCGCTCCATTCTCTCGTGTGAAATTTTCCGCAAAAGTGTCCTCGTTCAGGGCACCAGCAGAGTGATACCACCGTCGATGCGAACGGTCTGCCCGCGAATCATTTCGGCTTCCCGTGAACACAGAAACAGGGCGAGGTTTGCCACGTCGTCGGCGTTCACCATGCGTTCGTAGGGAATGCGGGCCTGGACTTGCTGCCATATGTTCTCAATGTCCGGAAAGTGTTCCAGGGCGCCTGTTTCCACTGCGCCGGCGGAAATAGCGTTGGCGTTGATTTTCCGGCTCGCCAGTTCCACCGCGAAGTACCTCACCATGGATTCAATCGCAGCCTTGGTGACGCCTACGGATGTGTAGTTGGGAAAAACGCGATGGGATCCAAAAGAGGATATGGCCAGGATGCTCCCTCCCTCCTTGGGCATCAACGGCACCGCGGCCTGCACACTGAGTAGAAAGGAGCGGGCATTGGTGTTGACAGTCCACTCCCAGCCCTTCATGTCCAGGTCCATTGCCGGCCGGTTACGGCCTGACGCCGCGTTATGTACGAAAACGTCCAGTTTGCCGAAATGCTCGGCGACGGCTGCAAACAACTGGCTGATTTTGTCCGGCTGGGCCATGTTGGCGCGTACTACCAAAGCGTCCTGTCCCAGATTGCGCACCTCTTCGGCAACCTCTCGGGCAGCATCGCCATTGCGGAAGTAATTGATGACCACGTTGGCACCCTCTGCTGCAAAACGCAGCGCCAGAACCCGTCCAATCCCGCGGGAACTTCCCGTTATACACACCACTTTGCCCGCGTACCGCCTCATTGTGACCTGCTCCACAGGACCATTCCCTTCTCACGTCTACCCGGTATGACAACCAGGAGTCTCGACATAGCAACTATGTTAATATATAGAATTCTTCTTTTCCAATCGAAAACCTCAGACTGCTGCATCAGAAACTGTCAAAACCATTCGCCTTAGAGACTGTCAAAACCATCGGCCTCAGAAACTTTCAAAGCCACCGGTGAGCAATGTCAATCCACCGTCCACTCTGATGACTTGACCTGTAATAAATCGGGACAAGTCACTGGCCAGAAACACCGCCGCATCGGCAACGTCATCCGTGCTGGCCAGACGCCCCAAAGGAGTGTGATTAATTACATCCGTCCTGTACTGCTCGTAGTTGTCCCCACCGTAGAACTTGGCAGATTCAGTATCCACCACACCAGGGTTCAAGGCGTTTGCAGTAATGCCCTTGGGTCCCAGTTCCGAAGCCAGATAACGGGTTAAGGACTCGAGAGCGGATTTGGCCGTACCCAGGGTGGTATAGCGCGGCAGGGTGTAATTTGCGCCCATGCTGGACATGGTTATGATTCTTCCACTCCCCCCCGCCATTAGGGGAATGCAGCGTTGCACGGCAAAAATTGTGCTGTGGATGACGGTGCGGTACGTCTTGTCTAAATGGTAGTCCCTTAGCTTGTCAATGGGTTTAAACGCACTAGCAGCGGCGTTGGCCATGAAAATATCCAGCTTCCCCCATTCCCGTTCAATGACGTCAAAAGCCTCATTCAGTTCCGCTTGACTTTCCAGCTCTGCCTTCACCAGCAAGGCCTTTCTGCCCAGCTCCTGGATATCTCTTACCACAGCTTGTGCCTGCTCTTCGTTGCGGCGGTAGTGCACCACCACATCTGCCCCTTGCTTGGCCATGGCCAGCGCAGTAGCTCTACCAATACCCCGGCTGCTTCCCGTGATAAATGCCCGTTTTCCTTCCAGTAAACCCGCCATAACCATCTACTCCTTTAAGTGCATGTGTCTGATTTTATCTGCCGCTGCTACTATCCATTTTGAAAACGGCCGGAGCCACTGGCAGTTAGAGGCTGTACGCTACCTCAAAAGCCTCGCGCATGGCCCGAGCGGCGTTGATGCCTGTGCTCTCCCTGGCGCCACCCACTACGTGCACCTGGGTCTGCCCCTCCAGTTTATTGCTCAACGTATCGCACCCATCTTGACCCGTGCAAATAACTACCTGGTCTGCGGGAATCTCCACCCGTTGGCCATCCATGTGACCTGTTACCCGGTCCTGGGCAATAGACTCTATGGCAAAGTTAAGTTTCACTTCGACGCCCAGTCGCTTCATTTCCTGCTTCACCACCCAACGGGAACTGCCGCCAATCCCCTTCCCATATCGCTCGCTCCGGGAAAGCACGGTAATGTTTCGCCCCAGGATGGCCGGCTCCGGCACGTGTTGTTGTCTGAAGAACGCTGAAGCTTCGGGTTTGAGGCGCCAACTGTGGGCAAGATAGGTGGCGACGTCACAGCCAATCCCCCCTGCGCCAACAATCACGATGTCCGTACCTGGCTGCACTTCGCCGCGCAGGATTTGGGGATACGTAACGACACAATCCATGGATATCCCTGGAATTTGGGGCATGTGGGGCTTAACGCCCTGAGCCAGAATCACATCGTCGAAGGTCGCCAGTTCCGCTGCTTTCGGACGGGTCCGCAGTCTCACTTCTACCTGAAGGCGCCGCAGTTGCTCCTCAAAGTACCCAATGGTCTCATAGAATTCTGCCTTCCCCGGAATCCGCGCGGCCATCCGAAACTGGCCGCCAACCTCTGGCAATTCCTCGAACAGAACAACTTCATGGCCCCGCTGGGCAGCGGTAACTGCGGCCTGCAGTCCTGCGGGCCCCGCCCCCACCACGGCGACCCTGCGCGCAACCGGCACCTTGGTGATGGGCCTCATCTGTTCCACACCTGCACGGGGATTTACCAGGCAGCTCACAGGACGGTAGGGTCGCACCAAAGTATTGTCCAGGCAAGCCTGGTTGCATGCGATGCAGACGTTCAGGCCCGCCCTGTCCCCTGCCAAAGCCTTACGGGCAAAGTGGCCATCCGCCAACCAGGGACGGGCTGGAGCGATAAAGTCCAGATATCCGCCGGCAATCAGTTCGTCTGCCAGCTCCGGCACGTTGATTCGGTTTGCGCCAATGACGGGAATATGTACATTTTGCCGGATGCATCGCGCAATGGACGCAAAGGCACCACGCGGTACCACTTGCTGTACCGTGGGAACACGGGACTCATGCCAGCCAATGCCAACGTTCAGCGCGTCGACTCCGGCTTCTTCCAACGATTTTGCGAACTCTAGGGTTTCCGCCTGCGTCGTACTGTCAGGCATGCAGTCACAACCCGACATCCGAAATATCACGGGATAATCCCCACCCACGCGGCTGCGAATGGCAGAGACCACTTCCAAGCTGATGCGCATGCGCTCATTTACAGAGCCCCCGTATGTGTCCAACCTTCGATTGGTAATGGGGGACAGAAATTCATTGAGCAGGTATCCTTCCGAACCCATGACTTCAACGGCATCGAAGCCTGCGGATTTCGCCTTCTCGGCACCTCTGGCGAAAGCGTCCACGGTCTCGTGTATGTCCGCGATTGTCATTTCTCTCGGGATTTCCCCCGTAAGTCGCGACGGAACGGCACTGGGTGCAACCGGTGTCTCTCCTACCTCATCCCGGCGTGCGTAACGCCCGGAATGAAACAACTGCAGTGCGATTTTGCCTCCCACTTCATGAACGGCGGCGGCCAACTCAGCCAATGCAGCAACGTCGGACGTTTCCGTCAACACGAACATGTTGGCGGAACCCCCAGCGGCTACCACGGCGACGCCTCCAGTAATTATCAGCGCCGCGCCACCTTCCGCTCGTTCCCTATAGAAGGCCGCCAACCGCGATAGATTCTGTGAATTGCCTTCCAGATTCAAATGCATGGAGCCCATGAGAATACGATGTGGGAGTTCCAAAGTCCCTATTCGCCCCGGGCGCTCCAAGGCATAGTAACGCACCGCCATCCTCCCGCCTCCCAGTTTAGTCTGCTGCAGGCCATCCCAACTCTTGTGGTAATCTACCGTCCACCATGCAGCTGTGCTACAGCATGGGTTTATTGAGATTGGACGGCATGTTTGTTAGAAGACATGACAATTCGCTGTTCCTCCCATAGAAGATGCTGCTAGAACTAATGTTATCACTCAAATTTGAAGGATTCCATGAAGCAATGGTAAAATATGAATTTATACGGAGGCATATCCTATTACAGCACTCTGCAATGAAAAGAGGGATAAGTGGTTTTCGCGTGAATCATAGCAGTCTTGCTGAGCGCATATTTTAGCGTTAAGCGTTATAGGAGGCGTAGTCATTGTCGTATCTGGTCGTTCAACCTACGCTGGCACCGGTGAGCGGTGTCATTTCCGTTCCTTGCTCAAAATACCACCTTCACCGTGCTCTGATTTTCGGATCCCTTGCCGAAGGAACCACCACGGTTTACGGCCGTTCAGAAGCCAAACATATCCACGACACCTTGAACGCTCTGTACGATCTCGGAGCCACCGTCCAGGACACATCCTTTGGCTACCGGGTTCGTGGCGGCCAGTTCCTTCCCCGCAGCAGTAATATTCGATTGGGGAGTTCCGGATCGACTACGCAATTTCTTCTGGGCCTGGGGTCCCAGGCGACTCATCCTGTCGTCTTCGACGGTGCTCAAGCCTTACGTAACCGCCCCATTGGCCCACTGCTGGAGGCATTGAACCGAATCGGAATCCAGACGAAGTCGATGGCGGGGCGATTGCCTGTCACGGTGTTTCCCAGCAACGTTCAGGGTGGCTCGGTGGAGATTGCGGGAACCCTCAGTCAGTGGATCTCCGGTTTGATGATTGTGGCTCCGTTTGCACAAAGTGACACCCAGATTCACGTCCTTGACCCATACAATGAACGGACCTATGTGCACCTGACCCTGTCCATGCTGCGGGACTTTGGAATTTCCGTGGAAGCAGACGCTGAGGAACGCTGCCTGACTATTCCCAAGCAGCAAACCTACAAACCTGCAGACGTCTATCTGGACGCAGATTTCTCCTCTGCTGCCTTTCCCCTAGTGTACGGCGCGCTGCATGAAGGCGAAGTAACCTTGACGCACATCAAAGGCGCCGGCCGACACCCGGAAGGCGCCATTGTGGATATTTTGCTAAAAATGGGCGTTGACCTGGACATCCGTGAAGAGGAGGGCAGGATTGTCCTTCGCAATCCCGGAACTCGACCTCTGGGTACGGACATCGATATGGCCCACATTCCGGACTTAATCCCCATTCTCTCGGTGCTGGGCAGCCTGGCCCACGGTCGCACCGTATTGCGCAATATTGGGCCGGGTCGTTTCAAGGAATCCAACCGGGTTCTGGCCATGCAGCAGTTGCGGAAAATGGGTGCCAGAATTGAAGAAGATAACGACGACCTAGTCATTGAGGGGGTACCTCGCCTTCACGGAGCGGATATTGACGTGTTTGACGACCACCGCGTGCAAATGGCCTTTGCCGTTGCGGGCAGCCTGGCGGAAGGCGAAACCTACCTCAACTTCCCGCAGGCCTATGAGATTTCATATCCCGAGTTTATTTCGCACATGTCACAACTGAGCATGCGCGTTCAAGTCACAGAGAAAGTTCCGCTAAAGGAGCTGAATTCCAGTGGATCTCGTTAACGCTCCCCTGATACTTGACCGCATTGACGATACCCTGCGCTCGCATCCCGACAGGACAGCCGTTGTGGACTTAAGCACAGATGTGCCGGTGATTCTCACTTACGATGAACTCAGTCACCTGTCCAATCGCTGCGCTGCCCGCTTGTTGGAGTTTGGGGTAAAGGAAGGCGAGGCGGTGGCATACCAGTTGCCAAGTAGTTGGGAATTTGTGGTGCTTAGTCTAGCCCTGTGGCGAATCAGCGCCATACCCTGCCCCATTTTGCCGTCATTGCGGGAACGAGAAGTCAAGTTCATCGTCGAGTCTTCAGGTAGCAGAGTGCTTATTGTTCCGGACGTGTTCCGCAAGTTTTCTTATAGCGCCGCCAGTCAGGTACTCAAGCGTGACGTGGACGCACTCCAGCACGTCTTCATTGTGGACTGGCAGTCCCGCAACAGCCACTCGCAAACCCTGGGCGGTCTCTTGTCGGACAAGCCACTATCTTCCCAGGAACTGTCACTTTTCCGCCCCCAACCGTCGACATACGCCCAATTGCTCTACACCTCGGGAACGACCGGAGAACCCAAGGGTGTATTACATACGCATCAGACCCTAGCCAGTGGTTTGCTGGCACACATCGACACTCTCTCCCTCAGTCCTGCGGATAAGGTCTGGGTTCCATCGCCACTGGCGCACCAGACGGGGTTCCTCTACGGAATGATGCTAAGCTTGTGCATTGGAACCAGCGCCATTGTCCAGGCCATCTGGAACGTTGACGGGGCACGCAAAGCCATCCAAGACTACGGAGCCACCTTTGTGCAGGCTGCCATGCCGTTTCTGGCGGATTTGACGAAGAGCGCGGATCCGCCCCAAGGGTTGCGGCTGTTTATTGCCACCGGCGCTGCCATTCCGCGGCCCCTGGCTCATGTTGCGCGCACCGTGTTGGACTGTAACGTGGTGGGTGCGTGGGGATCGACGGAGTCATGCCTTGTCACCGTTGGCCATCCTGACGACGCGCCGGACAATCTTTGGGGAACCGACGGGCAGGTCATTGGCGGTATGGCCATGCGCGTTGTGGACGATGCCGGACGCGTTCTCCCCCCTGGGAAGGAAGGAAACTTCCAGGTGAAAACACCGGCAATGTTTGTTTCCTACTTGCATCACCCCGAGTGGTATAACGAGAGTTTTACCCCTGATGGTTTTTTCGACACAGGCGATTTGGCTAGGATTGACGAAAACGGCTATATGCGAATGACCGGACGGAAGAAGGACGTGATTAATCGAGGTGGCGAGAAGATTCCGGTGGTAGAACTGGAAGACATCCTCTATCAAAACGAAGCCTTGGCGGACGCTGCGCTGGTGGCCATGCCGGATGCGCGGCTGGGAGAACGGGCCTGCCTGTACGCTGTCGTCAAACCACAGTACACTGCCGCCGGCAGCCTACCCAGCCTGGAAGACATTTGCACCTTCCTCCAGCAGCGAGGTGTCGCCAAGATTTATTGGCCCGAACGTCTGGAAGTCATTCCTGAAATGCCGCGAACAGCCAGCGGCAAAATACAGAAGGTGCGTCTGCGTGAAGACATTCGGGAAAAACTTCAACAAGAGGAACTGATGGCAGAAAGGAAATGAACATGACGATACTTTCTGAGACACAGTGGATGAACCGAGTGCGCGCTTACGTCGCGGGACCGGCCCGGCATTGGGCACAAGTGATTGACGCAAGGGGCAGCGTGCCGGAAGAGGCTTGGCAAGACTTGAACAACCAAGGCTTTTTGAAACTTACGGCCCCAACGGCTTACGGGGGGTTCGGCTTGAGTCTGGTGACATACCTGGAGCTGTTGGAACAATTCGCGCACATGCATGGCTCTCTTCGCGTGATTGTGCACGTCATGAACAGCCTGTGGCGAGCCCTGGACAGCAAGGCGACACCGGAGCAGCGCAATCGCTTTGTTCTTCCCTTTGTACGGGGCGAACACAGGGTCACCTTTACATTGACAGAGCCAAACTCCGGTTCTGGAGCGGACATCAAGACCACGGCCCGGCGTGATGGCAACGACTATCTGCTCAACGGCGAAAAGTGGATGATTATTTTCAGTGACATTGCCGACTACTTTCTTCTCTTTTGCCGACTTGAAGGCACAGGGGGTAGTGACGGGACCTTGGCACTGCTGGTTCCCCGCGATGCCCCTGGGCTGGAGATTGAGAGGATGGCGCCAGCTATGGGCATTACAGGCACCCAGCACGGACACCTGTACCTGCACGACTGCCGCGTCCCTGTAACAAACCGACTGGGAGAGGAAGGCGATGGCTTGAATGTCGCCTTCCGTGGATTTCTGGAACCCAGCAGGCTGGCCATTGGCATGACCTGTGTCGGGGCCGCAGCGCGAAGTCTGGAACTGGCAACAGAGCACGCCCTGAAGCGGGAGACTTTCGGAAAGCCCCTGGTACAGCGACCCACGATTCAAATGTGGCTTGCCGAAATGGCGACAGACATTGAGGCTGCCCGCAGATTGTGCCTGTACGCAGCTCAGGCCTTTGACGCCGCCCAAGTAAGCAGGCCGACCACGGAAACCGAAACAGGCGGCGAAGCGGAGGTCTATGACACAGGCATATCACTGGCCGCGAAAGCCTCCATGGCCAAACTTTTTGGCACGGAAATGCTGCAACGGGTAACAGACAGGGCACTGCAGATTCACGGCGGGATAGGATACTTTTCCTCGTCGGAAATCGAGCGCATTTACCGCGACGCCAGAATGCAGCGATTTGAGGAGGGAACCTCGGAGATTCAGAAAATGGTGATTGCGCGGTCCGTCGTTTCGCAGTGGCAGCAGGAAAGGAGTGAACGTTAGCATGGTCATAGAACTCGTTCCACTCACTGGAGAGGTGGAAACAACACGCATCCTGGAAGCCCTCAAGGAAAACGGAATTACGGGGTATCTCACCGGTGCAGACGCCATCGTCGTCCCGGAAATGCCGGCCCCATTGGCGCACAAGATACAAGCCTTGCCCGGCGTGAAGGGCGTGATTGAAATTGACAGCCCCTTCCCCCTGGCGAGCCGGGCCTACCATCCAGAAGATACCCTGGTGAACGTCATGGGACACCTCATTGGCACGGCCAAACCTACCATCATGGCCGGACCGTGCAGCGTGGAAACCTACGACAACATCGTGGAAATCGCCCGTGAGGTCCGCAGGGCCGGCGGCCACGTTCTCCGCGGAGGCGCCTATAAACCCCGCACCTCACCATACAGCTTTCAGGGACACGGTGTAGACGGGTTGAAAATGCTGGCAGCGGCTCGGGAAGACACAGGACTGCCCGTGATTTCTGAAGTGACTTCTTCGGATGCTGTCCCACTGGTAGCGGAATACGTGGATATTTTGCAGGTGGGTTCGCGCAGCATGCAAAACTACCCGCTCCTGCAGGCTGTGGGACAATCGGGAAAGCCGGTGCTGTTGAAGCGGGGGTTTTCCGCCACCATTCAGGAGTGGCTGCTGGCAGCGGAGTACATTTTGGCCCAAGGAAATCCCAATGTCATCCTGTGTGAACGAGGTATCAGAACCTTTGAGACGGCCACGCGAAACACCATGGACATTAATGCCATCCCGGTGTTGCAGCACTTGACCCACCTGCCGGTCCTTGTCGATCCCAGCCACGGCGTAGGCTACTCCGCCTACGTTCCGGCGCTGGCCAGGGCCGGCATCGCAGCTGGCGCCGCCGGAGTCATCGTTGAGATTCACTCCAACCCGGCAGACGCCTGGTCCGACAGCGCTCAGACCCTGAACTTCCAGGAGTTCGAAGACATGGTAGCCGATGTGGATGCCATTTCAGACGCATTGGCAAAGCGGCGTCTGTCGACGCAAGCGAAAACCCCAGTTGCGTAAGCAGACCGCTTTCGTTGGCCACGGCGGCGCGACGAAACCGCCGTGGCTACACTGACCTAACGTTTGAAAGAGGCTGCCCCATCGTCCACAAGGTATGCTTGGCCGTTGAGAAAAGAAGCTTCCTCACTGGCAAGAAAAGCCACAACACTGGCGACCTGTTCGGGCGTGCCAAACTTGCGCCGCATGTGTGCTTTCTGCACAGTGTTCCACACCTCCGGGTTGTCTCTCCAGCGATCGATAAGTGGCGTATCTATCATCCCCGGAGCAATCGCCACCACCCGAATGTTATACCGGGCCAGTTCCAGTGCCGCAGCCTTCGTCATCCCCACCACCGCCGCTTTGCTGGCATGGTAGGGGAGCTGATTGCGATCGGCAATAAAGGCGTAAATTGAAGCGGTATTGATGATAACTCCACCGCGCCCCTGAGCCTTCATGACCTCCGCTGCAGCTTTAATCCCATAAAATACGCCGTCCTGGTTGATGGAAACTGTCTGGTGGTACGCTTCAATGGGTAAATCAATAAGATTCTGGGTCCCATCGCCGAAAATTCCGGCGTTGTTAAACATTATGTTCAATTTCCCATATGTATCCAACGCAAACTGCACCAGTTCCCTGACGCTACTGTAGTCACTGACATCTACTGAGTGAAATTGGGCTTCGCGCCCTGCCCCGCGAATCTCTTGGGCAACTGCCTCCCCACGGGTTTTATCAATATCGCCCACAATCAACCGCGCGCCCTGCATGGAAAGAAGCTGGGCACTGGCTTTGCCAATTCCTCCTGCTCCACCTGTGACGACTGCGACCTCGCCGTTGAACCGCATTGGCTATCTCCCCTGTTCATAGTTGTGAATGGCTGTACGCCAGCCATCGGGAACGGAACGCGTTTTCCCCGTTGCTGCATCCACGTAGACATACACCGTCTGCGCCTGAAATAGGGAGGTTTCCTCCCGCGTGATGGCAAAATCCAAAGTAATGCTGGCACGCCCTATTTTCGCCGTCCTGACCCACACGGACAGCCACTCGTCAAACTGCGCCGGTTTTTTAAACTCCAAGGTGGTTTTGGCAATGACGGTGTTGGGCATCCCTCGAGAGATTTGCAATTCCCGGCGAAGATACTCTCCATAGGCAATGTCCATATAGGTCAAATAGTTGCCGTTAAACACTACAAGTTGTCCATCCACTTCTTCCCAGCGGACCCGCAAATCGTGGTGAAAACGAAACCCATCCAATGGCGGCACTCCGTTCTCTATTTTCTATTTTTCATTTCTTATTCTTCATTTTCCATGCTTCAATCTTTATCGACTCTCTAGCCTCGAATCTTCATTCTCTATTCTCCATTCTTATCCATTGTCCATTTTATCACAGGCGGTCGTGGCTGTCGTACGAGCCTCGTTGTCGCAGACTGTGCAATAGCGAACGGGAGAGGCATACAGCTGGAAGTGGAAGTGAAAGTGAAAGTGGAATGTCCGTGGGACATGGGAAGTGAACGGTGCCAGGGCAGTGGAGGGCCTAAGGAAGTTACAAGTCAAATGGATGGAAAAAAAGCCGCAACCTTCATCCTTGGCCATAGTCTGATTGCTAGCGGCAAGGACTCCGGTCTGCGGCTTGCGACAAGGCGGAGGGAGGCTGTCAATCTCTTCAGTAGATGGCTAGTTCCTGTCCCCGTAACGGTCGTCTGTGTCGTTTCGATCCCAGTGATCCTGCCCACCTGTTCCGGGACTAGGTGCATAGTTGCCAGGTTGTCTGGGTGTCGTGTTACCTGGCTGCTGGGGTGTCATATTTCCCGGATCCTTGGGCGTGGTGGCATTGGATGTTCTGGCATCACTACCCGATGCGGCGACGACATTTACTGCCGCCGTTCTCATGGAGTGGCGACTGTGTGTGAAACCAGCAGCCTGGGCAATTGGCGCATACACCACGAGAGATGCGGACAGAGCAGAACTGACAACCATGAACATTGGTGCCATCGGAAACTTCATTGAATCACCTTCCTTACCATTTACAGCTATTATTGGCAGGCGTGTAGAAATGTATGTATTGTTTTGTAGAGCGCCATGGGAAAAATTCCGAGACCTTGCGTGTGAGTGTAGAGAAATTACACAGATGTCCATTGAGGAATTGCAGCGATACCAGGAGAGAGAGGCAGAACCCGGTTGACCACACAGCTGCAGAGAGAGAAGCGAAGGCAAAACTCACGTCTGCTACGTTGACGTTACACTTTCCTTCTGAGTCTGGTGCGGTTCCCACAACACAGCCGCTCACACTCCTTCTCCGGGGTGAGCGGCTGTCCTAAGCGTACCATGGCTCATTCCATACACACACTCAGCATAGCTGAGTCGTCGGTTGGCTGTTTCAACCAGGCAACGGACTGTCTTGCCTCTAAGGCACAACAATGGTCTTCCCCGTTACACTTCTGCTGAGGCGTTCCAGAGGTTACCACCACAGACCCCAGAGAAGATATATAATGAGAAAGGAGACGGCCCAACGTCCCCAGCCGTAGCCCCAGCCACCATATCCGTAACCACCGGGTCCGCCATATCCGCCACCGTAACCGCCGCGCCCGCCATATCCGCCGCCGTAGCCACCCCACGCCAGTGCCACATGGAGACGCTTTTCGTCGTTGGCATCTAATGTTTCGGTAGCCAGTTGAACGGGAATATAACGGCGTGGGGACAACACAACGGCCCTGTTGCCCGACACTCTCTCAATGATGCCCTCGTGGTACCCGTACGGGCTGCGAAACCTGACATACTGTCCAACGTACCGCTGGCATTCAGCTCTTGAACACATACAACGCCACCTCCTTGCCAATTGGACTACCGCAAAACTCGAGAGCTGCGTGAATGCACTCCACGTAGCCCTTTAAGACCTTGCTCAAGAGCCCGTCGTTGTGCAGCAGGTTGTGGAGGTGTAAGGAATCAACAGCATGAACAGCACGAAGATAATCAGGAAGACCGCCGCCCAGCGAGTGTAGCCGCCAAATGTACCACCGCCGTAACCGTACATTGGAACCCCTCCCTTCCAGCGACATAGTGAACAATATGTCGTTAGACAGGCTGTGCGGGAGGGTGATTGTCCGTCGCCATTCACACATTTCGCCGGCGCTGAGTTCAACCGAGAAGAGGACGTCACTCGCGTTCGTACATTGACCGCTTGGTGTTTCCGCCAAGGCGTCCGTCTATCTCCTTAATCAACAATGATTTTTTCCAGAGTCAGCAGTCAGCAGCCAGCAGCAGTCAGCAGTCAGCAGCAGTCAGCAGCAGTCATGGGACCATTAGGATGTCTTTAAAATTGAAAGAGGAACTCGTTTGGATTCGTGACGAGTAGCAACTGGTATCCGTGCACTAATCTCGCCCAACCCTAGATTCAAAGCTGTACCAGGACCATAACCGTATGCCGATGGGTAAAACCAAAACGAGGAGTACCCACCAGATACGCAAGACAACAGAAAGTAAGAGCACTGCAATGATTGACATGATAATCATGACTAAGTTGCGTGGACCGTTCACTGGTGCCGTAAGAATGAATCCGTCGGATCTGTCTCGAAGTAGATCCGCGTAGCATTTTGAATGATATGCCACAACAACAAATCCTTTCAAACACGTAACCAACTCGTTGTCAGATTCAATAGTGTTCGCGCATTTTTCGCAAAACACTTTTTATGTTGCATTGTACTCCCCCTCTTCTTCGTCGTAACTATATTTTATCTGCGCCATAGTGGCAGGCAATGGCGCTATCCTTCCCCGCCCTAAACGGTGGGCTTGCCGCGCACATGGTCAAGACTGCCCCTTCTCGCTACAATTCAGTGGCAACTTTGCCGCCCTTACGTCTCGTGGTATTTCTCAGAAGTACGAGAGCAAGCACGCCGTCAATAACCAGAACCACTCCGTTAACATAAAACGGAAGAGAATGGTTGTAAGCATCATACAGCCACCCTCCAAGGAGTGGACCCATGACACCACCCAAGCTCGCCGCAGACAGGTACCAGCCATAGGCGGAGCCGCGATGGTTTTCCCCTGTCAAATCTGAAACCAGAGCGGCCTCCGCAGGCGATGCGATAACAATTCCAATGGATTCAAGAACCCACAGTACCGCAAGGACCGAGATATTCGGGCAGTACGGAAATCCGAAAGAAACAACCCCCGATGCCACGAGTCCGATTGCCATGGGAACTGCGCGATTTATCCTGTCGCTGATGACCCCCACCCGCGAAGGAAGATAGGCGTAGACAATAGCGGCGGGGACAAAAGCAATAGCCAATGTGCTGACCTTTGTAGGGAACTTGTCCTGGAGGAAAACCATGAGCAACGGACTAAGCATAGATGCGGAGATGGAACTGAGCAGCACCACCGTCAGGAGCCGGGAGAAACGCGACTTCACTGAGGTTGACTCATGTAGCGTCATCCCGTGAACCGTTCTGGCCCCTCCGGCGGGCATCGAACGTCTTTTTGAATTTCTTTCCGAATTTCTTTCCGAATTTCTTACCGAATTTCTCGCGGAATTCTTCATTGGGCTTCCCTTAGCCGTCCTTGTCTCAGGAACATACCTGAAAGCCAGATAGGCACCGTAAAGAGACACTAGGGCATAGGCCTTGAACATGACTGACCAACCCGTCACTAACGAAAAATAGCTGAGTACAAGAAAACCGACCACAGCGCCGTAGAAACGGCCGGCGGCATCGGCCCCTTCCAGCCGACCCATGGATTTTCCCCTGTCCTTCTTCTTCGTAATGTCGCTGACGATGGCGTAGGCAGACGTCCACATAAGCGACCCTCCGATGCCCTGCACCACTCGTGCAAGATAGAGCAACTGGAGGTTGGTGGCAAAAGAATACAAAGCCATAGCCAAGGCATAAACCACGAAAGAAGCAACGAAAAACCCGCGGCGACCTGCACCATCGGACAGCTTGCCAAAAACGGGCCGGAGCAGCAGTGTCACAAAACTAACCACAGAAAACAACCCGCCAATGGCTTCCGCACTGCCACCCATACTCTTTGCATAGATGGGCAGGACAAAAGGCATGATGCCAAAGGCGAAGGTCCCCAGCATGACAGAGGTTCTCAACGAGTTAGCAATGCCATCACGATTCTTCATTGGACGGGCACCTCCAACCTTCCAGCCACCTCACGGCCCGTAACGCTGGTGCAAAATCTCCATGTGGCGGTAGGCATGGGCAGGAATAACACAATGCAATAGCCAGGCGGTATTGGGCAGGCCGGGAAAAGTTCCAGTGTTAGACAACGACTCCACCGTCAGGGTCTTAAGCAGCGTCAGGGTGGCCATCGACACTGTTCCCCACGCCTGCACAATATCCGACAGAAAGCGTTTGCAATGGACTCAGGTTGACACCGTAACTGATTGTACTTTATTTCCAGACTGAATGTAAGTGAAATCTACTCCAATTCAAGGGTTTTGTAGACGAAAGCAGAAAGAATAGTGTACAGTCTGGGATGAGGGATTCGGGGTGATTTTCAATGTACCGACTCAAATCGACCATGCGTCATCCCCTGTTATGGTTAACTGTGGCGGGCGTTTTGTGGGGATGGGTGGGAACACCGTTCTGGGTGCCTATAAACGACAGATTTCGGTGGTCGTGGCCATATAGTTATCATCCATATTCTGTCCTGTTAGGCGGAAGTGCCGGGTTCTTGCTAGGCGTTATTGTATGTACTCTCTGGTGGCCAAAAAAGCTTCCCGGATTGGGATCGGCGCGAACGGCCATTACGTGGGTCAGCGCAGCCTTATTCACAGTGCTGCTCCTCACCCAGTTCCATATGGCGGAACATCAGTTTGGCGAAGAGAACCGTTTGGAAGCCGGCTTTGACAACGCCCTGGCACCCATTCTCACGGCTTGGTCGCAGACTCAGTCAGTCCCGGCTACCGAGACAGAGCAGAGTGTGGCGGTTCAATTGATGCAAGCACAGGCATCTCTCATGGATATCTCCGACCAACTCGGCGATGATGGTTTTTATAACACGCAAACACTGGCTGACTACCTTGGCAAGATTGGCTATGACATGCTCAACCAGCAAATGACGACGACGGAGACGTCGGAATTTAACGCCTTTGTGAAGATGGCAGGCCCCTATCTGAACCAGCATGTGGCCCATGGCATCTCACTTACGCCCCGTAATGTTCAAGCGGTCATGAATACTCTGTACTCAGACCTTCCCGCCGACGAGAAATAGCGGTCCACCGGTCCATGTCCTTAACCCCGTCCATTCCTGCCGCCAATATCGGCTCGTCACCGTCATCCTCGCCATCTGCGGCTTCTGGAGTTCCCTCATTCCCTAGATAGAGAACGGATCTTTCGTAGCGAAGGGAACAGATACATCCACAGGGCGCCAATGACAATGGTGCCCAGTCCACCGAAAAAGGCTGCTGGAACAGCGCCCATAAAACCCGCTACCATGCCCGATTCAAACTCTCCCAATTGATTGGAAGTTCCAATGAACAGGGAATTGACGGCGTTTACCCGTCCTCTCATTTCATCCGGTGTTTGCAACTGCACTAATGAAGAACGAATGAAGACGCTAATCATGTCCGAAGCCCCGACAATAACCAGGGCTACCATGGAAAGAACAAAGCTCTTGGAGACTGCAAACACCATGGTGGCTATGCCGAACACGCCCAGAGCTCCAAAGAGAACCCAGCCAAAGGACTTCTTCAAGGGGAAGGATGCTAGCGACAACGACATCATCAGCGCACCCACGGCCGGTGCGGTTCTCATCAAACCCAGCCCCCAGGGACCTGTATGTAGAATCGTCTGCGCGAAAATAGGGAGAAGGGCGGTGGCCCCGCCCAGCAGGACGGCAAAGAGATCCAAAGAAATTGTGCCCAGAATCATTGGGTGATGAAGAACAAAATCCAGACCTGAAAAGAGCGACTTCAAAGAAACGCCCCTGAGCTCGCGAATGACCTGCTCCATGCGGATAAAAATCGTCAGAACTCCGGCCACCAGCAGGACCGCCGCGGACGTTCCATAGACCACAACGGATCCCACAGAATACAAAACACCCCCAAGCGCCGGACCCAGAATTTGTGCTACCTGTCCGGCTGAGGTGCTCCAGGCAATGGCCTGGGGAATGGCTTCCCGCTGTACCAATTGAGGCAGCAGGGCCGCAGAGGAAGGCCCTTCAAAAGCGCGGCAAGCACCAATTACCGCTGCAGCCAGGAGAATCTTTTCCTGCGTCAAGGAGCCAAGAAGGGTTTGTGCCAACATTCCGGCGGCTATCAAGCTTTCTATAATCTGACAGAGAAATACGATAAGGCGTCTGTCGAACCTGTCAGCCACATGACCCACGATGAGCGTCAACACCACCATGGGCACGAACTGGGCCAAACCAACAAAACCGAGGCTGAAGGCGCTGTGTGTGAGGGCGTACATCTGCCAGCCAATTGCTACAGACAACATTTGAAAGGACGTCGTGGAAAACATCCTGGAGATCCAGTATTTGTTAAAAGAGGCTTCCCGCAACAGGGAAGTCGTCGCTGCATGGTTCACAGGGTGCCTCCTCGCCACGGCTCGTAACGCCCATCCCAAAATGGACGGCGCTGGCCTCTGCTAGTTCGATGTTACTGACGGGATGGTAGTTTTGCAAGTTTTCCTATGAACCTGCCCGTCTGAACCTGTGCTCGTCGGAACCGTTTCTGTTACAGCGGGAAATTCTACCGGCTGTTGTGAGTGCGCAAGGCTTCCGTTGCGACTGGTCCTCACCTTCCCCTTCCGCGGGCCTCCACCAGACCCTTGAAAATATTTGCCAAGGACAAAACGCCTAGAACCACGGATAGCCACAGCCCCCATGTCCAGAGGCGTCGTTCTGCATAGGTTAATAACGGTCCGCCCATGGTCTTGCCAAGAGACGGATAGTGAATCCACCAATAGTATTTATATCCGAAATACCATGTGCCAGCGATGGAACAAGCCAACACAACCACTGCACCTATGAACAAGGACCTCCTAGACTTCATGGACAACCCCTCCCAGAGACGTGAGGCTCAAAACTGGCCCTTCACTTCAGTTTCACTTGATTATCTTAAACCAAAGACCACCAAGGGTCTGCTCCGACCGCTGATACGGCGCCAACGGAGATAGCTGAGCGTTCTCCCTCGCTGTTAACCATGGGCAGAAGGTTCAGGCATCTCTTTCTATTTTCAGATCCTCAAAGTCCACAGAGGTGATGGTGACATTCAGTTGCTTGGAGAGGTCTACTTCGTAGGGAATGACGGGGTGCCCGTTCTCTGTCAGCACCCGCACCACGGGTCGTTGCAGATTGCCAAGATTGTAGCACGCCACCACCCCTTCTACTCCACTGCTGAGCCGGACCGGCAGTCCGTTGGGGTAGATGTTGACGTGTTGAGTGAACAGGCTGACCATTTTCGGATCGAATTGCTTACCACAATGCGCATAGAGGTATTCCACCGCCTCGTTGGGCAGCATGGCCTTTCGATAGCTACGGTTGGAGGTGAGGGCATCGTAGACATCGGCCACCGCTAGGAGACGGCCAAAATCGTGGATTTGCTCTCCCTTTAACTTTCGAGGATAACCGGTCCCATCGTACTTCTCATGGTGCTGGTAGGCGCAGTGAGCGGCAACGAGAGGCATGTCCTGATGCTTGATGATTTCATAGCCCAAGCGACTGTGTTGCTGTATTGCCTCCCGTTCTTCGGCGGTCAATTGGCCCGGTTTATTCAAAATTCGCCCATCGATTTTGGTTTTGCCGATGTCGTGGAGCATTGCACCCAAGCCCAGGGTCCGCAATCGGTCCTGGTTGAGACCATTCGCCACACCCAAAATACTGGCGATGACCCCTACGTTCATTGAATGGGTGTACAAATAGGCATCGCTGGAGAATAGGGCCAAGACATTGACTACAAAGGTATGGTCGGCCATGAGGGCATCAAACATGATTTGAAACAGCCGGCCGAAGTCTTTGCCCAGTCCTCCGGACTTAACGAGTTTCTCGCTGACCCTGGGGTCTTGCATCTTCTCATAGATGGACTTAATCTTCACCAGAATCTCCTGCTGGACACTGAGACTCATAATGTCGTCCATTTCAATATCCTCTGTTTGAGAATCTTGAATGTACACATAAGTGTAGTGTTTCTGTTGTAGTTTGAGGATATAGCCAGAGCTCAGTGCGACTCCAGCCCGCAGCAAAACGCGGCCATCTTCCCCCAATATCGGCTTCCCTAGAACATCTCCAAATTCCAGGTTCTTGACGGGTACCAATCGCACCGTTTGCCACCTCCGCTCTCTTACTATGCAAAAATGATGCGGATAAGGCAATAGCCTTGTCGACCAACTCGTCTCCATCTGTTGAACAACTGCATCGAATCGTTTGAAAGATTCTTGCGACACCGTGTAGTACAGGAAAAATCAGGCACACTGAAAGAGGGAGGACAGGGAGGGATTTTACCGCATACGCTCGGTAAAATGTTCGTGTAAGTCAAAAACCCGCAAGGCGCAAAGCCTTACGGGTTATGGGTTACAGAGAAGCAAGCCTGTAAGCCGAGTTCTGTCCCTCCGTGCTGCAAACGTTGATATGACGGGAAATTCAGGCTTTAGAAAGCCTGTCAGGACAGCGATTGTAAGTCGTAACGTCTCCCTTTCGAATCCCGCAATCCCGCGCCACGACAGCGATTTTAGGCAAGCGAACCTATAATTTTGGTTACAATATCCCTTCACTTAGTTCTGTACTCCCTTTCTCACTTTTACGGGAAAGGAAGTTAAAAACTTGAAAACTCGAAATCAAACACTGGATGAACTATTTGATGACTTCATCTTCTACATGGAAGCACAAAATTACGCCAACCTCACCATCTCTGCGTACAGGAGTGACTTTCGGCTCTTTCACAAGTTTCTTCGTATGAATGGAATCAGCGAACTGATCTCTTAAGCCCCGAAATCAAGTTGGACAGGCTCCCTGCTGGATGGCATACGGTTTGTGCTCGATTTCGTATGGGACGGGCTCTATTGGTACATTGTTGATGGCTTACCTGAGGCGGAACGAAACAAGTTCAGGGTGTTCTTCGGTCGAATCTTCGAGACGTATTGTCAAGACCTTCTCGTATCGGTTGAGGGAAAAATAGCGGGGCGTGTCATTCCTGAATTTGAATACAAAAAAGGTACGTTAACGCCGGATGCTTTTGTTAGGTGTGGTTCGGATCTTGTTGTAATTGATTTTAAGGCAAAGCGCTTGAAAATGCAGGACACTCTTATCAAGGGTGACAGCGCTTCTCTTGTTGAGGACATGAAGCAAATGTTTGTCACACCTGCCCACAAGATCTACCGTCATTTGAAACAAATGGCGGCTTTGACTGGTGAGATGACGATAGATGTTAACGAGGCCCGTCGTATCCATGCAATTGTCGTCACTCAAGGACCTTTTGCTTCGGTAAAACAAATGTATCGAGAAGTAGATGATTATCTCCGCCAAGAAGGCCTTTACGACGACTTTCCGATAGTTCATTGGCACCTGCTCGACATTGATGAATTTGAAATACTTATTGGCATGCTGGATCACGGCGCAAGCCTTATGAGTATTCTTAATCAGAAGAGTGAACCAAGGTATCGGTATATATCGTTCTCGGATTACGTTGCCTATTCGAAACGAAGAGTGCAATATGCTTCGTCGATTGTATCCAGGGGACAAGCGCTAACGAGCGAGGTGTTAACAATCTTAACTGAGGCGGGGAGCAGGAATTTGAGATATCGAAAAATGGATTTCAAGATTGAGGCTCTGAACAAGAGAAGATTATGTCAGAGTATCTGGGAGAGGTTCAATCAAAGCCATCCAACAGGGAGGAAGGTTCGGTATGAGAAGCTTCAGCCATGTGACCATTAATATATCGAATTTGGATCAATCGCTTCGGTTTTACACCGAGACGCTTGGTATGAAGCTTGTTCATCAAGGCCGAGGGGACGCCTATCTGGAGTGGGGAACGGCATGGATTTGCCTACAAGAGCGACCAGGATTGGCGGCACAGCAGTCCCAACTCGGTGTCGACCATGTGGCCCTATATATAGCTGAAGACGGGTTTCATACGATGGTAGAGGTTCTTCGGACAGCCGCTACCCCGATAGTACGAGGTCCCGTTGAGCGGGGAGGCGGTTGGACCGTCAACTTCCTCGATCCTGATGGTACGCAGCTTGAGTTTCACACGGCTACCCTAGCTGAACGGATGGAGGTCTGGAAATGAACGAAACGACGCAGCCGACGAAACAAGCGGCAAAGGTTCTCCACTCTCTGTTTGCAGATCTGGAGATGAACCATATCTCAATACTCGGCGAAGGCTGGGATAGTGTTGCGTATCTGGTCAACGATAGCATCGTCGTTCGGGTCCCCAAGCGCCCAGAAGTGGCACAACAGATGGCAAGAGAGGTGCGCATACTGAAAGCGATTCGACCATACTTGAGCGCCCGGATCCCGTTAGTTGAATGGTACGGACAGTCGCAGGAGGACTTCGCTGTTTCGGCGAACGGATACCGGAAGTTGTCGGGTACACCGCTTTCGGCGATTGCACCGGGATCGAAGAGAGATGGTGTACTTCGTCAGGTTGGTCAGTTTCTCAGAGACCTCCATGCCATCCCACCGAGTGTGCTACACAATGCTGATGTCCCGTGGTTTCGATGGACGGGCGACAGCAGTCCAAACGGACCACACGGTTGGAAGAGAGGCTTGCAAGCGTTCACGGATCGTATCGTGACAGACGTTGTTCCGCTACTGAACGTCTCAACTGCTGAGAGCGTGAGGCAGAAAATTGCGCTATTCCTGAACGAACAGCAACATTTTCACCACGTCCTTATACACGGCGACTTTTCTCCAGAGCATATCCTTGTCAACACCGAAACAGGTGAAATCGGCGTGATCGACTTTGGGGACAGCGGCATCGGTGATCCCGCTTATGAAGTGCTGGACGAGCTTCTGCCCTGGTATGGCAACCAAATTGATGGCTCGTTCCAAGACAGGCAGCAATTCTACCGTTGGTTGGTGCCGTTCCATGGAGTGTTGCATGGTCTTGAGACTGGGGATGAGGCACTGGTTACGGAGGGACTACGACAGGTGGAAACGAAATTTTGGGGATAATATGTCTGCTCCATTAATGGGTGGGTGTGTAAAGGACTTTAGACAAGCGATGAACTATCTCCTCGATGATATTGGGGCGTGTCTGTGAAATCACACAATGTCCGCTCGCCTCGCAGCCCTGTTCTTATAGGGAAGTGTCCTATGAATCTACTGCTGAGTCGCTCATCACGAAGGCAAAAGATAAAAGATACATAAGTGAGGGTGTAAAATATTTTGTGTAAACTCCCAACCCCATTATGGGAGTACAAAATTGGGAGGTAGAATAGAATGGCTATGGTTTCCA
>Ga0187809_10000270_pt1 | contig 30918 bp, 22 predicted proteins | sample NC_wetland_sal_i_8_FD_132415 | JGI IMG/M metagenome (GOLD analysis project Ga0187809, IMG submission 132415) | Wetland sediment microbial communities from Neuse River Estuary, North Carolina, USA - ASW_4 | ecosystem: Environmental > Aquatic > Freshwater > Wetlands > Sediment | place: USA: North... | reverse complement strand
CGCGTGCTCGGGTTCTTCATCGGCGAGCGCTGGCCGCGTTTGCCGGACCCGCTGCCGCCGGCGTACCGCGAGCCCGGAACCGCCCCGCGCCGGCCGCCCTGACCGCACGCACAGCCTGAACCGCGAGGAACGCACGGGGCCGGACCATGGCCAGCCCCGCCGTTCCGATTCGTGCCGAACCAAGGCTCCGCCGGAACCTGACATTTGCATGGAGAACGGGTGAGCAATCGTGACCGCTCCACGACTGACGGTCCGGACCGCGTCCAGCCAGGGCGAAGCGCCACGCCGGCTTATACCAGCGGCCAAGGTTTCGACTCGCCTGTGTCATGCCCGGGCTTGGCCAAGCCCGGCCCGGGCACCCACGGCTTGCTGTGCTGGACGCAGTAAAGACGTGGGTGCCCGGACCAGGTCCGGCCATGACACCGATGGGGCAGAACTTTGGGACGCTGGCTTACCGCCCGATTTCCCGGCAGGACGGAATCCGGCAAGAGCAAGGGTCGGACGCATCGCGGGCTCGCATGAATGGCCGGCCACAACGCGTATGCGATCGAGTCGCCAATCCCCGATCGCAGTACTAGGATCGCGGCCTGCGCCGAAGGAGGGACCAGTGATGCCGCAATCCGGCCGCGTCGTGTTCAGCCAGATGGACGAGGTGCTGTTCGGCATCCCCGCCGCCGAGGCGGTCGCGGAACAGGCACGCCGGCGCGAGGCGCATCGCGTGTTCCTGATGGTCAGCGGAACGCTGAACCGCACCACGGACGAGGTGGAAAAGCTCCGCCAAACTCTGGGAAATCGCGTCGCCGCGGTGTTCGACGGCATGCCGCCGCATTCGCCGCGCAGCGCGGTCATCGCTGCGGCGGAGCAGGCCCGCGATGCCCGCGCCGACCTGATCGTGACGCTGGGTGGCGGTTCGGTCACCGATGCCGCCAAGGCGGTGCAGCTGTGCCTGGCCAACGGCATCCGCTCCCCCGAGGCGCTGGACGCATTGCGTCCCGTACCCGGCGCGGATGGCACGCTCGGACCACCACCATGCAATGCGCCGACCGTGCGCCAGATCAGCGTGCCCACCACCCTGTCGGCCGGCGAGTTCAGCGCCATCGCCGGCGTCACCGACGAACGCACCCGCGTGGAGGAACTGTTCCGGCACCCAGGCATGATCCCGGCAGCGGTCATCCTCGATCCCGCGGTGACGGTGCACACGCCGGAATGGCTGTTCCTGTCCACCGGCATTCGTGCGGTCGATCACTGCGTCGAAGGCATCTGCTCGTCCGAGGCGCATCCCTACGCCGATGCCCAGGCGTTGCGCGGCCTCGCCTTGCTGGCGCAGGGCCTGCCGCGAGTCAAAGCCGACCCAGGCGACCTTGCCGCGCGGCTGGACTGCCAGCTCGGTTCCTGGCTCTCGATGGGACCGCTGGCCAGCGGCGTCCCGATGGGTGCCAGCCACGGCATCGGCTACGTGCTCGGCGCGGCGTTCGACATCCCGCACGGCCATACGTCCTGCCTGATGCTGCCGGCGGTGCTGCGCTGGAACCGGCCGGTGAATGCCGAACGCCAGGCGCTGGTCGCCGCGGCAATGGGCCATCCCGGCGAGGACGCCGCCCACGTGCTGCACGCCTTCATTGCCGGCCTGGGCATGCCGCGCGGCCAGCGGTCGGTGCATGTCGGGCCGGACTCCTTCGACCGCATCGCCGAGGGCGCGATGCGCACGCCCTGGGTGCCGCGCAACCCGCGGCGGATCGACGGGCCTGCCCAGGTACGGGAAATCCTCGAGCTGGCGGCTTAAAGCTTCGTCCGATCAGGTTGCGGTTGGAGACGGGCCTGCTTCCCGTTCGGCCGCGCGACCGGGCCGGTCAGGCGACTATGGCGAAAACCGCGGATCGAAGTGGCCGGCCCGAAACGGCACCGTCAGCAATCGCTGGTCAACAGCATGATGCTCCACGTGCCGGTAACGGCGCTGCACATGACGAAAGAAGTATTCAACCGCAGATGAACACAGATTCGCACAGCGCGGCCGGAGGCCGCAACCAAACTGTCCGGCGGCACATCTCGCAGCATCCGTGATAGGCCAGCTAACGCCCCGAAGATCCCAAGACGACCACTGGCCTATTCGCGTTCATCTGCGGCCATTTGCGTCCTTTGCGTCAAGTCTTTCCTGCTTTGCCGCAGGCAGAAATGCCGCCCCAGGAGAGAGAGGATCCGGACGCCGAACCAGCTCTGCCCCTGCAAGATGCCAGGTGCAGGCCGTCATGTCAGCGCGTATCGGCCTGCGCGGAAAAATCGTCGCAGGCCGCGGCGACGCTTCCAGGTCAGCAATGCAGATGGTCCGGTGCAGGCGTGACGGCAGAGGGGAAATTCGCACAGCTTATAAAAGCTATTGTAGCCACTGCCCTCCCCAGTCAGTCCCGGGATCACGCAACATCGGCGTGCATCTGTGTTCATCCGTGGTTAAATACTTGCTTTGGCACGCGAAGCGTTCAAGCCTCGATGTGTCCCCGCCGGCACGGTTCCCATGCCCCGCCAGTCGGTGCCCTTGGGCACGATGCCCTCGAACGACCGCAGCGTCGCCGGCGTCACGCGCGACGCCCCGGTGCCGATCGCGCCCTGGCCGGCGGCGAAGGCGCGTGCCGCCCGCACCATCTGGCTGCGGAACTGCGCCACAGCGAGGTCGCTCAGGCCCAGTTCCTCCCGCGTGCGGTCGGCGATCGGGCCCATGCCCTCCCACATCGCCATGTCCTGCGTCGGAATGCCTTTGATGCCGGTGAAGCTGCCGAGCCGCATCGCCTGGCGGTCCTGCCAGTAGCGGTTGTCGGGGCTGCGCAGCGGCAGCCAGTCCTCGCCCAGGTCGATGCCCGGCTGCGCCGCGCAGAATGCCCGCCAGGCGGTCTGGTCGATGCCGTCCGTCGGATGCCAGGCGATGAAGTGGAACATCGTGTGGGTGTCGTCCACCGGGATGATCGCCTGCGCCAGGTTGTAGCGGTTGTTCGGCGGGATCAGCGCGGTGAAGGGCGCGATGAACACGGTGATGCGGATGTAGTCGTTGTGCTCTGGCTCGAAGATCGGCCGGCGGATGGCGGCGTAGCGGAAGCCCCACTCGGTGCGCTGCACCTCCAGCTTCGGCGAGCGGTCGGTGGACGGGCGCGGCCAGGCGGTGCCGGTGGCCTTGGCGCCATCGACCGGCGCCGAGGGCATGTCGGTGGAATGCAGCGTGGAGCTGTGCGCGGAATCGATGGCGCCTTCCAGCACCTGCGCCCAGTTGCAGCGCACCTGCATCTTCACGATGCTGATGCGGGTATCCTCGGCCGGCGCCCAGGGCGGCGCCAGGAATTCCGGCTGCTCGTCCGGCGGACCGAGATACACCCAGACGAAGCCGGCCGCCTCGTGCACCGGATACGCCTTGTGCCGCATCCGCTCGATCATCCGGCTGCCCGGCGGTTCGCTCGCCATCTCCAGCACGTTGCCGGCAACGTCGAACTTCCAGCCGTGGTACAGGCAGCGCAGGCCGCATTCCTCGTTGCGCCCCAGGTAGAGCGGTGCGCGGCGGTGCGGGCACAGCGCGTCCAGCGCCCCAAGCCTGCCGGAAGTGTCGCGGAACACCACGAGGTCCTGCCCGAGCAGCCGCAGCTTCAGCGGGGTGCCGTCGGGCTCCGTCACTTCCTCGGACAGACAGGCCGGGATCCAGTGCCGGCGCATGATCTGGCCCATCGGGGCATCGCCCTCGACGCGGCAGAGCAGGTCGTTGTCTTCCCTGGTGAGCATGGGACCTCCCCGGCATTCCTTGCTTAGCTCTCTAAGAATCCTTAAGCCGCGCTGTCCGCGCTGTCCAGTCTGGGTCAATCTCCGTGCAGCAGGGCCCGCAGCCGCGGCGCCAGATCGCCGCGCGGTCCCGCGGAGGCGGTGGCCAAACCGAGGCCCAGGTAGCGCTGCGCCACTTCCGGGTTCTCCAGCAGGCTGCGCCCCGGGCCGCCGAGGACGATCGTGCCGCGCTCCAGCACATAGCCGTGGTCGGCGATGGCAAGGCTCTGCCGGGCGTTCTGCTCCGACAGCAGGATCGCCAGCCCCTGGGCGCGCAGGCGCTGCACCAGGCGGAAGATCTCCTCCACCATCAGCGGCGCGAGGCCGAGCGAGGGTTCGTCCAGCACCAGCACGCGCGGGCCGGCCATCAGCGCCCGGGCGATCGCCAGCATCTGCTGCTGCCCGCCGGAGAGGTTGCCGGCGAGGTGCGGCAGCCGTTCGGCGAGCGCGGGGAACAGCGCGCAGACCTCCTCGATGCGCCGCACGATGCCGCGTTCGCCCAGCCGCCGGCGCAGGCCATAGGCGCCCAGCCGGAGGTTGTCGGCGACCGGCAGGCCGGCGAACACCTGCCGCCCCTCCGGCACATGCGCCAGCCCGCGCACCAGCCGGGCGGCGGGTTCCAGTCCGTCGAGCGGCTTGCCGTCCAGCAGCACCTGCCCGGACCGCGCCGGCAGCAGGCCGGAGACCACGCGCGCCAGCGTGCTCTTGCCCGCGCCATTGGCGCCGACCAGGGCGGCGATCCGGCCGGCCGGCACCTCCAGCGACACGCCGCGCAGCACCAGGTTCGGGCCGTAGCCGGCGGCGATGTCCCGCAGCGCCAGCATCAGGCCGCCGCTCCTTGGCGGGCGGCGACGCCCAGATAGGCCTCGATCACGCGCGGATGGGCGCGCACCGCCTCCGGCGTGCCGTGGGCGATCAGCGTGCCGGCGTCGAGCACCGCCACCTGGTCGGCGCTCTCCATCACCAGCGCCATGTTGTGCTCCACGATCAGCACGGTGATGCCGGCGGCGCGGATCGCGCGCAGCAGGGCGGACAGCTCCGCCGTCTCGCTGTCGTTCAGCCCGGCGGCCGGCTCGTCGAGCAGCAGCATGCGCGGCCTGCCCATCAGCGCGCGCCCGACCTCGACCAGCTTCTGCGCGCCCATCGGCAGTTCGGTGGCGGCGGCATCGGCGAAGCGCGCCAGCCCGAGCAGTTCCAGCAGAGCGTCGGCGCGTTCGGCCAGGATACGTTCCTCCCGCCGCGCCGCGGGCAGGCGGAGCATCTGCGCCAGCGCGCCGTGGCGGAGCAGCAGATGCGCGCCGGCCAGCAGGTTTTCCCGCGTCGTCATGCCGGGGAACACGCGCGCGGTCTGGAAGGTGCGCAGCAGGCCAAGTCCGGCGATCGCCTCCGCGCGCAGGCCCAGGATCGGCTGGCCGAACAGCGTCACCGTCCCGGCACTCGGCCGCACCACGCCGGTGACCAGGTTGAACAGCGTGGTCTTGCCGGCGCCGTTCGGTCCGATCAGCGCGGTGATGCTGCCTTCGGCCACGTCGAAGGATACGTCGGACACGGCGTGCAGGCCGCCGAAGGTGACGCCCAGGTGGCGGACGGCGAGCGCGGTCATCGGGCCGCCTCGGGCAGGATGGCGATTCGGCGTTGCGGCCAAAGGCTGCCAAGCAGGCCGGCGGGGGCGAGCAGGAACACCGCGACCAGCACCAGCCCTTCCACCAGCACCTTGTCGTCGGCCAGTGCCTGCACCTCCAGCGGCAGCAGGGTCAGCAGCAGCGCCCCGAGCAGGCCGCCCGCGAGCGTGCCTTCGCCGCCAAGCACCAGCATGGCGATCAGTTCGAAGGAGCGCGGCGTCGCCACCATTTCCGGGCCGAGATAGTGGAAGTCGAAGGCGTACAGGCTGCCGGCCAGGGCGCCAAGCACGGCGCAGATGACGATGGCGGCGAGCTTGTAGCGGGCGACGTTGATGCCGAGCGCCGCCGCGGCCAGCGGATCGGTGCGGATCGCTCCCAGGGCTCGGCCGAAGCCGGCGCGCATGCCGCCGGCCAGCAGCAGCACCAGCGCGGCTGCGAGCCCCAGCACGAGGTAGTACATCGCGGCCGGCGTGGCGAAGGTGACGCCGAACGCGGCGAAGGAGGGAATGCCGACCAGCCCGGACGGCCCGCCGGTCAGGTCCGGCAGGCCGACGACCAGGGAGTCGACCATCAGCCCGAAGGCCAGGGTGGCGAGCGCGAGATAGGCGCCGCGCAGCCGCAGCGTCACCGCGGACAGCAGCACCGCCGCGATCGCCGCCACCGCCATGCCGGCCAGGGTCCCGAGCAGCGGCGGGATGCCCCACGCGGTGGCGAGGATTGCCGCGGTGTAGCCGCCCAGCGCCATGAACCCGGCCTGGCCGAGGTTCACCTGGCCGGCATAGCCCATCACCACGTCCAGCCCGAGCACGGCGATGAACAGGATCAGCGCGATCACCAGGGAGGGCAGGGTGCCGGCATCGATCACCGCCGGCAGGGCGGCGAGCGCCAGCAGCGCCGCCAGCGCCACGACGGCGGCGCTCCAGCCGGAGAAGCGCAGCATGCGGCGGTCGGCGCGCACCTCCTCCCGCACGTCCAGCCGGCGGCGGGCCGCACCGGCGAACAGGCCCTGCGGCCGCCACAGCAGCGTCAGCAGCAACAGGCTGAGCGCCAGCGCGTTGGCGAACAGGCCGGACACGTAGCCGGCGGCGAGTTGTTCGGCCACGCCCAGGAACAGCCCGCCGGCGATCGCGCCGACCAGGGAGCCCATGCCGCCCAGCGCCACGGCGATGAAGCCGGCATTGGTGAAGAAGTGGCCGTCGTTGAACTGCAGCGACATCAGCGGGGCGACGGCGATGCCGCCGATCGCGCCGATGCCGGCGGTGGCGGCGAAGCTGGCCAGCCGCATGCGCCGCAGCCGGATTCCGACCAGCGCCGCGGCGGTGGCGTTGTCGGCGCAGGCGAGCAATGCGCGTCCCGGCGCGGTGCGGGCCAGCACCCACCACGTGGCGGCGCTGACCGCGGCGCAGAGTCCGGCGAGCCACAGGCCCTGGCTGGGGATGTCGAGCCCGAGCAGTGCGATCGGCTGCTCGCCGGAAAACGGCGGAACAGCGTAGGGCTGGCTGCCCCAGGCCAGCAGGGCGATGCCGTCGATGACGATCAGCAGGCCGGCGGTGAGCATCAGCAGGCTGCTGTTGGACAGGCGCGACAGGGCGGGGACGAAGGCCACCGCGCCGACGGCCAGGCCGAACAGCGCGGTGGCGAGCACCGCGAGGGCGGCGGCCAGCGGCCAGGGCAGGACTCCCCAGGCGAGCAGGGTCTGGTAGCCGAGTGCGCCCAGGATGCAGAAGCCGCCCTGCGCCAGGTTGATCACGCCGGTGACGCGGTGGACCAGGGCGAAGCCGAGGGCGACCAGGGCGAAGACGCTGCCCTGGATCAGCCCGCCGATAACGATCTGTGCCGCCTGGTCCATTGCTGTGCGGTTCAGTCTCGATGCGCCGGGATGGTGGCGCGCTGGGTCGGCGTGCCACAACTTTCCCCCGTGGCATGGCCGGTGAAGGCCGGCCATTCCGGTCTTTGTTGCGTGCCCGAAGGAAAGACCTGGATGGCCGGCCTTCGCCGGCCATGACGGGTTGGCATGCGACCCGCGGGGCCTGCAGCACTCATTCCCAGGGGTCGCCTTGGCTCGCTCAATGCGCCAAGGGTGCGCCGGCCGGCTGGCTCACCGGCACCCAGGCATTCTTCGCCGGTTCCCACCGGGTGACCACGCCGTTGTCCGGACCCAGGCCGCGCTGCGGATGGGCCGGGAAGTCATACACCCCGTCCACGCCGGCCCAGCCCTTCAGTCCGGCCAGCCAGGCGCGCACTGCCTGCGGCTTGGCATCCGGTCCCAGCTTGCGCAGCGCAGCGACCAGCAGCTGCGCCGGGTCCCAGCCGAGCGCCGATGCCACGTCCGGCGCCACCTTGGCCTTGGCGAAGGCGGCGGCGAAGGCTTGCTGCGCCTTCCGGACGCCCGGATCGGTCACTTCCGGGCCGGCCATGTAGGGCCACTCGTCGGAGGCGATGTAGAGCTGCTTCGGCAGGAACGACGCATAGCGGGTCATCTGCGCATGCGTCATATTGCCGTCGGTGGTGCCGACCGGGATGTCCAGCCCGGCCTGGGTGATGCCCTTGAACACGGTGGCGACCGGCGCGCCGGTGGTCCAGGCGATCAGCGCCTGCGGGTTCGCTGCCTTGATGCGCGCCATCTGCGCGGTGACGCTGACGTCGGTCGGGTTGAAGTGCACATGCGCGACCATGTGGACGGACTTGTTCTCCGGCCGCCCCATCGCCTCGTCGATGCCGCGGTCGGCGTCCTGGCCGGTGGCGTCGGTGCTGGTGATGGCGGCGATCCGGGTCCAGCCGCGCATGCGGAAGTAGCGGACCATGGCACGCGCCATGTCATGCGTGGACACCGAGGAGGTGAACATCATGCTGCCCGCCTTGGGGTACACGCCGGGCGACAGGCAGTACTGCACCGGGCCGGACGCCATCAGCGGCTCCATCGCCTTGCACATGGCAACGATGGACGAGCCGATCAGCACGGACGGATGCGTGGCGACGATCTGGCTGGCGAGCTGCACCGCGGTCTGCGGGCTGGACTGGTCGTCGTGGAAGACGAAGTGGATCGGCCGGCCGCCGATCCCGCCGCCGGCGTTCACCTCGTCGGCGACGATCTCCAGCGTGCGCTGCTCGGATTTGCCGAGGAACGCAGCGCCGCCGGACAGCGGCATGACGACGTTGATGTCGTATGGCGCAGCGGCGCGTGCCGGCATGCCGAACGCGACGAGGGCGGCAGCCGCCAGTCCGGCGGCGAGTAGGCGAAGATGCATTGGACTTTCTCCCTTGGTTCGTCGTTGTGCCGGGCTTTTCGTCGTTGTGCGGGCTTGCGGTCAGGACCAGGCGTCGCGCTGCCACAGCCCCCAGGGACGCGCGATCTGGCCGCCGATGTTGCGGGCCGCGGTGTCGCATTCCTCCGCGGTCAGGTAGACCGGTTCGCCCAGCGCGAGCGCCTGGGCCTGCAGCTCCGCGTTGGCCTTGGTGTAGATTGCGCGGAACACCGCCAGCCGGATGTCCGGTGCGGCGACGGTGCAGCCGTGGCCGCGCATCAGCACCACCGCATGCGGACCGAGATCGGCGGCCAGCGCGGCGCCCTGCTCGCGCGAGCGGATCAGCAGGTCGGTGGCGCAGCCGGAGCAGTGGCGGATCTCGAACACCGGCACCTGGGTGCCGAGGAAGGCCGCCATGTGGAACACCGCGCGCAGCGGCCGGTCCCGCACCAGGCCGAAGGGGATCACCGACGGGGCATGGCTGTGCACCACCGACATCACGTCGGGCCGGGCGCGATAGACCTCGCCGTGCAGGAAGCGCTCCAGATAGACCGGCGGCGCGCCAGGGCGCACCGGTTCGGAGTCCGGCCCGAATTCCTCGATATCGGCGGCGGTGACCAGCCCCGGGGCGAGGTTGCGCGACAGCAGGAAATGGTCCGGCCGCAGCGGATGGCGGACGCTGATGTGGCCGAACGCATCCACCACGCCATGCCGGAACATGATGCGGTTGGCGTCCACCAGGTCGGCGATCAGGTCGGCGGCGACGCCGTCGAGATGTGCCGGCGGGGCGATTGCCGCGGTCCGGTCCGGCGGACGCGCATCCGCCGCACTCATCGCCGAACCGTCCTGCCGGCGCGGGGCCTGGCCGGGTGATCGTGCATGTCGTCCTCCCTGGATGGTTGGTCAGCTTGTTCGCCGGCGGAGGCGCGAGCCTGGATCAGCCGTGCCAGGGCGCGGGTCGAGGGCATGGGCGGATAGACGCCGCCGGCCTCGTCCATGGCGAGATTGGCGATGGCCGCGAGCAGCACCCGCCGGGCCGCGGCCACATCCGCCGGGGGGATGCCGAACAGGGCGTGCTGGTTCACTTCCTCGGCCAGCGGCACCAGCACGTTGCGCAATTCCCGGCCTCGCGCGGTCAGCCGCACGCGGACGGTGCGCCGGCTGTGCGGATCGGGCTCGCGGGTGACGAAGCCGAGCTTCTGCATGGCGGTGAGCGCGGAGAATGCGGTGGGTTCGGTGAGGCCGGCGCGCTGGCTCAGGTCGCGCTGGGTCAGGCCGTCATGCTCCCACAGTATGCGCAGGAAGACCCAGTGGCCGAACGACACGTCGTGCCGCGCCAGCCTGATCTGCAAGGCGCGATTGAAGCCGCGGGCCGCCATCCGCACGAGGTGCGCCAGGCGCTCGTCCGGCAGCGCGGCAATCCAGTCGCCTTGCGGTTCGTCGGGGGCAGGGGCTCCGGGCCGGGTCATGCGGGGACCTGGTGATGCAGCGTGACCTCGCGTGCCTCGCGGGCCGATTGCAGGATGGCGAGACAGGCTTCCAGCGTGGCGAGGCCCCATTCGCCGGTCTGCACCGGCGGGCGGCCGAACACCACGGCGTCGAACAGCGCGTCCAGCACCTCCCGGCGCGGCGGCCAGGCCGGGCGCGCGGGAATGAAATCGCGGATGGTGTCGCCGTGGATCTCCACGCCAAGCGGGGTCGGCACGAGGTCGGCGGCTTCGCAACCGGCGATCACCAGGCCGAAATGCGGATGCGCGTCCGGTGGCGCCTCGGCCGCCGCGGCGGTTCCATAGCCGCGCGCGGCGCGCAGATCGGCCTCGCCCTGCATGCCGGCTTCGGCGAGCCGGCGGCGCGCCGCGCCATGCTGCGCGGGATCCTTGCGGCGGCCGTCCTCGCCGATCCAGCCGCACAGGGCATCGGTGTCGTAGTGGCCGTAGCCGCTGTAGGTGAGGCTGGCGAAGGCGCCGCCGGCGAAGCCGAGGAGGGCGCTGTAAGCGCCTTCGGTCGGGCGCGCCCGGTCCCAGGCGGCGGCATGGGCGCGCAATGTCAGCACGTGTCCGCCCCCGAGCAGCCGGGCGATATCGACCTGGTGCGCCGCCTGGTTGAACACCGCCCCGCCGCCACGCGCGGTATCGAGTTCTTCCGGGCGGCGGGGGCGGTAGAGGAAATCCGTGTAGGTGGAGAGCTGCAACATCCGCAGCGAGCCGTAGCGGCCGGAGACGATCAGGTCGCGTGCCAGCCGGATCGGTGCGTCGAAACTGTGGCTGGGACCGACGATCAGCTGCACGCCGGCGCGGCGCGCGGCGGCCACCATCGAGGCGGCTTCGTGCAGGCTCAGCGCCATGGGCTTTTCCACCAGCACATGCCGGCCGGCGTTGGCGGCGGCGATAGCATCGGCGGCGTGGCACTGGTGCGGCGTGGCGATGTAGACCGCCGCCACCGCCGGATCGGCGGCCAGCGCCGCGGCATTGGGGTAGGTGCGCCCGCCAAATTCGCTGGCGAAATGGGCCAGAGCGTCGGGGCGTGGGTCGGCGGCAGCGACCAGGGAGAAACGCGGGTCGGCGCGCAGGGCCGGCAGCATGAGGGTGAAGGCGCGGCCGAGCCCGACCACGCCAAGGCCCACCCGATCCGGCAATTTTGCCGCCGTCATGCGCGTGCTTTGCCTCCCATCGTTAGATGTCTAATGGTGGGCGGATGGCGGGGCAATAGGCTCCGCGGCGCTCAGGGGAACCGCTGCGCCGGGGGGCCGGCCTGATCCCCGCGTGTCGCCCGGAAATGCCATGGCTTGCGGCAGAACGAGCCGCACCGACCGTCGGCCGGTGCCCGGGAAGGCCGGTCCACACCAGCCGTCATCCTGTCGGCCGTTGTTGAACCTCGACTTCCTTCAACCGGAAGCCGAGGCGACATAGGGTTCGACCATCTTTGCTGGATCGACCACGCGGTCGAACGTTGCCTCGTCGACGAAGCCAAGCTGCAGCGCGGCCTGCTTCAGCGTGAGATCGTGCTCCAGGGCATGATGGGCGATCGTCGACGCCTTGTCGTAGCCGATCACCGGCGCAAGCGCCGTCACCAGCATCAGCGAGCGGTCCACGTACTCGGCGATCTTCCTGCGGTTGGGCTGCGTGCCTTCGATCAGGAAGCGGCGGAAATTCGTGCAGCCATCGGACAGGATGGTGATCGACTGGGCGAGGTTGGCGATCATCAGCGGCTTGTAGACATTCATCTCGAGGTAGCCGCCGGCGCCGCCGAAGCCCACGGCCACGTCGTTCGCCATCACCTGGACCGCAACCATGGTCAGCGCCTCCGCCTGGGTCGGATTGACCTTGCCCGGCATGATGGAGGAGCCGGGCTCGTTCTCCGGGATCAGCAACTCGGCGAACCCGGCGCGCGGGCCGCAGGACAGCAGGCGAATGTCGTTGGCGATCTTGTACAGCGAGACGGCCAGCGTGCGCAGCGTGCCGGAGAGCTGCACCAGCGCATCGTGCGCGCCTTGCACGGCGAACTTGTTCGGGGCGCTGACGAAGGGCAGGCCGGTGAAGCGGGCGATTTCGGCCGCGGCGGCTTCGGCGAATCCGGGCGCCGCATTGATCCCCGTGCCGACGGCGGTGCCGCCGAGCGCGAGCCGATGGACGCCGGTCAGCGAAGCGTCGATCCGTTCCAGGCCATCGGACAGCATGCAGGCGTAGCCCGACCATTCCTGCCCGAGCGTGAGCGGCGTGGCATCCTGCATGTGGGTCCGGCCGATCTTGACGATATCCTTCCACTCCGCCGCCTTGGCCGCGATCGCATCGCGCAGCGCGGTCAGCGCCGGGACGAGCCGCTGGCGGGAGGCGAGGGCGGCGGCGATGTACATGGCCGAGGGGAAATTGTCGTTCGAGGATTGCGACATGTTGACGTGATCGTTCGGATGCACCGGCGCCTTGCTGCCCAGCGGGGTGCCGGCGAGCTGGCAGCTGCGGTTGGAGATCACCTCGTTGACGTTCATGTTGAACTGCGTGCCGCTGCCGGTCATCCAGACGTGCAGCGGAAACATGTCGTGATGCTGGCCGGCGAGGATTTCGTCGCAGACGCGGGTGATCAGCGCGAAGGGCTGCTGGTCCAGGCGGCCGCCGGCGTGGTTCGCTGCCGCGGCGCAGCGCTTCAGGATGGCGTATGCGGCGATCATCTCCCGCGGCATCAGGTCGTGGCCGATGCTGAAGTGTTCGAGCGAGCGCTGCGTCTGGGCACCCCACAGCCGGTCCGCGGGAACCTCGATCTTGCCGAGGCTATCGGTTTCGGTCCTGGTCGCAGCCATCGATGGTGTCTCCCTCAAGGAACCGCACCGGCGGGCGTGCCGGCCATCCACATCGTGCACGCTGCCGATAACGCCGGCGAACGGCGCACGTGCCGCCAGTGGCGGCGGCAACCACGGGCCGGCGCGGGCTTCACCTGCGGCGCGCAGCATGCAGCCGATGATATGGGTTGTGTTCAGGAAGTGCCCGCGGATGCGAGCCGGATGCGAGATAGGTGTCGATCGGCAGCGAGTAGGGATGGTACCGTCACCGACGACTTCCAGGGTGGAGTCTCCGCGTCAGGGCCGTCTCGACGGGCCGACCTGCCGCATCGAGATTTTCGATCCGTGGTGCCGGCGCTGGAGGAGATGGCGCAGTACGAGCGGTTGGAGGTGATCTACTGGCTGCATCTCTCACGGCGCGATATCGTGCTGCAAAGTCCCGCCGATGATCATCTGCGGCGGTTCGTGGCGCGGGTTTTGGCCGGCGATCCTGAAAATCCGGATGAGCGGCCCGAGCGCTGCACTGGTCAGAGCCATGACCGCGGACCGCGTGGTTTCCGACCGCAGGCAGGGTACCCAGTTCTGTTCGGGAATGGCGTGCCGGGTGCGATGAAACTGGGCACTGGGAGGCGGTGTTGCGGCGGTGACCATGCCGGAGCGCAGGTTCAAATCGGGGACCTGCAACCACCTTTATCGAACTCGATTCAAGCTCAACGAAAGGACGTGACCCTGTTCCAATCGCACTTGTGGTGCCCCGCCGCCGCGCCCGAGGGCTCCGCTTCCGCCAAAACCCCGGCGGTCGCTACGGCGGGCCGGTTACCCACGAGGCTTACACCGCTCCCCGGGGAGACGACCCAGGAACGCCCCCCGAGACACCACCATCATTGATCCGCCGACCGGGGTCATGCACCAGCCCGCCGGACTGAGGAGGTTTCACGCCTCACCCCAGCAGCCACCCCTGACGCGAGATCGTCAACCTCGCGGGTCATCGCCGCCGCGATGGCGGCATCGTCGGTTACGCCGGCGCGATCGGTCAGCGAAACCTGCTGGCCCGCCAAGGTGCGACGGCCGGCCGCGTCCACCAACCGCCACCGCGCCAGCAGAACTACCGTGCCATCTGCGCGCGGTCCAAAGTCCTCAACATCGACGAGAACCTGGAATTTTGAACTATCGCCGGGGCTGGTCGTGGCGACGACGAAGCCCGGCAAGCGCCGCGATAGATCGAGCGCGAGGGCGCGGGTGATGCCGACTGAGAGGCGTTCGCCCCAGCGCCCCGCGGGGCTGGGCGCCACCAGGTTTGCGGACTGACGCACCATGATGTCGGAGACATCCAGATAGTCGGGGACCAGCACGCGCTTCAGCTCGATAACCGGGCGTCCTGTCAGCGGTTCGGTGCTGGCGATGGCCGGCGGCGACGAGCCAAGCACGTAAGTGGCCGGAGGCGGGCCCGCTGAGCTGCATCCTGCGAGAACAAGGCCAATTGCCAGGACAGTCGCCATGTCGACGCGTAGTCCCGTTGGGTTGCGTGGCCCCGGCATGCTGGTCATCGTCCGCTCCTGCCCCGCAGCAATGCGCTGGGATCGCGATCCACCGTTCGTGCAAAGTCGCGCAAGGATGACACGGTTGCGGCGAGGTCACGCGCCGCGCCCTCCAGGTTGCCGCGGAACTCCGCCCGCTGCCCCGTGAGGCCATTCAGCGTGACAAGCAGCGCATCCGCGTGCCGCGCCGTGGCGTCGGCCGATTGCAGCAAGCGGCTCAGTTCAGCACCTCGGTCCCCAAGCTGCTGCTGGCCCTCGGCAACCAGCTTGTCGATCCCCGAAAGCGAACGCGAAATGTCTACCTGGAGCTGCAAGACGGCCTCCCTGGAGGTATCCAGGGTGCGGGTTGCGCTGTCGGTCGCGTGCCGCGCGCTGTCCAGCAACGGCCCGATCCTCGTATCGATGATTCCGAGTGCGTGATTGCCCGTGGTCAGGGCCCGTTGCAGCGATTGCGCCAGCTGCTGCACCGGCAACTCGGCGAGCGACGCGCGCAGACGTTCGAGATCCGAGGAAACGGAAGGAATTTGCGGCAGGCCGCCGGTGTCGGCCGCCACCATTCGGGCTGGGGTGCCCGGCAGGAAGTCCAGCTCGATCGCCAGCTGACCGGTAACAAAACTCTGGAGGCTGAGCTGCGCGCGCAGTCCATCGGCGACCAGCTGGGGGATGCTCACCAGTCCTGCAGCCCGGCTGTTCGTGTCGGCGATAACGTGCTCGGAGGCAATCTCGATTGTGACAGGGATTTGTGGCGTGTGCTTGCCTGAGACCTCGATCGCGATGCGCCGCACCATGCCCACGCGCACCCCCCGGAACGTGACCGGCGCCCCGATATCGAGGCCGGCAACCGAGCCTTGGAAGAAGATCACGGCGCGAGTCGATGTCAGGAACAGGCGAGAGCCGCCGAAAAAAAGAATGCCAGCGACAACCAGTGCGAGCGCTCCCAGTACGAAACTGCCTACGACGGCGGGTCTAGCTCTGGCCATCGGATGCCCCCGCGCCGGTTGATTGCTCCGGCCGTTCACGGTTCATGAAGGCGCGCACGGTGGGATGGTCGCATGCATCGCGAAGCATCCGCGGTGCGCCGTGCGCTATCGCCCTTCGTGCCGTGGCATCCAGGAAAATGCCGTCGTCGCAAATGGCGAAAAGACTGGCGAGCTCGTGGCTGACGATAACGATCGTGGCCCCTAGCCCATCGCGCAGTTCCAGGATGAGGTCGTCGAGTCGCTTCGAGGTGACCGGATCAAGCCCGGCCGAGGGCTCATCGAAGAACAGCGTGTCGGGATCCAGGGCGAGGGCGCGGGCAATCCCGGCTCGCTTCCGCATGCCGCCGGACAGTTCCGCGGGCATCGCATCGACCGCGCGACCAAGCCCGACAAGCGATAGTTTCAGTTGCACCAGGGCATCAATGGCGGCGGCATCCAACCGCGTGAACATCTGCAGCGGCAGGGCGACGTTGTCGCCGACCGTCATGGAACTCCAGAGTGCGCCGTTCTGAAAGACGATCCCGAAGCGCCGGCTGATCTCGCTGCGCCGGGTTTCGGATGCTGCCCAGTAGTCCTCGCCTTCCACCGATACGGTCCCGGCGACCGGCGGCAGAAGGCCAATCATCGACCGCAGCAACGTGCTTTTGCCACAGCCGCTGCCGCCCATGATGGCGAAGATCGAGCCTTGCCGGACAGTGAAGGACAGCTCGCGCTGAATGATCCGCTCACCGACAGCCAGCGTAAGCCCCTTGGCCATGAGGCGATCCTGTTCCATTGGCGCCGCGGTCATCCGTTCAAACTCCAAGCGCGTTTGTGCAGACGGCGAAGACCGCATCCAGCGCGATGATGCCAATGATGCCGGCGACCACCGCGCTGGTCGCGGCACGGCCCACGTCGGCGGCGCTGCGGCCTGCACGCAGCCCGATATGGCAGGAGACGAGAGCAACCAACGCGCCAAACGCCACGCTTTTCGTCAGTCCAATGATGAATTGCTGGATCGCGATGGCGCGGCGTGTCTCCTCGAGATAAGTGGCGACGCTTACGTCCAGGGCCACTGCGCTGACGATCCCGCCACCGACCAGCCCGATCAGGCAGGCGTAGACGTAGAGCAGAGGCAACATGGTGACGAGCGCGGCGATCCGAGGCATTACGAGGTAATCAAACACCGGTATGCCGAGCGCTTGCAGCGCGTCGATTTCCTCGTTGCCCTGCATGGTGGCGAGCTGGGCGGCAAAGGCGCCGCCAGTGCGTCCGGCCATAACGATCGCGGTCATGATGGCCGCCAGCTCACGTACGACGGCGATGCCGACCAGATCGGCGACGTAGATCTCGGCTCCGAAGCGGCGCAACTGCACGGCGCCGACGAAGGCCAGGATCGCGCCGACCAGTCCGTTGACAATGGCGACGATGGCCAGCGCGCGGGCGCCGGACTCGCGCATGAGGTTCAGCACGTCGACGGTACGGGTGCGCGCATTTCCGGCAAGCGCCGCGCTTCCGCGCAGGACAGCCAGGCCCAGCAATTCGGTCAGGCCGATTGTTGCGTTCCAGTATGCGATGGCTCGCCGGCCGGTCCAGTCAGGGATGGAAATTCGGGATTCAGTCTGGCTCACCGATGCTTGCGCCGCTTCGGGTTCCACCGCCAAGGCCAGCAGCCGGCGAGCGGCAGCGGGTAAGCCGGACTCATCCAGCTGATTCTGCCGCTGCAACTGCTGGACGAAGACAATCAGCGCGCTATCCCATCGCCCAAGTCCGCTGGTTTCGAACTCCAGGCGGGTGAAGGGGCCGGCCTCGGATAGCAGTGATTGAACAGACGCGGCGTCGCGAATCCCTGTTTCGAGAGCGATCCAGTCCCCTGTCAGCACAAGGATGACGCCGGTCGCCCGGCGCTGAATGGTCCAATGCGGGGCGGCGAGTTTCGCGTTCAAGGAACTTCACCGTTCATGCCGATGGCCATGGTGCTTGTTTGGCGCCGTCCAACAAATTCATGGCCATCATTTGCTGCCCGAACTGCCCGCGGCTCACACGATCCGCGTCGATGCGCTTGCCCGCCGTGCTTCCGCGACAAGCGCGGCCACTGCGCAGGAAGCAAGGCGCGTCATCAGGGAATCCGCCCGACTGGTCAGAATGATCGGCACCCGAGCCCCAAGCACGATCCCGGCCGCATCGGCGCCGGCGAGGAATGACAGGCTTTTCGCCAGCATGTTGCCCGCTTCAAGGTCCGGCACGACCAGCACGTTGGCGCGCCCCGCCACGTTCGAGACAATGCCCTTGATCCTCGCGGCCTTCTCGCTGATGGCATTGTCGAGCGCCAATGGGCCATCCAGCAGAGCGCCGGTGATCTGGCCGCGCTCCGCCATCTTGCACAGGGCAGCAGCCTCCACAGTGGACGGCACCTTGGCGTTGATGGTTTCCATCGCGCTTAAGATGGCGACCCGCACTTCGGCGAACTGCATCGCATGAGCAAGATCGATGGCGTTCTGGACGATGTCCGCCTTTTCATCCAGCGTCGGCAGGATATTCACCGCGGCATCGGTGATGATGAGCGGATCGCCGTGCCCCGGCACATCCATGACGAAGCAGTGGCTGATCCGACGAGCGGTGCGGATTCCGCTCGTGTGCGGTACCACGGCGCCCATCAGCTCGTCCGTATGTAGGCTGCCCTTCATCAGCGCCTCGGCTTTTCCGAGCCGTACCAGCTCGACACCACGTGCCGCGGCATCGTGGCTGTGTTCAGCATCGATGAGCGGGAGCCCCGTAATGTCGAAACCCTCGTGGCCGGCCACATCGCGAATACGTGCGGCGGGGCCAACCAGGATCGGCTCCATCAGGCCAAGCTTTGCAGCTTCGATCGCGCTTTCAAGCGACACCCTGTCGCACGGGTGAACGACCGCTGTCTTGGTCGGTGGTAACTGTCGCGCGGCCTCGACCAGCAGCTGGTATTTCCGATGCAGGTCCCGCCTGCCAGCGTTGGCGGCGATGCTGTCGATCATGGATCCGTATCCTTTCGGGTGAAGTCGCGACGCCCATCAGGCATGCACGGCGCGCGTTTCAGTCTCGAGTGGAATTGCGGGGGGCACGGGTTCCTTGATCCGGAACCACGCGACATAGAGGGCGGGCAGGAAAATCAGGGTCAGCACCGTCGCTACCGCCAGGCCGCCGATGATCGAGAACGCCATCGGGCCCCAGAACACTGTCGGCGCGATCGGGATCATGCCCAGGATAGCCGCGGAGGCGGTGAGCAGGATCGGTCGCGTGCGGTGGATCGCGGCGGTCACGACCGCATTCCAAGGATGGCTGCCTGCCGCCGTTTCGTGCTCCACCTGGTCGATCAGGATCACCGAGTTGCGCGCGATCATGCCGGTCAAGGCCAGCACGCCCAGCATGGCGACGAACCCAAGCGGAGCCTGCGCGATCATCAAGGCTGCGACCACGCCGATCAGACCCAGCGGCGCCACGCTCAACACCAGCAGCACGCGCTGGAAGCTCTGCATCTGGAACATCAGGATGGTCAGCACGATCAGCCCCATCATAGGCAGAACCGCCTGCACGGACGCCTTCGCCTTGCCGCTCTCCTCCAGAGATCCACCCGTGGCAATGTGGTAGCCACTCGGTAGCGTCGCCGCGAGCTGGTCGATCGCCGGCTGAATTTTTTGCGTCACCGTGGCCGGCAGCACGCCCGGCACCACATCGGCCTGCACGGTCAGGGTCGGGACCCGATCCCGGCGCCAGACGATCGGATATTCCTGGTTGTATTCAAACGTGGCGATCTGCCGCAACGGCACGACATGTCCGTTGCGTAACGGAATTTGCAGCGAGCGGAGCAACTCGAGCGATGCCCGCTGTCCCTGCTCGGCGCGCTCGTCCACGTCGATCAGGTAAATGCTGTCGCGTACCTGCGTGACCGTGCTGCCGGACACAACGGCGTTAAGCGCGAGGGATACGTCCTGCGAGCTGAGGCCGAGTTGCCGCGCCTGGTCCTGGTCGATGCGGATGCGCATGGACCGCGCCGGTTCGATCCAATCGAAGTTGACATAGCGCGCTTGCGGATTGGCCCCGATGCGATCGGCAACCTGCATCGCGATCGCGTGCAGGCGGGTCAGGTCCGGCCCGCTCACCCGGAATTTTATCGGCCAGCCGACCGGCGGGCCCATCTCCAGCGGATAAATGCGGGCCACCACCTCCGGGAAGCGCACCGCCAGCGCCTGTTCCAGACGCCGACGCACCTGATCGCGTTGCTTCAGCCCCTTGGTCACCACCACCGATTGAGCAAAGAAGTCGTTCGGCAGGGCAACGTCGATCGGCAGATAGAATCGGATGGCACCTTGCCCAACATAGGTGGAGAACCGCTCGATATCCTGGTCCTTGCCAAGTATCTCGTCGAACGCTCTCGCCACATCGCGCGTGGCGTAGATCGAAGCATTGTCCGGCAGCTTCAGATCCACCAGCAGTTCCGGCCGGTCCGACGAAGGAAAAAATTGCTCTGGGACGAAGCGGGTCCCGTACAGCGCGGCCACGAACAAGCAGGCCGTGGCCAGGATGGTGAGCCATTTTGCCCGCATCGCTGCCAGCAGGCAGCGCCGGTACAAGCGCATCGGCGCGCCCAGTGCCTCGCCGCGCGGGTGCTTCGGTTGGCGCAGCAATGTCACGCCGACGACCGGTGCGCACATACCTGAGATCACCCAGGAGGAAAGCAGGGCCAGCGCCATCACGGCGAACAACGAAAACATATACTCGCCGGCGTCACTGCGGGCGAAGCCGACCGGCACGAACCCGGCAATGGTGACCAGCGTACCGGTCAGTCGCGGATAGGCGGTGGACGAATAGGCGAAGACGGCCGCCTGTTCCTTTGTATCGCCGCGTTCCAAGCGGAAGACCATGCTCTCGATGGTGATCATCGCATCATCCACCAGCAGGCCGAGCGCGATGATGAGAGCGCCGAGGGAAACGCGCTGAAGGTCGATGGACAACACGCCCATGGCTGCGAAGACGATCGCGAGCACCAGGGGGATCGAGATCACGACGATCGCGCCCGCACGCAGGCCGAGGCTGACGATGCTCACGACCAGGACGATGGCGATCGCCTCCCACAGCGATTCCATGAAATCGGAGATCGCGTGTTCGACCGTTTGCGGCTGGTCGGCAACCATCACCGGCTCGATGCCGATCGGCAGATTGGCTTTCAACGTCTGCATCGTCTGCTGGATGTTGTGGCCCAGCGCGAGAACGTCGCCTCCGTCGCGCATGGAAATCGCCAGGCCCAGGCCAGGCTTGCCGTTGATGCGGAAAATCGGCTGCGGCGGATCGACAACACCTCGGCGCACTTCAGCGATGTCGGCAAGCCGTATGATCCGGTTGCCTACCGCGAAGGTCATGGCCAGGATGTCCTTCTCGGATTTGAAGGCACCGCTGACCCGCAGCATGATGGTCTCGTGATTGGTGGTGATCACGCCTGAGGGGGCGACGGCGTTCTGGGCCTGCAGCGCCGCTGCAAGCTCGGACGCGTTAAGGCCATATCCAGCCAGTTTCTCGGGCGAGAATTCGATATAGATCCGTTCCGGCTGGTCGCCGATCAGGTCCACCTTGGAAACATCCGGAACCTGCAGCAGCTGCGAGCGGATCTTCTCCACGTAGTCGCGCAATTGCCGGCTGGTGAACCCATCGGCGGTGAACCCATAGATGATGCCGTAAGTATCGCCGAATTCGTCATTCTCGACCGGCCCCAGCACGCCTTGCGGCAGCGTCAGCTGGATGTCATGGATCTTCTTGCGCACCTGGTACCAGGTATCGGCGACCGCCTTCGGGCCGGTGGACCCCTTCAGGTACACGAATACCGTCGATTCACCCGCCTTGGTGTAGCTCTTGAGGTAATCGAGATGCGGTGTTTCCTGCAGCTTGCGCTCGATCCGTTCGGTGACCTGCAGCAATGTGTCATTGAGCGTCGCACCGGGCCATTTCGCCTGGACCACCATGGTCTTGATGGTGAAGGTCGGATCCTCGTTGCGCCCGAGCCGCGTGTAGGATGCGATGCCGAGAACCACGAGCACCAGCATGAAGTAGTACACCAGCGAGCGGTGCGAGATCGCCCAGCCTGAGAGGTTGAAGCGGTTCATTGTCCGGACTCCAGGAGGCGGACCTTCTGCCCGGGTCGCAGCGCGTGCACCCCCGCGGTGACGACCCGCTCCCCGGCGGACACCCCGGAGGAAACGATGATCTTGTCGGAGTCGCCGTGCGCAATCGTAATCGCGCGCAAAGACACGTCCTGGGTCTTCGGATCGAACACCCAGACCGCCGGCTTACCATCCTCGACAGTCAGGGCGGTGGCCGGAAGTTCGATGCCAGGCTGCTCTGTCATTCGTGCTTGGCCGGTCACTGTCGCGCCCAGCCGCATAGCGGCGGGTGGCTGGTTCAGAGCGACCTTGACCTGATAGCTTCGGGTTACCGGATCCGCCTGCGGCGAGGTTTCACGCGCATGGCCGGTGGTTCGGACCGTGGGATCATCGGTGAGCGCGACGGTAACCATCACATCGGGCTTCAACCGGCGCATCAAGCTGTCGGGCACATCGAAAACAGCATCGACGCCGTTGTGCTGGGCGAGGCTGACGATCATCTGGCCGGCGCGCACCACCTCGCCGGGTTCCGCTCCGGTTGCGGTCACCACGCCCGCGGCGTCGGCCACCAAGCGGGTGTAGCTGAGCTGATCCTCCGCGCTGTGCACCTGCGCCGCCGCGGCGTCGACCGCGGCCTTCGCGGTCTGGAAGGTCCGCTCAGCCGCATCGTACTGCACCCTGGTGGACCAGCCCTGCTTCACGAGTGTCTGCTGGCGCTCCAGGTTGTTGGTGGCTTCGCGCAGCGAAGCCTGCGCGGCGGCAAGCGCGGCTTGCGCGGTGCGCAGCCCATCGCGCTGTGGCTGCGGATCGAGTTCCCCGATCAGATCGCCGGGCTGCAGCTGCTGTCCGACATTGGCCTGACGCACCACCATCCGCCCGTCGATACGGAAGGCGAGGCTCTCCTCGGTGCGCGCCCGGATATGGCCGGTGAGCGACACCAGCTCGCCTGCGGTCTGCGTGGTGGCGATGATGGTTCGGACCGGCCGGATTTCCGGCGGGGGCGGAGCAGCCGCGCTCAGGTGCAGCACCACGCCGACCCAGGCGAGGACGGAAGCGATGTTCATGGGAAACCTCGTGCTGATTGGCCCGGCCCCGACGGGCGGCTGGCGCCTGGCCTTGGGGTTGAAACATACATCCGAAAATGTATGTATGTAAAGAGACCAGATGCGGCGAGGAAGAAAAAGTGAGAAGGACGAAAGCCGAAGCCGACCAGACCCGCGAAGCCATTCTTTCCGCGGCGATCGGTGTGTTCGTGCAGCGCGGGGTCAGCCGGGCTTCGCTGGATGAGATCGCGCGTGCTGCCGGGGTTACCCGCGGCGCGGTCTATTGGCACTTTAAGGACAAGCTGGAGATCTTCCTGGCCTTGGAGCGGAGGGTGAACTTGCCGAACGAGATGGTCGGAGATCGTCTTCAGGCCCGTCTGGCCGCGGACCAGCGGCTGGATCCAATCGACGAGTTGGTGGCGGCGCTCCAAGAGGGGCTGGAAGCGTTCGAATCCAATCCAGAACGCTGCCGCATCCTGACGGTCCTGTGGTTGCGGTGCGAGTATGTGGGCGAGATGCTGCCCGCGCTGGAGGGCCAGGAACGCGCGGACGCGGCATTGCGAGCGCTGTTCGAGTCGGTGATCGGTCTGGCGGCGGCCCGAGGCCAACTCGCCCCGGGGTGGTCGCCGCACCTTGCAGCGCACGCCCTGCTGCTGCTCCTCAATGGCTCGGCCAAGGATTGGCTGCGGGAGCCCGGAGGCACCGGGCTGGTAGCCAGGGCCATGCCGCTGCTGTCGGGGTTCCTGCAGGTCATCCGGTCGCCGAAAGCCCGGGCAAAAGGACGGAAGGCAGCCGCGGAATAGTCGCGGTCGCCGAGGGGCCGCATGGCGGTGCGCCGCGCGGCCTGAGAACGCGCGACTGGAGGGCAGCATGCGTGCGCCCTCCTCGCCCATCGCCGGACCTGTCAGACTTACTCGCTCAACCTCTTCCGCCGCGTGCCGGGCGCGCCAGGCGACAGTTCCGCCACCACCGTGTCCGCGGCCGGCGTTAAAGGCCCATCCGGATCGATGCCGAACACGGGTGCCAGAGCCCGGAGACGAGCCAGAGCCTCCGGCGTGGTCTCCCCGGTCGCGGTCGCGACAGCGCGCACGAGTTCATAGGCTTGCCGCCGCTGCGCGGCATCCTTCGGTAGCATGCCTGGTAGCGCGTCGAGCGCCGCCTCCCCATTGATCTGCAGCATGAAGAACTGCTCGCGCAGCAGGGCCTTGAACTGTGCGAGCGACACGTCTGCAAATTGCCCACGGATCCGGCGGAGGATCGCGAAGGCCCGCTCATCCGGGATATCGGCAAGGCCGACATGCAAACCAGCGCGAACCATCGCCTCGCGCTCGCCTCCGGCAGTGATGCGTCGGCTCAGATCAGAGATCGCCTGCTCGATGAAGCGGCGATGCTCAGCGGTGGTGCCCGGTTTCTGACGCGGCGGCACCACCGATCCCGCCACGCCGGTCAGCACCTGGATCGCCGGTGAATCATAAATCGCCTGGAAAAGCTTTTCGGTGGCTCGGTCGCGCGTTGTGCCAAGATCCCTCAGCATACGCGTGACCGCGTCGGAGACCTGGCGCTCCACCACGCGGCCGGGATTGTCGTCCGGCACGGGCTGGCGGCTTTCCAGCACCTGCTGCGCCAGCGCGGCAATCGTCTGCATCGCCGGGTTGTTGTCGGAAAAGGCGGTGTAGGCGAGCCGCGCAGGGTGCAGATGGCGCAATGCCTCCGCGACGGCCGGGTTTGCCATCTGCTTCAGTACCGCGCCCGCGGTCGCGCGGTAGAGGCCGAGGTTGATCTCCGAGACATGCCGCGCCGCATCGAAGCGCCTTTCGTCCTGCGGGCTGGTGCCGCCGAAGGCGGCCAGATCGGCCACCGAACGGGGCTCGAAGCTCAGCACGTAATCACCCTCGATCAGCTCGGCGCGCGGAAGACTTTTCTTGTCGCGCATCGTCGCCTGGTAAAGGCCAGGCGGCAGCACGTCGATCAGGTCGATGTTCGAAGCGAACTCCCGGTGCTCTTTCCTCGCCACCACGCTCGAGACGAAGATGCCGAGGTGGCCAATCTCCTCATGGACGGCGTAGATGATGGTCTGATCGTGGCTCTGCAGGTCATGGGTGTCGGTATAGAGGTCAGAGATCCAGGACAGGGCCTGTGCCGGCGGCGTGATGTTGTCGCCGCGCGAGCAGAACACCACGATCGGTGAGCGGATCGAGCGCAGGTCCACCCGCGTGCCGTCGGACAATGCCAGCTCCGCCGTGGCCAGGCGGTTGCCGATGAAGAGCTGGTCGACGATGAACTGGATCTCCTCGGCGTTCAGCATCACGTGGCCGCCCCAGTATTTCTCGAAAGCGAGATAGCGTGGTGCCTCGGTGTCCACCTTGGACCATACATTGTACTGCTTGGTCCACAGTGTGTTTGCCGGGTTGCCGCTTTCGAAATTTGTGACCAGCCAAGCACCGTTGAACTTGCCACCGCCGATGTCGCTGGTCAGTTCCGTCATCCACGAGCCGCCGAGCAGCCCGCCGAGGTAGCGCATGGGTGCGAAGCCCTCGGTGCCAGCCCAGTAGGACACCGGAGCGCCCGCAACGATGATCGGTCCAAAGGCTTCGGGCCGGATCGCCGCCGCGATCAGCGTCGCCCAGCCGGCTTGGCAGTTCCCGATCACCACGGGCTTGCCTTCGGTTCCCTGGTGCAGACGGCCGACGGTCTCGACGAACCCCACGATAGCGTGCAGCACGTCCTCGAGCTTTTGTCCCGGCTCAGGCTCCGGCCGGAAGCCGACAAAGTAGCAGGGATGGCCGCCGGCGATGGCATAGCCGATCTCGCTCTCCGCCTTAAATCCGCCAATCCCTGCGCCGTGGCCGGCGCGCGGGTCCACCACCACGAAAGGGCGGAGATTCGGGTCGCAGGCCGGCGCTCCTTCCGGCGGGCGGATGCGGGCAAGCCAGTAGTTCACCGGTCGCGCCAGGTTGCGTCCATCCACCGCCAGGTCGAAGCTGAAAGTGAGGACGTTGCGCATATCGTCTTCCTCGTGCGCGAGGAAGGCGTTGCCGCGTTGGCGCAGCGTGTCGAGGAACAGCACCGAGCGTTGCCACGCGTCGACGGCATACTCAGCCCAAGGATTCGCCGGCCATGTGCCGCCAAGCCAGGGAAACCCGCCCCAGCCCTGTGCGGTTTCACCGTTCAGAAAAGGCGACCAGGAGAAAGTCGGAATCGGCCAGGCTAAATCCTTGTTCATGAGTTCGCCCCTAATCAGCGCGCACGGTAGGATTGGCCGTCCCGTGCGCTCTTGTTGGAAGAAGCTGTCCCCGCGCTGGCGGACAGGTCGGGATCGCCAAACCTCAGTCAGGGGTACTGGTACACGCCGCGTCTGGTCTTGCGGCCGAGATATCCTGCATCGACCATTTCCCTGAGATTCGGACAGGGGCGGTATTTGTCGTCGCCAAGTTCGTGATGCAGCACTTCCATGACCGACAGCAGCACGTCCAACCCGATCAAATCGGCGAGCGCCAGGGGCCCCATCGGGTGATTGCACCCGAGCTTCATGCCCTGGTCGATTTCCTCGGCACTGGCGTCGCCTTCGGCAAGCGCAAAGAACGCCTCGTTGATCATGGGAAGCAGCAGACGGTTTACGACAAACCCGGCCGTATTCTTGACGGTAATCGGGGTCTTACCGAGGTCCTGCGAGACCTTGATGACGGCATCATGTGTTGCATCGGTCGTCTGCAAGGCGCGGACCACCTCGACGAGTTTCATAAGCGGCACCGGATTGAAGAAATGCATTCCGATGAACCGTCCGGGGTTGCTGACGGACGCCGCGAGCTTTGTAATCGAAACCGAAGACGTGGTCGTGCTGAGGATAGCGTCGGTCCGCACCACCTTGTCGACCGCTTGAACTATTCGCGCCTTGACCTCTGCGTTTTCCGTCGCAGCTTCAACGACGAGGTCCGCCAATGCGAGCGCGCCGTAGTCGGTTCCCGTCTCGATGAGACGAATGGCTGCTTCCCTGGCATCCGGGGTCATCTGCCCCTTCGCGACCAGCCGGCCGAAGCCCGAGCCGATGCGTTCGATCGCCTGGTTCAGGGCAGCCTGGTTGACATCGAGCAGCGCCACGCGAAATCCGCTGGCAGCCGCGACCTGCGCGATGCCGGCACCCATGGTTCCCGAGCCTATCACGCCGATAGTACGCACGGACATTGTCAGACCCCTTATGCTGACGGCGTTGGCTATGCTCCGTTCCGCCGCGCGGGTACGTCGCAGGAAAGCCTGTGCGCGAAAGTGCCGAAGGTCGGCGGAACCCGAGAGTCACGTCTTTTGCGCATAGCCGGATGTCGCGAGAGCCTGTATGCGTTCGTAGGCCGCCGTGGCATTGATCTGGATCAAACCGGCAGGAAACGATGTTATCCGGTCCGATACTTGCAAGTTTTCGCCGACACTCTTTCGACTAACTCACGGCTAATCCGCGGCAGAGGAAGGCGAGCCTGCTTGCAGTGCGAGCATGTGGATGGATGGAAATAGACCGGGTTGCGAGATGCCTTCGGGCACAAGCCGCGCAGACGAGCGGTTGGTGGTCGTGAACAAAGATGCTTTCGACATGCGCTTTAACTTGCGGCAAATTCGAGGAGATCACCCGTGGCGACCGGATGACACGCCGAGGCTCGTACGGGCACAGCTCAAACGAATGGCTTTCAAGAGGCGGCAAAGCGGCCCTAAACTCACAGGGCAAGCGCGTTGGCAACAGGCTATCCAGAATCGCGTGAGGGAATACCCGCGGTGAACGGAAGCAATGGTCTTTCTGCGGATGGAAAGCCGCCCCGCGCGTGGAAGATTCGGGCCAGGTCATCTTTTCCCCGACGCCGACACGTGCCTTGGTTTGTGCCGCACCCCAACTGGCGGTTCACCGCCCTGCTCGTGGCCGACCTCCTGCTGGTATTTGTGACGCCGCCGGTGTTGTCGGATTACGAGCTGCCGCCATTCGTTGGATCCTTGGTGGCGCTGCTCGCTACCGCCGGAACCATCGCGCTTGTATCGGACCGGCGAGCCGTGCAGGTGGGCGTGATCGGAATACTTCCGCTGGCGGCGGCCCTCCATGCGTTGCCTGCCCCGGAGACCACGACCTCGGCTTTGCAGGCGGCTTTCGCCGCGCTTGTCACGCTCTTTGTCGGGCGGGCAGTATTCTCTCGCGGCGAAGTGGATATGCATCGCATCGCCGGGGGAATCGCGCTTTACCTCAACGTCAGTCTGGCTTTTGCTGCGAGTTACGTGTTTCTCAGCGACATCTCTCCGGCGGCGTTCAGCGGGCTGACACAGGATCACGTGCATCGGATTCAGGATATGGTCCACTTCAGCCTGACCACACTGACCACCCTCGGCTACGGCGATATCCTTCCGCGGAGCCCGGTGGCTCGCAGCATGGCCGACCTGGAAGCCCTCATAGGTCAGCTTTTTCCGGCCACGCTGCTCGCACGCCTGGTCGGTTTGCTGATCAGCCGGCGCTGAAGCTCGGGGCGGCGCCAGGTCGCTTCACGCGCAAGCAAATTGATGCAGATCAATGTCCGCCCGTGCGTCCGCCCTTAACGTTCGATCGGCTCTGACGCTCTGACAATCAGAATGCTGCCTGGCAAGTTCGTGGTGAAGGTGGCGAGAATGTTCCTCCGTTCGGCGGAGATAATCGATCGTGGGCCAGGAGATACGCAGGCCGCGAGGCCGATATGGACGCGGTCGCCTCCACATGCTCCGCCGGTCGGAAGCACGCCAATGCAATGCAGTGCGGTGCCGCCCTGCCGCACGAAACTGCCATGACCGGCGTCATTTCAGCGGCGATTTTCGATGTCGACGGCGTGCTGATCGACTCGCCACACGAGCGCGCATGGCGCGAGGCACTCGCGGGCTTCACCGACCCGGCGCAATTCACCACCGCATTCTATGAGGCGCATGTTGCGGGCAAGCCGCGGCTGGACGGCGCGCGGGCGGCGCTTGAATGTCTGGGCACACCGGACGCCGCCACTCGAGCGACCGAGTATTCGCAACTCAAGCAAGCGCGGATCGAAAAGCTGATCGAGCAAGGCAGCTTCGCAGCCTTCCCCGACGCCGTTCGCCTTGCCGCCGCGCTGCACGCGGCCGGGCTGAAGCTGGCGCTTGCCTCGTCGTCCAAGAACGCCGAAGCGATGCTCCGGCAACTGAAGCTGCCCAATGGAGCGGCGCTGCTGTCGATCTTCGATGCCGACCTGAGTGGGCGCGAGGTGCCGCACGGCAAACCGGACCCCACCCTGTTCTTGCTCGCCGCGGAGGCGCTGCGCGTGCCGCCGGTGTATTGCATGGTGGTGGAGGACGCCCCCTCCGGCGTCCAGGCCGCCCGTGCCGCCGGCATGGCAGCGCTCGCCATTGCTCGCCTGCATGACGAAGCCTTGCTGCGTGCGGCCGGCGCCGACCTCGTCCTGACCAGCCTCGATCTGCTCGACATCCCCGCCCTGGCCACGGGCGCAGTGCGCGCGCGGCCCATGCCGGAGGCCCTCTGCCATGCGTGATTTGCTGGAACCAACCGCGGATCCGGAGTGGGTCCTGCATCACGAAGGCTACAACGTGATGACGGAAAACGCCGTCGAATCCCGTTTCGCGTTCGGCAATGGGTTCCTCGGGATGCGCGCCGCCCGCTCGATCAGCCGAGGTCCGACCTGGACGAGCTGGCTGCGGTATATTCGCTGGGCGTCGTGGCCCCGCTGTTACGTCGCCGGCCTGTTCGACATCCCGAATACCGAACCTCCGGTGCCTGCCCTGGTGCCCGTCGCCGATTGGTCGCGCATTCAGCTCTACCTCGATGGCAGGCCGCTCCTGGCGCGCGAGGGCAAGACTCTTATCGCGACGCGCACGCTGGATATGCGCCGCGGCCTGCTCGCGTCCGCCTGGACACACTGCACTCCGGCGGGCATCACCGTGGCCGGTCGCGAGATCCTGCTGTTATCACTGGCCGATCGCGCCATCGGCTTGCAGCTTCAGCGTTGCACCATCGACCGTAGCGGAGTCGAGGTTCGTGCCGAGGCAAATTTTGCGCTGGCCGGGCTCGGCATGGACCCCGAACTGCTGGAGGACGATCTGGGCGCCTGGCGCACGGAAGGCACGGCCAAGGGCGTGGCGATGGCGGGGCATGCGGCCCTGCGGCTGGACGGCGAATTTCTGGGCGCCGAGCGCCCGTTCCCGCTGCGCTGGGTCTGGCGCTGGCGCTCGATGGCGGGGCAGGTGATTGAATTCGGTCGTGTCATCGCCGTGGCGCGGGCCGATACGCGGGAGCAGGAAGCGGCGCCTCTCGCCAGAAAGGCCCTGGAGCAAAGCATCTCGGTCGGCTGGCAGGCGGTGCTGGAGGCTCACGAGGCGGCTTGGCAGGCGCGCTGGACGGTGGGCGACGTCACCATCGAAGGGGATGACGAGCTGCAGCGGGCCGTGCGCTTCGCCGTGTATCATCTGACCAGCGCTGCCAACCCGGACGATGAACGCGTCTCGATCGGTGCCCGCGGCCTGACCGGCGACGCGTATTTCGGTCACGTCTTCTGGGATACGGAAATCTACCTTCTGCCGTTCTATATCGCGACCTGGCCGGAGGCGGCACGCGCGCTACTGATGTACCGCTATCACACGCTGCCCGGCGCGCGCACGAAGGCGGCGCAGTACGGCTACAAGGGTGCGCTTTACGCCTGGGAGTCGGCGGATACCGGTGAAGAAACCACGCCGGAGACGGTACTCGACGGCGAGGGCAGGCCGGTTGCGGTGCTCACCGGCAAGATGGAGCACCACATCAGCGCCGATGTCGCCTACGCGGTGTGGCATTACTGGCAAGCCAGCGGCGACGATGCGTTCCTGCTGAATGCGGGAGCCGAAATACTGCTCGAAACCGCCCGGTTCTGGGCGTCGCGCGCGGTCGCCGAGTCGGACGGCAAGCGGCACATTCGCCACGTGATCGGTCCGGACGAATACCATGAGGACGTGGACGACAACGCTTTCACCAACGTGATGGCTCGGTGGAACATCATGCGCGGGCTGGAAGTGATGGATCTGCTGCGCGCGCGCTGGCCCGACCGCGCGGCCGGGTTGCAATCGCGGCTTGAGCTCGGGGAGGCGGAACTTGCCGACTGGCACAATGCGGTCTCGCGCATCCCGAGTGGATGTAATCCGGCAACGGGGCTGTTCGAGCAATTCGCCGGCTACCACAAGCTGGAACCGATCGACCTCTCCGCTTACGCGCACCACACGGCGCCGATGGACGTGGTGCTCGGCCGCGAGCGCACCCAGCGCACGCAGGTGGTCAAGCAGGCGGATGTGGTGGCGCTGATCGCGCTGCT
>Ga0187809_10000269_pt1 | contig 30961 bp, 40 predicted proteins | sample NC_wetland_sal_i_8_FD_132415 | JGI IMG/M metagenome (GOLD analysis project Ga0187809, IMG submission 132415) | Wetland sediment microbial communities from Neuse River Estuary, North Carolina, USA - ASW_4 | ecosystem: Environmental > Aquatic > Freshwater > Wetlands > Sediment | place: USA: North... | reverse complement strand
GTACCGCGTGCTCTCGCACATCCCCCGCCTGCCCAATCAGGTCGTCCATCGGATCGTCGAGGGCTTCGGCTCCCTCGACACGGTCGTGCGGGCCTCGCAGCGCGACCTCGAGGGCGTCGAAGGGGTCGGAGCAGTCCGGGCCAGGGAGATCCGGACGGGTCTGCGTCGCCTCCAGGAGCACAACCTCGTGGACCGCTACCTGCAGCTGTGAAAAAGCCTGGAAAGGCCGAAAATGTGGCTTTTCCAGGCCATTTCTGATACCCTAGGGGTCCTGGGCCGGTCGCCTCGTCGCGCCGGCTCTTTTGGCGAAACGCGCATCAGAAAGGGAGGTCGGCTTGTACAAGGTCGGCGACAAGGTCGTCTATCCGCACCATGGTGCCGGGACGGTCGTCAAGAAGGAGTCCCGCGAGGTGCTCGGCCAGAAGCGCGAGTACCTGACGATCAAGATCCTGCACAACGACATGACGGTGCAGGTTCCGTGTGAGAACGCCGATCAGGTCGGCCTGCGGCGCGTCATCGGGGAGAAGGAGGTCGGAGTCGTCCTCAAGGCGCTCACCGGCGGCTCGACCGAGATGCCGAAGAACTGGAATCGCCGCTTCAAGCACAACCGCGACAAGATGAAGACCGGCGACATCCTCGAGCTCGCCGAGGTGGTTCGCAACCTATCCCTGCGCGACAACGAGAAGGGCCTCTCCACCGGCGAGAAGCAGATGTTCGTGAAGGCGAAGAAGATCCTCGCCTCCGAGCTCATGTACGCCAAGGGCATGGACGAGGAGGAGTGCGCCGAGTGGCTCGAGGACGTGCTCACCGGCGTCGGCAACGGCAAGAAGAAGACGACGGCGAAGAAGAAGCCCGTCGCCGCCGCCGTCTAGCGCCTTCCCGTCACGCGCGTGTCCGTCTGGGCGATCCTCGTGGCTGCGGGCCGCGGGGAGCGACTCGGGTCGGACCAGCCGAAGGCCTTTGCGAAGCTCGGCGAGCTGCCGTTGCTCGCCGAGCCGCTGCGGCGCCTCGACGAGAGCGACTGGGTGGACGCCGTCGTCGTGGTGGCGCCGCCCGGATGGGAGGAGCCGGCCATCCTCCTCGCCGAGGAGCTCGGCTGCTCGAAGGTGCGCGCGTGCGTCCCCGGCGCCGACACGCGCACCGGCTCGGTGCGCAACGGCCTTGCGGAGGTCGCCGACGACGCGGACGCCGTCCTCGTGCATGACGCCGCGCGCCCCCTCCTGTCCGACGAGGTGATCGAGCGCGTGCTCGCGCCGCTCGCGGAAGGATGGGATGGTGTCGTCCCCGGGATTCCCGTCGCGGACACGCTCAAGCGCGTCGGCGCAGACGGTCGCGTGGAGGAGACGGTTGCGCGCGAGGGGGTGTGGGCGGTGCAGACGCCGCAGGCGTTTCCCCTCGAGACGCTGCGCCGCGCCGTCGCCGGCGGCGGCGATGCGACCGACTGCGCCGGCCTCGTCGAGGCGGTCGGCGGGCGCGTCAAGGTCGTTCTCGGCGACCGGCTCCTGCTGAAGGTGACGACGGCGGACGATCTCGCTCGTGTCGCAGCACTGTTGTGATCGTCGATTACCACACGCATTTGCGGAACGAGCGGGGCGGGATTGACCACACTTCCGCCGCAGTCGAGCCGTTCGTCGCGCGCGCACACGAGCGCGGCGTCGACGAGGTCGGATTCACGGAGCACGTGTACTACTTCCAGCAGACGAAGGACTTCTGGCCGTGGACCTACTACCGGGAGCGCTGCCACTTCGACCTCGACGCGTACGTCGACGCACTCGTGGAGGCGAAAGGGCGTGGGCTGCCGGTGAAGGTCGGCCTCGAGGTCGACTGGACGGGAGAGCGGGCGGACGAGCTCGCCTCCGTGCTCGAGCCGTACCCGTGGGACTTCGTGCTCGGATCGGTGCACATGGTCGGCGACCACGCGATCGACCACGGCGCCGGCCTCGGCATCTGGGCCGAGGTGCCGGAGGAGGAGGAGGTGTGGCGCCGCTACGTCGAGATGGTGTCGGCGGCTGCGCGCAGCGGCCACTTCGACGTGCTCTCCCATCCCGATCTCGCGAAGATCTACGGTGTGCGGGGCAGCGACGAGCGTTACGAGGAGCTGGCGGCAGCCGTGGACGAGGCCGACGTCGCGCTCGAGATCTCGACGGCGGGGCTGCGCAAGCCCGTCGCCGAGCTCTATCCCGACGGGCGCCTCCTGCGCATGTCCTCGGCGCCGGTGACGCTCGCCTCGGACGCGCACGAGCCCGTGCTCGTCGGCGAGGACTTCGACGCCGCGGTTGCGCTGGCACGCGCGAACGGCCGCGACACCGTCGCCGTGTTCGACGCGCGCTCGAGGCGGCAGGAGCCGCTCGGATGAGCGATCTCCGCGTCGGCACCGGCTTCGACGCGCACGCGCTCGTCGACGGTGTTCCACTCGTGCTCGGCGGCGTGCGCATCGAGCATCCGCGCGGGCTCGAAGGCCACTCCGACGGCGACGTGCTCGCGCATGCTCTCACGGATGCGGTGCTCGGAGCTGCCGGGATGGAGGACATCGGTGCGTTGTTCCCGGCTGCGACCGGTGCGGACTCCGTCGAGCTCCTGCGCGAGGCGTGGCGGCGAGTGCGCGAGCGCGGGTGGGAGCTCGTCAACGCCGACGTCGTCCTCATCGGCGAGGAGCCGCGGCTCGCGCCCCACCGTGACGCCATGCGCGCGCGGCTTGCGGATGCGCTCGGTGTCGAGCCGGAGCGCGTCGCCGTCCGCGCCACGACGACGGACGGCCTCGGGTTCACCGGCCGCGGCGAAGGCCTCGCCGCGCAGGCCGTCGCGCTGCTGCAGCGATGAGGCTACGGATTGTGACTCATGTCGAGCATCCCGACCTCCGCGGGAAGCTGCCGGACATGTGGCCGGAGTTCATGCACCACGACGCCGTCGTCAGCGACTTCTGGCCGCAGCTGTACGAGGTGTTCCCCGACTTCCAGCTGTGGGTCCTCGACGGACGGCGGCTCGTCGGCCACGCGTGCACGCTGCCCGTGGTGTGGGACGGGGCCCCGCAGCCGGACGGTGTCGAATGGGCGATGACGCGCGGACAGGGCGGTACGCCGACGACGCTGTGCGCGATCGTGGCGGCGCTCGTCCCCGAGTACCGCGGGCTCGGCGTCAGCGGAGTCGTGGTCGGCCGGATGACGAAGCTCGCCGCGGCGCACGGCCTCGACTCGCTCATAGCCCCGGTGCGGCCGACGTGGAAGGAGCGCTATCCGCTGACGCCGATAGAGCGCTACGTCGAGTGGCGCCGCGGCGACGGATCCCTTTACGACCCGTGGCTCCGCACGCACGAGCGGCTCGGTGCGGAACTGCTCGCGCCGGCGCCGCGGTCGATGACGGTCACGGGCACACGCCTCGAGTGGGAGTCGTGGACGTCGCTGCAGTTTCCAGAGGACGGCGAGTACGTCGTGCCGGGCGCGCTCGCACCGGTCCGCTTCGAGGACGGCGCCGGCACGTATGTCGAGCCGAACGTGTGGATGCGCCACCCGGTCGAGCCCGCGTACTAGCGGCTCTCAGCGCTTCCGCTGAGCGTCCCGGCGCGCCTTCTCCATGCGCCGGCGCATCTGCCGGTTCGTCGCCTCCGGCGCGGCGCCCTGCTCGTCCTGCATCTCGATGAGCGCGCGGCGTTCCTGCGGCGTCAAGTTCGAGAGCGCCGCCTGCGCACGCTGCGGGTCGCGCAGCGCACCCGATCGCTGCATCTTCTTCATCGCGCTCGCGAGCTCGGGATTCGAGCGCTCGATCGCCGCCTGCGAGGCTTTCTCGAGCCACCGCTTGAAGAGCGGCACCTTGGCGATGAAGGTGATGAGCGGGCGCAGGTAGCGGCCGTTCTCGATTCGCCCGAGCAGGGCGAGCACACCGAGGAGAAGCGCGAGCCCGAGCAGGATCCAGAGCGGGATGAGGAGCGTGACGAGGGACGCGATCACGGCGCGGGGGATGGTAGCGAGACGAGGCCGCCCTGGACCGTGACGAGCCCGTCGCGCGCGAGCGCCGCGACCGCCTCCTCGTCGTCCGGCTGCTCGCCGGCCACCACCGCGCGGAGGGCCTCGGACCGCCGCTGCCGGAAGGAGCCCTCGAACGGCCCCTGTTTTCGCAGCGGCTCGTACCGGCGGCCGCGCGACGGGCAGCCGGCGGCGAGCGGGCAGATCCCGCAGCGCGGGACGCGTGCGAGGCAGACCATGGCCCCGAGGTCCATGAGCGCCTGCGCAGCGGCGGAGCTGAAGGTCGCGCCGGTGCGCTCGATCACGCGGCGGACGTTCACGTCCTGGGGCAGGACGTCGCGGCCGAACGCGAAGCACGCGACCGCGTCGGCCGTGTACCGGCCGACGCCCCGCAGCTCCGTGAGGTCGTCCGGCCACCCGTGGGCGGCGACGTGCTGCGCCGCGCGGTGGAGGTTGAGCGCCCGTCGGTTGTAGCCGAGTCCCTGCCACTCGGTGATCACATCCGCCGGCGTCGCGTCGGCGAGCGCCTGGACCGTCGGCCAGCGCTCGAGCCAGCGCTTCCAGCGCGGGACGACCCGGTCGACCTGCGTTTGCTGAGCCATCACCTCCGACACGAGGACGGCGTAGGGGTCGCGGGTCTCCCGCCACGGCAGCGGACGCCTGTTCCGATCGAACCAGGCGAGGAGAAGGAGCTCCACAGCCGGAGCCTAGAGGGATCCCCGGCGCCTCCGTCCGCGGTCTGCGCTTCAATGAGCCGCCCCTTCAGGTTCACGACGAATGGAGGTTTCCCAGTGCCGATGACCCAGACCCAGCTCGCGGACGCGGTCGCCGACCGCGCCGGGACGAGCCGCGCCGACGCGAAGCGCGTGCTCACAGCGCTGGAAGAGGTCGTGCTCGACCAGATCGGCGACGCCGAGAAGGTGAAGATCGGCTCGGTCGTGCAGATCGAGGTGCGCGTGCGTCCCGCGACGAAGGCGCGCCCCGGCCGCAACCCCGCGACCGGTGAAGAGATCACGATCGCCGCGAAGCCGGCCTCCGTGGCCGTGAAGGCGCGCCCGCTTGCGAAGGCGAAGCAGGCTGCGCCGTCGATTCAGAAGGCGAAGCGCAAGCTGGGCTAGAGGCGGTCGCGGAGGGTCGATCGCGCGACTACGCTGATCGCGTGATCGACCTCCGCTCCGACACGCTGACGAAGCCGTCCGCGGCGATGCTCGCCGCGATGGCCGCTGCGCCGGTCGGGGACGAGCAGTACCTCGAGGATCCGACCACGAACGAGCTGCAGCGGCGCACGGCCGAGCTGCTCGGCCACGAGGCCGCGCTCTTTCTACCGACGGCGACGATGGCCAACCAGGCTGCGCTGCGTGCCCAGACGAAGCCGGGCTCGGTGCTGCTCGCGGAGGAGCGCACGCACACGCTCGTCTACGAGTGGGGCGGCCCGGCGATCCACTCGGGCCTCGTCATGCGCGGAGTTCCCGCCAACGCCGGCCGCATCACGCCCGACGACGTCGACGCGGTCCTCGACCCCGACCTGGGGCCCGGCGGCATCGTCGTCCTCGAGAACACGCATCGCAGCTCCGGCGGGCGGGTGTGGCCGCTCGACGAGTTCGTCGAGACCGTCGGCGCGGCGCGCGCACGCGGAGCAGCCGTGCACCTGGACGGGGCGCGCCTCTTCAACGCCGCCGTCGCAGCCGGCCGACCGCCGTCCGACTGGGCGAGTCTCGCGGACTCGGTGACGATCTGCTTCTCGAAGGGTCTCGGCTGTCCCACCGGCGCGATCCTCGCCGGGAGCGAGGTGTTGATCGAGCGCGCGTGGGAGAGCAAGTACCTGTTCGGCGGTGCGATGCGCCAATCGGGAGTTCTGGCCGCCGCCGCGATCTACGCGCTCGACCACAACGTCGACCGCCTCGCCGACGACCACGCGCGTGCACGACGTCTGGCGGAGGGCATCGGGATCGATCCCGCGGAGGTCGAGACGAACTTCGTCTCCATACCCGATCCATACGATCGCGGCATCGCCCGCGCAGCTGCGGCGGGTGTCGCGCTCGGCAAGCTTCGTCCCGGTTGGTTGCGCGCGGTCACGCATCTCGACGTCACGGACGAGGACGTCGACGCCGTGATCGACGCGCTCGCGCGTGAACGTGTCAACACCGTTTGAGTGATCAATGCGCACCGGCGGTGCGCCGATGACCTTCGCATCGACGACCTCGCATGCGGCGCGGGGTCGATTGAAAACGGTGGGATCGCGGCTGATGAAGGAAATTCGCGTCGGTGACCTGGTCGCCTACGAGGGACGCGTGTTGCGCGTGCGAGGCTTCTCGCCGATGAGCGCGAGTCCCCGCCGAGTCCTCCTCGAGGACGTCGACACGGGCGAGGACGTCGAGGCCCCGCTCGACGACCTCGAGCCCCACGACGACGGCGGCCCGGTCTCTTAGCTGCTCAGGCCGGTCAGCGCTGACTTGACGTCGGCGGCGGTGAACGGCCACAGGAAGAGCGCGCGCTCGAAGCCGCTTCCATCGACGATGTAGGCGGCTTCCGTGTGCACGATGTTGTGGACGACGATGCCGGCGATCTTCTTCGACTGATCGAGCACACCGATGTCGTAGCGCTTCCACACGGCCTGCAGCTGCTTCGGTGTGCCCACTGCCCAGTGGTACTCGCTCCCGAGCCTCCACTTGTGGACGTCCTGGAGCAGATAGCGGCGCGCGTTGCCGAACACGTTCACGCTGACGCCGACGATCGCGGGTCGCGCGGCAGGCGGCAAGCTTCGCACGACCGTTCCGAGCCGCGCGGCCTCGAGCGGGCAGTAGTTCCGGCACAGCGGATCGAGAAAGGTGACGATGACGACGCGGCCGCGATATGCCGCGAGCGAGACGGCGTTCCCGTTCTGATCGGTGAGGCGGAACGGCGGTGCCTTGCGCGCTCCGGCCTGCCAGGTGGTTGCGGGGCCGCCGACGACCGGATCGGCCTCGTGCTTCTTCGAGCCTCCCCCGCAGCCGGCCACGAGGGCGGCGATCGCGATCCCCAAGATCGCCCGGCGCATGCGGTGAGCGTACCCGCTCGCGCCTCTCAGCATCCTCCAAGGTTCGTCCAAGGAGATCTCAATGCCGCGCGGGGAGGATGCGGACATGACACTCACACTTGCAATCGTCGTCAACGCAATCCTCATGGCAGGGATCGTCGCCGCCGTCGCGGGCACGATCCGTCTCCCGTTCCGGATCGACCGTCCGCGCCTCTTCCGCACCGCGACCTACGCCGCCGGCAGCGAAGAAGAGCTCCGCCGGGCAGCCTAGCCCTGGGAGGTCGCCGGCAGGCGGGCGGGCACGAGCTCGCCGGCCGGCGCGGCCTCGACGGTCGGCCCGACCGGGAACGCCAGTGAGAACACCGTCTTGCCGTTGCGGCGCTCGACCGTGCAGCGGCCGCCGTGGGCCCTCGCGATCGCCGCGACGATGGCCAGTCCGAGGCCGACTCCGCCCTGTTCGCGCGTGCGCGCGTCGTCGGCGCGGGCGAACCGGTCGAAGATCGTCCTCGCGGCGTCCTCGGGGATTCCTGGACCGTCGTCCGTCACCTCGATCACGATCTCGCCGCCGACCGCGTGTCCCTTGAGCTCGATCACGGCGTGAGCCTCCGTGTACTTGACGGCGTTCTCGAGCAGCGCGTCGAGTGCGGTGCGGAGCGCGTCCGGGTCGATGGGTGCGACGCCTGTCAGGTCGACCTCGAGCCTCCAGGTGCGTTCTGCCAAGTCCGACCAGCGCATGAAGACGTCGGCGAGGAAGCTCTCGATCTCGACGTTGCGACGCACGAGGAATCCGGGCTCCTCCGCCTTGGCGAGCAGGAGTAGCCGCTCGACGATCCGCTCGATCCGCCCGAGCTCGTCGAGCGCGACGTCCAGCTCGGGGGCGTCGCCGTGCTCGAGGTGGAAGAGCTCGATGTGCCCGCGGGCGATCGTCATCGGCGTCCGCAGCTCATGGGACGCGTCGTAGGTGAACTGCTGCTGGCGACGGAGCAGAGACGCGCTCGCGGCCGCGACTGCCTCGGCCTCGGCCCGCGCCGCTGCGTGGCGGCGTGCGTGCCAGGACATCGCGAGGAAGATCGCCGCCAGCAGCGGGATGGTCACGAGCTTCCCCCACAGCTCGTCGCCCTTGAACCCGTCCGCCAGGACGATCGCCAATGTGGCGAGCGCGAGCGCGAGCACGACGATCAGCGTCGTCGTCCTCGCCCAGACTCGGAAGCCGTAGACGACGGTGAGGGCCAGCCAGGTGAGGAAGTAGGGCAGCCGGATGTAGGACGGCCAGAGGAACATGACGAGCAGGTTCCCGGCGACGAAGACGGCGCAGGCCGCCTCGATGTGGTTACGCCGCAGCCAGCCTGTAACCCGCATTGCTTACGGTCTCGAGGTGCGCTTCCGGGCCGAGCTTCTGGCGGAGGCGTCGCACGCAGACGTCCACGACGTTCGAACCGGGGTCGAAGTCGTACCCCCAGACGTCGGCGAGGAGACGCTCGCGGCTGATGACCTCTCCGACGTGCAGCAGCAGATGATGCAGCAGCCGGAACTCCCGGTCGGAAAGATCCGTGACGGCGTCGCCGACACACGCCTGCCGGCGCGCGAGGTCGAGGACGATGCGGCCCGCACGCAGAACGTGGTCGTCGTCATCCGGGAGAACGGTGCGGCGCAGCTGGACGCGCACGCGCGCGAGCAGCTCGTCGAGGGCGAACGGCTTCGGGACATAGTCGCTGGCGCCGAGCTCGAACCCCTTGAGCTTTGTCCTCAAGTCCCCTCGTGCGGACAGGATGAGCACCGGGAGCTGTGGCCGCTCGCAGTGCAGCTCCTGCAGGACGCGGAGGCCGTTGAGGCCCGGCAGGAGCAGATCGAGGACGACGAGATCCCAGTCGCCGTTGCGGGCGAGCGAGAGCCCGTCTCGGCCGTCGCCGGCCGTGACGACCCCGTAGCCCTCCGCCTCGAGGCCCCGGCGGACGAACGCCTGGATGCGGGACTCGTCCTCGATCAGCAAGATCCGCATGACTCCCCCTGCGACTCTAACCGGGCCGCGCCGAAGATGACGCGGATGTGACGGTGGGGTGACAAATCCGTCATTTCCGATCGCGGCGGAACGCAATTCGGTAGACCCTCCGCCGGATGCGCACCGCGACGGGCCTGAAGCTGCTCGGCGTCCTGGTCGGCGTTGCCGTGGCCGGGGTCCTCATCGGCCTCTACGTCGACAAGCTGTCGCGGGACGCGGGATCGCCCTCGTACACGGTGCCGGTGACGACGCAGGGCGGTCACAAGGTCGTCGACCTCACGATCGAGACCGTCGCCGCCGTCGGTCCGCAACTCAGCCCGGAGCATCCCGACTACGTCTCCTACCTCATCCGGAACACGAAGGGGATGTGGGAGCGGCGCACAGTGTGGCGCTTGCCGGCGAACGCGACCGTGCACGTGACGATCTACAACTTCGACGGCGCCAGCGGCCTGCGCAATCCGTTGTACGCTCGGCCGCAGGGCGTCGACGGCAACGTCATGACCGTCGACGGCAAGACCCTGAACGTCATTCCGCCCGATGATGCCTCGCACACCTTCGCGGTCCCTGCATACGGCCTCGTCGTCCCGATCGCGCCTGTCGCCGACGACGCTAAGAACCAGTGCGGTTATGCGCCGTGCGCGATGTCGATGGCGCACCGCACTATCAAATTCACGTTCCACACGGGGAAGGCCGGTCACTTCCGCTGGCAGTGCTTCGTGCCGTGTGCCGCCGGCTGGATCGACGGCTTCGGCGGCCCGATGCAGACGATCGGCTACATGGACGGGTTCCTCAATGTGGAGTAGCCCCGGCCGCAGGGTCATCACCGCCTGGATCGTTCTGAGCGTCGTCGCGACGCCGATCGTCGCTTTCGTCGTCGGACCGCTCTTCCCGCCCGGGAACGGGAGCGCGCAGGCGGCGGAGCAGGTCTTCGACAACACGTGGATGGCGGCGATCGTCACACCCGTCATCTGCCTGCTCGTCGTCTTCTTCGCGTACGCGCTCACACAGTTCCGGCACACCGGCGGTGAGCTCCTCGACGGCCCGCCGCTACGCGACGACCCGCAGGTACGGATGTGGTGGATCGGCCTCACGTCGGTGACCGTCCTCTTCCTCGCCGCCTTCGGCACCTACGAGCTGCTGCAGAACGGGTCGGGCGGGGGGCAGGGCCCGAAGCCGATCGCAATCCCGAAGGGGAACAAGATCCCGGTTCAGGTCATCGCTCAGCAATGGCAGTTCACCTACCGCTATCCGACCTACGGCGGGGTCGAGACTCCGCAGCTCGTGCTGCCGGCGGATACGTACATCGAGCTGCACGTGACGTCGCTCGACGCCATTCATTCGTTCTGGGCGTACGAGCTCGGCGTCAAGGCCGACGCGAATCCAGGCGTCGACAACATCGCGTACGTGAAGACGAGGGGGCCGCGGACGTTCCACGTCCGCTGCGCCGAGCTGTGCGGGCTGTGGCACGGATATATGTTCGACAACGGCCGCGTCGTGCCGATGTCGCGGTTCACCGCATGGATCAAGTCGCAGCAGCGTGACTTCGCTCCGATCGCGAAGTACCTACCAAAGTACGCCACCGTCTACTACCCAGACCCACAGAGGAGGGCTGGATGAGCGTCGCCCGGCGGATCGTCGGCTTCAACCTGCTGACGGCGTGCATTCTCGGCGTCGGCGGCTGGTACGTCGGCTGGTACGCCGCACACGCCGTCGTCGGCCCGAGCATCGACTACTTCGGGGACATCGACTTCAACGAGCTCTCGCTCGTGATGGGGTACCTGTGCGGGGTCCTCGGGTTCCTCGTCGGGCTCGGGTTCCTGAACTACCCGCTGGCGCGCCTGCGCGGCTATCCGCCGTCGCTCCGCGAGAAGGAGACCGCCGGCATCGGGCGCTATTTCGGCCTCTGCACCGACCACAAGGTCGTCGGCATTCAGTACCTCGTGGGCATCGGGCTGTTCGCCTTCATCGGCGGCCTCAACGCGATGCTCATCCGCACCGAGCTCCTGCGGCCGACTCACCAGGTGTGGCCGGCCGGCACGTACCTGACGCTCGTCGGCCTGCACGGGACCATGATGATGGGGATGTTCACGAGCGGGATCCTCGGCCCGTTCGCGAACTACCTCGTCCCCATCCTCATCGGCGCCAGGCGGATGGCCTTCCCGCGCATCGAGTCGCTCACGTTCTGGCTGCTGATGGCGGCGGGCGCCATCCTGGAGACGACGATCTTCTTCGGCGGCTTCCCGACCGGGTGGACGGGGTATCAGCCCCTCGGCACGCAGGCCAACCCGGGGATGGAGTGCTACTACCTGTTCTTCGCGCTCGTCGGCATCTCGATGACGCTCCTCGGGCTGAACATGATCGCGACGATCGTGACGATGCGTGCGCCGGGGCTCACCTGGACGCGGCTGCCGATCTTCGTCTGGGGTGTGCTCTCGACGTCGGTGCTCATGGTGCTTGCCGCACCGGTGCTCATCGCGACGCTGTCGATGGCGATACTCGATCGGACCGCGCAGACGAACTTCTTCGTGCCTGCGCAAGGCGGCAGTGGATACCTGTACGAGAACCTCTTCTGGTTCTTCGGGCATCCGGAGGTGTACATCCTCGCGCTGCCGGGCTTCGGCATCGTCCTCGAGATCCTGCCGGTCTTCGCGCGCAAGCCGCTCTGGGGCTACCGTCTCGCCGTCGGCGGCCTGCTCGGCGTGTCGCTGCTGTCTTTCTTCGTGTGGCAGCACCACCTCTTCGTCAGCGGCATCAACGGCGACCTGCGCCCGTTCTACATGCTCTCGACCGAGCTCATCTCGATCCCGACCGGCCTGACGTTCATCTGCGGGATGATGACGCTCTGGCGCGGCCGTATCCGCTACTCGGTGCCGATGCTGTTCTGCCTCGCCTGGTTCTTCAACTTCCTCATCGGCGGGCTCACCGGCGTGTTCCTGTCCGACACGCCGAGCGACACGACGACGCACGGCAGCTTCTTCTCGATGGCGCATTTCCACTACACGATCATGGGCGGCCTCGTCTTCACGTTCTTCGCCGGCATCTACTACTGGGTGCCGAAGATGACCGGCTTCCAGATCAACGAGCGCCTGGCGAAGATCCACTTCTGGACGATGTTCATCTTCTTCAACTTGACGTTCTTCCCGCTCTTCATCGCAGGCTTCCTCGGCCAGCCGCGTCGCGCTGTGACGTACGCACACAATCTGCAGTTCGTCAACGACTGGGTGTCGGTCTCCGCATACCTGCTCGGGGCCTCCATGCTCCTGTTCCTCTACAACTTCGTGAAATCGCTCGTGTTTGACCGGGTACCGGCTCTCGCCGACCCGTGGGGGTCGAAGTCGATCGAGTGGCAGCTGCCTTCGCCGGTGCCGGTGCACAACTTCGACCGCATCCCCGTGTTCTCCGGTGATCCGTACGGCTACGGCGAGAGCGGCCGGATGCCGGTTCCGGCAGGCGCTCCGGCCGGGATGAGCTGATGACCGAGCTCGCGCATCACTCCACCGACTACTCCGTCGTCGAGCAGGAGGATCCCGACGTCCTCTCTCGGAACCTCGTCTCTGCGGGCCAACTGCTCGCAAGCGCGACGGTCTTCTTCTTCGTCGCCTTCTTCTTCGCGTACTTCTATCTCCGCTCCGTGAACAACGCCGGGATGTGGAAGCCGAAGCACGTCGACGCGTCGGTCGCGTGGGGGACGATCGTGACCGCCTGCGTCGTCACGAGCGCGATGCTCGTCCGGCTCGGCCTTGCCGATCATCGAGCCGGCAACCGCTCCGCGTGGCGGTTGAAAGGTGCGGTTGCGCTCGCGCTCGGCATCGCTGCGCTCGCGCTGCAGGCAGCCGCCTGGACGCAGCAGGGATTCGGGCCGGCGGACGGCGCCTATGCGAGCGTCTACTTCGGCTGGACGGCGTTCATCTGGCTGTTCGTGCTCGGCACGATGTTCTGGCTCGAGGCGACCCTCGCGACCTCGCTCCGCTACAGCAGGATCCCGTCGGGAGCTCCGGCCCCCGGCGAGGCCTCGGGGGATCCGGGCCGCATGGCGCACGACGTGCGCGATCCGCTCTCTCTCGTGCGTGCGGAGCTCGTTGCCCTGAGCTTCTACTGGACGTTCCTCGCCGGCATCGCCGTCGTCACCTGGATCGTCCTCTTCCTCATCTAAATGGACCCATTGCCCCTCGTCGTGTGCGGCGCGGCGGCGGCGCTGTACGCGCTCGGTCGGCGGGGGAGGGTGCGCCCGTGGCGCGAGCTCTCCTTCTACGCAGGCGTGGCGCTCGCGTTCGTCGTGCTCGAGGCGCCGTTCGACGGCTGGGCCGACCGGTGGCTGGCCGCCCACATGTCGCAGCACGTCGTGCTCATGACCGTCGTCCCGCCGCTCGTCGTCCTCGGCCGGCCGTGGCCGCGACTCTGGCTTCCGTTTCCCCTATCGGTGCGGCGTGCGGTCGCAGGAGCGCTCGCGGGCTCGCGTTCCTTCCGCAGCGCAGGCAGCTTCGTCATGCGCCAGGCAGTGGCGCTCGCGCTGCAGTCCATCGCGGTCGCCGTCTGGCACGTGCCGCGGTTCTACGACGCGGCCGTCCGGAGCGAGGCGGTCCATGTCCTCGAGCACGTCTGTTTCGTTGCGCCCGCGCTCGTCTATTGGGGCGCGCTGCTCGACGCGCCGCCGGTGCGTACGCGCATCGACCACCTGAAGCGCGCAGGGTGGTTCGCGGCCGCGATGGTGCCCGGCTGGATCCTCGCGATCGTGCTTGCCTTCGCGACCGCGCCCGTCTACTCCGCGTACCCGTCGATCACCGACCAGCAGCTCGCGGCCGGTGTGATGTGGGTGCCCGGCTCGCTCACGTACTTCGTCGCCGCGTTCGTCGCCTTCTACCGCTGGCTCGACACCGAGCCTCGACCCGAGGAGCTCTCATGGACGTGATCGCCTCGTTCAACACGGGCGCCGTGTTGAGCCTCGTCATCCCCCTCGCCGTGCTCGCACTCGTCCTGCTGTGGTGGGCGAGCGTGCTGCGAGGGCGCCCCGGCGGAGACGGGTGAGGCGGACACTCACCGCCTTCCTCGCCGCCGCCGCGCTCGGCGCTGCAGGCGCTGCCGTCGCACACGCGTTCTCCGGGCGGGGCGCGACGTTGTCGCTGCCGCAGCTGCACGGGCAAGTGACGTGGAAGCCCGGCGCGCGGCACGTCGCCGTCCCCCGCGGGCGCACGGCCGTGCTCGCGTTCGTCGCGCCCGGCTGCCGGGACTGCACGGCGGAGCTTCGCTTCACGCTGCGGCAGCTGCCGCCGGACCTGCGGCCGACGGTCATCACGCGGATGGTGCACGGTCGCTCCCTCCTCCTGCTCGTCGACAAGCTCGGCGACGTGCGGACGGGCTACACCTTCCCGTTCGCTCCCGCGTTCGTCGAGGGCGACCTGAGGACGCTGGCACGGTGAGAACGGTGGACGCGCCGGGCCCGTGGCTGCGTGCGTGTGCGCTCGCCGTCGTCGCCGCGACCGCGCTGGCCGTCGCCACGGGCGGCGCCGGCTCGACGCACCGCGCCGTCGCCGCGCTCGCGGGGCCGCCTCTCGCCGCACTCCTCGCCGTCGCCGTCGTCTCGCATCGCCGGCTGCTGCTGCCGACGGCGGTCACGGGCGCGCTCCTTCTGGCTACTGCCGCGGCTCCCGGCCTCGCCCATCTGGCGCTTGCGATCCCGGCGTTCGCGTCGGCGGCCGTGCTCGCGGTGGTGGCGTGCCGCGGCCGGCCGGCTCCGGCCGGCGCATGGCGCGACTACGTGACCTTGACGAAGCCGCGAGTGATGACGCTGCTCCTGCTGACGGGTCTGTGCGGTGCCGCCGTCGGGGCGCACGGAAGGCCTTCCGCTGCGCTCCTCGCGACGACGTTCGTCGGCCTCGCTCTCGCCTGCGGCGGTGCGGCGGCGCTGAACCATGTCATGGACCGCGACATCGACAAGCTCATGGGCCCGCGGACCGCGAGGCGGCCGGTTGCGTCCGGCCGCCTCAGTGCCCCCCGCGCGCTCGAGTTCGGACTGGCGATGTCGGCGGCGTCGTTCACGCTCCTGGTTTCGACCGCGAACGTCCTCACGGCCGTGCTCGCGCTCGCCGGCAACCTCTTCTACGTCGTCGTCTACACCGGGTACCTGAAGCGGCGCGGGCCGCAGAACATCGTGCTCGGAGGGGTTGCCGGGGCGGTGCCGCCTCTGGTCGGCTACGCGGCGGCGACCGGAAGCGTCGCGGTGCCCGCGATCTGGCTCTTTGCGATCGTCTGCCTGTGGACGCCGCCGCACTTCTGGGCGCTCGCGCTGCTCCTGCGCGAGCACTACGAGCGCGCCGGCGTGCCGATGCTGCCGGTCGTGCGCGGCGAGGCGTTCACCGTGAAGCGGATCCTCGGTTACGCGGTCGTCATGGTCGCGGCGACGGTGATTCCCTTCGCGACCGGGACCTTCGGCGTCCTCTACCTCGTCGCCGCGCTTGCGCTCGGCGGTCTCTTTCTCGGGCTGTCGGTGCAGCTTCTCCGAGCTCCGACGCGCAAGCGTGCCGCCGGGCTCTTCCACTACTCGCTGCTCTACCTCGCGCTGCTCTTCGTCGCAGCGGCGATCGACCCATTGCTCTAGGGCCCGGCCCTCGCGGAGATCGACGGCTTCCCGCCGGCCGTCACCTCGAGCACGTCCCACATCCGGGCCTCCTCGTGCCCGGGGACGAGACAGGCGATGCGATACGAGCCGACACGCGACGCGACGAAGGAGAAATGCGTGGTCGCGCCCGACGGGAGGATCGGCGTCGCGGCCCCGCGGAACGCGGGCGTGATCGTCATCGGCCCCTTTACGACCGCGCACGAGTGGTTCAACCCGCCGTGGTTCGTGCACGTCACGCGTACGCGCCAGCCGCGCGGCACCGTCACGAACATCTCGCCGCGGCCGTAGCCGTCGAAGTTGAAGCCGTTGTTCTCGCCGTTGTAGCCGGCGATGAGCGTCACGAGCGCAGTGCGCTGCTTCGCGTCGACGTGAAGGAACTGCGCAGGGCTCGGGTGCTGGGCAGCGAGCACCTACGTAGTCTCGCTTACGGACGCAACCACGCGCTCCATGGGAAGTCGATCCAGCGCTCGGTCCGGCGCCACACGTATTCCGCATGCACCGCGGTGCGCGGCTTCTCGTACAGGACGGCGACCCGAGCCTCCCGCACCTTGCCGGCGAGGAACTCCTTCACGAGCGCGAGCGTCGCGCCCGTGTCGGCGACGTCGTCCGCGATGAGCACGCGCTGGTCCTGCAGGTCGACGAGATCGGGCACCGGCGGGAGCAGCATCGGCACCGGCAGCCGCTCGTCGACGCCGGTGTAGAACTCGACGTTCATCGTGAACGTGTTCTTCACGTCGAGCGCATAGGAGAGGGCGCCTGCCGTGAGCAGGCCGCCGCGCGCGATGCCGAGGATGAAGCTCGGGTCATAGCCGTCGGCGGCCACCTGCGCGGCGAGCTCCCGCGAGCCGATGCCGAGGTCGGCCCACGTCATCCGCTCCCGCTCGGTGACGACCGTCACGGAGCGATCCTCTCACGACCCCTACACTCGCGCCATGGTGCGCGTTCGCTTCGCCCCGAGCCCGACCGGCTCGCTCCACCTCGGCAACGCGTTGAGCGCGGTGGCGAACCGGCGCTTCGCGGACGAGCGGGGCGGGACGATGCTGCTCCGTATCGACGACACCGACCGGGCGCGGAACGTCGAGGAGGGCGCGCATGCGATCGCGAGCGACCTCGAATGGCTCGGGGTCCGCTGGGACGAGGGCCCCGTCCACCAGAGCAGCCGCTTCGTCCGTCACCGGGAGGCGGCGCATCAGATCGGCGAGCCGGACGCCGAGGGCGCGCTCCGCTTCGGCCGGACGACGCTCCTGCGGCCGGACGGGACGCCGACGTATCAGCTCGCCAGCGCGGTCGACGACCTCGACTTCGACATCACGCACGTCATCCGCGGCTCCGACCACCGCGCGAACGCCGAGCTGCAGCGCGAGCTCATCCGCGCGCTCGGCGGCGAGCCGCCGGAGTTCATCCACCACGGGCTCCTGCTCGGTGAGGACGGGACGAAGCTGTCGAAGCGACATGGAGCGTCGACGCTCGCCGACCTGCGCGAGGCCGGGATCCCGGCCGAGGCCGTGCGCGCGTACCTCGAGGAGCTCGGCGTGCCGAAGCACGACGTCCACCTCGACCTCGCGCGTCTGCGACGGCTCTCCGTCGACGCGCTCGCCGCCCTGTCGGACGAGGAGCTCGCCGCACGCGTCGGCGTGGACGTCTCCCTCGCGCCGGTGCTCCGCGGCGCCCGCGACCTCGGCGAGGCGCGCGAGTATGCACACATCGTCCTCGAGCCCGAGGAGGTCGAAGTCGACGCGGACGAGACGCTCCGCCGCTTTCGCTTCCTCGTCGAGTCGGGGCTCGAACCGCATCCGCTCGTCCGTGAGCTGAAGGCGGTCGGCGGTGACCTGAAGGCGCTCCGCCTCGCGCTCACCGGCCGCGACCACGGCCCGGAGCTCGCAGCGGTGATCGAGGCGCTGCCGCGGGACGAGCTGCTCCGGCGAACCGTACGCTAGGCCGATGCGCCTCTACAGCACGCTGTCGCGTCGGCTCGAGGAGCTGCCGCCGCCGCCCGGCCCGATCCGGATGTACTTCTGCGGGCCGACCGTCTACCAGCGTGCGCACATCGGCAATGCACGGCCTTTCGTGCTCGGCATGTGGCTCCGCACGTGGCTGCTCGAGCGCGGGTACGACGTGTCGCTCGTCCACAACATCACCGACGTCAACGACAGGATCTACGAGGCGGCGCCGGGCAAGAGCGCGGAGCTCGCCGAGCGTGCGACCGAGTGGTATCTGCAGGACACCGCCGACCTCGGTCTCGGCATGCCGGACTGGCAGCCGCGGGCGACGCAGACGGTTCCGCAGATCGTCCACTTCATCGAGGAGCTGATCGAGCGCGGCTTCGCATACGCGGTCGACGGCGACGTCTACTTCAGCGTGGCGAAGGATCCCGGCTACGGGCGGCTTTCGGGCCAACGGCCCGACCAAGTGGAGGAGCAGGAGCCGAACCCGCTGAAGGCGGACCCCCGCGACTTCGCATTGTGGAAGGCGAACAAGCCGGGCGAGGACACATCGTGGGACTCGCCGTGGGGCCGCGGCCGCCCGGGCTGGCATATCGAGTGCTCGGCGATGGCGGAGGACGCGTTCGGGCCGGTGTTCGAGATCCACGGCGGGGGCCTCGACCTCGTCTTCCCGCATCACGAGAACGAGCTCGCGCAATCGCGCGCGCTCGGACACGAGTTCGCACGCATCTGGACGCACAACGGCATGCTCTCGTTCGCGGGCGAGAAGATGTCGAAGTCGCTCGGCAACGACACCTCCCTGCGCAACGTCCTCGACACGTGGGGGCGCGAGGTGATCCTGCTCTTCTTCATGAGCGCGCACTGGCGGAAGCCGGTCGAGTTCAGCGACGAGACGCTTGCGCAGGCGAAGGCGCAGGTCGACGCCTTTCGCAACGTCTTCCGCATGTCGAGCGAGCCCCTCGGCGACTGGGCCCCGTTCGAGGCCGCGCTCGACGACGACTTCAACACGCCGGAGGCGCTCGCGAGCCTGCACGCCTGGCGCGATCACGACCTCTTGAGGCGCGCCCTCGGAATCTTCGGCCTCGCCTCCCTCGCCGAGGAGGAGCAGGCGCCCGCCGAGGTGGTGGAGCTTGCAGAGGCTCGCCGAGCGGCGCGCGCGGCGGGCGAGTTCGCCGAGGCAGATCGCCTGCGCGACGAGATCGCGGAGCTCGGCTGGGAAGTGCGCGACACGCCGGGCGGCTTCGAGCTGTACCGAAGATGAGCCGCGAGCAGGTGTACGGGCGGCGCTCGACCCGGGAAGCGCTGCGCGGACCGCGCGAGGTCCTCGAGCTGTGGGCGACCGAGCGGGCGGTGAAGGCCGAGCCGTGGCTGCGCGGCCTCGAGCGCCCGCGTGTCCAGGTCAAGCTCGAGCGCGAGATCACCGAGGCGGCAGGGACGCGCGATCATCAGGGCGTGCTCGCCTGGTGCGAGCCGTACCGGTACGCCGACGCGTACGAGCTCGCGCGCGCGGAGCGGCCGCTGCTCGCGTGCCTCGACCAGGTGAGCGACCCCCGCAACCTCGGCGCCGTCTGTCGCAGCGCCGAGGGCGCCGGCGCCACCGGCGTCGTCGTTCCCGCGCACGGCTCTGCGCGCGTCACGCCTGCCGTTTGCCGCGCGTCCGCCGGCGCGGTCGAGCATCTCCCGGTCGCGGTCGTCACCAATCTCGCCCGTTACCTCGCCGAGATCAAGGACGGCGACCTCTGGATCGCGGGCGCCGTCGGCGAGGCCGGCACGCCGATGTGGGATGCGGACCTCTCCGGCGGGCTCGCGCTCATCTTCGGCGCGGAGGGCAAGGGGCTGCGCCCGCTCGTGCGCAAGTCGTGCGACCTCGAGGTATCGATCCCGCTGCTCGGAGAGGTCGAGTCGCTCAACGTCAGCGTTGCGGCCGCAATCCTCCTCTACGAGGCACGGAGGCAGCGGGAGCCTCAGGATGGCTGAGCCGAGCCTCTACCTGTTCGACGGCTTCAACCTCCTGCACGCGGGCGGCCTCGACTCGCCCGAGGAGCTGCGCGACCTCCTCGCGAGCTGGCTGGCGGCGAAGGGAGCTCGCGGCGTGCTCGTGTTCGACGGCCACGGCGCCGACGAGTCGCACGGCCCGCTCGAGGTGCGTTGGGCTGCTGACGCGGACACCCTCATCGAGCGGCTCGCCGCCGAGTGCCGGGACGGGGAGGAGGTCGCGGTGGTGTCCTCCGACCGAGCCGTACGCGGCACGTCGGGGGTGCAGGTGCGGAAGCTTTCGTCGAAGACGTTCCTCTCCGAGCTCGTGCCGCCGGAGCACGCCGACTCCGCGCGGGGCGACATGCGCGACCGGCTCGATCGGGCAACGCTTGCGAAGCTCGAGCGTCTGCGGCGTGGTGGGGACTGACCGTGGACCGCGCCGAGGTCCGGCGGGAGGTGGAGGCACTCGTCGCGGCCGGCGACTTCGACGCGGCGGAGGAGCTCATGGCCGCCAACTGGCGGCTGTGGCTCACCTCCGGCGACGTCGAGGGCGCACGCGCCCTCCTCGCGATCGTCCTCGATCGCGACACGACCGGTGCGACCCGCGGCCGCGCGCTGGCCCTCTACGCGGACGGCCTCCTGGCTTTCCGGCAGGGCGACCGCGACGGGTCCCTCGCCCGCAACGAGGAGGCGCTCGAGGTGGCGAGGGCCGCTTGCGACGTCGGCGCCGAGTCCCTCGCCCTCGTCGGGCTGAGTCGCGTCGCCTTCCGCGACGGTCGCTACGGCGACGTCGTCGCTCTGGCGCGTGATGCGCGTACGCTCGCCGGCGGCGATCCGGACGCCCAGGTATGGCCGCTGCACATGGAGGCGGCAGGCACCCGCTTGTCCGGGGACTACGACGGTGCGCGCGTTCTCTACCGGCAGAGCATCGACCTGAACCGGTCGCGCGGCGACCGCGACCTCGAGACGATGGAGCTGCACAACCTCGCCCACGTGGAGCTCCATCGCGGGGACGTGGCCGCAGCCGAGCAACTGCTCGCGGGGTGGAGGGAGCGCACGGCCGGTTCCGAGGCACCGTACGACCGCGCCATGGCCGCCCTGAACCAGGCGGCTCTCGCCGCGGCCCACGGAGAGCTCCGACGGGCGGCCGGCCGTCTGGCGCGCGCCGAGTCGCGGCTCGCCGAGGCCGGAATCGTCCTCGACCCCGACGACGCGTTCGAGGTCGAGCAGCTGCGGTCGCGTCTCGCGTGACGAACACACGTTCGTATCACGTTGGGTCCATCGCAAATGGACTTGTAGGAATTTGGACCCCTTGCTATGTTCTGCCTCAAGTAGAGGGTGAGACTTCGTCCAACCCCGACCTGGGAGACGCCACGTGGCAGCTCGCACCGCACATGCCTACTCGCCGCAAAAGGCCCAGCGGGAGCTGGAGGACCTCCAGCTCGTCCTCAAGGCCCGCAACGGCGACGGCACGGCCATGGACGTCCTCATACGGCGGTACACCGGCTTCGTGCGGTTGAAGGCGAGCTCGTACTTTCTCGCAGGCGGCGACTCGGACGACCTCGTCCAGGAGGGTCTGATCGGCCTGTACAAGGCGGTGCGGGACTTCCGGGCGGACAAGGAGACCTCGTTCCGGAGCTTCGCCGAGCTCTGCGTCACCCGGCAGATCATCACCGCGATCAAGACGGCCACGCGCTTCAAGCACGCGCCGCTGAACACGTACGTCTCGTTCAGCCATACGCCCGCCGGCCAGGACGGCGAGGGCGAGTGCACGCTCGGTGACGCCCTCCCCGGGCCCGGCGTCCACGAGCCGTCGGTCATGGTCATCTCGACAGAGGAGCTGCAGAGCCTCGTCTTCTGCCTGGGCACCGGCCTGTCGTCGCTCGAGGCGGACGCGTTCCGCCTCTACCTCGAGGGCTCATCGTACGAGGACATGGCGGACAGGCTCGGCTGCGACACGAAGACCATCGACAACGCGCTCCAGCGCGTGAAGCGCAAGATCGTCACGCACCAGAAGACGCGCGAAGTCCTTCTCTAGCCGCACCTGTCCGGCGAAGACACGGCCGGTGCCAGGCACGCGTACAAGAGCGTGACGTCAATGCGACGCCTGAACTCATCTCGCGGCTCTCGGGCGCCTATCTGCCACCTCGGCCCCGTCGGCGCCCCGTTCGGAATCCGTCGAGATGACGTAATCGTGCCTGGCACCGGTCGTGTCCCTGCGAGTCATGACCTCGGGGTTCCCGGGTGCGTCCCCTACCATGAAGGCGTTGCCGGAGTAGCTCAGTTGGCAGAGCACCGGTTTTGTAAATCGGGTGTCGTGGGTTCGAGTCCCACCTCCGGCTTGCGGTGCACCAATAAAGACTGATAGAAGGTCTAAATCATGGACCGTCTATCGGCCGCCGGCGACCCCGGCCTCCGCTCGGCGCTCGCCTTCGTGCGCGGCCAGGAGCATTGCGTCACCGCCGACGAGCTCGCAGCACACGACTGTATCCACCGCAACGTCGCCCGCAGCCGCCTCGAGCGGCTCGTGCGCGCCGGCCTCGTCGAGACGGGCAGCGCCCGCGAGGGCGTCGGCCGTCCCGCGAAGACCTATCGCGCCGCGCCCGAGCTCGAGGCGATCGAGTTCCCCGCCCATCACACCGCGGAGCTCGTCGGCCTCCTCGCCAGGGGCCGTTCCGACCTGCACGAGGTCGGCGCCGAGTTCGGGCGCTCGCTCGCGCGCAAGGCGGGCCTCGGCCGCGGTCGCAGCCTGGACGACGTCACAGCCGGTCTGCGCGGTCTCGGCTTCCAGGCTGCGCACGAGGACGGCGAGATCGTGACGCCGACGTGCCCGCTGCGCCCTCTCGTCGCCGCGCAGCCCAAGCTCGCCGAGCTCGACGAGGGCATGTGGTCGGGTCTCGTCGGCGCAAAGGCTTCGTGCATTAGGGAGGGCTGCCTCGACCCGGCATCGCCCTGTCGTGTCCGTGTATCCCTCGAGTCGGAGAGGTGACGATGCGCTCGTTCCGCTATCTCGTCGTCGGCGGAGGCATGACCGGCGACGCCGTCTGCAACGGCATCCGCGACGCGGACCCCGAGGGGTCCATCGGCCTGGTCGGCCAGGAGCCGGTCGCGCCCTACAAGCGCCCGCCGCTGACGAAGGGCCTCTGGAAAGGCGGCGACGAGTCGAAGATATGGCGGAACGTCGAGCAGCACGGCGCCGAGCTCGTCCTCGGCCGCAGCATCACGTCGATCGACCCTGCGGCGCGCACCGCCGTCGACGACACCGGCGAGGAATACGAGTGGGAACGCTTGATCCTCGCGACGGGCGGAACCCCGCGCCGCCTCGCGGACGCGCCCGACGACGTCGTCTACTTCCGCACGCTCGAGGACTACCGTCGGGTGCGCGGCCTCAGCGACGGCGGCGCACGCTTCCTCGTCGTCGGCGGCGGCTTCATCGGCTCCGAGATCGCGGCCGCCCTGCGCTCGCACGGGCGCGACGTGACGATGGTCTTCCCCGAGCCGGGCATCGGCTGGCGGACCTTCCCACCCGACCTCTCCCGCTTCGTGACCGAGTATTACCGCGAGCAGGGTGTCGACGTGCGCACGGAGACGTTCTTCGAGTCGGCGGACGGCTACGACGCCGTCGTCGCCGGGCTCGGCATCGTGCCGCGCACCGAGCTCGCGGAGGTGGCGGGGCTCGAGGTGGCCGACGGCATCGTCGTCGACGTGCACGGGCGCGCCGAGGGACAGGATCGCGTCTTCGCAGCAGGGGACGTTGCGAACTTCCCGATGCCGGCGCTCGGCAAGACGGGGCGGGTCGAGCACGAGGACCACGCGAACACGCACGGGCGCGTCGTCGGCTCGAACGCCGGCGGTGCCGACGAGCGCTACGAGCACCTGCCGTTCTTCTACTCCGACCTCTTCGATCTCGGCTACGAAGCCGTCGGCGAGGTCGACTCCCGTAACGGCACCGTCGAGGCTTGGCTCGAGCCGAACCGGAAGGGCATCGTCGCGTACGTCGACGACGAGCAGCGACCGCGCGGCTTCCTCCTCTGGAACGTCTGGGACAGGGTCGATCCCGCGCGCGAGCTCATCATCGCGGGCGAGCCGATCGATGAGGAGACGTTACGTGGGCTCGCAGGCTGACGTGCGCGCGGCCATGTCACGATCGCGGTCGGTGATCCCGCCGGCGGAGTGGGTCGTCCAGCGCACGAGCACCTTGCGGTACCGGATGTCGATGTCGGGATGGTGGTTCTCGCGCTCGGCCAGCTCCGCGACACGCGACACGAACGCGATCGCGGCAGGGAAGCTCTCGAGCTCGAACTCGCGCACGAGGGCTCCGTCCTCCTCTCGCCACCCCTCGGGCTTGCTCATGCGCCTGACTATGCCGGACCGCAAGCAGCGCGCGGGCTTCGACCTCGTCTGCGAGCTCGTCTTCAGGCCGCCGGCCCACCTACTCGCCCGCGCGCTCGCGCAGCTGCGCGTACCACCGCCTGCGGTCGTCCTCGCGGGTGCCGCGACCGGCCTCGCCGCAGCCGTGGAGGTGGGCCGGCACGCGTTTCTCGCCGGCGCGCTGCTCCTCCAGCTGAAGACGCTGCTCGACAATGCCGACGGCCAGCTCGCGCGCGCGACCGGCCGGGTCAGCGACTTCGGACGCTATCTCGACTCGGAGTCGGATCTCCTCGTCGACGCCGCCGTCTTCGCCGGTCTCGGCGTCTGGATCGGTCCCTGGCTCGCACTCGCAGGGTTCGTCCTGCTGACGACCGTGCTCTCGCTCAACTTCAACCTCGAGCGCATCCATCGCGCCGCGCCGGCAGCGTGGGATCGATCTCCGCTCGGCCGCCTCTACGGGATGCTGTACGGCTGGCAGGACCGCCTCGCAGAGGCGCTCATCCGGCGGCCGAGCCGTGCGACCGTCCTCGTTGCATCGAACTTCGGGCTCTCGCCGCAGCTGCTCGTGCTCGGCGTCTTCCTCGCCGTCGGACACCCGGGCATCTACCTCACCGTCCTGCTCGGGTGCACGGCCGTCCTCGCAGCACTCATCGCCGTCGACCGGGAGAGGGAACCATCGTGAACATCGAATCTGCAGTCGTCCTGCCCTGGCACGGGCGCGACACGCGCCGGCTGAGCGACGCCGACTGGGCGCGTCTCGAGGGCAACGCCGCCGAGATCCTCGCCGCCCTCGGCATGGATCTCGACACGCCCGGCACACGCGACACGCCGGCGCGCTTCCTGCGTGCGCTCTACGACGCCACCGCCGGCTACGACGGCGACCCGAAGCTCCACACGTCGTTCCCCGCCGAGCACAAGGGCGAGCCGTCGGGCCTCATCGTCGAAGGGCCGATCGCGTTCCACGCGCTGTGTGAGCATCATGCGCTTCCCTTCCACGGGACGGCGCACGTCGCATACGTGGCCGGGAGCGAGATCATCGGCATCTCGAAGCTGACGCGGATCGTGCGCCTGTATGCGCGCCGGTTCACGGTGCAGGAGCGCATCGGCGAACAGATCGCGGACACGCTCGTCGAGCTGATCGAGCCACACGGCGTCGCAGTGCACCTCGAGGCGGCGCATTTGTGCAACCAGATGCGAGGCGTCGAGGAGGACGGCTCACGAACGGTGACGACCTTCTGGCGCGGCGTCTTCAAGGACGACGCGGACCTGCGCCGCGAGTTCCTCCTACAGCTGGCCAGGTGATCCCGCTCGAGCTGCTGTACGAGCCTGCGGACCTGCCGGCGTTCGCGCTTCCGCAGCAGCTCTCGGCGCTCTACCCCGGAATGTTCGGGCTGCCCGACGATTGCCTGTACGTCAACTTCGTGGAGACGCTCGACGGGGTCGTCGCGCTCCCCGACGTGCCGCGGTCGAACCGGATCGTCGCCGACGAGAGCGAGGCGGACCTCTTCGTCATGGCGCTCCTGCGCGCGTGCGCAGACGTCATCGTGATCGGCTCGCACACGTTTCTCGCCTCGCCCCGCAACCGGTGGACGGCCGAAGCGGCGTACCCGGATGCTGCCGCCGGTCTGACGGAGCTGCGCCGCTCCCTCGGGCTCCGAGCCGAGCCGGACGTCGTTGTCATCTCGCGGCTGCGCGAGCTCGAGTCGGAGACGCTCGCCGGCCGGCTGAGCGTGCGGAGCAGCGTGACCGACGCGGTCGCCGACCTGCGGGCGCGCGGCGCGCGCCGCATCCTCTGCGAGGGAGGCCCGACGCTCTTCGGTTCGATGCTCTCCGACGACCTCGTGGACGAGCTCTTCGTGACGGTCTCGCCGGTCGTGGCCGGGCGAGGGCTCTCGCTCGTCGAGGGCGTCGAGCTCTTGCCGGACCGCCGAATCGGCGGGACGCTCTCAGGCGTGCGTCGGCACGGCTCGCATCTTTTCCTGCGCTATCTCCTCGCGGGCTGACCCGACGCGAGCGCGGCCGCGACCGCGGCGAGCTCGTCGACGAGGCGTGCCTTGCGCACGTAGTCGGCTGCGCCGGCGGCGCGGATCTCGAGCGCCCGTTCCTCGTAGTCGTGCCCGCTGATCGCGAGCACGGGCAGCTCCGGCATCACCTCGCGCAGCTGCCGCGTTGCCTCGACGCCGTCGAGCACGGGCATCTCGACGTCCATGACGACGAGGTCGGGCTGGAGCTCCTCCGCCAGCTCGACCGCCTCGCGCCCGTTCCGCGCCCGCCCGACGACCTCGAGGCTTCCGTGCGCGCGGAGCGCCGCCTCGAGCGCGTTGAGAAACCCCTCGTCGTCCTCGGCGACGAGAACGCGATACCGCTTCCTAGCCGAGGCCACCGTCCCGAACAGTATTTCTCATGCGCTGTCGAGAGCGTGGGCGAGGTCGGCCCAGAGCTCCTCCGGATCCTCGAGCCCGACGCTGAGGCGCAGGAGGCCGCTCGGGATGCGATCACCCTCCCAGCGGTGGCGGGCCTCGATGAGGCTGTGGACGCCTCCGAGGGAGGTGGCATTCGTGACGAGGCGCGTCGCCGTCTCCACCCGCCGGGCCGCGCCCGCGTCGGCGACGTCGAAGGAGACGAGGCAGCCGAGGCCGGGGTAGCGGACGGTCCGCACGCCCGGCTGGTCGGCAAGGCGCTCGGCAAGGAGGGCCGCGGTTGCGGCCTGCCGGCGGACGCGCACCTCGAGCGTGTGCAGGCTGCGGCGCAGGAGGCGCGCCTGCTCGGCCGCGGGGGAGATGCCGGTGAGCCCGCGGAACCGGCGCAGCGCGTCCGCCGCGGCCGGATCGCGGCACACGACGACGCCGAGGAGCACGTCGTCGTGTCCGCCGAGTGCCTTCGTCGCGCTGTGGAGGACGTAGTCGGCCCCGTGCTCCAGCGGCCGCAGGTCGATAGGTGTCGCCACCGTCGAGTCGACGAGGAGGGGCGCCGGATGTGCGGCCGCCGACGCCATGTCCGGCATCGTCAGCATCGGGTTCGCGGGCGCCTCGGCCCACACGAGCTTCGCGCCGTCGGGCGGCGGGCCGGTCTGGTCGTACTCGACGTGGCGCAGGCCCCACGGCGCGAGCGTCTCGAAGAGCCGGCCGGTGCCGTAGTACGCGCCGGCGGCGAGCGCGATCGTGTCGCCGGGCCGAAGCAGCGAGAGGACGAGCGCGGTCGCTGCGCCGGTGCCCGACGGGAAGAGCACCGCCGTGCCGCCGTCGAGCGCGCCGAGCGCGGTCTCGGCGGCCGCGACCTCCGGGTGGCCGTAGCGCGCGTAGAAGAACTCTCCGACCTCCCCGTGGTCGTAGGGCCAGATGACCTCCATCGCAAGGACCCTACGCCGGTTGCAGCTCGTCGAGGCGGCCGAGGCGCGAGAGCGCGGGGAAGATGCGCGGCCAGGACGCGGCGACGGCCATCATCAATCCGCCGCCGAGCACGACCGCGGGGACGGTGCCGATGAGCGATGCGACCGCTCCGGACTCGAACGCGCCGAGCTCGTTCGACGCTCCGATGAATACCCACTCGACCGCGTTCACGCGTCCCTGCAGCTCGATCGGCGTGACGACCGCCAACGTCGTGGAGCGGATGTTCATGCTGAACATGTCGACGAAGCCGGAGAGGGCGAGCGCGGCGAGCGAGAGCGGCAGCCACTTCGACAGCCCGAACACGACCATCGCCGCGCCGAACGTCGCGACGACGACGAGAAGCGTCGGCCCTGCGCGCGTCTGCAGCGGCTTCCGCGCGAGCACGATGCCGGCAATGAGCGCTCCAACCGACGGTGCGGTCCGCAGCGCGCCGAGGCCGATCGGGCCGGCATGGAGGATCGTGCGCGCGAACACGGGCGCGAGCGCGATCGAGTCGCCGAGAAGGACGGCGACGAGGTCGAGCGAGATCGCGCCGAGGAGCATCCGCGTGCGGAGGATGAAGCGGAGGCCGGCGACGAGGCTCTCCCAGTCGGGGGGCGGCTGGTCGACGAGCGGCGCCGCGCGCGGCCTAAGCGCCAGGATCGAGACGAGCGAGACGACGAAGAGGGCGGAGGCGGCCGCGTAGACGGCGACGGGCTCGATCGCGAAGACGATTCCGCCGAGCGCCGGACCGGCGACGACACCGATCTGACCCGCAAGGCTGCGCAGAGCGATCGCCCCCTGGAGGAGGTCGATCGGGACGATCTCGGGCGTGAGCGCGCGGAGCGCGGGATTGCCCACCGCCGAGGCGATGCCGGCGAGCGCGCCGACGGCCAGGAAGGGCCAGAGGCGCTGGGCGCCGGCGAGCGTGATCGTGACGAGCACCGCCGCGATGGCCACGTGGATGACGAGCGCTCCGGCGGAGACGACGCGGCGCGAGACGCGGTCCGCGAGCTGTCCCGCGGGCAGCGCGAGGAGCGGCAGCGGCACGAACTCGGCGAGGCCGACGAGGCCGAGGTCGAGCGGATTGCGGTGGATGGCGTACACCTGCCAGCCGATTGCGACGGCGAGCATCTGCGATCCGAGGCCGGTGGCGACGGAGGAGATCCAGAGGAGCGCGAACTCGCGATGCTGGAGAGCGGGTGGAAGCCGCCTGCGCACGCGCCCAGAGTAGGCTCTGCCTCCGATGAGCAACGTGCACGAGACGACCGAAGCGAAGCTCGAGTGGCTCGCCGAGCTGCGCGGCGAGGCGCTCCATGCCGGCAGCGAGAAGGCCGTCCGGCGCCGCCGCGACGAGGGGCGGCTGCTCGCGCGCGAGCGCGCGGTGCAGCTGTGCGACCCCGGCTCGTTCGTCGAGCTCGACCGTTACGTCCGCCACCGCGAGTCGAACTTCGGGATGATGGAGCGCCGTCCGTACGGCGACGCCGTCGTCACCGGTCACGGGACGATCTTCGGCCGCCGCGTCTTCGTCTTCTCGCAGGACTTCACCGTCTTCGGCGGATCGTTGAGCGAGGTCTTCGCCGAGAAGATCTGCAAGCTGATGGACATGGCCGTGAAGTACGGCTGTCCGGTGATCGGCATCAACGACTCGGGCGGCGCGCGGATCCAGGAGGGCGTCGTCTCCCTCGCAGGCTACGCGGAGATCTTCTGGCGCAACGTGCAGGCGTCGGGCGTGATCCCGCAGATCTCGCTCGTGATGGGGCCGTGCGCGGGCGGCGCCGTCTACTCGCCCGCGATGACCGACTTCATCTTCATGGTCGAGGGCTCGTCGTACATGTTCATCACCGGCCCCGACGTGGTGAAGACGGTGACGGGGGAAGAGGTGACGTTCGAGGAGCTCGGCGGCGCGACGACGCACGCGACGAAGTCCGGCGTCGCGCATTTCACCTCGCCCGACGAGGCGGCGTGCCTCGAGGATGCGCGCTACCTCCTCTCGTTCCTGCCGCAGAACAACCGCGAGCGGCCGCCGTTCACCACGCCGAAGGACCCACGCGCCCGCGAGGACGCGGAGCTCGACACGCTCGTCCCCGATCATCCGAACCGGCCGTACGACATGCACGACGTCATCCGTCGGGTGATCGACGACGGCGAGTTCCTCGAGGTGCACGAGCGTTGGGCGGAGAACATCGTCTGCGGCTTCGCGCGCCTCGGCGGTCACGCGGTCGGCGTGGTCGGCAACCAGCCGCACACGCTCGCCGGAGTGCTCGACATCGAATCGTCGGAGAAGGCCGCGCGGTTCGTTCGCACGTGCGACGCGTTCAACGTCCCGCTCGTGACCTTCGTCGACGTGCCGGGCTTCCTCCCCGGGACCGCGCAGGAGTGGGGCGGCATCATCCGCCACGGCGCGAAGCTCTTGTACGCGTACTGCGAGGCGACCGTGCCGAAGCTGACGGTGATCACGCGCAAGGCGTACGGCGGGGCGTACGACGTCATGAGCTCGAAGCACGTGCGCGCCGACTTCAACTTCGCCTGGCCGACCGCGGAGGTGGCGGTGATGGGGCCCGAAGGCGCCGTCAACATCGTCTTCCGCAAGGAGATCGAGGAGGCAGCCGACCCGGAGGCGCGCCGTGCGGAGCTGATCGCGGAATACAAGGAGCGGTTCGCGAACCCGTACCCGGCGGCCGAGCGCGGCTACGTCGACGACGTGATCGAGCCGAGGCGCACCCGGCCGGTGCTCATCGACGCACTCGAGACCGCGCTGACGAAGTCAGAGCCGCGGCCCTCGCGCAAGCACGGGAACATCCCGCTGTAGGCGGCCGGCAGCAGAAACACGAGATTTCGCTATCCGCTGAGGCCGGCTTCGCGGAGCGGACGGCGGGCCCAGGCGAACTTGCGCCGGTACCGGCCGGTGAGCTGCGCGACTGCGACGCCGTACTCCGACGACTGGATGAACCACCCGTTGCCGAGGTAGATGCCCATGTGGTCGACCTGGGACGGGCGCGACCGCGGTCCGCGCGCGCCGAAGAAGAGGACGTCCGCCGGCTGTAGGTGCGCAAAGTTCACGAGCTGGGAGCGCGGCACCTCGCCGCTCATCACATACGTCGTCCGGCCGCGGAGCACGGACGCGAGGTCCCGCTCGCCGGGATACCGCGTGAGCTTGTACACGCGCCACACGAACCCGGAGCAGTCGTATCCGCCGCGGGCGGCGACGCCGAAGTCGACCTCGGCTCCGTCATTCGTCCCGCCCCAGACGTAGGGCATGCCGATGCGCGCGACCGCCGTGTCGAGAATCCGCCGCTGCCACTTCGAATAGTGCGGCAGCGAGAAGGTGTCGGCGAGGTGCTGCACGATCGGGACGAGCCAGCCCGACGTGTGGATGAGCTGGGCCGCCGAGTACGCGGCCTCGGAGCGCGTGGCGGGGTCGTCGGGCAGCAGCTCGAGGAAGTCCTCGCGCGCCGGATGATCGGTGCGCAGCCCGAGCAGCCGAGCCGCCACCTCGGTGCCGAAGCGCGCAGGGACGACGAGGCCCGCTGCGCGGGCCCCGCGCGCGAACTCGGCCGCCGCGGCGTCGAGACCGACGCCGTCGACGAGCTGAGCGTCGAGCATCGTCATCGACGCGGCCGCTGCGCCGTGCGCCACCTTGGGCGGCTGCGCAGGTGGGGGCGGAGGCGAGGGAGCCGGAGGAGGCGTGACCGCCTCGGTCGTCGTCGCG
>Ga0187809_10000268_pt1 | contig 30976 bp, 30 predicted proteins | sample NC_wetland_sal_i_8_FD_132415 | JGI IMG/M metagenome (GOLD analysis project Ga0187809, IMG submission 132415) | Wetland sediment microbial communities from Neuse River Estuary, North Carolina, USA - ASW_4 | ecosystem: Environmental > Aquatic > Freshwater > Wetlands > Sediment | place: USA: North... | reverse complement strand
GTCTCGGCGGGGTCGACGATCCCGGACACCGCCGCCTCTCCGGCGGCCACCACGGTGCCGGGCGCGCCCGCCAGGAAGACCCACTTCTTGTACGAGAAGTACCGGAAGATCGTCCCGAGCCCGGTGCCCACCACGCTGGCCACGTTGTAGGCCAGCTCCGACTTCATGTCCAGCCCGTACGTCGTGGCCGCGATCACGACCTCGGCGATCGCCAGGCCGACGACGTTCAGCATTACAAACAGGACGCCCTCGCGCAGCAGCGCCTGGTTGACCCGGTGCCGGAAGGTCCAGAAGCGACTGCCCAGGTACGTGACCACCGTGGCCGCGGTGATCGACAGCCCCTTAGCGACCATGGGCCCGACGCCCAGGTGGACGTGCAGGTAGTCGGCTCCGCCCAGGTCGATGATCGCCCCGGTCAGCCCGACCACGCCGAACTTGGCCAGCTCCGGGATCAGGTCGGTCAAGCGCTTACGGAGGCTTGCCATCCTGGGCATAGAGAAAAATCCCTTCGGCGCGGTGCACATGCAGCGGAGTGCCTGCGCGCAAACCCCCGGCAGGCTCCAAGCAAGACCTGCACATGCTACCGGCCGAGCCTGGGTGAAGACTCACTCTTCCCTGAGGCAGCCCCATGAAACCACGAAGCGCGGCTCAGCCGGCCAGGGTGCTCTCCCGCCCGGTGCGCGCGATTGCGTGCCAGGTCAGGTACACGACCGCCGTGATTACGAACCCGACCTCGAAGGTCAAGTCGCCGACGGACGGTACGTGCGTCGGCACGACGCCCAGGTACTCGGTCTGGTTGGAGAACAGCCAGATCGAGATGCCCATGCCGACCAGCATGGCCACCGGCCCGGCCCAGTTCGTGCGCGTGGTGGCGAACAGCAGCGCCTCGTCCGGGTTAGGCCGCAGCAGCAGGTCGCAGAAGTAGACGGCCAGCCACGGGGCGATCCAGTACGCGATGATGAGCAGGAAGTTCTCGTACTTGCTGCCCGCGTTATGCAGCCCGCTCCAGGCCAGGAAGAACCCGATGGTACCGAACCCGAGGGCCACGATCGCGCGGCGCAGCGACAGCGGCAGCTTGATGCCGATCGCGGTGAACGACAGCGCGCCGGAGTAGATGTTGAGCACGTTGGCCGAGACCGCGCCGAGCGCGATGGCCAGCAGCGTCAGGTCGGCCAGCGGGGTGGCCAGCAGGCTGGTCATGCCGCCGGGTCCGGCGAGCGCGTTGCCCGGGCTGACCGCGGTGCCGACGGCCGCGCCGACGATCTCCAGCAGCGCGCAGGACAGGAACAGGCCAAGTCCGGTCCACCAGGCGATCGCCGTCCGGCTCGTGTCGGGCTTGAAGTAACGGGTGTAGTCGGACGCGTACGGGTTCCACCCCACCGCGTACCCGAACGACGCGCCGAAGGCCAGCAGGAACGCTCCGGGAATCGTGTGGTGGGAGGCGCCGGTATGGGCTTTGCTCAGGATGACGCCTGCCGCGATGAGGAAGATCACGGCCAGGATGGGAAAGGCGTACCGCTCGAACAGGTGCACCAGGTTGTAGCCAAAGAACGCCACGAAGAGCTGCACGGCCACGATGATGAGCAGGCACAGCACCTGCGGCAGGTGGGTGAGCACGTTCAGCGCGAGGGCGCCACTGACGCTGTTCACCGCGAACCAGCCGATCCCGGCGGTCACCGAGTTCAGCCCGGCGGGCAGCGCGTTCCCCCAGTAGCCGAACCCGAGCCGGCTCAGCACCATCTGCGGCACCCCGTACTTCGGGCCGCGCAGGGACAAGATGCCCTGGGTGATGCCGCCGATCGCGCTGCCGAGGATCATGGCCAGCGCCGCCGACCAGAAGCCCATGCCGAACCCGGCCACCGCGAGCACGCCGACGAAGATCGTGGCGAACTCCATGTTCGGCGAGGTCCAGGTCCAGAACAGCTGGATTGGCCGGCCGTGCCGCTCGTTCAGCGGGATGAACTCCGCGCCGCCCGGCTCGACGGTCATGACCTGGGTGCCGTAGCTGCCTTCGCGGACCAGAACGCCCGCTTCCGCCCCGCCGCCGTGGGTAACGTCCTGGTCGCTCGTTGCCATCTGCGTGTCCTTCCGGTGACCGTGATCACACGGGGCCCTCCCTGATCTTCTAAATGTGAGGGAAACGGGCCGCTGCCACAAGAGAAAAGACCTAGATACTGAACGGAACGTGGTGCTCGCACCGGCCACCTGCGTGCCTGCCGGTCCCGTAGGGTACAGAGCGTGAGCGAGCTGAAGGGACGCCTTAAAGCGCTCCGTAGGCGAGCGGGGAATAGAGCGTGAGCGACTCAGCGGGAAGGCCCGCGCCGGCCCCGGCCCCCGTCGCTTTGCGCGGCGTGCCCGTGGTCGGCATGGTCGGCGCCGGCCAACTGGCCCGGATGACCGCCGCGGCCGCCATCGGCCTGGGGGTCGGGTTCCGCGTCCTGGCCGGCTCGGCCGCCGACAGCGCCGCCCAGGTCACGGCCGGGACCCAGCTCGGGGACTACCGCTCGCTGGCTGACCTGCGTGACTTCGCCGCTGGATGCGACGTGGTCACGTTCGACCACGAGCACGTACCGGGTGAGCACCTGGCCACGCTCGAGCAGGCGGGGATCCGGGTCCGGCCCGCCACCGCGTCGCTGCGCTTCACCCAGGACAAGCTGGCCATGCGGAAGCGGCTGGCCGGCCTGGGCGTCGACTGCCCCCGGGTCGCGCCGGTGAGCGGAATCGCCGAGGTCGAGGCGTTCGCCGCCGGAACCTGGCCGGTAGTGCTGAAGGCGGTCAGCGGCGGTTACGACGGGAAGGGTGTGTGGGTCTGCGGCTCGGCGGCCGAAGCCCGGACCGTGCTCACGCACGGCCTGCGGCTGATCGCCGAGGAGTACGTCGCGTTCGAGCGCGAGCTGGCCGTGCTCGCGGCCCGTTCGCCGTACGGCCAGGGCGCGGTGTACCCGGTGGTGCAGACCGTCCAGCGGGACGGCATCTGCCGCGAGGTGATCGCTCCCGCGCCGGGCCTGGCCCCCGGCCAGGCGGCGCAGGCCGCCGAGCTCGCGCTGCGGATCGCCGCGGAGCTCGGCGTGACCGGGCTGCTCGCGGTGGAGATGTTCGAGACCTCACGCGGGCTGCTGGTCAACGAGCTCGCCATGCGCCCGCACAACTGCGGGCACTGGACCATCGAGGGCGCCCGCACCTCCCAGTTCGAGCAGCACCTGCGGGCCGTCCTGGACCTGCCGCTGGGGTCCCCGGCGCTGGCCGCGCCGGTGACCGTGATGGCCAACGTGCTTGGCGGCGACGACGCGGACACCTACGACCGGTATATCCACGTCATGGCCGCCGACCCGGCCGTCAAGGTGCACATGTACGGCAAGCCGGTCCGGCCCGGCCGCAAGATCGGCCACGTCACCGTGACCGGGGACCGGGACCACCGCGACCTGGAAGAACTCACCGACCGGGTCCGCCGGGCCGCCAGCTACCTGCGCTGGGGGAAGGAGGACGGAGAATGAGCGAAAGCAGAGTCGGCATCGTGATGGGCAGCGACTCGGACTGGCCGGTCATGCAGGCCGCGGCCGCGGCGCTGGACGAGTTCGACGTGGCGTACGAGGCCGACGTGGTGTCCGCGCACCGGATGCCGCGGGACATGATCGAATACGGATCGGCTGCGGCCGGCCGGGGCTTGCGGGTGATCATCGCGGGCGCGGGCGGCGCCGCCCACCTGCCCGGCATGCTGGCCTCGGTCACCCCGCTGCCCGTTATCGGCGTCCCCGTTCCGCTGGCCAACCTGGGCGGCCTGGACTCGCTGCTCTCGATCGTCCAGATGCCGGCCGGGATCCCGGTCGCCACCGTCGCGGTCGGCGGGGCCCGCAACGCCGGCCTGCTCGCCGTCCGGATCCTCGCCGCGGCCGAGGGTCCAGCCGCCGAGGCCCTGCGCGCCAGGCTCGTCTCGTTCGCCGGCCAGCTGGCCGACCAGGCCCGGGCTAAAGGCGCCGCGCTGCGCGATCGCGGCCGGGCGTAAACAACTGGACCGGCTTAGACCCCGCCCGATGCGGGCATGCTCCCTCGGCAGCCCCTTCGACCGCGGGACGACCGGTTGACCAGCCTGGGAGGCAGCCGTGAGCATCGGCGCGACACTGGCCTCGGCCCGTCGCCATGCCGGGCTCACCGTCGCCGAGGTCAGTCAGCGCACCCGGGTCAGGGAGAACATCGTCCAGGGCATCGAGCAGGACGACTACGCGGCCTGCGGCGGTGACTTCTACGCGCGGGGGCATATCCGGGCCATCGCCGAGGCGGTGGGCACCGACCCGGCCCCGCTGATCGAGGAGTTCGACGAGAGGTGGGGGTCCGCACCGGAGATCACTGCGGCCGAGGTGTTCCAGCCGGGCATCCCGTTGCGCAAGCGCGAGCGGCGCCGGGTCCGGTGGACGGCCGCGCTGGCCGTGGTGGTGCTGGCCGTGCTCGGCTTCGCCGGTTACAAGTTCGCCTCTGGAGTGGGCAAGACCCAGCGCCCGGCCGCCGGTACCAGCCAGCATCCGGCCCACGGCGGCCAGCCCACCCCGGCCCCGTCGATCACGCCTACCGTCCAGGCCAGCACCGCACAGCCCAGTCCGGCGGCGACGCCCTCGGTCAGCCCGGCGGCCGTGCAGGCCCTGACCCCGGCCAGCGTGGCCGCCTTCGGCCCCGCCGGTGGCGACGATCCACAGCATGCTGCGCTCGCCATCAGCGGCAACCCGGCAACTCCCTGGCGTACCGACTGGTATGTCACGCCGAACTTCGGCAACCTCTACGCCGGAACAGGCCTGCTTCTTGACATGGGCCGGACGGTGACGATCTCCTCGGTGCGGCTCGCCCTGGGCAGCGCCCGGGGCGCCGACGTTCAGGTCCGGGTCGGCGGCACCCCGCTACTGGCCGATCTGCACACGGTGGCCACATCCGCCGGGCCAGGCGGCACCGTCGAGTTGCCCCTGGCCTCGCCTACACGCGCCCGCTACCTGCTCATCTGGTTCACCAAGCTGCCACCCGACAACGCCGGCACCTACCAGGCCAGCGTCTACGGCATCACGGTCCGAGGTCAGCGCTGACGCCATGTACCACACGACTGTGGTACATTTGCTGCATGACCGCTGAGGAGGCCATCGACCGGATCAACGAGCTGCTGGGCAGCACTGATCCGGCGACCGCCAACACGTCGATGCGGATACCGAAGCCGCTGCGCGAGGCCGCCGCGCTTGCGGTCAGCGAGCTCGGCGTGGCGCCATCCACGACGATCCTGACCGCAAATGCGCTGCGGATGTTTCTGCAGGGGACCGTGGTGCTGGCCGCGCTCGAGCTTCACTTCGAGGAGTACCCGGAGGCTCGCCCCACCCTGGCCGAGCTGGCCCTGGCTGCGGCGGAGATCGACGGTAACCCGCTGGCGCAGCGGCCGGAGCTCCTCGAACGGTCGGCCGCCGAGATAGCGCGACGGCATCCCGGCGCCAGCTTTGAGGACGTGCTGCTGTGGGCCGAGGCGGTCGACAGCTGTGAGGCGAGCCAGCGGGGCGCGGCGTGACTCGGATCGTCCTGCTGGACAACGAGGCGGTCCAAGCGCTCCGCGATCCGGCGCATCGCAAGCACCGTCGCGTGATCCGCGAGGTCCTGGTTACAGGAGTGCGTACGGTACGAGCCACGCCGATCCAGGTTGCCGTCCCTACTGCCGTCCGGGTTGAGGCAGGTTGGGACAGAACTGCGGCGGCCTGGGCATTCATCAACAGGCTCGGGATCGTCGACGTCCCGCTCGATATCAGCCATACCGACGTTGCCGCCGGGATCGCGAAACGGACCGGGGTCTCCGTGGCCGACGCCCATCTCGGTGCCGCGATCCAGGCCGCAGAGGTGGATCAAGTCACCGTGATCACCAGCGACCCTGCGGACATGCGGAAGGTGGCCGAGGGCCGGCAGGTCAACGTCGTCGCCCTCTGACCGGCTTACCATCGAGCCATGAGCGTTGATTTCCCCGCCTTTGCCCTGTCCGAAGAGCACGAGGCGCTGCGCGAGTCAGTCCGGGCCCTGGCCGACGACAAGATCGCGCCGCGGGCCGCCGAGGTCGACCGGACCGGCGAGTTCCCGTGGGACGTGTACGAGGCGCTGGTCAAGGCCGACCTGCAGGCCGTGCACATCCCGGAGGCGTACGGCGGCGCGGGCGCAGACGCGATCGCCACCGCGATCGTCATCGAGGAGGTGGCCCGGGCCTGCGCGTCATCCTCGCTTATCCCGGCCGTGAACAAGCTGGGCACCGTCCCGCTCCTGCTGGCCGCGTCCGAGGAGGTCAAGGCCGCCTACCTGGCGCCGGTCGCGCGCGGCGAGGCGATGTTCTCCTACGCGCTGTCCGAGCCCGAGGCCGGCTCGGACGCGGCGGCCATGAAGACCCGGGCGGTGCGCTCGGACGGCGGCTACGTGCTGAACGGCGTGAAGCGGTGGATCACCAATGCGGGGGTGTCGAAGTACTACACGGTGATGGCGGTCACCGACCCGTCGGCCGGCCCGAACGGGATTTCGGCCTTCGTACTGGAGGACGGCGACCCCGGGTTCTCGTTCGGGGCACCCGAGCACAAGCTCGGCATCAAAGGCTCGCCGACCCGGGAGCTGTACTTCGACGACTGCGCGATCCCGGCCGCCCGCCTCATCGGCGACGAGGGGGAAGGCTTCAAGATCGCGCTGCGCACGCTGGACCACACCCGGATCACGATCGCCGCGCAGGCCCTCGGCATCGCCCAGGGCGCGCTGGACTACGCGCTCGGGTACGTCCAGGAACGCAAGCAGTTCGGCCGGGCGATCGCCGAATTCCAGGGCCTGCAGTTCATGATCGCCGACATGGCGATGAAGCTCGAGGCCGCTCGCCAGCTCACCTACGCGGCCGCGGCCCGTTCGGATCGGGTTATGGCCGGCGAGCGGGTGGACGACCTGACCTTCTTCTCCTCGGCCTGCAAGTGCCTGGCCTCCGACGTGGCCATGTCGGTCACCACCGACGCGGTGCAGTTGCTGGGCGGCTACGGCTACGTGAACGACTACCCGGTCGAGCGCATGATGCGCGACGCAAAGATCACCCAGATCTACGAGGGCACCAACCAGATCCAGCGCATGGTGATGGCGCGGCAGCTTCTGAAGGGCTGATTGCGCCCCGCCAGGCGGCGAGGGCCGTGCCGTCCCGCGAAGGTTTCGCCCCGCCGGGCGAGGACGGTGCTGCCCGCGAAGAGCACGCGTCTTTGTCGGCCGCTCCAGGGCCCGGCACGGTCATGGCGGCCGTGCCGTGGGCAAACGAGGGCCCCGGGCTGACGAGGTCGTCCTCCAGTCCGGGACGAACGTAACGCCTGAGTAACGATCTAGAGATATGATATCTCAACTCTTGAAACTCCTTAATCGCCACTGCGAGGATTCGCCGCACGGCCCCTTACCGGGAAGGAGGTCAGCCGTTGTGGCGTCTGCCCAGCATGAACTGGCCTCACGGGCGTTGCCATCGCGATGTGAGCAGGTGAGTCGGAGCGGAGTCTGTCGGTCAACTAGGCGTACTTGGCTGCGAGGCATCCGACCTGGATGGTGTACGAGATATGGAGACGTTCATGAGAATAGCTAGACGGAAGTACGCGGCCGTGGGGGCGGCGGCCGGGCTGGTGCTCGCGCTGGGGGCGTGTAGTTCATCCGGCAGCAGCGGGTCGAGCTCGGGGAATTCGTCGAAGCCGTACGCAGGAACGACGATCACGTACGAGACGTACACCGCAACGCCAGAGTTCACTTACTACAAGTCCCTGATGCCGCAGTTCACCGCCGAGACCGGCATCAACGTGCACTTTGTCGAGCTGCCGGTCTCCTCCATCGACCAGACCATCCAGCTGCAGCTGAAATCCAAGGACACCGGGGTGGACGTCTTCTCCTACGGCACCGAGGACCTGCCGAATTTCGTGGCCGCGGGAGACGTGGCCCCGCTCAACTCTTACCTCAACAGCAGCGCCGACACCGCCGCCACGTATAACTTCTCCGATGTCGCGCCTGCCATCGAGGCATCCTGCCAGTCGGGCGGGAAGACGTACTGCATTGCGAGTCACGCTGGCGGCGCGCTGCTGTACTACAACACCGCGATGTTCAAGGCGGCCGGCATAACGTCCCCGCCGCAGAGTCCCGCAGAGGTCCTGGCTGACGCGAAGAAGCTGACCACGCCCGCCCATGCCGGTTTCTGCGTCCGCGGCGACAAGTCGCAGGCCCTGTACGACGCCTTCCAGATGTGGAACTGGTTCATCCCTTACAACAACCCGATCACCGGGACGTACTTCGACAAGAGCTGGAATTTCCTGATCGGCCAGGAGCCCAACGCCTCCGCGTTCGGGTCCTTCTACCGTGACATCCTCCAGAACGCGGCGCCCAAGGGAATTGCCACCTACCTCGTCGACAACTGCCTGCAGGATTTCCAGCAGGGACGAGTGGCGATGTGGCAGGATGACTCGGGCAGTATTCCGCTCGTTCTCGACCCGACCCAGTCCAAGGTGGCCAATAGCACGGCGTTCTGGGAGGTGCCGTGCCAGCCGGTCAACCCCACTAACTGCGCCCTGGTGCAGCCGTTCGGCGTGTGGATGAACAATGCCTCTCTGCACAAGGGCGCTTCGTGGCAGCTCATCCAGTTCCTGACCTCACCCCAGACGCAGAAGGGTGCCGCGCTCGCCAAGGATCTCCTGACACCTTCCAGAACGTCGGTGCTCAACGACCCACAGGTCGTGGCCGCGTTGCCACCGACTTTCGATCAGGCTCTCAAGTACATCCTGGCGCACCCCGACGCGGCACTCCTGCCAGGCATCCCGCAGGGGGTCGAAATCATCCCGCCGATCGCGGACGGGCTGTCGACCCTGGTCACCACGCAGCAGTCGGTGGCATCGGTTATGGCCACGATGACGAGCGGGGTCAATGCCATCATGAAGCAGGCCGGCTACCCCAAGCCGTTCCCGTCATCGTGATAATACGGAAGAATTAGCTGCGTATGGCGACGGACGCTGAACCCGACGTGCGCGCCCGCAATCCGGATGTGCGCGCCCGCACTGCGGGCGCGCACGTCCGCGCGCACATAGACCGGCATTTCCTGGCTTTCGTTTCGTGGCCGGGGCTCATCGTAATGCTGGCCGTAACGGCCGTCCCGTTCGTGATCACGATCGGGATGGGCTTCACCAACTACAATCTGGTCCAGCCGGCCTGGCGTTTCATCGGGTTCGCGAATTTCGTCGCGCTGTGGCACGACCCGCAGACGCCGCGGATTGTCTTCAACACGCTCTACATCGTGATCGGGCTCACCGTCTTGTCGACGGCGCTCGGCCTGCTGCTCGCGGTGCTGATGAGGACCGCCTTCCCGGGTATCGGAATCATTCGCAGCCTGTACACGCTCCCGATCATGACGGCGGGAATCGTCGTGGCCATCACGTGGCGCGCGATGTTCAACAACCAGGCGGGATGGGTCAACTACTTCCTGGGGTTGCTTCACCTGCCCCAGCCGCTCTGGCTCGGCGACCCGCATCTGGCCATACCGGTGGTGATTATCGCGAGCCTGTGGACGGCCGTGCCGTTTCAGGCGATTCTCCTGTTTGCTGGACTGCTCACCGTCCCTCGTGAGTTGCAGCAGGCCGCCGAGGTGGACGGCGCCGGCCCCGTCAGGGTGTTCTGGCACGTGACGCTCGTCCACATCAGGCCGGTGCTGTTCATCGTCGTGGTGCTGCGGCTTATTGATGGATTCAGGCTCTTCGAGCAGATCCAGGTGCTGACCACGGGCGGTCCGGGGATCGCGAGCACCCCGTTCAGCCTGCAGATCTATAACACTGGCCTGCTCTACCAGCAACTCGGTTACGCCGCCGCGATGGGCATTGTTCTGGTGCTGCTCGTGGCGCTCACCGTAGGCATCACCTTCCTGGTCCTGCCCCGGCGGATTTAGGCAATGAGGATGAGACGTCGACGCCACGGCATACTGGCGGCCCGGATCCTGCTCCTGCTCATCGGGCTGGTGCTGATCGGGATCCCGTTCTTGTGGATCCTGCTGACCGCGTTCAAGTATCCGGTGGACGCGGACGCCTCCCCGCCGGTGTTCATCAGCCCGCTGACGCTGAGCAACTTCCGCGCGCTGTTCCAGGACAACTACGCGCAGTCGCTGCTGAACTCCGTCATCATCACCGCACTCGCTACCGGATTCACCCTGATCGTCGGGATTCCGGCCGGCTACGCGTTCGCGCGCGGGAAGTTCCGCGGCCGGGGCTTCTTCGGCTCGTTCCTGCTCTTCAGCAGGATGGTGCCCCCCGTGATCTACATAATCCCGCTCTTCCTGTTCTTCCACTTCCTGAACCTCATCGGCTCCTTCACGGGGCTGACGTTGGCCTACCTCACCGGCTTGTTGCCGTTCACGGTCTGGATGTCGGCCTCTTATTTCCAGGGCGTGCCGGTCGAACTCGAGGAGGCCGCGCGGGTCGACGGGGCTAGCAGGCTGCGCGTCTTCTTCAGGATCGCGCTGCCCCTGGCGCTGCCGGGCGTGGTCTCGGTCGGATTGCTGATCGGCATGGCCGCCTGGGGCGAGTACTTCATTCCGCTGATCCTCGGGGGCTTCGGTACGGAGCCGGCGACCGTTGGGATCGTGGACTTCATCGGCGTAGACGGGTCAAGCTGGGGACCCATGGCCGCGGGCGCCCTGTGCCTGATTGTCCCGGTCTTCGTGGCCACGCTCATCGCGCAGCGGTCCCTGCTGGAGGGCCTTACTTCTGGCGCCCTCAAGGGCTAGCCCGGCCGGCCCGATTGCGATCGCCCGGGCTACCGGCGCGCTCGGGCCAGCAGCTGGTCCCGATTAACCACCGACGCGGGCTCCCGTCCCAGCAGCGCGTCGACCACGCTCTGGGCGACCCCCCGGCGCAGTTCGGCCCCCGCCTCGATCGACCAGCTCGCGACGTGCGGCGTCACGATGACGTTGTCCAGCCGCAGCAAGGCGTCCGCCGGATCCGGCGGCTCCGTGCCGAGCACGTCGAGGGCCGCGCCCCGGATTACCCCCGCCCGGAGGGCCTTGGTCAGCGCCGCCTGGTCCACGACCGGGCCGCGGGACAGGTTGAGCAGATAGGCGGAGGGCTTCATCTGGGCGAGCTCCGCCGCACCGATCAGCCCCCTGGTCGCCTCCGTGAGCGGGCAGTGCAGGGTCACGTAGTCCGATTCCGCGAGCAGCCGCGTGAGAGGCACGAAGCTGATTCCCGGATGCTGGTCGGCCACCGCGAACGGGTCGTAGGCGATGACCTCGAGCCCGAGAGCACGCGCCTTGCGCGCGACCTCGGACCCGATGGCGCCGAAACCTACCACCCCGAGCAGCTGACCCCGCAGCCGCGACGGCGGCGTGACCGGCGGAGCCGTTCCCCACCGACCCGCACGGACGTGAGCGGCGAGGGGCAGCGTGCGCCGGTTCAGGTCGAGCAGGAAGCCGATGGTCTGCAGGCTCACTTCATCGACGCAGTAGTGCGGTACGTTCGCCACGGCGATGCCCATGTCCGTGGCGGCATCGATATCAATCATGTCGACGCCCACCCCGTAGCGCGCGATGACCCGGCAGGAGGTGAGCGTGCCGATGAGGACCCGGTCGATCCTCGCGAACTGCACCATAAGCGCGTGCGCGCCCGCGGTCGCCGCGAGCAGCGCGGAGCGGCCGGCTTCCTTCACCGTGACCAGGTCGATGGCGAGCCCGGAGCTGGCGAAGACGTCCGATTCGATGTCGTGGCCTGGCTCCGTGAAGTCCGTCACGACTACCCGATGTCTTTGCACGTCATGTCCTTCGCGGCGGCAGGCGCCCGGCGTTGACAGCGATCCGATCAGCCGTAAAGATGATACATCATATATTGACTGAGACTGGAGTGTTTATGCACGCCGATCCGTCAGGGCTGTTCGATCTAACGGGACGAAAGGCAGTCGTGACCGGCGGGGCAGGTGCGCTGGGCAGCCAGGCGGCCATGGCGCTCGCAAGCGCCGGCGCCCAGGTCGCCGTCGTCGACCTCGACGACGTCCGGATCGCCCAGGCTGTTCAGCAGATCCGGGACGAGGGCGGTACCTCTATCGGCCTGGCCGCAGATCTTACCGACGAGTCCGAGGTGGAGCGGGTCTTCAAGGCGGTGACGGACTCCCTAGGCGGGGTCGACATCCTCGTCAACGCCATCGCGGCCCCGGTGCCGCGCGCGGCGCCCGAGGTGTTCCCCCTGGATGACTGGCAGGTCACCCTGGCCAGCGACCTGACCAGCTTCTTCTTGTGCTCTCGCGCGGCGGCGACCCGGATGATAGCAGCGCGGCGCGGCGGCAGCATCGTGAACTTCAGCTCGATCGCCGGCCTGACCGCCCTGGGCCGCGGGAACATGGCTTACGCCGTAGCCAAGAGCGGAATCTGCCAGCTCACGCGCGAGATGGCCTTTGCCTGGGCACCCGAGAAGATAAGGGTCAACGCGATCTTGCCATGCCAGTTCACCAACTCCTGGTGGGCCGGGATCGTGGCCGACGGTGCGCATGAGCCGCTCGTGGAGCGCGTCCTGTCCGGCATTCCCCTCGGTCGCCTCGGAGCACCCAGTGAGATCCGCGGTCCGGTGGTCTTCCTCGCGTCGGACGCCGCATCGATGGTGACCGGTGTCCTGCTTCCCGTCGACGGCGGGAACCTGGCGGCCAACCCCGGGGCCAGCCTCACCATGTAGCCGGATCGCCGGCGGCCGCGGTTGCGCCCGCGGCTTCAGGCCGACGTCATCAGGAGCAGGACTTCATCGACGATCAGCTGGCCGGCTGGCATCATCGCCTTGATGAGCGGAGGACTTTGCGGAACGGGGGAGCGGGCGGCATGGACGCGGCCGACGGGTGCGTCCAGGTAGTTGAATGCGGACCGCTGGATCGAGGCCGCGAGCTCGGCGCTGACCCCCCCGTACCCCGCGCTCTTGTCGACCACGACCGCACGCCCCGTCTTGCGTACCGACGCGCAGACGGTCTCCAGGTCGAGCGGGTACAGCGTCCGCAGGTCGATGACCTCTGCCGAGACACTGCGCTCGTGCAGCATGTCAGCGGCCTGGTGGCACACCCGGACACTTGCGCCGTAGCTGACCAGCGTCACGTCCTGGCCAGGGCGCACTATGTCAGCGCGGCCCAGCGGAATCAGATCCTCGGGGCCGCCGACCTCGCCCCGGATACCGGTCAGGCTCTTGTCCATGAGGAACAGGACCGGGTCGTCCAGCCGCAGCGAGGATTTGATGAGCCCCTTCACGTCACCAGGCGTGGAGGGTACCGCCACATGCAAGCCCGGCATCTCGGCGAACCATGAATCGATGACGTTATTGTGCTGGGCGCCACCATAGGCGACGCCGTTCGTGGCTCGCACGACGAGCGGAACCGGGATGTCGAACATGTAGTGGATCTTCGCTGCCTGGTTGCAGAGCTCATCCATGCAGCCAAACGAGAAGTCCAGGAAGTTGAGGTCCACGACCGGGCGCATGCCCTGCAGGGCGGCGCCGACGCCCGCTGCGACCAAGGCGGCCTCGGAAATCGGGGCGTCCCTGATCCGTTCGATGCCGAACTGCTCGCCCAGGCCTAGCACCTGAGCGAAGTGCCCGCCACGCAGGAAGATGTCGGTCCCCATCACGAAGATGGCGGCGTTCGCCGTCATCTCCTCGGCCAGGCCGGCCCGGTAGGCCTGGGAATAGGTCAGCTTCTCGCTCATGCCCGTACCGCGCTCACCGGTACCGGCGGCCAGCTCCGTGCGACGTCCGCGGTGTCGGGCCAGGCGGAGGCCTCGGCGAAGGCGATCGCGTCGTCCACTACCTCCCGGGCACGCTGCCCGGCGGCGTCGTACCCGCCGGGGCCCAGGGCTCCGGTTCCCTCCAGGCGCCGCCGCAGCCTGCCGATCGGGTCCCGGTTCGCGCGCCAGTCCGCCACCTCGGCCGCCGCGCGGTAGTTCTGGACGTCGCCCACGTTGTGGCCCTCGTACCGGTAGGTGCGCATTTCGAGGAAGGTGGGGCCGCCGCTCGCCAGGGCGCGCTCGCGTGCCCGGCGGACCGCGCCGTAGACCGCGACGATGTCCTGGCCGTCGACCGTCTCGGCCGGCAGGCCGAAGCCCGCCGCGCGGTCGGCGATCGACGTACCTGCCATCGAGTCGGAGATATGCGTCTCGACGGCATAGAGGTTGTTCTCGCATACCGCGATGAGCGGCAGTCCCCAGAGCGCGGCCAGGTTAACGGACTCCCAGACACGCCCGGTATTGACGCCGCCGTCGCCGAAGAAACCGACGGCGACCAGGCTCTGGGATTGCAGCTTCATGCCCAGGGCGGCGCCCATGGCCAGCCCTAGGCCAGCGCCCACGATGCCGTTCGATCCGAGAAACCGGCGACCGGCGTCGACCAGGTGCATGCTGCCGCCGCGGCCTCCGCTCACGCCGGTCGCCTTGCCGAACAACTCAGCCATGACCGATCGGGGGCTAAGGCCCTTGGCCAGGGCATGGTGGTGGCTGCGGTGAGTTCCCGAGACGACGTCCTGGCCGTCCAGCGCCGCCATCGTGCCCACCGCGACGGCCTCCTGGCCTTCGGAAGAGTGGATCCCGCCCGGGATCTTGCCGGCCAGGGACAACCGGACGGACTCGCCTTCGAAGTACCTGATCAGCAGCATGCCGTCGAGCCAATGCAGGAGATGCTCGCTGGTGACTTCTTCGGGCAGGGACGGGGATGGCGCTGCCTCCCCGGACGTGTCCGGCTCACACATCAAGCTTCTCCCTAGTTGCCGCCCAGGTCATGGACTGATCCAGCGCGGCCTGGAAGTCAGCCAGGATCCTGGCCGCGTGGTCTCCGTCGAACTGGCGGTGATCGACGTTGAGCGTGGCGGTAAAGGACGGCCGGACCATCACCTGGCCGTCGACGGCCACCGGCCGATCGGCGATCGTTCCCGTCGTCAGCAGCAGCTTCTGCCCGGCCGGGATGATCCCGGTAAACGAATCCACCTGATAGCCGCCGAGATTGGACAGCGAGGCCACCGGCCCGGCGGCCAGGTCCCGGGCCGACAGCCGGCCGTCGCGGGCCCGGGCTACCGCGGCCGCCCGGGCCGCGACCAGCGCCGCCGGCCCGAGGCCCGGGACGTCGGCGACGACGGGGATGACGACTCCGTCGGGCGTCGCGACGGCCAGACCGAGATCGCCAGCGGTGTCCGCTTCGGCCGCCACCGCCACCGCCTGCGCGAGGGCGCGGAGCAGCAGATCGGTGGCCGTGGCCGGCAGCCCGTTCCCGCGCATCGCGGCGAGGGCCTGATTACCGGCCCGCGCGTCGATCTCCCTGACCACGGCGAAGTGCGGGATCGTCCGCCACGACTCCGCCACGTGCTCGGCGATCGCGGCTCGAAAGCGCGAACCGCGCTGTCCGGCCGCGGCCTGGGCCTGCTCACGCAGTTCCCGGCGCTTACGCGGGGAGAGCTGGTGCGGGACCCGGTCTTCCCCGCGGGTTCGCGCCGTATCGTCCGGCGCGCCATCTGCCCCTGCCCCAGCCGCCGTCCCTGCTATCTCGGCGTCGGCGGCAGGCTCAGCCGCGCGCGGCCCGGCGTTGTCATTGTCCTGCGGTTCGGTCTCTCCCGGCTCGAGTACCCGCACGATGACCTGGCCCACGGGCACGCTCGCGCCCGCTGCCACCAGGTGCCGGCCGAGCACCCCGTCGCTCGGGCTTTCAAGGTCGAGCGACGATTTGTCGGTTTCGATCTCGGCTATCGCCTCGCCGCTGAGAACGCTGTCGCCCGGGTTCTTCAACCACGCGTTGAGCACGGCTTCGGTCATTGCCATGCCGACGGATGGGATCGTCACCTCGCGCACGATTTTTCACCGTTTTCGGCGTCAGCGTGAATGTTGAGGCGATGATATTCAAGATACTATCTCACCGCAACCAACTCGGCCGGACCGACGGCGCACCAGGCAGGGTGGCTGGTCGCGGAATCTCCCGCTCGGTCGGCCCAACCTGACGATAATCGCGACCTGTGTACGATATTCTAAGTATTACGGCAGTGATCGGCTCGCGCCCCGCTGCCTGCCGAGCGCAGTGTGACTTGGGTCGTGACCGGGAAAGGCGACCGGAAAATGGGAGGCGACCACGATGGCGCATACCGGCCGGGGCCAGCCATGAGTGTGGACTACACAGGCCGGGTAGCCCTCGTCACCGGCGGCGCGTCGGGCATCGGAGCCGCGACCGCGGCGCGGCTTCGCGCCGCGGGCGCGACCGTTCATACCTTGGACGTGACGGCCTTGACCAGCGGGGATAGCGGCCGCCACACCGTCGTGGACGTGACCGACGAGCAGCGGGTGAGGGACGCGATCGCGGCGGTCGGCAGTGAGCATGCCCGCATCGACCTCCTGGTCAACAACGCGGGCATCGGCGCCATCGGCACCGTCGAGGACGGCGATCTCGCCGAGTGGCGCCGTGTCCTGGACGTGAACGTGTTCGGCGTGGTCCACGCGACCAGGGCCGCCCTCCCGTTCCTGCGGCAGTCGCAGGGCCGGGCCATCGTCAACGTGTGCTCGCTGGCCGCGCTGGTGGGCCTGGCGAAGCGAGCCGTATACAGCGCGAGCAAAGGAGCCGTCTATGCCCTTACCCTGTCGATGGCCGCGGACTTGCTGGACGACCGGATCCGGGTGAACGCGGTCGCACCGGGCACGATCGGCACACCCTGGGTGGACCGGCTGCTGGCCGCGGCCGACGATCGCGAAGCCGAGCGCGCACGGCTAGCGGCGCGGCAGCCCATCGGGCGCCTGGGGACCGCGGACGAGATCGCCGCGGTCATCGCCTTCCTGGGCTCCGCCGACGCTAGCTTCGTCAACGGTTCAGTCTGGACCGCCGATGGCGGGATGGCCTCGCTGCGCACGCCGCCCAGACTGGCCGCGCCGGCCTGACCGGGAGACGCGATGCTCAATGTCCCTGGCGACGGGTGCGCGATGGCCGCGCCAGACGCCCGTAAGCTAACATTATCGGCAGTTCAATCACCTTGAGCGCCGGCTGACCGGTACGGTCGCCGAGCCGCCATGGCCGGCCCCGAAGGAGGCGGTCATAGTTCTCCACCAGCCCGCTCCTCTGCCCGTGGCCACCTATAAGCAAGCGGCCTATACCTCTATCCGCGAGATGATCGTCGAGCTGGTGATCCAGCCGGGCACCCGTCTGGTCGAGAACGACCTCGCCGCGATGCTGCAGGTGTCAAAGACACCCGTACGAGAGGCGCTCGCCCTGCTTGAGGCCGACGGCCTGGTCGATGTTGCGCCCTACCGGGGTGCGACCGTGCGCTGGGTGTCCCGGGTCGACATGGAGGAGCAGGGCTTCCTGGTCGATGCCATCGAGCTCCCCGCGTTCCCGCTCCTGGTCGAGAAGATCACCACGGAGGAGATCGCCGAGCTGGGCCAGCTCGTGCGCGGGTTGAAGAAGGCCCGTACCGTCCAGGACGGGCGCACGTTCCGCCGGCTGACGGCGGAGAGCCACGAGCTCATGTTCCGGTGCGTCGGCTACCCCCGGCTGAATCGCCTTATCGTCATGCTGATGGGCCCGGTCGGATTGCGCCTGGACCGGGTGTTCGTCGACAGCTTCCCGGACACCTGGGATCTCATGCTGGACCTGTCCGTCACGCGCTATGACGCCATCAAGGCCCGCGACGCGGACGCGGCGGTCACGACTATCCGCGAGCATCGCGAGATGATCGGGAAGCTGAATTTCTCCCGCATCGATCACGAGCTCGTCGCCCCGTATTTCGGCCCGCAATAGCCATCTCCCGCCCTGACCGGCCCAAGATGACGCGACGGCGACCTGCCCGTCCCCGCAGACCGTGATCCGCCCGGTTATCGGGCCCCACAGGTCGTCTGGTGTACGATATTCGAAGTTCACAATGGTGGCTGGCTAGGTCGCTTGGTGTCGTGAGGGACGGCCGATGGGGTCTTTGCACTACCTTCCCGAGATTCCGGACCCGGCGCTGGCGCACTCAGTCCCGCTCGACGTACCGCTGCACGGCCCGCCGCCGGCCCGATTCGAGGACGGCGAGGTCCTGGTCGTCCAGTATCAGACCTCGCCGGACGCGATCGCCGCCCTGGTCCCCAGCCCGCTGGAGCCGGCCGGGGACGTGGTGATGGTCCAGATTGCCCGCTGGGGAGACGTCGCCGGACTGGGGCGAGATACCCACGAGATCAACGTCATGGTCGCGGCCCGTTACCGCGGGCCGTCGGGCGAAGTCAGCGGTTCCTACTCCCCGTACTTCTTCGTCGACAGCGATCGCGCGATGGCGGGCGGCCGCGAGTTTCATGGCCAGCCCAAGCGGATCGGCGAGGTCACGCTCGAGGTTCGCGGCGACCTGATCGTCGGCGGGCTGCGGCGCAACGGCATCGACGTCTTCACCGGAACTCTCCCGTACAAGACTCGGCAGGCCGGCCTGGACGACGTCCGGGCCCGGGTGGATTTCGTCACCAACCTCAACCTGAAGATCATCCCGCAGATTGATGGCACGCCCGGGCTCCGCCAGATCACGGTCCGTGACCTGGCGGACATCACTGTGTCCGGCTGCTGGTCCGGCCCGGGGACGGCGCGGATCGAGGAGAACGCCCAGGCGCCGCTGTACCGGCTCCCGGTGCTCAGGCACCTCGAGGGGTTCTACTGGCGCGGCGAATTCTGGCTCGTCGGGGGCAGGGTGCTGCACGAGTACTAAGGGATCAGCGGCCCGTCAGCCAGCGTCGCGGGTTGTCCACGACGAGGCGCGAGATCACCTCGGCGGGGATGCCGAGCGTTTCGAGCCCCGGGATGACCACCTTCGAGATGAAGCTCAGCCCGTCCGGGTTCGATCGCTGGTGCCGCTCCTGGTCCTGATCCGTGAGCAGCCCGGCCCAGATCGGCTCGTCGTGCGACAGCAGCAGCTGGCCGCCGAAGCCCGACTCGATCAGCTTCGCGATCATCTCGATCCGGTCCTGGACGCTCTGACCGCCGTATTCGGGCAGGCGGCCATGCGGGAGGCGGTCCATGGAGATCCAGTAACCGCGTGACGCCAGTCCGGTCAGGTAGGCGAGGTCGTCGCTGTCGTCGCTGTGGCCGATGGCGACGCGATGCGGATCGACGCCGAACGACTCCAGCAGGGCGGCCTGCGCCTCGCCGCCACGGTGCCGCGCCGCCGCGTGGGTAATGATCGGCGCCGAGGTCTGGACGGCCGCGATTCCCGCCGCCTGGATGATCTTCGCCTCGTCCGGTCCGATGGCCTCTTCGGTCGCGATCTTGATCACGCCCGCCCGCACGCTGGTGCCATCCACTCCCTCGAGGAGGTCGTGGATGAACCAGTCCGCCAGCTGCGCGGCCGTACGCGCGCGAACTGTGACGGGCGGGTCGAGCCACACGCCCGAGCAGGCGATTATCGCGACCCCCGAGGCCCGGGAAACCTCGGCGAGCAGCTCCCCGTCGCGGCCGAGGTCGAAGGTGGTGCAATCGACTATCGTGCGTACCCCGACGGTCTGGGCGTCGGCCAGCGCAGCCACGGCGCTCGCCATCAGGTTCTCCCGCCCGCCGCTGAGCCCGGGCCAGCTGCGGAGGATCCCGGCCGAGCTGGCCGCGACGTGCTCATGGACCAGCGTGAAGCCCAGGCCGGTGTCCGGTACCCATCCTGTCACGCTCTGAACGCCGTTCACCGCAGGCCCTCCATCTAGAATATGAGACACAACATACGATAAGACAATCGGTATCGGCGGGAGGTCGATGAGCTATTCACCGCAGGTCATCTCCATCGACAACCTCAGCGAATTTTGCATCGGCGTCCTCCGCGCCTGCGGCGTCGGCGAGGCCGACTCACGGGTCACCGCGCAGATCCTGACCACCACCGATGCGTGGGGCGTGTTCACGCACGGAACCAAGGCACTCCGGGGATACCTCCGGCGGCTCAAGGGCGGCGGCCTGGCCCCTCGAGGCGTGCCGTCGGTCGTAACGGAAGGCCGTGGCTGGGCCGTGGTTGACGGCGACTCCAGTCTCGGCATGGTGACGTCGACCTACGCGATGGACGTAGCCCTGGCCAAGGCCAGGTATACAGGCCTGGGGTATGTCGGGGTCCGCAACAGCTGTCATTTCGGCGCGGCCGGCGCCTATGCGGCCCAGGCGGCGCGGTCGGGGTTCATCGGGCTGGCCATGGCCAACGACATCCCGTCGGTCGCCGCACCCGGTTCGCGCGGCGCCGTGACCGGCAGCAACCCGCTCGCTTACGCGGTGCCGGCGGGCCGGCACCACCCGCTCATGCTGGACATGTCAACCGCGACGGTGGCGGGCGGCAAGGTGTACGCGGCACGCGAGCGCGGCGAGCCGATTCCGGGCACATGGCTGATCGATGAGCAGGGACGGCCGACCGACGACCCGCAGGCCTACCCGGAGCACAGCACGCTCACCCCGGCCGCGGGCCACAAGGGGTTCGGCCTCGCGCTGCTGATTGAGACCCTGGCCGGAGCGCTGACCGGCGCGGCCATGACCACCCGGGTCGGGAGCTGGCTGGCGGGCGATCCGTCAGAGCCGACCCGCCACGGCGCCGCGTTCCTGGCCATGGACGTCGCGGCCATCAGCCCGGATCTGCCCGGACGCATCGAGAGCCTCATCGACGAGATCCACGCCGCCCCGCGCGGGGACGCGGTCGACCGGCTCTACGTTCCCGGCGAGAAGGAGTGGGAGAACCTTGAGCGGTCGCTCCGGGACGGGATCGCGCTGCCGCCCGACGTCGTGGCCAGCCTGCGCGAAGCGGCCGTCATCGGCGACATGGACCTTGACCGGTACCTGAAGCAGCCATGAAGGTCACCGGGCTGGAGACGGTACGCCTGGCCGGGCACCCGCAGATGCTCTGGCTCCAGGTACACACCGACGAGGGCATCGTCGGGCTGGGGGAGACGTGCATCGGGCCCGCCACGGTCGAGGCGCACATCCACGAGACGATCGCGCCCTACCTGGTGGGGAAGGATCCGCTCCTGGTCAGCCAGCACTGGCACGAGCTTTCCGGGTCGTTTCTCGGCTATCAGGGGACGGGCGCCGAGACGCGCGGCCTGTCGGCCGTCGACCTGGCCCTTTGGGATATCCGCGGCCAAGCTCAGGGCCGCTCCATCACCGACCTGCTCGGGGGCCGCACCCGGGAATCGGCGCGCATCTACAACACCTGCGCGGGACCCAGCTACGGCCGCGCGACGCGCGGCGCGCTCCGCGCCGCTGACCGCGGCACCGCGGCCCAGGACGGCCTGCTGGCGGCCGCCGGCGCTGCGGCTCTCTACGAAGACCTGCAGCTGGCCATCGACCGGCCGGCCGACCTGGCCCGGCAGCTGCTGGACCAGGGCATCAGCGCGATGAAGATCTGGCCGTTCGATCGCTACGCGGCGGCGTCCAAGGGGTATGACATCCGGCCCGCGGACCTCAGCGCCGGAGTCGCGGTAATCGCGCAGATCCGCGAGGCCGTCGGGGACGCGATTGACGTCATGCTCGAAATGCACGCGGTCTGGCACCTCGGCGCGGCGCTGAAGATCGCCGGGGCCGTCGAGCCACTGGGCGTGTACTGGTTCGAGGACCCGGTCAAGGCGGACAACCTGGCGGCCGCGGCCACGTTCGCCGCCAGCACCCACGTCCCGGTAGCCATGGGCGAGACCCTGGCCGGCCTGGCTTCGTTCCGGACCTTGCTCGAGACCGGCGCGGCCCGGATCATCATGTTCGACCTCGGCTGGGTCGGCGGCCTGACCGAAGCCTGCCGGGTGACCTCGCTCGCGCAGGCGTACGACCTGGTCATCGCGCCCCACGACTGCACCGGGCCGGTAGTGCTGACCGCGTCCGCGCACCTGGTCAGCAACGCACCCAACGCGCTGATGCAGGAGACCGTGCGCGCTTACTACCGCGGCTGGTACCGGGACATCGTCACCGAGCTGCCGACGATCAGCGGGGGTCAGATCTCCCCGCCGCCCGGGCCCGGGCTCGGTACCAAGCTGCGTCCGGGCCTCACCACCGGTCATGACGCCCGCACCATGTTCACCGGCATCGATGACCTCTAGCCCCTCCCACCGGCCGCGACGTGGCCTTGGCTCGTCCGCTCAGGTCCGGTGCATCTACTCGATGGCGCCGATCGCGGCTGTGCAACCGCTCGCGTCCAGGGCCCGCTGCGTGTAGTCGCATACCGCCGACGGCTCGTCAAAATCGGTCTCCGGGGGCCATAGTGCCCGGCCGACGCACACGCCCCACGCGCCGGCGGCGAAGTAGGCCGGCGCCTCGAGCAGCGTAACCTCGCCGGATACGACGATCCGCGCATCGGGAAGCGGCTCCAGCAACGCCCTGACCGTAGCGTGCCCGCCGATGGCCGAGACCGGAAAGAGCTTGACCGCCGCTGCTCCCAGATCCATCGCGCGGACGATCTCGCTGGGGGTCATGACTCCTGGGCAGGTGGGCACGCCTAGCTGAACGCAGCGCTCCACCAGGGCGGGGTCGAGGTGCGGCGACACGATGAACGAGCCCCCGGCTTCCACGCAGGCGTCTACCTCGGCGAGCGTCCGGACCGTTCCGGCACCCACTCGCGGCACGCCCTCGGCGACCAACGTGGCGATGACCTTGACGGCGTCGGGAACCGTCATGGTGATCTCGATACCCGCAAGAGAGGTCTGGGCAAAGCCGCGGCCGAGAGCCAGCGCCGCCTGCGGGCTATCCGTCCGCAGCACGGCGATCACGCCCCGCCCAGTCGGCGGCTGTCGCTGGCTTTCGAGGCCGGTCGGAGGCATGATGAGATATCGTACATGACATCTTGTCGGCGAGACCGGATAACCGGGCGTGACCAGGCAAGGCATGACCAGGCACGCTGCGGGCGGAGCAGGGAGCTCGGCCGGAGCCCGCGCCGCGCGGTTGCACAGCCGCTGCTCACTGGGTAACCCAGAGAGGCGATCCGTTGCTGAACAGTGATCAACCCGAGCGGTATCTCGTCACTGGCGCGCTCGGCGCGCTCGGCGCGTGGACGATCAGGCATCTGCTCGACCAGGAGGCCAGCGTTGTCGCCCACGATATCGCCGCGAGCCCGGACCGGCTGCGGCTGTTCATCGATGATGACGAGCTGGCCCGCGTCGTCTTCGTTCGCGGCGACGTGGCCGACGTGGGCGCTCTCGAGCGGGTGGTCGCTGAACAGCACGTGACCCGTATCGTGCACCTAGCGGCGCTTCAGGTCCCCTTCGTGCGAGCCGACCCGGTGCTGGGTGCGACCGTCAACGTGATCGGGACGACCGCGGTCTTTGAGGCGGCCCGCCGTCACGCCGACCAGGTCCGCGGGATCGCCTACGCCAGCTCCGGGAGCGTCTACAGCGCGAATGACGCCAACCCGTCGGCTCCGCTCAGACTCGATACACCCATCCGGCCGCCCAACCTGTACGGGGTGTTCAAGCAGGCTAACGAGGGCACCGCGCGGATCTACTGGGAGGATCACGGGCTGCCCAGCATCGGCCTGAGGCCCTGCGGGATCGTCTACGGTCCGGGTCGTGACCAGGGCAACAGCTCGCCGCCCAGCAAGGCCATGCTGGCGGCGGCCGTCCTTACCGACTATTACATTCCGTGGCGTGGCCAGATCGTCTTCGCGCACGCTTCGGACGTGGCCAGCGCCTTCGTCCAGGCCGTACAGGCGCCCCCGGCCGGAGCGCAGATATTCAACCTGGGCGGCTCAGCCAGTAGCGTGCACGATCTGGTGGCTGCCATCGAGGACACCGAGCCCGCCATGCGAGGTCGCATCGGCATTGGCGACGCGGCGATGATCGGCCCAGTCGAAGTGGATGAGACCGCGCTGGGCCTGGCGGTCGCACCGGTGCGCTGGCGGCCGGTCAGCGAGGGCGCCCGCGACACCATCCGCACGCTCAGGACCGCCATGGAGCGAGGCACGCTTGATGCCGCAGCCGTCCGGCTGCGGCTGCACCAGGAGAGCGAGGCCGCCAAGACCGGGACGCGATGATCGACTACGGCCACACCAGGACTACCAGGAGAGCCGGATGCAGCTGATCAGCTTCACCCGCCACGGACAGATCCGGTCCGGCGGGATCGAGGGCATGGCCGACCCGTCGATGACCCGGGTGATCGACCTCAACGCCGCCGACCCACGACTGCCCCCGGACATGCTGCAACTTCTTCGCGGCGGCGATGAGTTCCTGGACCTGGCCCGTGCCGTTATCCAGAGCGCGCCGCCCGACATGTGGCTGGAGATCACCGGCCCGCAGCTGCTGGCGCCAGTTCCCAATCCCGGCAAGCTCATCTGCATCGGGCTCAACTACCGTGACCATGCCGCCGAAGCGGGCCTGGCCACCCCGGCGGAGCCCGTGGTCTTCGCCAAGCTCAGCAACACCGTCAACGGCCCTTACCTTCCGGTCAGGCTGCCGCGCGCTACCGAGCAGATCGATTATGAGGGTGAACTCGGCGTCGTCCTCGGCCAGACCTGCAAGGGCGTCAAGGAGGCGGACGCGCTCGACTACGTGGCGGGTTATCTGGCGGTTAATGATGTCAGCGCTCGTGACGTGCAGCACCGCAACGGGCAATGGGTACTGGGTAAGAGCCTGGACGGATTCGCCCCCATGGGACCGGCCTTGGTTACCGCGGACGAGGTCGGCGACCCGCAGCAGCTCGACTTGCAGACGCGGATCGGCGACGAGGTGGTGCAGTCATCTAACACGCGGGAAATGATCTTCCCTGTAGCCCGGCTGATCAGTTTCATCAGCGAGTTCGTGACGCTAGAACCCGGAGACGTTATCGCGACTGGTACACCCGCTGGGGTAGGTGGTGCGCAGGAGCCGCCTCGTTGGCTGCGGGCAGGCGAGGTCGTCCGCGTCGAGTTCCCGAGGCTCGGCGCATTGGCAAACCTGATGCTGGCGCCCGACGCCGACAACTAAGGTCGCCCGGCTGCGGATCCCGGCCTGGATGCCGGAAGCGCGCGGGGAACGGGTGCCGGGGGCAGGAACGTCACGTCGACGGCGAGGCCGCCCTCGGGCATGGCCAGTGCCCCGATGACGGCGCCGTGGGCGGTGGCGATGGAGCGGACGATGGACAGGCCGAGGCCGTGGCCGCCGTCGCGACGGGCGGGGCGCGGGCCGAGCCGCTGGAAGGGCTGGAACAGGCGGTCGACCTCGGTGGCGGGGATGACCGGCCCGGAGTTGGTCACCGACAGGACGGCGCGGCCGTTGCTGGTCCCGGTGGCGACTCGCAGGTCCCCGCCGGGAACGTTGTGCCGGACGGCGTTGTCGATCAGGTTGGTCACTAGTTGCTGGACCAGCAGGGGGTCACCGTCGAGGACGGCGGGCTGGAGGCTGGCCTGGACGTTCAGGCCGAGGCGGCTGATGGCGGGCCGGGCGGCGGCCAGGGCGGCGCTGGTGATGGCGGCCAGATCGGTCGGCTCGCGTTCGCCGGGACCGCCTTCGCTGCTGGCCAGGGCGAGCAGCGCCTCGATGAGCTGTTCCTGCTCGGCGTTGGAGGCGAGCAGTTCCTGGCTGACCGCCTGCCAGGTGGCGGTGGTGGCGGCGGGGTCGGCCAGGGTGACCTGCAGCAGGGTACGTTCCCTGGTCAGGGGGGTGCGCAGTTCGTGCGAGGCGTTGGCGGCGAAACGCCGCTGGGCGTCGAAGGACGCCTCCAGCCGCGCGAACAGGTCGTCAAGGGTGTCGGCGAGTTCCTTGAGCTCGTCGTCGGGTCCGTGCAGGGCTAGCCGCTCGTGCAGGCTGCTGGCGGCGATCCGCCGGGCGGCGGCGGTGATCGTGCTCAGCGGGCGCAGCACCCGGCCGGCGATGATCCAGCCGATCGCGGCGGCGGCCACCGCGATGAACGCCAGCGCGGTAGCGGAGATGATCAGGATCTCTCGTTTGTCGAAGTTGACCTGCACCTGCGCCTCGGCCAGCAACTTAGCCTGCTCAACAGGGGTAAGGGCGGCAGCCGGCCCCACCAGCTTCTGAGCGGTGGCAGCGGGCACATAGGCGTTGAGTACGTCGTAGCCGCCGACCTGCTGGACGTCGGCGGCGGGGACCTTGACGGGGACCCTGATGATGTCGTAGCCGCCTGCCTGCTGGACGTCGGCGACGGGGAACTTGCCGTGGATTTCTGCGGTGGCGGGGCGGCTAGAGGTCGGCAGGTGTGTGGTCGTGTGCCCGTCGAGCAGGTAGGCGATGACGGCGAGCACGGCCACGCCGCAGGCCAGGAACGCCGCGCCGTACAGGATGGTGAGGCGCAGCCGGGCGGTGGGGCGGGGCGGCCGCAGCCAGCGCGGGGGACCGGAGCGCGGGCGGTGGGTGTGCATTACGGTTCTCCGATGCGGTAGCCGCTTTCCCGGACGGTCTGGATCACCGGCGGGTCGCCGAGCTTGGCCCGGAGCCGGCCGATGGTGGTCTTCACCGTGCTGGTGAACGGGTCGGCCGCCTCGTCCCATACCCGTTCGAGCAGTTCCTCAGCCGAGACCGGCCGTCCGTCCGCGGCCAGCAGGCATTCCAGCACGGCGAGTTCCTTGGTCGTGAGCGGCAGCCGCCGCCCGGCGCGGACGGCGACCCGGCGGGCCGGGTCCAGGCTCAGGTCGCCGTGCTCGAGGATGGCGGGCAGCGGGGCGGCGGCGCGCCGGCCAAGGGCACGGATGCGGGCCACCAGTTCGGCGAAATCGAACGGTTTGGGCAGGTAGTCATCGGCCCCCAGGTCAAGGCCCTCGACCCGGTCCCGGACCGACCGGGCCGCCGTGAGCATCAGCACCCGGCTCCCGGATCTGCCCGCGGCCAGGGCCCGGCAGATGTCGTCGCCGTGCACGCCGGGCAGGTCCCGGTCGAGTACCACCACGTCGTACCGGTTGACCGCCACGTGCTCCAGGGCCGCCCCGCCGTCCAGGGCCACGTCGACGGCCATCCCCTCCCGGCGCAGCCCGGCCGCCACCGCCGTGGCCAGGATCTCGTCGTCCTCGGTCACCAGAACCCGCATCGCCTGCCCGCCGCTTCGTGATTCCCGACCAGTCGGCCGCACTTCCGCCCGGTCGGCCGCCTGCTTCCCAGCATCGCAGGCGCCAGGTGACAGCCAGGTCACATTTCCGGTGACCGTGCTGTGACCTCCCATTCTCTACAACGGTCGTAGCAGCAAGACACAGTGAGGAGGTCGTGATGAACGACCAGACCGGTAGTAACCGAGGCCCGCGGCGCGCGGGCGCCCTGGCGGTCGCGGCCGCCGTCGCCGTGCTCGCCACGGCGTGCGCGGGCGGCAGTGCTCCGCCCTCCGCCAGCGCGCCGACCTACGCGCAGGTACTTGCCTTTGTGCAGTGCGTGCGCAGCCACGGCGTGCCGGATTTCGCCCGCGGACTGGGCGGCCAGAGCCCGGCGCTCGGTAACAAGGGTGCTGTCAACCCCAACTCGCCTCAGTTCCAGGCCGCGTTGGCGGCCTGTCAGCATCTGCTGCCCCCGGGCGCGCACGTATCGATACACATGAGCAAGTCAGTCCCGTGAGCAGGACCGTCTCCCGGGCGGTCGCGGTAGTGCCGCTGACCGGACCCGACCGTCAGCCGGCGCCCGCGTCGGCGGTCAGGCGCTCCCAGTAGCGCTGCGCCGCCGCGTGCCAGTCCGCGTGCCGGGTGTGGAACAGGTCGGCGGCCTTGGTGCCGCTCCAGTTGTCCGGCAGCAGCTGAGCGGGCAGGCGGGGATCGAGGAAGGGGAAACGCCGCCATTCGTGCACCAGCCGGGTCTGGGCGCGCAGCGCAGCCTCGTCGGTCGCCGGGTCTAGCCCGGTGAACTCCTCGATGAAGTCCTCGTAGCGCTGCTCCAGGGCACCCAGGTCCCACGACCGCGCCACGAGCATGTCCTGGCTGCCGACCTGGCCGTAGCTGGCCACGAAGGACATCGCCGAGCTGTTGACCCCGGCCTCGGAGAGGATGCGCTGACCCTCCGCCTGCTGGCGAGTATGCGGGCTGACCCACACGCCGGCCGCCGGGGAGCCGAAGCCCGCCCAGTTGAGCAGGCTGCGGATCCGGTGGCGCAGGTCTCGCTGCGCCTCCGGTACAGACACCAGCAGCAGCAGCCAGCGGCCGTCCCACTCCACGTCGTCGCGGCCGAACGAGTAGATGCGCTGCGCGCCCTGGCTGAGCAGGCGCTGGCCGGGCGGGGTGAGCGACCAGCGGACCTGACGTCCGACGCGCTCGGAAGCCAGCCATCCCTCGGCCGCGGTGCGGGCCAGGGCTTGCCGGGCCGATTTGTCCTCGACGCCGAACAGCGCGAGCGCCGAGACCAGCGCCTGGGTCCAGACCGACCCGCCACGGGGCAGCACGAACTCGCCCAGGATGGTCGTCAGCAGCGAGCGCGCGCTGGCCCCGCTGATCTCGCGCCTCCTGCTGACCGTCGGCCGTGCGGCCCCGTGCGCCATAGCTGCCTGTCTCCCGGGCGGTGGTCGGCGTGGACTACCCGCAGTCACGGTACCCGTCTGCGGCCGGCCCGCCGAGCGTAGCCTGCGTTGCCAGTGCGTGAGCGCGGGCCGCTACCCTGTGACCATCTTGGGATAGCGAAAGGACTACTGTGGCCGAGTCTCAGCCATTGCGGGAGCGCACGCTCGTCGTGCTCAAGCCAGATGCCGTCGTCCGCGGCCTGGCCGGACGTATCATCCAGCGGTTCGAGGACGCGTCGCTGAAGATCATCGGCATGAAAATGCGCGAGATGGACGCCGACTTCACCCGCAAGCACTACTTCGACCTGGAAGAGCGGCTGGGGCCTGTGGTCTATCACGCCACCGCGGAGTTCATGCAGCGCGGTCCGGTCATCGCGCTGGTGGTCGAGGGCGAGGACGCGGTGGCCACGGTACGCAAGATTGTCGGCTCCACCTACCCGAACGAGGCCCCGCCCGGCTCGATCCGCGGCGATTTCGCGCATCAGTCCAAGGCGGTCGCCATCGCGACCGGCAAGGCGGTCGCGAACCTGGTGCACGCCTCGGGTAAGCCGGAGGAGGCGAAGTACGAGGTCGACCTCTGGTTCGACGCGACCGAATTGTTCGACTACCGCACCGCGGCCGAGGCGTTCGACTGGTAGCCCGGCGGCGGGCCGGTCCACCGTGCGGCGTGCTCTGCCTTCCTAAGGGGCCGTCCTACTGGCGGGCCAGGTTGGGTGTTCCCTTCCGCAGGACGAACTTCTGGATCTTGCCGGTCGCGGTCTTCGGCAGCTCGTCGACGAAGGTGACGCCGCGCGGAGCCTTGAAATGGGCCAGGTGCTTGCGCGCGAACGCGATGAGGTCGGCCTCGGTGACGCCGGCGCCCTCGCGGAGCACGACGAAGGCGTGCGGCGTCTCGCCCCACTTCTCGTCGGGCAGGCCGACGATCGCGACTTCCTGCACCGCCGGGTGGCGCAGCAGCACTCCCTCGACCTCGATCGAGGAGATGTTCTCCCCGCCGCTGATGATCACGTCCTTGAGTCGGTCGCGGATCTCCACGTAGCCGTCGGGGTGCACCGCCGCCGCGTCTCCGGTGTGGAACCAGCCGTCCCCCATGGCCCGTTCGGTCGCCTCCGGATCTTGGTAGTAGCCCTCCATGACGACGTTCCCGCGGACGACGATCTCGCCGACCGTCTGGCTGTCCGCCGGCACCTCGTTCCCCTCGGGGTCGACCACCCGCAGCTCGCCGGAGGTCAGCAGCTCCACGCCGGTCCGCGCCTTGATGACCGCCCGGTCGGCCAGCGGCAGGCCCTCGTGCTCCGGTAGCGGGGCGCAGACCGTGATGAACGGCGCCGTCTCGGTCAGGCCGTAGACCTGGGTGACATCCCAGCCGAACTCCCCTTCCAGCCGCTCGATCGTGGCGGCGGCGGGCGGAGCCCCGGCGGTCACCACCCGTACCCCGGCTGGCACCTCGCCGCGCACCGACGCAGGCGCGCTGGCCAGCGAGATCAGCACCGTCGGCGCGGCGCACAGCGAGCTCACCCGCTCGTTCCTGATCAGCGCGAAGATAGTCGCCGGGTCGACCTTGCGCAGGCAGATGTGCGTCCCGGCGGCGGCCGTCACCGTCCACGTGTAGGTCCAGCCGTTGGCGTGGAACATGGGCAGGGTCCACAGGTACCGCTCGCCCACGGCCATCGGCAGGTGCAGCAGCGTTCCGATCGTGTTGATCGCGGCGTTCCGGTGCGTGATCATGACGCCCTTCGGGCGCGCGGTCGTCCCGCTTGTGTAGTTGATCGAGAGCAGGTCCCGTTCGCCGATCTCCGGCCGCTCGAAGCCGGGATCGGTCGCGGCGATGGCTGCCTCGTAGTCGAGCCAGCCGTCCGCCCCGTGCTCAACGCCCCCGTCCTGTTCAGCAGCGCCCTCGAAGGCCACGAAGTGGCGCACGCCCGGCATCTGGTCACGGACGCCGTCCACGGCCTTCAGGTAGTCGCTGTGGGTGCAGACCACGGTGGCCCCCGAGTGGTTCACGATGTAGACGAAGTCCTCCGCGGTCAGCCGGTAGTTGATCGGCACCAGGACGGCCCCGATCTGCGGCACGGCGTAGAAGGCTTCCAGCTGCGCGTGCGTGTTCGGCGCGATCGTGGCCACGCGGTCCGACTGCCTCACGCCCAGCCCCTGCAGCGCCGCGGACCAGCGGTCGCAGCGATCGAAGAACTGCCGGTAGGACAGGCGAAGCTCGCCGTCGACGACCGCCTCGCGGTCAGCGTGCAGCCGGCGTGTCCGGCGGGCGAAGTCAAGGGGTGACAGAGGTGTTTCCATGCTTCCGATTGTGACAGCCGGACTCGTGGCCTGCAGAGCCCAAGGTCCCGACGGCCGGGTGGCCGGTTTTCTCCCCGAAGTGCTGCGCACTCGGGCGGTCTTTCTGGCATCGTGTAGCGCCAGCGGTACTTGTGCGAGGCGGGCCAGACGGCGCACCAGATCAGGTGCAGCGGGTTGGCGGCGCGGCGCCTGGAACCGCGTGGCCCGCACCCGGGATGCGCGTACCGCATCTAGTCGGCATCTGGTGTCAGGCGGGGCAGACCGGAGGAAAGGATTGCCTTGTCGCGACACCGGACGGGGACTCGCAGCAATGG
>Ga0187809_10000267_pt1 | contig 31024 bp, 30 predicted proteins | sample NC_wetland_sal_i_8_FD_132415 | JGI IMG/M metagenome (GOLD analysis project Ga0187809, IMG submission 132415) | Wetland sediment microbial communities from Neuse River Estuary, North Carolina, USA - ASW_4 | ecosystem: Environmental > Aquatic > Freshwater > Wetlands > Sediment | place: USA: North... | reverse complement strand
TCGCCGGAGGTTGTGAGTCGAGGGGTGAGCAGTTCCGCCTGCCGGACCCGCCGGCGCGCCTCACCCGGGGAAACCACCAGCAGTTCGCTCAGCAGCGTGGCGACCGAGCGGGTCGAGTACCGGGCCGGCAGATTCCGCTGCTGCAGCTGCGGAATCAGGACCGCGTCCAACGCCTCGACCCGGCGCTTGACCGTCTCCACCCCGCGGACCAGCTCGAGCAGCTCATCCTCGCCCAACCGGTCGAAGCCGAGCTCGGCGACCTCGTCCACGGCAGCCGAAAGTCGGTCCAACACCGGCGCCATCGCCACCATCGAGGTCATACCCCAAACGCTAGAAGCCACCTACGACAAAACCGGGCTCGCCAGCTGAGGTCAGCCTTATAGACGAATACAAGACGCAATCAGCAGAACGCCTCGTGCAGTGCTCGGGGCGAGGTTGCCGGGCAGCTGTTGAAGCCGGGCGTTGCCAGTGTCTATCGATATTGATAGCGTCTGAGCGATTTGAGGCGTAGGAGCAATAAGTCATGACAAGGGGATTTTCCAGCACGGCCCTGTCCCGTCGCGGGTTGCTGAAAGCAGCCGGCCTGTCCGCCGGGTTGGTCACGGTCGGCGCCACCCTCGGCGCCGGCGCGGCTGATGCTGCGGTCACCGTGCAGAGCGGCTGGCGATACTGCAGCTACTGCCACGGGCTGTGGTGGCCGAGCAGCGGGCACAACGTGTGCTTCGGCCGAGCCGGCGGCCACAGCCGCGGCTCGTGGTCCTACAAGATGTACGCCTACGACTACAGCCTTGGCTCAAGCTACGGCTGGCAACCAGGGTGGTATTGGTGCAGCCGATGCGGCCTGATGCACTACGGCTCAGGGACGTCCGGATACTGCGCGGCGGGCGGCTCGCATACCTCGTCGGGGAGCGCCCAGTACGGCATGGCGCACGAGGGGTTCACCACCCTCGACTCCTACCCATACCAGTTCGGTTGGCGCTACTGCGTTGGCTGCCGGGGCATCTGGTGGCCGAGCGGTGCCGACGGTTCCTGCCCGGCGTACGGGGTGCACTATCCGTCGGGTTATGACTACGCCTTGGCCTACTACGGGTAGCTAGCTCGGCCCGACCCGGGCCAGGAACGGCGAGAGCACCCCGACCAACCGGGCCTGCAGGTCAGCTGCAGTGAGTTCCGGTCGGGCCACCCACCAGCGCAACAGAGATTCTCCCGCCCCGATAAGGGCGTGAGCGGCTACCTCGGCGTCCAGCGGATCAGGCAGGACTGCCGCCATGGCCTGGGCGACGACCGCGTAGATCCGGTCCCGGTAGCCATTCGTCGCCGCCGCCACCGCGCTGTCGGCCGGCATGGTTTCGGTGTAGATGACCCCCCACCAGGCTCGATCCCGCTGTTCGGCAAAGGAGAACAGCCCGGCGGCGGCGGCCAGCACCTGCTCGGTCGGCGTATCGGCGCCGGCCACCGATTTCTCGATGGCGTCGATCAGGCCGTCCCCGACGAACGTGACGCAGGCGAGGTAGAGCTTCTGCTTGGACTCGAAGTACAAATAGAGCATCGGTTTGGTGACGTCGCAGCGCTGGGCGATCTCGTTCATGGACGCACCGGCGTAGCCGCGCTCGCAGAAGACCTCGGTGGCGATCTCGAGCATCTGCGCCTCGCGCTCTGCGCGGGCAAGTCTTGCCGAAGCCATGCCCGGTAGCTTACCGTTCAGTAAACTTACCGATCGGTAAGTTGGCCGACCCGGTCAGCCGCAGGGAGGCGGTCATGCAACTCCACGATCCGGTGATGTACGCGATCCCGGTCTTCGTCGTCTTCGTCGCGCTGGAGATCGTGGCCATCCACGTGCTGCATCACGATCAGTTTCAGCTCGGCGAAACCAGCACAAACGCGATCGGCTACACCCCGGAGGACACCCGGACCAGCCTGCTCATGGGCATCGGCTACTCCGTGGTCAACCTGTTCTGGCGCCTGGTCGTGCTGCTCGTCTACACCGCGCTGTGGGAGTTGACGCCGCTGCGACTGAGCCCGCATTACTGGTGGACCTGGGTCATCGTCTTCTTCGCCGACGATCTGGCCTACTACGCCTTCCACCGGGTCTCGCACCGGGTCCGCTTCTTCTGGGCCGGGCACGTGGTGCACCACTCGTCGCAGCACTTCAACTTCTCCACCGCCCTGCGGCAGAAGTGGACGCCGATGCTGACCCTGCCGTTCTGGATGCCGCTGGCCCTGATCGGTATCCCGCCCTGGGTCATCTTCACCGCGATGGCCTGGAGTCTGTTCTACCAGTTCTTCCTGCACACCGAGAAAATCGGGCGGATGCCGGCCTGGTTCGAGGCGGTCATGAACACCCCGTCCCACCACCGGGTGCATCACGGCAGCGACGCGGATTATCTCGATGTCAACTACGCCGGCATCCTGATCATCTGGGACCGGATGTTTCGCAGCTTCGTACCTGAGACCCATCGGGTGACCTACGGGCTGACCAAGAACATCAGCACCCACAACCCGTTCAAGGTCGCCTTCGGTGAGTTCGCGGCCCTCGGCCGCGATGTCCGGACGGCCAGCGGTGTGAAGGAGAAACTGGGCTACGCGTTCGGTCCGCCGGGTTGGCACCCCAGTGTGGATGCCAACCCGGCGGCCCGGGTGGAGACGGTCACCGGCTAGTTCAGTACTTGAACCAGGGTGACCTGGCTGCCGTCGGTGCTCACTTCCACCTGTTTGCCGATGGCCAATGTCCCTCCGATCGGCGGGACCTGGAAATCGACCTTCAGCGAAGCGGGAATCGGGTCGGCAGCTGCGCCCAGGCCGGGGTGGCTCGTGCCGGTGACTGTCATCGTGTGCCCGCTACCCAACGGCGCCACCGCCGCGATGGTGCCCTGGTAGTAGACCGGAAGTGGGCTGACCCGTGCCGGCCCGTGCGCTTTCTCGGCCATGAACGACATGCCGTTCGACAGCTCGCCCGTCGGGGTCTGCGCGAATAGGACCATGGTCGGGCCGTAAGGCAACATGTACTGCCAGCGCCGACCGGCAGCCGTTGACCACGCTGGTGCGCAGATAGCCGACCGCCGCCGTCGGCTCCCGAAGCCTGTCCCACCGGCGGTACAACGCGGCGAAGGCGTCCTGCGCCACGTCCTCGGCGGCGCTGACCTGGTCGACCAACCCGGTCGCCAGCCGCGGCATCGGCCACCATTGGTCCTGGTACAGCGCGTCGAACGAGCGAGTCAGCCCTGGGCCGAGCGCACCTTAGGGCCTCGGGTACTCCACTCCGGGGGCCACCATCGGCCCACCCCCGTCTCGTCTGCGGTATTCCGTGCTTCGCAGGTAGGACGCGCAGGTGTGTGGCCGCTGTTGCAGGCGGGAGGTCAGCCGGCCAGATGGGCCGCCGACGTCCGGCCGAGCAGCGGCGGCAAGGTCGCCACCACCTCGGCCAGTTCGTCCAACGCGGCTCCGGTCAGCGCCTGCGCCCCATCCACCAGCGCCTGCTCGGGGTGCGGGTGGACGTCGACCATGACGCCGTCGGCGCCGGCCGCGATCCCAGCCCGGGCCAGTGGCACCACCAGATCGCGGCGGCCGGCGGCGTGCGAGGGATCGACGATCACCGGCAGGTGGGACAGGGCCTGCACCATGGGCACCGCCGATACGTCGAGCAGGTTGCGGATGGCCGGCTCGAAGCTGCGGATGCCGCGCTCGCACAGCACCACGTCGAGATTGCCGCGCTGGGCGATGTACTCCGCGGCCATCAACCATTCCTCGTAGGTGGCCGACAGCCCGCGCTTGAGCATGACCGGCTTGCCGACGGTACCGACCGCCTGCAGCAGGCCGAAGTTCTGCATGTTCCGGGTGCCGATCTGCAACATGTCGGCGTACTCCGCGACGTCGTCGACGTCCTTGACGTCGAGCACCTCGGTGACTACCGGCAGGCCGGTCTCGTCCCGCACGTCGGCCAGGATCCGCAGGCCGTCCCGGGCCAGACCCTGAAACGCATACGGCGAGCTGCGCGGCTTGTACGCCCCACCCCGGAGCAAGGTGGCTCCCGCCCGCTTGGCCAGTTGCGCCGACTCCAGGGTCTGCTCGGGGGTCTCCACCGCGCACGGACCGGCGATGAGGGTGAAGGTGTCCGGCCCGATCGGCACGCCACCGACCCGGATCGTGCTGCGCCTGGTGTGGTTGTCGGCCGAAACCAGCTTGTACGGCGCCGTGATCCGCTTGGTGTCGGCGACGCCGGGCAGCCCGGAGGCGTCGATCGTCTCCAGCACCGACTCCTCGCCGACCACCCCGATGATGGTTCGGGTCACCCCGCGGCTGACGAACGCCTGCCCGCCGTGCACCTCGACCTGCCTGATCACGGCATCGATGTCGGACTGGGTCGCCGCCGGCGCCATCACAATCACCATGGATGGAAAGCTACTTCACGACCAGGGTGACCGAGGAACCCTTCGGCACCACCGTGCCCGGACCGGGGCTGACCGAGTCCACGACGTAGCTGGAGAAGTCGAACAGGCCCTTGTGCTTCTTGACCACGTGCACGTCCAGGCCGAGCGCCTTCAGCGCCGACACGGCCTGGTCGGCGTCCGATCCCTGGGTTATGTCGGGGATGGTCACGGTCGGCGGGCCCTTGGAGATGACCAACTTGATCGTGCTGAACTTCGGCACACTGGCCTTGCCGGCCGGGTCCTGCACGATGACCGAGCCGGCCGGCACCTTGTCCGAGTAGTCCGAGCTGCTGGCATCGACCTTGAACCCGGCCTGGGTCAGGGTGGCGGTGGCATCGGCCTGGGTCTGGTTGGTGACGTCGGGGACGCTGAGGATCGGCGGTCCGGTCGAGACGTAGACCTTGATGACTTGATCGCGTTTGACCTTGGCCCCGGCCGGGGGGTCGGTGCGGATGACGTCGCCGCTGGCGACCTTGCCGGTGCCGTCGGCGGCGTCCTGGCGGTCCAACTGCACCGGCATGGAGCCGAACGCGGCCTTGGCCGCGGCATAACTCTGGCCGGCCACGCTGGGCACCGTGAATCGCTCCGGACCCTTGGAGATGACCAGCTGAACCCGCTTGCCGCCGAGCAGGTGGCTGCCGGCGCCGGGATGGGTGCCGAGCACGGTACCGGCCGCCACGGTCTCGGAGAACGCCTGATCGACCTGGCCGTTCACCGTGAAACCGTCCCGGCGCAGCAGTTGGGTGGCCGCGGCCTCAGCCTGGCCGGAGACCGAGGGCACCTCGTGGTAGCGCCCGACCGCGAAGTACCAGGCAGCCCAGGCGGTGAGCAGGCCGAGCAGCGCGACCAGCACGATGGCGATGATCGAGCGCCGCCGGGCCCGTTGCCGCTTGGTCAGCGGGCGTCGGCGCTTGCGCTCCGGCTCCGGCGCCACTGCTGCCGCGGCCCCGGGCCGGCGTCGGGAGTCGCCACCGGGAGCGTCAGGCATCCGGGTATCGGCAATCTGGGTGTCGTTGCCGCGGTATTGGCCGCGGGTCGGCGCGGTCCGGGCCCGGTCCAGTCCCGGTGGGTACGGCGGCATGGAGGGATGGCTGCCGTCGGCTGGAACCCGCGCGATCCGCTGGGTGTCGCCGAGATCGGTCGGCACCGGCCGGCGCGGCGGCACGGCCAGCACCGGCAGGCCGAGGTCGACCCGGACATCGTGCAGCTCGGCCAGCAACGCCCCGGCGTCCAGCGGCCGGCCGGCCGGCTCCCGATTGGTGGCGCGCAGCACCAGCTCGTCCAGTGCCCGGGGGATGCCGGCCCGGAGCCGGGACGGCGGCGGGACGTGGGAGTTGACGTGCTGGTAGGCCACCGCCATCGCGCTGTCGCCGGTGAACGGAGCGCGCCCGGTGAGCAGTTCGAACAGCACCACCCCGGCGGCGTAGACGTCGGAGCGGGCGTCGGCGGCGCCGCGGGCGAACTGTTCGGGCGGGCAGTAGGCCACCGTGCCCATCATCAGCCCGGTCCGGGTGCTGCTGGCATCGGCTTCGACCGCTCGGGCCAAACCGAAGTCCGCGACTTTCACCACGCCGTCGTCGGACAGCAGGATGTTCTCCGGCTTGACATCGCGGTGTACCAGCCCGGCCCGGTGGGCCGCGGCCAGCGCGGCCAGCACCGGCTCCATCAGCGAAACCGCCTGAGCCGGGCTGACCGCGCCCCGCTCCCGCAACAGGTCACGCAAGGTCCGGCCGCGGACCAGTTCCATGACCAGGAAGACGTCGGCGTGGTCGGTGCCCTGGTCGTAGACCGCCACGGCATTGACATGGGACAGCCGGGCTGCGACCCGGGCTTCCCGGGCGAACCGGTCGGCGAAGGCCGGGTCGGCCGACAGGCTCGCCGACATCACCTTGACCGCGACCGGACGCTCCAGCCGCTCGTCCACGGCGCTGTACACCGTGGACATCCCGCCGCGGGCCAGCCGCTCGAGGACGCGGTAGCGACCTTCGAGCAGGCGACCGAGCAACCGGTCGGGTGGGGCAGTCTGCACGCAGTGATTCTAAGTGCGCAACCCGTGGGGACCCGACAACCCGGCGGCACCGCGTCATGGCGGCCACTCAGGCGCCGGCCGCCGGTCGAAGTGGGACTGATTAGGGTCGTGCTTATGGCGTCGCAGCCCCGAATGGAACTCGTGGCCGATCTCGAGCATCCGGGAGGCTGGATGCTGCTGATGGACAACGTCCGCCAGTCCTATGTCGACATCGACGACCCGACCTACCTCGATTTCGAGTACATCCAGTACTTCGCCAGCACCATCGACAGCTACTTCGAGGACGACCATCGGCCGTTGGCGGTAACCCACATCGGCGGTGGCGGCCTGACCATGCCGCGGTACCTGCAGGCGGTCCGGCCGGGTTCGACCCAGATCGTGCTGGAGCCGGATGCCGAGCTGACCGACCTGGTCCGCCAGCAGCTGCCGCTGCCGCGCCAGCACCGGATCCGGATCCGCCCGCAGGCCGGCCGGGCCGGGGTGGCTGGGCTCGCCGGCGGCAGTGCGGACCTGATCATCCTCGACGCCTACGCCGACGGCCGGGTACCGGCCTCGCTGACGACTCGGGAGTTCTTCGCCGACGTGGCTCGGGTGCTGGCCGCCGACGGCCTGCTGCTGGCCAACCTGGTCGACGAGCCGGGCTTCGGCTACCTGCGCCGGGTCCTGGCCGGTCTGGCCCAGTGCCTGCCCGAACTGGCCCTGCTCAGCTCAACCGACGTGTTGCGCGGGCGCCGGTTCGGCAACGTCGTCGTCGCCGCGTCCCGCCGTCCGGTGCCGGTGGAGAGCTTGCGCCGGCAGGCGGCCCGTCAGCCGTTTCCGGTCGGGCTGCGAACCGGAACGGCGTTGGCCAGCATGTTCGGATCGGCCTCGCCCTGGACCGACGCCGACAGCGCCGAGTCGCCGGAACCGGTCCGCGGCTGGCGGGTGGTGTGAGAGCGGCTAACTTTGGTGGCATGTCTGATCCTGCCCGGCCCGCACCCACCGGCCCCAGCCCGGACCTGCCGCCCGACGCCGACCTGATCACGCTGCCCGACGTGGCCGAACTGCTCGGACTGCCGATCACGAAGGTCCACCAACTGATCCGGGACGGCAAGCTGATAACCGTCCCGGACGCCCAGGGCCGGCGCGCCATGCCGCGCATCTTCGTCGCCGCCGGCAGCCCGCTCAAGGGGCTGGCCGGGGTGATCACCCTGCTGCGGGACGGCGGCTACTCCGACGCCGAGGTCGTGGCCTGGTTGCTGCGCGCCGATGACACGCTGCCCGGCACGCCAGCTCAGGCGCTGGCCGAGAACCGGGGCACCGAGGTCAAGCGACGGGCCCAGGCGGCCGGGTTCTGAGCCGGCCCGCGTGCGGCACCTGACCTACCTGGCCCTGCTCGCCGGCTGCCTGCTCGGCACGGCGCTGCTGGAGCTCTTGCTCCATACCGGGGTCTACCGACGCTGGCGGCGCTTGCTGGTGGCGTTGCTGCCGGGCCTGATCCTGGGCGTGAGCTGGGACCGCTACGCGGTGAGCCGGCACCAGTGGCGCTTCGATCGCCGCTACCTGACCGGCTGGCAGCTGCTCGGGTTACCGGTGGAGGAGGTGCTGTTCTTCCTGGTGATCCCGATCTGCGCGGTGCTCACCCTGGAGGCGGTGCGCCAGACCCGGCCCGCCTGGCGGGTCGGCGACGAGCCTCGGCCGGAGCCGCAGTGAGCTACACCGCGCTGACCGGGCTGGGGGTGCTGGTTGCGGTCGGCCTCGACCTGCTGGTGCTGCGGACCGCGCTGCTGCGACGCCGGGCGTTCTGGGTCGCCTATGCCATCCTGGCCGGCTTCCAGTTGCTGGTGAACGGGACGCTGACCGGGCTGCGGGTGGTGAGCTACGACCGGGCCGCGATCCTCGGCCCCCGCCTGGCCTTCGCCCCGATCGAGGACCTCGGCTTCGGCTTCGCGCTCATCCTGCTCACCCTGAGCTGCTGGACCTATCTCGGTCGCCGGTGTTGAGGCTGAGCCTGGCCGGTGGCTGGCCCGGACCGGACGGTCGCTGCACCACCGGTCCCAGCAGCGCCCGGGCCGCCAGGGCCGCGATCACGGTGCCGCTCAGGTAGGCGGCCGCCTCCAGGCTCGAGCCCATCGGCCGGGTCAGCAAGGTCAGCGCGATCGAGCCGGTAGCGACCCAGAACACCTTGTACGGGGAGAGGATCAGCACCGCGCCGACGGTCAGGGCCCAGCTGAAATACCACGGCTGCACGGCCGGGCCGAGCACCACCACAGTGACCAGGCTCAGGGTCAGCAGCTTCAGGGAGGCCTTGCGTTCGCCGTGCAACTGCGCCGCCCGCAACCAGAAGGCGACCAGCAGCAGGGCGCTGGCCACGGTGCCGACGGTGCGAAATCCACGCACCGTGCCATCGACCACGGTGCCGGCGTGAGCCGCTCCGATCGCGGCCCGGTAGCCGACGGCGAGCAGCGTCGGCAGCGACATGAAGTTGATCACCGGCGCGCCCGAACTGACCTGCCGGGTCCAGCCCAGGCCCACCCCGGCTATCGCCGAGACCACGGCGAATACGGCCACGGTCATGGCGGCGGCCAGCAGGCAGTGCCGGACCCAGACCCGGGCTCGCAGATCGCGCCGGCCGGACAGGTAGATAGGCACCACGAAGGCAGCCGTGACGAGGCCGGGAGACTTGACCGCGCCGGCCAGCGTGGCCAGCGCCAATCCGGCCAGCAGGTGCCGCCAGTCCGCCCCGGGCCGGGTCACCACGACCAGCGCCGCCACCATGAACGCCACCATCACGGCGTCGTTGTGGCCACCCCCGACCGCGTGCACCAGGATGAACGGGTTGCCGACGGCCAGCCACACCGCCAGATCGGGCCGGCGGGCGTAGCGGTCGGCCAGCATCGGCAGCAGCCAGGTCAGCGACAGCACGGCGACGAACGGCAGCAGGCGCAACAGCAGCACGCTGATCAGCGCGTGATTGCCGGTGCCGACCGCGACCCACTTCGACATGGCGACCCAGGCCGGTCCGTACGGGGAAGGGGTGTCCACCCACTTCCAGGCGACGTTGTCCAGGAATTTGCCCAGATCGACTGCGGGCAGGTCGGCCGGGGTGGCGTTGTAGGGGTTCAGGCCGCGCCGGGCGAGCTGGGCCTGGGCGGCGTAGCTGTACAGATCCGAGCTGGCCAGCGGCATCGCCACCAGCAGCGGAGCCATCCAGCCGAGGAAGACCCGGCGCAACCGGGCCGGGTCGAAGACCGCCCGATCGACCAGCCGCTGGCCCCCGGCCGAACCGGTCAACAGCATGCGGCCCAGCACCAGCCAGGCCACGGTCAGCAGCATCAGCCCGAGGTAGTAGCAGGACAGTGCGGTGTGCAGGCCGGCGGCGCCGTGTCGGAGCAGGCCGAGCACCGGGAAGGTCCGGCTCGGATCGTTGGCCGGCAGGGCGCCGGCGCCGAAGCTGCCGAGGGCGATCAGCGCACTGCCGGCGAAGCCCAGCCCGGCCACCGTGCGCGGGCGGCAGGACTGGATGATCCGATCGAGGCGGGCAAGCCGGGTCGACGGATCGTCGGCCGGAGCCCCGAGCTGCGTCGCCACCGCTCTATGGTGGCAGACCCGGCCCGGTCGGTAACCGGCCCGCGAGCTGCCCCGGCCCGTCCCCGGGCCGGCGCGACGGTCAGAAGCGGCGGTGGGCGGCGGCCTCAGCCAGCTCGGCCAGGGCCTCGCGGGCGTCGGGCCGGATCGCCGGCGACAGCTGCCCGACCGCGGCGGCCGCCCGGTCGGCAATCCGCCGCTCGACCTGCTCGGCCGCCGGGGCCAGCAGTTGCCGCAGGGCGACCACGTCGGCCTCGGTCAGTTCCGCATTGCCCACCGCCGCTTCGATCCGCTGCCGCTGGCCCGGCTCGGCGCCGGCGACGGCCAGCGCCACCAGCAGGGTGCGCTTGCCCTCGCGCAGGTCATCGCCGGCCGGCTTGCCGGTTTCCTCGGGGTCGCCGAACACCCCGAGCAGATCGTCACGTAGCTGGAACGCCTCGCCCAGTGCGTTGCCGTAGTCGGTCAACTCGGCCTGCACCTGGGCCGGCGCGCCCCCCGCGGTCGCGCCGAGCAGTAACGGCCGGACCACGGTGTACATGCTGGTCTTGAGGCGGATGACCCGCAGCGCTTCGTCGGGATCGAACCGGCCCCGGCTCTGGGCCAGCACGTCGAGGAACTGCCCGGCCACCACCTCGCTGCGCATCCGGTCGAACTCCCGCTCGGCCGCGGCCGCGCGGCCGGCCGGCAGGGCGCGGATGGCGCCGGCCAACATCTGCCCGGCCCAGGACAGCAGCAGATCGCCGAGCAGGATCGCCCCGGCGGTGCCGAAAGTCTCGGCCGAGCCGGGCCAGCCGGCCGCGGCGTGCTGGCGGGCGAACTCCACGTGGGCCGCCGGCCGGCCGCGCCGGGTCGCCGAGGCATCCATGACATCGTCGTGCACCAGCGCACATGCGTGCAGCAGTTCCAGGCTGGCCACCGCGGCCAGCACGAGTTCTTCATCGGCGGCGCCGGCCGGCTGTACCGCGCGCCAGCCCCAGTAGCCGAACGTCGGGCGCAGCCGTTTGCCCCCATCGAGCACCGAGCGACGGGCGGCCTCGGCCAGCGGCGCCAGGTCCGGGCTCAGTTCGGTCAGCTGATCGATCTGGGCGTCCAGGAAGCGCCGCAGTTGCTCGGTGACAAGTCCGGCCAGGCTGGCTGGGGCAGGGGAATGCGAGCCGGGCACGCTTGCGGACACTACGCTGTGCTGCATGACGCGCTCGGTCAGGGACTGCTTCGCCAGTGGCAAACCCACCTTCTCCTTCGAGTTCTTCCCTCCCAAGTCGGTCGAGGACGAGCGCGTGCTCTGGACCACCATCCGCGAGCTGGAATCGCTGCAGCCGGACTTCGTCTCGGTGACCTACGGGGCCGGCGGCTCGACGCGGGAGCACACGATCGAGATCACCGAGAAGATCGCCGGCGATACGACGCTGCTGCCGGTGGCCCACCTCACCGCGGTCGGTCACTCGGTGACCGAGTTGCGGGCCATCATCGGGCGCTTGGCCGATGCCGGAATCTCGAATGTGCTTGCCCTGCGCGGCGATCCGCCCGGCGACCCGTTGGCCGAGTGGATCAAGCACCCCGAAGGCCTGGAGTTCGCCAGTGACCTGGTTCAGCTGGTCCGGGCCAGCGGTGACTTCTCGGTCGGGGTGGCGGCCTTTCCGTACAAGCATCCCCGCTCGCGCAGCATCGAAGAGGACACCGCACAGTTCGTAGCCAAGTGCCGGGCCGGGGCGGATTACGCGATAACCCAGATGTTCTTCGTCGCCGATGACTACCTGCGGCTGCGGGATCGGGTCGTCGCGGCCGGCGGCACGACCCCGATCCTGCCCGGCATCATGCCGGTCACCCGGATGGCGACCATCGCCCGGTCCGAGCAGCTGTCCGGAGCGCCGTTCCCGGCCGATCTGCAGGCCAAGTTCGCCGCCGTCGCCGACGATGCGAAGGCGGTGCGGGCGCTGGGCATCGAAGAGGCTTCCAAGCTGACCGAGCGGTTGCTGGCCGAAGGCGCGCCCGGGATCCACTTCATCACCTTCAACCGGTCCAAGGCGACCCGCGAAGTCTGGCGCAACCTGTCGTTGTCCAGCCTGGCGCGCTGACGCCGCGCCGCCGCCCATGCTGCTCAGGCCGGGGGCGAGAACGGCAATTCTGCGCCGAGCACCCCGAACGGCCGGTGGTCGCCGGGGAACAGGTGATTGCGGGCCAGATCGATGAAGCCCAGCCGGCGGTAGAGCCGCCAGGCGCGATTCTCGCCCTCCGGAGTGCTGAGCAGCATCGTCCGGTGCGGCAGCCCTTCGGCCAGCGACCGCAGCATGCGCTCACCCACCCGCTGTCCTTGCGCCGCCGGCAGGACGTGCAGCTCGGACAGTTCGAACGCCTCGGCCAGCCACACCTCGGCCCCGCGGCCGACAGCCCGCTCAACCAGGTCGTGCCACCATTGCCCGGGCCGGCTGCTGTAGCCGTAGCCGAAGCCGAGCATCCGTCCCTGCGGATCCAGGGCCGCCCGGCACCGGAACGCCTCGTTCCTGGTGTGCTTGAGCAGGTGGACCCCGCGCTGGGCCCCGCTGGCCGGCGCGTAGCCCATGGCCTCGGTGTAGATCTGCATCATTTCCGAGAGCCGATCCCGAACCCGTTCCGGCGACAGGTCGACGATCATGACGGCGGTCGCCGCCAGCTCGGACACGTCCTCCATGGTTGAGCACCTTAGGCCCTCACGGAACGCTTGGACGGCCGCAAGCAGGAATTGCCTGGGTGCTACCCAGCCACGTTGAATGTGCCGGTCGGTCCGGCCTGCCCGACCGCCCGGGCTTCGGTGCTCAGGTGTGCAGGCCGCACTCGGTCTTGCTCGAGCCGGCCCAGCGACCGGCTCGAGCGTGCTCGCCGGCCACCGTCGGCCGGGTGCAGGGCGCGCAGCCGATCGAGGTGTAACCGGCCTCGAGCAGCGGGTTGACCAGGACCCCGTACTCGGCGATGAACTCGGCCACCTGCTGGTCGGACCAGGTCGCGATCGGGTTGAGCTTGATCAGCTTGCGCCGGGCATCCCATTCCACCACTGGCACCGTGGCCCGCTGCTCGGCGTCGACCCGGCGCAACCCCGAGGCCCAGGCCTCGTAGCCGGCCAGCGCCTCGGTCAGCGGAGCGACCTTGCGTCGGGCACAGCAGCGGTCGGGGTCGCGCTGGTGCAGCTGCGGACCGAACTCGGCGTCTTGCTCACCGACACTCCGCCGGGGCCGGATGCTGCGCACGGTGACCGGCAGGGTGGCGGCCACGGCGTCGCGGGTCCCGATGGTCTCGGCGAAATGGTAGCCGGTGTCGAGGAACAGCACGTCCACGCCGGGCAGGACCTGGCTGGCCAATTGCGGCAGCACCGCGTCGGCCATCGAGGACGCGACGCACCAGCGGGTGTCGAACTGCTCCCGCGCCCACTGCAGGATCTGCCGGGCCGGGGCGTCGGCCAGTTCGTGATTGGCCCGCTCGGCCAACCGGATCCGGGCCGCTTCCTCGGTGGTCACCGGGGATCGGGCTCGGTCGAGCTCGGGCCGGTCAGGCCCAAGTACTTCAATGAGAAGACCCGCCGGCAACTCTCGCAACGCCACTCGCCGTGATGCTCGCCGTACGGGCGCAGTCCTTCATCGGCGCAGTACGGGCAGTGCAGCGGGGCGGCGCGTCCGGTCACTGCAACCAGCTTTCCTCGGCGCGAGCGACGTATTCGCCGAACGACTCGCCGGCTGAGCGCCGCTGCCGGAAGCCGGTGAGTATCCGTTCGGCGTACTCGGCCGCCTCGTCGGCCGTTACCCTGAGCCCCCGGAACTTGCGACCGAGCGCGGCCCGAGCGCCGAGCTGGCCACCCAGGTGGACCTGGAACGCATCCTGGTCGGCGAAGCTGCCGACGGCCTGGCGGACCTTGGCCACCACGCCCTTGAAGCCGATGTCGGCGACCTGGAACCGCGCGCACGAATTCGGGCAACCGTTGACGTTGATGGTGATGGGGGTGTCGAAGTCGGGTAACCGCTTCTCCAGCTCAGCTCGGATCAGCTCGGCCCGTCCCTTGGTTTCCACCAGCGCCAGCTTGCAGAACTCGATCCCGGTGCAGGCGATGGTGCCCCGGTGGAACGTGCTCGGCCGGGCCGACAGCCCGAGCTCGGCCAGTTCGCCGATCACCGTTTCGGCCGCAGCCGGGTCCAGATCCAGCACGACGAGCCCCTGCTGCGCGGTGGTGCGAACCCGGTAACTGCCGTGCCGTTCAGCCAGTTCGGCCACGGCCAGCAGATCCTGCCCGCTGCTGCGACCGGCCCGGGTGGTGGCGCCGACAGCGACCCGGCCGTCAGCCTGTTCGATGACTCCGATGTGGTCGCGGTGCGGGGGCGAGCCGGCCGGCGCCGGGCCGTCGGGGAGGTTGCGGTGCAGGTATTCATCTTGCAGTACCTGGCGAAACCGCTCGACGCCCCAGTCGGCGAGCAGGAACTTCAGCCGGGCGTGGTTGCGCGAGCGACGGTAGCCGTAGTCGCGGAAGACACCGCACACCCCGGCCCACACCTCGGGCACCTGGTCCGGCTCGACGAAGACCCCGAGGCGCTGGGCGAACATCGGGTTGGTCGACAAGCCGCCGCCGACCCACAGGTCGAAACCGGGGCGGCCGTCCTCGGCCGGCACTCCGACGAAGGCGACGTCGTTGATCTCGTGGTTGACGCAGTGCTGGCGGCAGCCGGAGATGGAGGTCTTGAACTTGCGGGGCAGGTTCGAAAACGCCGGATCACCGAGGTAGCGCTGCACCGTGGTGCGCAACGCCGGCCCGGCGTCGAGCACCGAGTCGGCCGCGACGCCCTCCAACGGGCAACCGAGCATCACCCGAGGGGTGTCGCCGCAAGCCTCGGTGGTGGACAGGCCGACCGCTTCCAGCCGCTGCCAGATGGTGGGCACATCCTCGATGCGGACCCAATGCAGTTGGATGTTCTGGCGATCGGTGATGTCGGCGATGTCGCGGCCGAACTCCGTCGACAGCTGCCCGACCACCCGCAACTGCGCGGTGGTCAGGGCGCCACCGTCGACCCGGATCCGCAGCATGAAGTAGCGCGCGTCCAGTTCCTCCGGCGCCAGCACCGCGGTCTTGCCGCCGGGGATGTCCGGCGCGCGCTGGGTGTAGAGGCCGAGCCAGCGGAACCGCCCTCGCAGATCGGCCGGATCGATGCTGTCGAAGCCGTTCTTGGCGTAAGAATCGATGATTCGCTGCTTGACCTGCAAGCCGTCGTTGTCACGCTTGCTTTGTTCGTTGGCGTTCAGCGGCTCGCGGTAGCCCAGAGCCCACTGTCCCATTCCCTTTCGCGCCGTCATGCGCGACCAATCCCTTCGGCGGATGCCCGGTCACGGGCAACGAATACGACCAGAGGGAAGGATCAACAGCCGGCGCCGGCCACCCGAAGCAGATCGATGTGGCGGCGCACGGTCAGGCAGAGCCGGGGCGCGAGCACCCGACCATAGTGGCACACGCTGTCAAGCGGCGACGGCTCAGTCGCCGTGCCCCCCGTCCGGTGGTGGTGGCGGATTACCGTTGTCCGGCTGGGGATTCGGGGGCGAGTACGGCGCCGGGGGTTGGTAGGTCGGAGGCTCGTACTCCGGCGGTGGCTGGTAGGGCGGCGGCGGCGGTTGGTACGAGGGCTGCGGTTGGTACGAGGGCGGCGGTTGGTAGGGGGGCGGTGGCTGGTACGAGGGCGGCGGTTGGTACGAGGGCGGCGGCTGATAGGGCGCCTGGTACGGGCCGGGACCCGGTTGGTAGGCCGGCGGGAAGGGCGGGTGATCCGGCGCGGGAGATCCGGCAGCACCGGCCACGGCCGTCCCGCCGCGGCGCCGGCGCCGCACCAGCACGGCGGTGCCCGCTGCGAGGAGTGCCAGCAGCAGGATCGGCAGCCAGACCAGCGCCGCGCGGGAGGAGGACGGTTGGGCCGCGGCCGTGGTGCTGAAATCGACGTTGCCGCTGGCATCGGGGGAGAACGTGACGCGGTTGCCGTCAACCTTGCCGGCCGAGGTCTTGACCTTGCCCGGGAAGGTGAACGCGAACTGGATCTTGGCCGTCTTGAGCAGCGCCTGCGGGTCCAGGCCGGGCAGTCCACCGGCGCCCGTCGAGGGCAGGATCCCGCTGGGCAGTAGCGAGCCCAGGTCGCTCGGCAGGCTGGACGGGAGCAGGGAGTTCAGGTCGCTCGGCAAGCCTGAGGGCAACAACGAGGACAGATCGCTGGGCAGGGTGGACGGCAGCAGCGAACCCAGATCGCTGGGCAGGCCTGAGGGCAGCAGGGACGAGAGATCGGTGGGCAGCGGAGCCGGCGTGGAGTTGGCGCCCGAGCCACTGCCACCGAGGCCGCCCAGCGCCCCCGAATTCAGGCTGTCGAGCAGGTTCAAACTGCCGGTCAGGTGGAACTCGTTGCCTTGCTTGGTCAGCTTCGGGCCGTCCTCGCCGCCGGCGTTGAACTGGGCCATGGTCACGTTCTCGAAGCTGCACTCGATGCCGACGTAGGTGCCGTCGTCGAAGTCCTTGGTGCTCGAGTTCTTCGACCCGAAATTGCAGGTCTGGTCGCCGCTCTTGAGTTGCTGGCGCAGCGCGTCCGGGCCGCCGGCGAAGGCGGCCAAGGTCTTGGCCACCCCGATCCGGGCGGTCCCGGACAGCGTGCCGTCGGTGTGCACGGTGGCATCCAGTTGCACGGTCACGCAGCCGGTCAATGCGAGCGCCGCCAGCATCAGCGCGGCCAAGAGCCGAAGGCCCCGGTTGGACAGTCGAGACCGGCCGGCGGCGAATCTCGGCCGGCCCGATGCGGGCGGAGCCGGAGCCGCGGGGGGCGTGGTGCGAGCCATGACAGGCATCTTGCCGCCTCCCACGCCCGGTTGCACGCGCTTGGAGGCACTCGCCTGGCTGTGTCACACTGTGCGGCGTGTCCGCTTTCCCGCTGGTCGCCCGGCTGCATGTCGATCTGCAGCGCGTCTCCAGCGCGGTGTGTCGGCGCGCCTAGCCCTTTCCGATCCGAGGAGTTCCCGATCGGAAGTACCTGCTCCGGGCGGCCTGCTGTGCCTTGCCCGGTCACCGCCAATCAGGACGCGCCTTGACCGCACCGTCGCGGCCGGTTGCTCCCGCGACCGGTGGAGCCACCCTCTGGTTCACCGGCCTGCCCAGCGCCGGCAAGACCACCCTGGCCCGAGCGCTGGCCGCACGCCTGCACGCCGCCGGCCGCGCGGTGGAATTGCTCGACGGCGACGAGGTGCGGGCGGTGCTGTCGCCGGAGTTGGGCTATCAACGGGCCGACCGGGACGCCAACGTGGCCCGGATCGGCTGGGTCGCCAGCCGGTTGGCTCGGCACGGCGTGCTGGTGCTGGCCGCGGTCGTCTCGCCGTTCGCCGCGGCCCGAGCCGGGGTACGGGCGGTGCATGCTGCGGCCGGCCTGCGCTTTCTGGAAATTCATGTCGACACTCCGGCCGAGGTATGTGCCCACCGCGACGTCAAGGGGCTCTACGCCCGGCAGCGGGCCGGCCACCTGAGCGGGCTGACCGGGGCCGACGGGGAGTACGAGCGGCCGGTCGCGCCCGAGCTGGCGCTGACAACCGAGAACCGAAGCGTCGACGACGTGGTCGATGAACTGATAGCCCTGTTACACAAGGAGAATCTGCAGTGATCGCGGCTGTGAGCAATCGGGCGCTGGACCGCGCCTGGCTGACCGAGCTCGAGGATGAGGGGATCCACATCATCCGCGAGGTCTACGGCCAGTTCGAACGGCCGGTGCTGCTGTTCTCGGCCGGCAAGGACTCGATCGTCATGCTGCATCTGGCGATGAAGGCGTTCTGGCCGGCCCGGGTTCCGTTTCCGCTGCTGCATGTGGACACCGGCCACAACTTCGCCGAGGTCGTCGAGTTCCGGGACCGGCGGGTGGCCGAGACCGGAGCTCGGCTGATCGTGGCCAGCGTGCCGGCGGCGATCGAGAGCGGCCGGGTCATCGAACTCCCGGGCGCCGGGCGCAACGCGCTGCAGACCGTGCCGCTGCTCGATGCCATCGCCGAGAACCGGTTCGACGCGGTGCTCGGCGGCGCCCGCCGGGACGAGGAGAAGTCCCGGGCCAAGGAACGCATCTTCTCGGTCCGCGACGACTTCGGCCAATGGGATCCGCGCAATCAGCGCCCGGAGTTGTGGGATCTCTACAACGGCCGGCACCGGCCGGGCGAGCACGTGCGGGTGTTCCCGCTGTCCAACTGGACCGAGCTCGATATCTGGTGCTACATCGAGGCCGAGAACATCGAGGTACCCAGCATCTACCGAGCCCATCGGCGCGAGGTGTTCGAGCGCGACGGCATGCTGCTGGCCGCGTCCGAGGTCAGCCCGCCGGCCGAGGGCGAGACGGTGGTTACCGAATGGGTGCGCTTCCGGACCGTCGGCGACGCCAGTTGCACCGGTGCGGTCCGCTCCACCGCCGGCACCGTCGCCGAGATCATCGCTGAAACCGCCGCCAGCGCGATCTCCGAGCGGGGCGCGACCCGAGCCGATGACCGGGTCAGCGAGGCGGCGATGGAAGACCGCAAGCGGCAGGGGTACTTCTAGATGCCAGGCCACCTGCTACGGGTCGTCACTGCCGGCTCGGTTGACGACGGCAAATCCACCCTGGTCGGTCGGTTGCTGCACGACGCCAAGGTCGTGCTGGGCGATCAACTGGCTGCCGTCCATCGCGATTCGGCCCGCCGCGGGCACGCCAACGCCGACCTGGCCTTGCTGGTCGACGGGCTGCGGGCCGAGCGGGAACAGGGCATCACGATCGACGTGGCCTACCGCTACTTCGCCACCGGCCGGCGCAGCTTCGTGCTGGCCGACACCCCCGGGCACGTGCAGTACACCCGCAACATGGTCACCGGCGCGTCGACCGCGGATGTCGCGGTAATCCTGGTCGACGCCCGCACCGGTGTGATCGAGCAGACCCGTCGGCACCTCGCGGTGGCCGCCCTGCTGGCCGTTCCGGAGCTCGTGCTGGCCGTCAACAAGATGGATCTGGTGGATTACGCCGAGCCGGTGTTCGACCGGATCGTGGCCGACTTCGCGGCGGTGGCGGGCAAGCTCGGGCTGACCCGGTTCACCCCCATCCCGCTGGTCGCGCTGACCGGCGAGAACGTGGTCGACCGGGCCCCGGCGATGCCGTGGTACGCCGGGCCGAGCCTGCTCGGCTGCCTGGAGCAGTTCCAGCCGGCGGCGGCCGGCTCGACCCCGGCCCGGTTCCCGGTGCAGCTGGTGATCCGGCCGCAGACCGCCGAGCACCGCGATTACCGCGGCTACGGGGGCCGAATCGATGCCGGGGTGTTGCGCCCGGGCGACCCGGTACGGGTCCTGCCCTCGGGACTGTCGTCCACGGTGCTGGCCATCGACGGCGCGGGACAGGCCCTGGCCGAGGCCGGCGCTCGCCGCTCGGTGACCGTGCGGCTGGTCGACGAACTGGACATCGCGCGCGGCGATGTCATCGTCGCCGACGTCGAGCCCCAGCCGGTCGTGCGCCGCGAACTCACCGCTGACGTCTGCTGGCTGACCGATCGCAGCACGCAGGCCGGCGATCGGTACCGGCTTCGGCACGGCACCCGGGATGTGCTCGCCGTCGTGGCTGAGGTGGTCGATCGGCTCGACCTGGACACCGTGACCCGGACCCCGGCCGAGCGGCTCGGGCTGAACGACATCGGACTGGTCCGGCTGCGGCTGGCCGAGCCGGTGGTCGCCGACAGCTACGCCCAGAATCGCAGCACCGGCTCGTTCTTGCTGGTGGCGGCCGATTCCGGGGCCACCGCCGCCGCCGGGATGATCCGGTGACCGGCCGCGGCGGCCTGCCGCTGCTGCTGGAGCTTTCCGGCCGGCCGGCGGTCGTCGTCGGCGGGGGCACGGTGGCCCTGCGCCGGGCTCGGGCGCTGGTCGAGGTCGGGGCCGTGGTCACCGTGATCGCACCTTCGGTTCGAAGCGAGCTGGCTCAGCTGGCCGTCACCGTCGTCCAGCGCCGCTACCAGCCGGGCGATCTGGCCCAGGCGTGGTTGGCGGTGGCCGCGACCGACCAGCCGGCGGTGAATGCCGCGGTGGCCGCCGAGGCCGAGCGGTCCCGCACCTTCTGCCTGCGCGCCGACGCGGCCGCCGGTGGCACGGCCCGGATGCCGGCCGTGCTGCGCCGCGGCCCGCTGACGGTGGCGGTCAACGCCGGTGACGATCCGCGCCGGGCGGTCGAGTTGCGCGACGTGCTGGGCGCCGCGGTCACCGCGCCGAGCCGCCCGCACCGTCCCACCGCGGGCTGGGTCGCGCTGGTCGGCGGTGGCCCCGGCGACCCCGAGCTGATCACCGTGCGCGGGCGCCGGCTGCTGCTGGAGGCCGACGTGGTGGTGGTGGATCGGCTGGCGCCGCAGGCGCTGCTGGCTGAGCTCGGCGACGGCGTTGAGGTGATCGACTGCGGCAAGTCGGCCGGTCGGCACACCTTGAGCCAGGACGAGATCAACGAATTGCTGGTGACCCGGGCTGGTTCCGGCCAGCGGGTGGTCCGGCTCAAGGGTGGCGATCCGTTCGTCTTCGGCCGGGGCAGCGAGGAGGTTCAGGCCTGCCTGGCCGCCGGGATCGCCGTCCAAGTGGTTCCCGGCATCAGCTCGGCGCTGGCCGGACCGGCCGCGGCCGGCATCCCGCTGACCGCGCGCGGCGTGAGCAGCGACTTCACCGTCATCTCCGGTCAGCATCAGGACGGCGGCCCGGGCTGGGACTGGGCTCAGCTGGCCACCGGTCCGGCCACCCTGGTGGTGCTGATGGGAGTTCAGCGGCTGAGTGAGCTGGCGGCGCGGCTGATCGAGTTCGGCCGGTCGCCGCGCACCCCGGCAGCGCTCATCCAGCACGCGACGCTGCCCGAGCAGCGGACCGTCCGGGCCGAGCTGGCCGACATCGCGGCCAAGGCCGAGGCCGAGGGCATCCGCGCGCCGGCAGTGCTGGTCATCGGTCCGGTCGCAGCCGAAACCACGTACTGAACCGGCATCATCAGCGGATGGACTGTTACAGCTGCCGCTGGGAACTCGACCTGCCGGCCGCCCCTGAAGCGGAAAAGGTCTACGTCGGCAGCTACTGGCGGGTCGTGCACGCGACACGCTGCCCGGTGCCGGGCTGGTTGATCGTGCTGCCACGGCGTCACACCACCTCGATCGCCGAACACACCGGTGCCGAGGCGGCCGAGCTGGGCCAGCTGCTGGTCGCCACCAGTGCCGCCATCCAGGCTCACACCGGTTGTGCCAAGACCTACGTGGCTCAGTTCGCCGAAGCGGCCGGCTTCAGCCATACCCACTTTCATGTCATCCCGCGATCGGCCGAGCTGGCGGCCGATCGGATCGGCCCGGCCGTGTTCAGCTACCTGCAGTCCCCGGATGCGGACCACCTGCCACCGGGCCGCCGCAACGAACTGGCGCTGGCCCTGCGCCCGCTCATCGCGGCGCAGGTGCGCCGGCTGGCCGGTCCGGGCGGCGGCCCGGGTTAGTTGTCGGACCGCTGCCCTAACGTGGGCCCCGACGGAAGTTGTTCGAATGAATGTTCGAAAACTGGTGTAGCATCAGCAGTGGATCAGCAACGGCATCAGCCGGACCGGGTTTCAGCAATCTCGCAGAGAGCGTGGTGAGCATCGATGAGCAATCGCCTGCCGGCCAGCGTGACCAGCCTGCTCGAGCAGGCCCGTCAGGGCTGGGCCGAAGCTGTGCTCGAGCCACGAGCGGCGGAGAAGTACCGCGCGGCGCACCTGTCGGCGCTGCGGGCGGCGGCCGCAATCCTGGCCCTTCGAGCGCGGCCGGCGGCGCCCGGTGCTCGACGGCCGACCAGCGCCTGGGTGCTGCTCGACCGAGTCGCGCCCGAGTTGACGGAGTGGTCGGCCTACTTTGCCGACAGCGCGACCCGCCGGGCGGCGATCGAGGGCGGTGCTACCGGCGTGGTAGCCGACCGGGACGCTGACGACCTGCTCCGCGCGGCCGGTGAATTCATTGCGATCGCTGAGCGGATGGCTGGCGTGCTGTCGATGCCGGCGGCCAGTTGAACCGCTGCGGCCTGGCTCGGATCGGGCTACGGTTGCGGCGATGAGAGGAAGCAGCATGCGGCGTGGGTAGAAGCGCCGATCTGCCTCGGGCCTCGGGTGAGATCGACGGCGACGACAGCGGCTGCACGGTGCTGCACGTCGATATGGACGCCTTCTTCGCCAGCGTCGAGATTCGAGCGCGACCCGAACTCCGCGGCCTTCCGGTAGTCGTCGGCGGTGACGGCGGCCGGGGCGTGGTCGCTGCCGCATCCTACGAGGCCCGCCGGTACGGCATCCGCAGCGCGATGTCGATGGCCATGGCCCACCGCCTGTGCCCCCGGCTGGTCGTGGTGAGCCCGCAACGAGGTGCTTACACCGCGACCTCGGCCGCGATCATGCGGATCTTCGCCGAGTTCACCCCGCTGGTCGAGCCGTTGTCTCTCGATGAGGCCTTCCTCGACGTGTCGGGGGCGACCGGCCTGTTCGGCCGTCCGGCCGACATCGCGCGACAGATCCGGGCCCGCATCTACGAGCAGGAGCGGCTGACCTGTTCGGTCGGTGTCGCCCCCACCAAGTCGATCGCCAAGCTTGCCTCCGGCAGCTGCAAACCCAACGGGCTGCGGGTGGTCAGCCAGGCCGGCCTGCTGGACTTCCTGCACCCGCTACCGGTGACTGCACTCTGGGGGGTCGGCGCCAAGACCGCCGAGCCGCTGCGCCGGCTGGGAGTGCGGACCGTCGCCGAGCTGGCCAGCACGCCGCTGGACACGCTGCGCCGGGCAGTCGGCCCGGCGGCGGCCGAACAGCTGCATCGTCTCGCGAACGGGCTGGATTCGCGCGCAGTCACGCCCCGAGCCGAGGAGAAATCCATCTCGACCGACCGGACGCTGGCCCGCGACCTGCTCAGCGAGGCCGAGGTGGCGCGTGAATTGCTGCGCGGAGCAGGCGAGGTCGCCGAGCGCGCTCGGCGAGCCGGCCGGGTCGCCCGTACGGTCGGCATCAAGATCAGGTTCGCCGACTTCACCACGATCACCCGGGTCCGCACGCTGGCCGAACCCACTGCCGTGGCCTCCGACATCTACCGGGAGGCGCTGCTGCTCTATCGGGCCCTTCGGCTGGACCAGCCCCGGATCCGGCTGGTCGGGGTGAAGCTGGAGAATCTCCGTCCGGCCGACGAGGCCCGACAATTGGCGCTCGATCTGACCGGTGACCGTACTGGGTCAGCAGCACCGGACGCGCGCGCCGAGCGGGCGATGGACGAGTTGGAAGAGCGCTTCGGGGCGGCGGTCGTGCGGCCGGCGTCGCTGCTCGGTGCCGCCGCCGCCCGCCCGGCCGATGGGCAGCAGCGCTCGCTCGAGCGGCTGCCTCGCTCACCGCGAGCAGAAGTGGTTGATAACCGGGAGAATTTGCCCGCGAATCCTGCTGGTTAACTTTCGAACTCGTAAATCGACTCGTATGCTCGAAGCAACAGCGAGCGGCTGGCTCAACGCCACCAGTTGCTCGCCGATTAAGCTGAAAATGAACGCGACGCGCCAGGGGATGGGAGGGCACTATGCCGCTCTCCGAGCATGAGCAGAGGTTGCTCGATGAGATCGAGCAAGCCCTCTATGCCGAGGATCCGAAGTTTGTGTCTTCGGTCCGTTCCGCTCGTCCGCGCAGCAAAGTCCGGGCGGTCCTCGCGCTCTCGGTCGTCGGCGTTGTCGCCGGCTTGGCGGCAGTCGTAGCCGGACTGGCGACCCAGCTCATCGTGGTGAGCGTTCTCGGCTTCGTGCTCATCGTCGGCTCCTGTGTCGCCGCCGCCAGCGCGCTGCGCGGTCCGCGGCAGTCCGCGGCATCAGCGATCAGCGCACCGCGGTCCGGTGCAGCCAAACAGGCCAATCTGCGGTCCAAGATGGAGGACCGGATGCGCCGGCGGTTCGAGGAGAACTGAACCACTTCGGTTTAGCCGGCGATACGGGCCACCCTGATTCGGGGTGGCCCGTTTTCTGTGGTCTGAGCGGTCCGGCTGGCGCCGGGCCGGCAGTTCCGCGCGGCCGGTGCCCGGCTCAACGACGCCAGCGGGGCGGCCGGCTGAACAGTGATCGGGGCAGCCACCGCTGCCGCAGCCGGAGCCGGCGGTCGGTCCGCCGCTCCCACCGGGTCAACGTGAGGTCCAGCGCTCGGATGGCGTCGGGAGCGATGCTGCGCACCGGCTCGCGGCTGAATCGGTCCCGCTCGACCACGCCGGCCACCGCCAGCACCGCGGCCTGACCTCGCTCGTCGACACCGTGCCGGCGCAACCAGTCCGGCACCTGACCGACGGTCAGGTGGGTAGGCCACAGCGCGTTGCGGTCGTTCGCGGTCGCCGCCAATTCCAGCCACAGCGGTTCCGGGTTCCCGCTGCTTCGGGCCTGGGCCAGGCGGCGCCGGCGCTGGCGGCGCCGCAGCAACCGGGGTCCGAGCACCACGGCAATCAGCAGGATGAGCAGGCCCAGGCCGGGCAGGCCGAGCTGCCAGACCAGCGGCGGGATCGCCGGGCCGGTCGCGGTGCTGCTCGCGCCCGCGCTGGACTCTGCGGCCGAGTTGGAGCCCGCACTCGAGGGCCGGTTGGCGTCGGTGCTCGGTACGTCGCTGATCTGGGCCTGCTGGCCGGGGTGGGCGGCCCAGGGGAGGGCGACGCTCCGGCCTAGGTCGGCTCCGGCCAACGGCGTCGGATCGAAGGGCACCCAGCCCAGGCCGGGGAAGAAGACCTCGACCCAGGCGTGGGCGTCAGCGGTGCTGACCACGAACACCCCGCCGGCCCCGGGCGCGTGATGGGTGTAGCCGATGACGACCCGGCTGGGCAGTCCGGCCACCCGCATCAGTACCGCTGCGGCGGCGGCGTACTGCTGGCAGAAGCCACGCTTCTGTTCCAGGAAATTGACCAGCTGGTTCTGGCTGTCGCCGGCCGGAGCGGTCAACGAGTAGCTGAACCCGTTCTTGCCGTTGGTGAAGTAGTCCGAAATGGCCCGGGCCTTGTCATACGGCGTGCTGAGCCCGGCGGTCAGCCGGCTCACCAGCTGGGTCACCAGCGCCGGCTGCGTCGGCAGATCGAGGTAGCGCGCCTCCTGCTGCCGGTTGCCCTGGCTGTCCCAGGGCGGGGCCGCTTCCAGCTGAGCCGTCGTCGGCTCCGGCTGGATCACGTCCTCGGTGTAGACCAGGTTGCGCTTCAGGTTCACGTCGGTCACGGTCGAGGTCGCGGTGTTCCAGTTCCCGGGGTTGCCGGTGACCCGGAGCTTGGCCGGGTTGGCCAAGATGGGCAGCGTCGAGCCGCCGAGCCGCAGGATGGTGAACGTGGCCTGGATCTCGCTGTAACGGCTGGTGCTGGTGTCGCGTTCGGGCTGGCTGGTGAACTGTCCGGCCGAGAGCGGGATCTTGCCCGGGCTGCCGAAACTGGAGCCGGACGGCTGCCAGCCGGAATTGGTGAAGCGGTCGTCGACCAGTTGGCGCACGTAGAACGGCAGGTCGGTCGGATCGACCTGGACCTGGAACAGATCGATCGGTGACGGCCGGGTCAGCTGGCCCTGCAACGAGGCCAGCGAGCTGAGGGTCAACTGCCCGTTTCCGCTGCCGAGGCCGTCGCCGTTGGTGCTGTGGTGAGTGGCCCGGGCCAACAGGTTGGTCGGCATCGCCGGTAACAGCAGGGGGATGACCAGGGCGGCTACGATGCCGGTGGCGGCCATCCGCCGCCCGCCGCCCAGCCGGCCGGCGCTGCCGTCCACCGACGGGCCCCAGGCCACGTCCTGCAACCGGGTTCCGGCCAGCAGGATCAGCAGGAAGCCGATCGCGGCCGCGGCGAACCAGAACGGGTTGGCCGCGCGCGAGGACGTCGCCGAGGCGACCGCCAGCACTTCCAGGAGCGGGGCCGAGGCCAGCAGCGGCTGGCGGAGCAGCACCCCGAGCACGTCGGTCAGGGCCAGCAGCACCACCAGCGCGGCGGCGACCAGCAACCGGAGTCCCGGGTTGGACTCGACCGGCGTGTGCTGGTTCTGCACCACCTGCTGGGCCTGGTTGATCAGGTGCCCCACGTCGGTCAGGGACGTCGCGGTCGGCACCACCCCGAGGAAGAGATGATGGGGCACGAAGACCCAGAACAGCATCAGGGTGGAGCCGGCCAGCCCGAGCAGGCTGTGCCACCAGTGCAACGCCCCGGTGTAGCGGAAGCCGCCGACCACAAGCAGGTAGGGCAGCACACACAGGATGCTCACCCACAGCCAGTTCCAGTCGGTGAAGATCGAGCTCAGCGGCAGCGTGGTCAGCAGCATGCCGCCCGCCACCGCGGCGGTCGCGGTCAGCAGCGGAGTCTCGAACCGGGTTCGGCTCGCGGTCGCGGCGCTCATACCTTGACTCCCGGCCGGACGTTGAGCAGCCGCGGCCACAACTCGGGCAGTTGGTCACCGGCCTCGGCCGGCAGCACTCGCCAGCCGGCAGTGCGCAGGGCATCGGCGTTGGCCTGCCAGGCCTCTTCCCGCAGTTGGTCGCCGCCGCTGCTGGACCAGGTCCAGCTCCGCAGCAGCAGGGCCACCGACGTGCCCGGCGGCCGGGGCCGGCGCAGCAACTCGCCCAGCGGGGCGTGCGGCGCGGCGCCGAGCACGGCGAAGGTGGAACAGTCGCGGCCCAGGCCGTTGAGCGCGGTGGCCAGCGGATCGATGTCGCTCCGCAGGGCCGGGGTGGCATCGGCCAGCAGGTCCAGCACCGGATTCAGCTCGTCGCGGGCGACCTGCCCGCTGCCGGTCACCACGGTGACCCGCCGGCCGCGCTGGACCAGGTGGGAGGCGATGCTGGCCACTGCCGAGATGGCCCATTCCAGGGCCGGCGACTCCTGCCCCTCCGGGCTGAGCGGGTACGACAGGGCTCGGGTGTCCAGCAGCATCAACGACTCGCCGTGCCACGGCCGCTCCTCCTGCCGGACCATCAACGTGCCGGTCTTGGCTGTCGACCGCCAGTGGATCTTGCGCAGGTCGTCACCGTGCCGGAACTGTCGGACCGAGGCATCGTCGGAGCCGCCGGAGCCGACCGAGTGGCTGACGTTGGCCGCCCCGTCCCGCCAGACGATGGGCAGCTCGAGCGCGGGTAGTGGGTCGGTGGCCGGCTGCACGATGAGCTGGGCGGTGTCGGTCGAGCGGGTGTCGGCCGTGACCAGACCGAACGGGTCGCTGGCGACCACCGTGGTCGGGCCGACGGTGTAGCGGCCGCGCCGCAGCCGGGGCAGCGGGTAGGCCACGGTGCGGCGCTGCCGGCCGCGGACGCCGGCCACGCTGAAGCGCAGCGGCCGGCCGCCGGGCACGGTTTCGGTGATGCGCAGCGGACCGGTGCCGAAGGCGTGCGGGTTGCCCAGCACCAGGCGCACCTCAGCTGTCTGGCCGACCGTGATCCGGTTGGGCTGGACGGCATGGCCGACCCGGAGGCCGGACCGGGCCTGCCGGACCGCCAGCCAGGCCGGGATCGGCAGTACCAGCAGCAGCACACCGACTCGCTGCAGGTCGAGCACACCCAGCACGATTCCGGCCAGCAACGACAGCACGCCGACCGCGATGAAGATCCGGCCGCGGCCCGACAGTGCGACCTTGCGGGTGCCGATCGCGGTGACTGAGACCGCCCGCTCGGGCCCGACGGGCAGTCGTGACCGGTCCGGGTCAGGCGCCCGACCGCCGCGCCGGGACATTGCCGCCACCGCCTCAGGCCCGTGCGGTCGCAGCCGGAATCGGCACCTTGGCCACGATGTCGGCCACCAACTCCTCGGTGGAACGGCCGGCCACGGTCGCCGAGGCCGACGGGATGAGCCGGTGGGCCAGCACCGGCACCGCCAGCTGCTGCACGTCGTCGGGCAACACGAAATCGCGGCCCGCCATCGCGGCCGCCGCCTTGGCGGTACGCAGCAGGTGCAGCGAGCCGCGCGGCGACGCGCCGAGGCGGAGCTCGGAATGCTTGCGGGTGGCCTCGGCCAGCGCGACGACGTAGTCCTTGACCGTCTCGGCCACATGCACTCCGCGGACCGCCTCGATCAGGTTGCGGATCTGAGCCGCGTCCGACACCGGCTGCAGGCTGGCCAACGGGTCGGCGGTGGTCTGGTCGGACAGCATCGCGATCTCCGCGGTGCGGTCCGGGTAACCGAGGGAGATCTTGGCGGTGAACCGGTCCCGCTGGGCCTCGGGCAGCGCGTACGTCCCCTCCATCTCGACCGGGTTCTGGGTCGCCAGCACCAGGAACGGCGACTGCAGCTCGTACCGGGTGCCGTCGACCGTCACCTGGCGTTCGGCCATGCACTCCAGCAGTGCGGCCTGGGTCTTGGGTGAGGCCCGGTTGATCTCGTCGCCGAGCACGATGTTGGCGAAGACCGGACCGGGCTTGAACTCGAAGTCGGTGGATTCGGCGTTGTAGATGCTCACCCCGGTCACGTCACTGGGCAGCAGGTCGGGGGTGAACTGCAGCCGGCGGACCGAGCAGTCGATGGAACGGGCCAGCGCCTTGGCGAAGGTGGTCTTGCCGACGCCCGGCACGTCCTCGATCAGGAGATGCCCCTCGGCCAGCAGCACCGCGACGCCGAGCCGGATCACCGAGTACTTGCCGGCGATCACCTTCTCGATGTTGTCGACGATGCGCAGCGCGGTCGGGGCGATCTCCTCGATCGCGATCCGGGGGGCGTGCCCGTTCGGACTGCCCGTGGCGGCGGGCTGGAACTCGTCTGCCTTGGCTGCGTGTGTCACTGAAGTATCGAACCGTCCTGTCATTGCCTTCATGCCGCAGCGCGGTTGCCCCCGTTTCGGCCATGACCAGCGTTGTCGAGAATTGTCAATAAGTCGAGACCCCGGCGGCCGGGCAGAGGCCCATCGGGCCGAGGCGGTCCTGAGCGTAATGGCTCTGTCATCCTGCCCCGCCAGCCATCGCCATAAAACGTCTCCGATCCGAAATCCGGACAGATCGCTGCTACCAGCCGCCCCACTTCGCCCCACCGCCCTTCAGCGCCCGTCCTTGCTGGGTTATGACGACACAACACGGCGTGTGGTTCAGCCGTTTCTGATTGACGGTGGTGGACTGTGGGGTATGGTGGGGCGAAGTGGGGATAGGGCGAAGTGAACCGGCGAGGGAGTGGGGTGGCCGATGTTTCTCGGCACGCACACCCCCCGCCTGGATGACAAGGGCCGGCTCGCCCTGCCGGCGAAGTTTCGTAGCGATCTGGAGGGAGGGCTGGTGATAACCAAGGGCCAGGAACGCTGCCTGTTCGTGTTCCCGATGGCGGAGTTCACCCGCATCACCGACCTGCTCCGGACCGCCCCGGTCACCCAGCGCAGCGTGCGCGACTACAGCCGGGTGTTCTTCGCCAGCGCATCGCACGAGGTGCCGGACTCCCAGGGGCGGATCACCGTGCCGGCCCAGCTGCGCGACTACGCCGGGCTGCAGAAGGACTGCGTGGTCATCGGGGCCAACAGCCGGGTCGAGGTGTGGGACGCCCAGGCCTGGCAGCAGTACCTCGACGGCACCGAGCAATCCTTCGCCGACGCGGAGGAGGTGCTGCCCGGACTTCTCTGACGGAAAGCCTCGACCGCCTCGAGTCGTACCCGTCGGCCTCCTCCCGCCAGCGCTCCGTTTCCTGACGCACTTCCCCGGCGCCAGGCAGCGGGTCTGGCAGGCGGGCGGAGACCCACTGGTACGAACCGGCCCGGTCGGTCCCGTCGCCGGCGCCGAACTTCCCCACCCGCCCCACTGACCCCACCGCCGCCAGGTCCGATCTGCCGATCCGAAGCCAGCACCCAGGAGAGCCGCCGATGCCCGAACCCGACGCGCCGGACGCCAGGCACGTCCCGGTGCTGCTGGATCGGGTCCTGCAACTGTTGGCCCCGGCCCTGTCCGAGCCGGATGCGGTGGTCGTGGACGCCACTGTGGGCCTGGGTGGCCACAGCGAGGCCCTGTTGCGTGCTCACCCGCAGCTGCGCCTGATCGGGCTGGACCGGGATCGGGCGGCCCTGGCCCACAGCGCCCGCCGGCTCACCCGCTTCGCCGATCGGATCATGCTCGTCCATGCCGTCTACGACCAGTTGCCGGCGGTGCTGGCCGAGCACCGGATCGCGCTCATCCACGGTGTGCTGTTCGACCTCGGCGTCTCCTCCATGCAGCTGGACCAGGCCGAGCGTGGCTTCTCCTACGCCCAGGACGCCCCGCTGGACATGCGGATGGACGCCGACCAGCAGCTGACTGCCGAGGAGATCGTCAACTCCTACCCGGTGTCGCAACTGGCCCGGGTGCTGCGCACCTACGGCGAGGAGCGGTTCGCGCTGCGCATCGCCCAGGCGATCGATCGGCGTCGCCGGCAGGGACGGCTGGCCTCCAGCGCGGAGCTGGCCGAGCTGGTGCGCTCCGCGATCCCGGCTGCGACCCGGCGCACCGGCGGGCACCCGGCCAAGCGCACGTTCCAAGCGTTGCGGATCGAAGTGAACGGCGAACTGGCCGCCGTCGAGGCAGCGGTACCGGCAGCCCTGGCGGCCCTGACCGTCGGCGGCCGGATCGTCGTGCTGTCCTACCACTCGCTGGAGGATCGGATCGTCAAGCGAAGCTTCGCCGAGCTCAGCGTGGATCGGACGCCGCCCGGCCTGCCGGTGCCACTGGCCACGGCCGGCCCGGAGTTGCGACTGCTGACTCGGGGCGCGGAGCCGGCGACCGAGGCTGAGATCGCGGCCAATCCCCGAGCTGCTTCGGTCCGGATGCGGGCCGCCGAACGAATCCGGAGCGCGGCATGACCGACGAACGAACCAGCCCGACCAGCTCCGGCCGCACCCGGCTGCGAACCGTGCCGCTGCCGGTCCTGCTCGGCGCCCTGCTGCTGGCCGGGTTGTGCGCGCTCCTGGCCCTCAACACCGCTTCCGCCGCCGAGGAGCTCAAGCAGCGCTCGCTGGCCGACGCCAACGCCAATGCCTCCGACACCGAGCAGCAGCTGCTGCGGGACCTGGCCTCCCGGCAGGCACCGGAGGCGCTGGCCTCGGCCGCGGCCG